>PVBE010169268.1_pt1 | contig 23785 bp, 14 predicted proteins | sample 1631181 | NCBI WGS metagenome assembly PVBE01 (sample SAMN08397723, study PRJNA350692) | Marine metagenome, whole genome shotgun sequencing project. | isolation source: water | place: Pacific Ocean | collected 2012-04 | reverse complement strand
CAACTGCTCCGGCAAGTGCGTGGACGTCAAGCTGGACCCGCAAAACTGTGGCAAGTGCGGCACCACCTGCAAGGCCGGCGAGGTCTGCTCCGCCGGCAAGTGCGGCACCTCCTGTTTGGCCGGCACCACCAACTGCTCCGGCAAGTGCGTGGACGCCCAGCTCGATCCGCAAAACTGTGGCAGCTGCGGCAAGTCCTGCAAGGCCACCGAGGTCTGCTCTGCCGGCAAGTGCGGCGTGACCTGCGTCGGCGGCACCACCAACTGCTTCGGCATCTGCGTCGACACCCTGCTCGACACGAAGAACTGCGGCAAGTGCGACACCAAGTGCAAGACCGGTGAGGTCTGCTCCACTGGCAAGTGCGGCGTGACCTGCGTCGGCGGCGCCACCAAGTGCTCCGGCAAGTGCGTGGACGTCCAGCTCGACCCGGCCAACTGCGGCAGCTGCGGCAACGTCTGCAAGGCCGGCCAGGTCTGCTCCGCCGGCAAGTGCGGCCTCAAGTGCGTCGGCGGCACCGCCGAGTGCAGCGGCAAGTGCGTGGACACCCAGACCAGCCCGATCCACTGCGGCAAGTGCGGCACGGTCTGCCCCGGCAAGTGCGTGGCCGGCAAGTGCCAGTGCGGCGACGGGGCGATCCAGACCGGCGAGTGGTGTGACGGCAACGACCTCGGCGGCAAGAGCTGCGCCTCCAACGGCTTCTCCCTCGGCGCGCTGGCCTGCAAGCAGGACTGCACCCTCGACACCGCGGGCTGCACCTGGGCCGTGCGCTTCGGCGGCAACAAGAGCGACGTGGACGAGGCGGCCCTGGCGGTGGACGCCAAGGGCAACACCTTCATCGCGGCCGAGTTCACCGGCACGGTCCCCTTCGGCACCACCACGGTGGTCTCCAGGGGCGACCAGGACGTGTTCGTCGGCAAGCTCGACCCCGACGGCAAGCCGCTGTGGGCCGTGTCTGCTGGCTCCGCCAAGCAGGACCAGGGCGACTTCGTCGCGGTGGACCCCCAGGGCAACGCCCACGTGCTGGGCAACTACCGCCAGAGCGTGGACTTCGGCGGCAAGCTGCTCATCGTGCAGACCCCGCTGAAGCAGACCTCCTTCATCTGGAAGCTCAGCGCCAAGGGCAAGACCGTCTGGGCCTCCTCGGTGCAGGGCAGCGAGGACAACGAGGGCGTCGGCATCGCCGTGGACGCCGCCGGCAACAGCTACGCCGTTGGCCACTTCGAGGGCAAGGCCCGCTTCGGCAACGCGGTGATCACCTCCGCGGGTAGCGGCGACGGCTACGTGACCAAGCTGGACAAAAACGGCAACTTCCTCTGGGCCCTGCGCCTGGGCGGCACGGACTGGGACGAGGCCGAGGCTGTGGCGGTGGACGCCGCCGGCAACGTCTACGTCTCCGGACAGTTCCGGGGCAGCGCCACCTTCGGCAAGACCGTCTCGGCCTCTGCCTCCGGCAGCGCGGACGCCTTCGTCATGAAGCTGGACAGCGCCGGCAAGGTCCTCTGGCTCCGCACCGGCGGCTCGACGAGCTTCGACGACGCCGAGGCCGTCGGCGTGGACAGCGCCGGCAACGTCTACGTCTCTGGTGAGATCGAGGGCAACGCCAACTTCGGCACGACCGCGCTCACCGTGGCGGCCGATCAGGACGTCTACGTCTGGAAGATGGACAAGGACGGCAAGCACATCTGGGCCGTGCAGTCCAAGGCCGACGAGGAAGCCTCCACCAAGACGGGCGTCGTGGACGCCCAGGGCAACATGTACCTCTGCGGCTACATGACGGACAAGACCGCCTTCGGCGCCGCCGCCCTGCCTCACATGGACGACGACGACGTCTTCGTCGCCAAGATCGACAAGGACGGCAAGTGGCTCTGGGCCCGCGCCGGCAGCAGCCCGCAGGACGCCAATTGCTACGGCCTGGCCCTGGGCCCCAAGGACCGGGTGCACGTGTCGGGCGATTACGAGCAGTACCTCACCGTGGGCGCCAAGACCCTGGTCTCGGCCAAACACTACAGCGGGCGTCAAGACGAGGACCTCTTCGTCTGGACGCTGCCGAGCAAGTAGCGGGAGGAGGTGACCAGATGATGCAGAGAAAAGAGACAAGCGATATGCAGCACCGTACAAGGAGAGCACACATGACGTCACTGAGGTGGCTGGTCCCGTTCGTGGCGCTGGCCACGGTCCTCTACGCCCACGCGGGGTGTGACGACGAGCTCGGGGCGTACTGCCCCCGGCCGTTCGAGCGGTGCGGCGCCGACAACACCTGCACCGACATCCGTGTCGACTCCAAAAACTGCGGCACCTGCGGCACCACCTGCGCCGCGGGCGAGCGGTGCCTCGACAGCAAGTGCGTCATCGGCTGCGGCGGCGGCGCCACGGAGTGCTCCGGCAAGTGCGTCGACACCAGCAACGACCTGAAAAACTGCGGCGCCTGCGGCACCACCTGTAAGACCGGCGAGGTCTGCTCCCAGGGCAAGTGCGGCTCCTCCTGCGCGGGGGGCACGACCAACTGCTCGGGCAAGTGCGTCGACACCCAGCTGGACAAGAGCAACTGCGGCGGCTGCGGCACGATCTGCAAAACGGACGAGCTCTGCTCGGCCGGCAAGTGCGCCACCACCTGCTACGGCGGCACCACCAAGTGCGGCACCAAGTGCGTCGACGCCCAGCTCGATGCGACCAACTGCGGCACCTGCGGCACGGCCTGTAAGACCGGCGAGGTCTGCTCGGCCGGCAAGTGCGGCACCAAGTGCGGCACCGGCGCCTCCAACTGCTCGGGCAAGTGCGTGGACCCCAAGACCGACACGGCCAACTGCGGCGCCTGCGGCACGGCCTGCAAGGCCGGCGAGGTCTGCTCGGCCGGCAAGTGCGGCATGAGCTGCGGCTTCGGCACCAGCAAGTGCGGCACCAAGTGCGTCGACACCGACACCGACCCTGCCCACTGCGGAAAGTGCGGCACGGCCTGCCAGACCGGCGAGGTCTGCTCGCTGGGCAAGTGCGGCCTCAAGTGCGTCGGCGGCACCAGCAAGTGCGGCACCAAGTGCGTCGACACCTACAACGACTCCAAGCACTGCGGCAAGTGCAACACCCCCTGCGCCGGCAAGTGCTCGCTGGGCAAGTGCCTCTGCGGCAACGGCACGGTGGACAAGGGCGAGCAGTGTGACGGCAAGGCCACGGCGGGCAAGTCCTGCGGCACCTTCGGCTACTCCCTCGGTGGCCTGGCCTGCAAGCAGGACTGCACCCTGGACCTCGGCGGCTGCACCTGGGCCGTGAACCTGGGCGGCAAGGGCGTGGCCCAGCGGGGCAAGGTCGCGGTGGACAGTAAGGGCAACACCTACGTCTCCGCCATGTTCGAGGGCAGCGCCACCTTCGGCGGCAAGACCCTGACCTCCAAGGGCGACATCGACGTGGCGCTGGTCAAGCTGAATCCAGACGGCAAGGTGCTCTGGGCCGTCAGCGCCGGAGACAAATTGACCGACGGCGCCGGCGACGTCACCGTTGACGCCCAGGGCAACGTCTATGTCACCGGCGGCTTCAGCGGCACCGTGGACTTCGGCGGCACCCAGCTGACCTCCAAGTCCGCCTCGGACAACGATCTCTTCGTCTGGAAGCTGGACGCCACCGGCAAGACCGCCTGGGCCGCCTCGGCTGGCGGGAGCGAGGAGGTGATCGGCCTCTCCGTGGTGGTGGACAGCGCGGGCAACAGCTACGTCGGCGGCCTGTTCAAGGGCAAGGCCGACTTCGGCACGCTCTCTGTCACCTCGGCCGGTGACTACGACGGCTTCGTCGCCAGGCTCGACGCCAAGGGCGCCTTCAACTGGGTGGGCCGCCTGGGCGGCAAGAAGGAGGACCAGACCCAGGGCGTGGCGGTGGACAGCGCGGGCAACATGTACGCCGTCGGCTACTTCGACACCGACGCCGACTTCATCGACGCCAAGACGGTGGCCAACAACAGCGCCGGCGATTCGGTCTTCGTGCTCAAGGTCGATCCCACCGGCAAGGTGGCGTGGGTCAAAACGCCGAGCGCCCCCGGGGTGTCCATCGGCACGGAGGTCGCCCTCGACGGCGCCGGCAATATCCTTGTCGCCGGCACCTTCACCGGCGCCGCGGAGCTCGGCACCGACAAGCTCAAGGCCAAGTCCAAGACCGACATCTTCGTCTGGAAGATGGACGGCGCGGGCAAGCACGCCTGGGCCTTCCAGAGCCAGGCCAATGACCAGGCCTTCGGCATGGCCATGGTCGTGGACGCGGCGGGCAATAGCTACGTCGGCGGCTACTTCTCCAACGCCCCCATCGCCATCGGCGGCGCCACGCTGCCGACCATGAACGGCGACGACGTGGTGATCTTCAAGCTGGACCCCACGGGCAAGGTCCAGTGGGCCTACCCCGGCTACAGCTCCGAGGACGCCAAGCTCTTCGGCCTGGCCATGGGCCCCACGGCCCTGCACGCGGCGGGCGAGTTCAAGCTCACCTTCACCGCCGGGGCCAAGACCCTGGTCTCGTCCAAGTACCAGCAGAGCCAGAAGGACATCTTCGTCTGGACCCTGCCGAAGAACTGCACCGGCGCGGCCTGCGCCAAGCCGTGCGGCACCAACCTGACCACCTGCTCGGGCGCCTGCGTCAACCTGCAGGAGGACGCGAAGAACTGCGGCGCCTGCGGCACGAAATGCAAGACCGGCGAGAGCTGCTGCGGCGGCAAGTGCCTCGACCTGCTGACCAGCAATACCCACTGCGGCAAGTGCGGCAACACCTGCGGCGCCAGCTCGCCGTGCACCAAGGGCACCTGCGTCTCCACCGTCAAGAAGGTGGTCTTCATCACCGGCGCCACCTTCAACGGCAACCTCGGCGGCGTCACCGGCGCCGACGGCAAGTGCAACACCGCGGCCACCGCCGCCGGGATCACCGGCAAGTTCTACGCCTGGCTCGGCCAGGGCAGCAGCCCCAAGTCGTGGCCGGGGTACCGCGTCAAGAAGCACACCGGCGACTTCGTCGACCGCACCGGGCGCGTGCTGGCCCGGGGCCTCGACAAGCTGGCCCAGGGGCCGCTGGCCTTCCCGGTGGAGTTCGACGAAAACGCCAAGAAGGTGACCGGCGACTTCTGGTCCAACGTGACCTACAGCTCCGGGCTGGTCTACGCCACCTCCGAGGACTGCACCGGCTGGAACTGGGGCAAGGACGGCACCTACACCGTGCGCTACGCCAACGTCACGGGGGCCACCTCGGGCTACATGCACATCAGCGGTGACACGGCGGCCCAGGTCTGCGGCAAGTCCCTGCACCTGATCTGCGTCGAGCAGTAGGTCGTCGGGCGGCCCCCCCGGCGGGCCAAGCCTCCCATGACCCGGCCTCGTCGCTCTCGCCCCCAAAACAAGAAGCGGCGCGCCCGCGCCCGCGGGGGCTCCACCTCCGCGGCCTCGCCCGGTCGCCGGTCCTGGCCTCCGGTGGCGCTGGCCGCCCTGCTGATCCTTTGCGGGGCGGCCGCCTACTGGAGCAGCCTCCAGGGGGTCTACCTCTTCGACGACCAGACCCAGCTGTCGGAGACGAACCCGCACCAGCGGAGCCTCTGGCCCATCACCGAGGCGATGAAGGCCCCCGCCGGCTCCCCGGCCGAGGGGCGCCCGGTGCTGGCGCTGTCCTTCGCGGTCAGCCACGCGCTGGTCGGGCTCGAGCCGCGGGGCAACCACCTGTTCAACGGGGTGATCCACCTCTGCTGCGGCCTGGCGTTGATGGGCCTGGTGCGCCGGCTGCTCGGCTCGCCGCGGCTGCGTCCTGCCCTGGGCGATCATGCCGTGGTCCTCGGGTTCGCGGTGGCGCTGCTCTGGCTGCTGCATCCGTTGAACACCAGGGCGGTGACCTACGTGGTCCAGCGGGCAGAGTCCCTCATGGGGCTCTTCTATCTGGTCACCCTCTACTGCGCGGTCCGCGCCATGGGCGCCACGGCGAGGCGCCGCTGGTACGTCGGCGCCGTGGCGGCCTGCCTCCTCGGCATGGGCACCAAGGAGGTGATGGCCACGGCCCCGCTGCTGGCGCTGCTGGCCGACCGCGTGTTCTTCGCCGACTCCTGGCGTGGGCTGCTGTCCCGACGGTGGGGCCTGCACGCCGCGCTGGCAGCCACCTGGCTGCTGCTCGCGGTGACGCTCAGCTCGGTCTCCCTCGGCGAGGGCTCCAGCTTCACCCCGTGGGTAGTGGGGCCGCTGGAGTACGCCCAGACCCAGGCCTGGGCCGTGACCCGTTATCTGCGCCTGTCGCTGCTGCCCGTGGGGCTGGTCTTCGATTACGGCTCCCCCGAGGTCGGCCGTTTGCTCACCGGGGTCCAGCTCGTGACCGGCGCCGTGGTGCTCGGTATCACGCTGACCGGCGCGGCCCTGGCCATGTTCAAAAGGCCCGGCGTCGGCTTCCTCGCCGCCTGGTTCTTTTTGATCCTGGCGCCCACGTCCAGCGTGATGCCGATGGACGCCGAGTTTGCGGCCGAGCACCGGATGTACCTGCCGCTGGCGGCGGTGGTGGCGCTGTTGGTGCTGGGGGCCCACGCGCTGGTGGAGCGGCTCGGCGCCCGCGCCCGCCGGCCGGCGCTGGCTGCCCTGGCGCTGGTTGCGGGGACGTTGCTGGTGATGACCCACCTGCGCAACCGCGACTACCACGACCAGCTGTCCATCTGGGGTAGCTCCATTGAGGCCTGGCCGATCAACCCCCGGGCCCACGTCAACCGGGGCAACGCCCACGCCAGGGCGCGCCGCCTGATCAAGGCCATCGAGGACTACGATCGGGCCATCGAGCTGATGCCCGATCACGCCAGCGCACACCTCTCGCGGGCCATGGTGCAGGAGGCCAGGGGCCTGCGCGACGAGGCCATCGCCAGCTACTCCAGGACCGTGACGGTGGAGCGCAGGCGCCGCGCCGCGGGCCGCGGCATGCGCGCCCACAACCGCAACGTCGAGGTCCTGGCGCTCAACGGGTGGGCCTGGATCCTGGCCACGAGCCCCCATGCGCGACAGCGCGACGGCGCCAGGGCGGTGACGCTGGCGCGCCGCGCCGTGTCCCTCAGCGACAGGGAGTCAGCGGCCGTGCTGGACACCCTGGCCGCGGCCCACGCCGAGGCGGGGCAGTTCGCCGAGGCCGTCAAGGTTGGCCAGCGAGCCGTCAAGCTGGCCCGGTCTGGCAGGGATCCATCCCTCGCCGAATACCGGCAGCGGCTGGTGTCCTACCTGGCTCGGCGCCCCCACCGGGAAGGGGTGAGCTCCACCAATGCTCCGGCGGATGCGCTATGATGCGCTCTCCTGTCCCATGAAGCCCCGCTCCAAAATCCTCCTCGCCGCGGGCGCGGCGCTGATCTGCGCCGGGCTGGCCGCCGCCTGGTGGGCCAGACGTCTGCCTGACTTCGCGGAGGATCTCCACCGCGAGGTCCCTGGCCTGGGCCAGCGGATCCGCCCCAACCTAAGAAACGTCGAGGTGGTGATCCCCGGGCGGCCCCACCCTCGCCCGTGGGACGCCAGCGACCTGGCGGCCGCTCAAAAGATCACGCGCCGGGTGGCGTACCGCTGCAGCACCAACGCCTTCGGCCACCGCAACGGGCCGGTGCCGGGCCGGCCGGCTGCCGGGACGACGCGGATCATCTGCCTCGGCGGCGCAGTGACCTTCGGGCACGGGGTGGACCAGGGGCGGGACTTCCCGGCGCGGCTGCAGCAGGCGCTGGCCCCCCACGGCAAGTTCGAGGTGATCAACGCGGGCGACCCCGCCGAGCACGTGTCGATGCTCCCTCCGGTCCTCTCGCGGCTGATCATCCCGCTGCAGCCGCGGCTGGTGATCTTCACCCTCGGGGCCAACGAGATCGCCAGGGTGATGAAGGGCAAGGGCAGCGCGCCGATCTACCACCCGGCCGAGTACCAGAGCGTCGGCGACTTCATCCGGCGAAGCCTGCGCAGGATGATCTCGACGCTGAAGAAAGAAAAGATCGAGGTGGCCCTGGTGATCCCGCCGATGAACAGCTTCTACCCTTTCCCCGAGCACCGCTTCGCCATGGACGAGGTGAGAGCCCTGGGCAAGGAGCTGGGCGTGGCGGTGTTCGACGTGGGGCCGGCGTTCCGCGAGCGCGAGCGGCGAGGCGGCCTGGTGCTGAAGCTCGGCGGTCGGCTGTACCGGCGGCAGGAGCTGATCGCCTTCGACGCGGGCAAGGCCCGCTCCCTGCTGGTGGTGGAGACCGAGCCGGTGCGCCAGCAGCACATCGACCATCGGATCTACGCCTACCTCGAGCGCCACGACGAGGCCCAGGCGCTGAACATCGACGGCGTGCTGCCCAACGCAGCGGGCCACCAGCTGATGGCCGGCATACTGGCCCGGGGCGTGCTCGAGCTGCTAAAAGTCGGGTCCAACTCCAGGTGATCGGCGGCCGCTCGGCCTGACATCAGGGTAATGGTATTCCTGATGCTCGCAATGGTATTCCTGACGCTCTTTGGGGTACAATGGGGCTCCAACCAAACCCATCATGAAGAGGATCTCATGAAAAAAAGTAGTCTTGTCTTCGGTCTCGTCGTAGGGGCGCTTGTGCTCGGCTCGGCCGGCTCGGCATCGGCCAAGTCGCTGTACGTTATCGCCAACCTCAACACGAACCCGACGCCGATCCGAGCCTACGACATCAACCCCTCCACAGGGCTGCTGACGTACCAGACCCAGCACAGCGTTCCGTACTACAGCGGCGGGGGTGTGGACGCCGCCATGGACTCGGACAATGGGTTCCTCTTCATCGTCTACGAGTTCAGCTCGACCATCAACATCATCTACGGCAAGAACATGAAGCAGGTCGGCACGGTCAACATGCCGATCTCATCCGCGCGCTCTGCCGGCATCGTCTACGACCACAAGCGCAAGCGGCTCTACGCGGCCTACCGCAGCTCCGGTCGTGTCTAGTCCTACGACTGGGACCCGGTGGGCAAAAAGCTCAAGTACGTGGGCAACTACTCCCTCACCGGGGCCGGCTCGACCTACGGCATCGACCTGGACGAAAACAAGGGCCTGATGTACGTCGGCTCGGTGCACAACTACGTGCGCTACTACGACGTGACCAACAACTTCGCCTACAAGGGGTACATCAACGTCAACGGCGGCAAGAACCACCGCGCGGTGGGCGTGGCCGTTGACGGCGCCCGGCGCGCGCTCTACTCCGGCGGCGGCAGCACGGGGGTCTCGAGCTACTACCTCTGCAAGAACCACCTGGACACCGGCGCGAGCATCAAGTGCGTTTACACCTGGGGTGTCCGCGGTGTGACCGTGGACGCGGACAGCGGCTACGTCTACGTCACGACCCGCAGCAGCTACGCCCTGCAGGTCTACGACTCCAACCTCAACCTCAAGCAGACCTACACCAGCCTCGGCCGCCCCACGGGGTTGATCGTGCCGGGCAAGGACATCTCCTACAACCCGCTGAACCTGACGATCAAGAACAACAACAGCTCGTGCACCGACCCGGGCGCCAACGTCACCTACACCATCACCTACGAGAACAAGAACAGCTACAAGGTGACCAAGGCGATGCTGACCAGCACGCTGCCGTCGGGGCTGACCTACGTGTCGTCCAGCGGCGGCGGGAGCCACTCCGGGGGCAAGGTCACCTGGAGCCTGGGCACGATCAACGCGGGCGCCAAGGGCTCGGTGACGCTGACGACCAAGCTCTCTTCCTCGGCGGCCTACAACTCCACCTTCAAGGCCGCGGCGGTGCTGGACACGGACCAGACGCCGCCCACCAGCCAGGGCGACACCTCCAAGGTCTGCCCCAACCCCTGCGGCAACGGCAAGATCGACGCGGGCGAGGCCTGCGACACCGCCATCTCCTCGGGCACGGGCAAGTGCCCCTCCACCTGCAACGACCAAAACACCTGCACCAAGGACAGCGTGACCGGCAGCAAGTGCACCACCAAGTGCATCAACACGGTGATCACGGCCAAGGTCAACGGCGATGCCTGCTGCCCCGCCGGCGCCAACTCCACCAACGACACCGACTGCCCGGTAGTCTGCGGCAACGGCGTGCTGGAGGCCGGCGAAAACTGCGACACCGGCATCACGTCGGGCCTGGGCAAGTGCCCCACCGCGGCCACCTGCGACGACCAGAAGGTCTGCACGGCGGACTCGGTTGTGGGCTCGGCCTGTACGGCCAAGTGCCAGAACACGGCCATCCTGGCCAACCTGCTCACCAAGGACGGCTGCTGCCCCGCGGGCGCCACCCAGCTGACCGATGTGGACTGCAACCCGGTCTGCGGCAACGCGGCGGTGGAGGCCGGCGAAAAGTGCGACACCGGCATCAAGAGCGGCCCGGGCAAGTGCCCCACGCTGGCCGAGTGTAACGACCTCGACGTCTGCACGGCCGACGCCCTCAAGGGCACCACCTGTACGCTGGAGTGCGTCAACAAGGCGCTCATCGCCAACATGGCCGCCAAGGACGGCTGCTGCCCCACCGGCGAGACGACCCAGACCGACGTGGACTGCCTGGCGGTCTGCGGCAACGGCCTGCTGGAGGCGGGGGAGAACTGCGACACCAAGATCACCACCGGCCCGGGGGTCTGCCCGACCAAGGCCGACTGCGACGACAAGGACGTCTGCACCGAGGACACGGTGGCCGGCTTCGGCTGCGCGGCCAAGTGCGACAACAAGGCGCTCAAGGCAGACCTGCAGACGACCGACGGCTGCTGTCCCCAGGGGGCCAGCTCGCTGACCGACACCGACTGCAAGGTCTCCTGCGGCAACGGCCTGCTGGAGGCGGGCGAGACCTGCGACCCGAAGATCACCTCGGGCGCGGGGGTCTGCCCGACCAAGGCCGACTGCGACGACAAGGACAAGTGCACCAAGGACGCCCTCACCGGCGGTGCCTGCTCGCTCAAGTGCGACAACACCAAGCTCACCGCCGACCCGACCACGGCCGACGGCTGCTGTCCCCAAAACGAGACCTCGCTGACGGACAAGGACTGCAAGGCCGCCTGCGGCAACGGCGTGCTGGAGGCGGGCGAGGACTGCGACACCAAGATCACCTCGGGCAAGGGCAAGTGCCCGGCCACCACCGCCGACTGCGACGACCAGGACAAGTGCACCGAGGACAAGATCGCGGGCGCCGACTGCACCACCAAGTGCGACAACAGCACGCTGGTCAAGGCTGACCTGACCCAGAAGGACGGCTGCTGCCCCAAGGGCGAGACCTACCTCACGGACAAGGACTGCAAGGACCCGTGCGCCGACGTGGAGTGCCCGCCGAACCAGAAGTGTGAGAACGGCAAGTGCGTGGGCGGCGGCAAGGACGCCGGCGTGGACGGCTCCACCAAGGCCGACGCGGGCGCGCCGGACAAGGCGGTGGCGCCGGGCATCGACGGCACCAGCGGCGCCGACAGCGGAGAGGACAACGACGGCGACGCCGACACCGGCTGCAACTGTCAGACCGGCGGCAGCGGCGGCGTGCCCGCCCTGCTGCTCATTGGCCTGCTGCTCGTGCTGGCGCGACGCCGCCGGCGCTGAGACCACGCGGCCGGGGACACCCGGCCGCGCCTGGAACCCATCATGAAGAGTGACGGCTCGAGCAAGGCGCTGATGTTGGTGATCAGCGGCTTGACCCTCGTGGGGCTCTGCGCGCTGTTGCTGATCTACCTGCGCGGCGGCGAGGCGCCCCCCCGGGACGAGGCGACCGTGGAGCAGCGCGCCGCGACCCGGCCTCGCCCGGTGGGCCCCACGCGCCCGCGGAGCACCAGGTCGCAGACGCCGCCGGCGCCCTCCGCGGCCGCGCGTAACCCGGCGCCCGCCAGGCAGACGGCCCCCGGCACCAGGCCCGCTCCGGCGGCGCCTCCGCGCGAGCCCCCGCCCTCCACCGCCCTGGCGCCCACCCCGTTCGGCTCGGATCCAGGGGCCGCCGCCAAGCAGGAACCGTTCAAGGACCGCATCGAGCGGCTGGCCCGGGAGCTGGCCGAGGCCCGGCGCAACAACAGCCTGTCCAGGGAGCGGTACGAGTACAAGGCCCACGAGCTCAAGGAGCTCAAGGAGGTGGTGGCCCGCGAGGAGAAGATGCGCGCCGAGGGCCGCCCCGTAAACCGCTAGCTGGAGAAGAGGCCGACGCCATGATCATCGGAACCAACAAGGAGACCAAAAACCGCGAGTACCGCGTGGCGCTGTTGCCCTCCGGGGCGGAGACCCTGGTGGCCGCGGGCCACACCGTGCTGGTGGAGGCCGGCGCCGGCGCAGGCGCAGGCTGGACCGACGAGGCCTACGAGCAGGCCGGCGCCCGGCTGGTGGCCGACAGCGAGACCCTCTTCGCCGAGGCGGAGATGATCTACAAGGTCAAGGAGCCGATGCCGGCGGAGTACGACCTGTTGCGTCGCGACCAGGTGCTGTTCACCTACATCCACTCGGCGGGCAATCGCCCCCTGTGCGACAAGCTGCTCTCCAGCGGCGTCACCGGCATCGCCTTCGAGGACATCCTGCTGGACGACGGGCGCCTGCCTCTGCTCGAGCCCATGAGCATCTTCGCGGGGTACATGGGCATGCTCAAGGGCTTCGAGCTGCTCACGCCGATGCTGGGCGGCCCCGGCCTGCTGCCCGGCGGCATGCCCGGCGTGCGGCCCACGCGGGTGATGATCCTCGGCGCGGGCTTCGTGGGCTGCGGCGCCCTGCAGGTGGCCCACGGCCTGGGGGCCGACGTCACCGTGCTGGACATCGACGTGGACGCGCTGGCCCGGGTCAGCCAGCGGTTCCCCGGCATAAAGACGCTGCTGTCCAACGCCGAGAACATCCGTGAGGCCCTGGCCGGCGCGGACGTGCTGCTCAACGCGGTGAGCTGGCCCAGGACCCGCAAGGGGCACCTGGTCACCCGGGAGATGCTCGGGCTGATGCCCGCCGGCGCGGTGGTCGTGGACGTGGCCGCCGACATCCGCGGCGGCCTGGAGACCTGCGAGCGCCAGACCAGCCACGACGAGCCGACCTACGTGACAGGCGGCCACACTCACTACGTGGTGGCCAACATCCCGTCGCTCGCCGCGCGCTCGGCCTCGGAGGCCCTGGCCGCGGTGACCATGCCCTACGCGCTGCAGATCGCGGCCAAGGGCGCGCGCCAGGCGCTGCTCGACGACATGCCGCTGCGCCGCGGGCTCACCTGCCTGGACGGCAACATGGTGCGCGCGGTCACGGCCGAGTGGTACGGTTGCCCGCACCTGACCAACGCGCAGGTGGTGGACCGGCTGCAGGCGAAGTAAAACAACGAGACACGGGAGTTGGAAATGGGTGCCAGGCTCGCGGCGATGCTCCTCTGCGGGGCGATGATCCTTGGATGCAATGGTGAGGACGAGGTAGCAGACGCGGGGACGGCCGCCGAGGCGGGCGCGGACGGCGGCGGCGACGCTGGCAAGACCTGGCCCGAACACAAGGTGTTCCACGCCGGCTTCGCCGCGGTTAAGATCACGCCCACGGCTTTCGAGGGGTTCATCGACCGGGCCAACAACGGCGAGTACGACACGGCCAAGCACACCTACAAGGGCAAGTCCTACGCGGCCGACGTGTTCCTCGACAGCGGCACGGACCGGCTGTTCGACTTCCAGGAAAAGGGCGCGCTGGGCGCCGACGGCAAGCCGGGCAAGGCCGGCGTGGACGACGACGGGGACAAGGTGGTGGACGACGTGCTCGGCTGCCACCCCGGCGACGATCCCACCGCGCCCGGCGCCAAGGGGTGCGAGTACCTGGCGGCGGGCAGCGACGACAAGGCCGACCCGGCCGGCGACAACTACCACAAGACCAACAACCCCAAGGGCACCGAAAAGGACGGCAAGTTCCAGAAGGTGGTCATCGGCGGCTACGGCGGCGTGTTCACCAGCGATCCGATCCGCCCGGCCCAGGGCGTGCACGACGACCTCTGGGCCCGGGCCATGGTGGTCTCCCGGGGCAAGGTCCCCTTCGCCCTGGTGGTGGTGGACCTGCCGGGCTACGTGCACATCTTCGGCAACGTGGCGCGGCGCGAGATCTCGGCCAGGACCGGCATCCCCGTGGGCAACATCGTCTACATGGCGACCCACAACCACGAGGGGCCGGACACGGTGGGCATCTGGGCCGGGCCCAACGACATGGACTTCGACTACATCGCCACGGTCAACAAGGGCATGGTGGACGCGGTGGTCAAGGCGGCGGCTGCGCTCAAGCCGGCCAAGCTCAAGATCGCCACCGAGGAGGTGGACGGCTGCCACGACGCCAAGACCCTGCGCTTCAAGAAGGGCAGCGCCTGCAACTTCCCCGTGGGCCTGGGCGAGCTGAAGAAGAACCCCGGCAAGTACGACGTGCCGGTCAACCAGATCGACCTGCGCGACCCCATGGTCTACAACCACCGGGTCACGGCGCTGCTGGCCACCGACGCCCAAAGCGGCGCCACCCTCGGCACCCTGGTCAACTTCGCCAACCACCCCGAGGTGCTCGGCGGCAGCAACAACATGCTCTCCAGCGACTACCCGCACTACGTGCGCGCGGCCATGGAGAAGCGGTACGGCGGCACCTGCGTCTTCGCCTCGGGCACCACCGGCGGACAGATGGGCACCCTGCACGGCACCCGCGTGCCGCTGTACGACAAGGACGGCAAGCTCGTGCCGGACAAGACCGGCAAGAAGGACGCCGACGGCAAGGCCTTCCCCGAGTTCGCCCCGGACGACGACGACGACCCGAAGAACCCGGCCTACGCCAGGATCCGCTCCCAGGGGTTCGTGGCAACCTACGCGGCCATGGCCGGGCTGGACAAGGCCAAGGCGCAGGCCGACCCGAAGGTCTCGGTGGCATCGGGCGACGTGGACGTGCCGATGACCAACACGCAGATGGGCCTGGTGATGGTGATGATCGAGAACGTGGCCAAACAGCAGGGCTACCTCAAGCACAAGGAGGACCTGCCCATCTCGGCGGACTACTGCCCGGGCAACACCGGGCGCAAGGCCTGCATCAGGATCAAGATGGCCGCGGCCAAGGTCGGTGACCTGACCATCGTCAGCACCCCGGGGGAGCCGAGCCCCGAGTACCTCCACGGCCGCAAGGCCAGCTCCGTGGACTTCGGCGGCAAGTGGGGCGTGTCCAAGTATGCGGCCATGCCGGACCTGTCCAAGTACACCAGCACGACCCACGCGATGATGCTCACCATCGCCAACGGCTACCTCGGCTACATGACCCCCGCGGCCGAGTACCTCAAGGACGACAAGCACCCCAACTATTACGAGGAGCTCGGCTCCGCGGGGCACCTCTTCGGCGACACGGTGGGCAACAAGCTGCTTCGCCTGCTGGGCGCGCCGGCGTCGGTGACGTTCAACAAGGACGCCAAGGTCAAGCCCTGAGGCCGGGAGGGGCCGGCGCAGCTCGTCGTACAAAGAGGTGTAACCTTTTCCGCTCTACCTGATTTTGGATCGGTAGAGGAGTGACTTGATGCCACCGCCGCCCGCAGCATACAGCGCCGCCGAGCTGGACCTGGCTCATCGAGCCCGCGCCGGCGACGACCGGGCCATGGCGAGGCTATACAGGCGATACTCACCGCGGCTGTACGGACACGCCGTGCGTATGCTGGGTGACGAGGCCGCCGCCCGGGACGCGGTGCAGGAGGCTTTCTCCCGGGCCCTGGCCTCCATCGGCGCGACCCGGGAGGAGCTGCACTTCCGCGCCTGGATCTACCGTATCGTCACCAACCTCTGCCTGCGCCAGCTCAACCAGCGGCAGCGGTGGAGCGATCAGGAGGTCCCGGAGCGCCAGGACCACGACGCGGACGACGCCGAGCGGGCCCTCGGCCGGGCCGAGTCCGGGGCCCGGGTGCTGGCGGCGCTGGACTCCCTGCCGGCGGCCTACCGCCAGATCCTGGTGCTGCGGGAGCTGGACGGGTTGAGCTACGACGACCTGGCCCGGGTGCTGGAGTCCGACGTCAGCCGGGTGCGGGTGACGCTGCACCGCGCACGGGCCCGACTGGCCGGGGTGTACATCGCCCGGCGCCTGCTGGAGGACCCGCACGCCTCGGTGGAGTGCCCGGAGCTTTCTGCGCTGCTGGAGCGCGACGCCTCGGAGAAGGTGCTGGTCAAGCACCTGGAGGGCTGCCCTCGCTGCCGGCAGCGCCGGCACCGCCCGGCGGCAGAGCTGTTGGCCCTGCTGCCCGCGGTGGAGGTGCCCGACGACCTGACGCCGCCTGATCCTCCCGCCGGTGCGTCCCCCGGGGCGGCCGCGGAGGGCACGGCGGCCTTGACGTTCAGGGCCCTGGCGCCGGTGGTGCTGGGCGGGGCAGCCCTTGTGATCGGCGCCGTGGTGGTCATGGGACCGGCGGACGGGCCTGCGCCTGTCCGGCAGCCCCGGATCGAGGCGCGGCGCCCGACGCTCTCCAGGGCCGAGCTCGCGGTGGTGGCAGGGGAGGCGGCGGAGCAGACGGGTGGGCGACGGGCGACTGCAGCGGGGAGCTCCGCGCAGCCGCCGCCAAAGCCCGCGCCGGCGAAAAAGCGCGCCAGGCGCCCACGCGCGCCCGCGCCGCCGGCCCTGGCCCTCAAGCTGCAATTCACCCCGGGGACCCTCTCGCTGCGTCGCGGCGCGGTGACCATGGTGCCGTCCGGCCCGAAGGATCTGCGCCTCGGCGACCTGCTGGTGGGCAAGCCCGGCGCCAGCTTCGGTCTGTTTTTGCCGCGGCAGCAGTGGCTCATCGCCCAGGGCAGCGTGCGGCTGGTGTCGGTGCCCGCGAGGAAGGCGCGCCCGAAGACGGTGGAGGTCGCCCTGGTCAGCGGGCAGCTCCGTGCCCGGGCCACTCGCCTCGGCGGCGGCGTGCGCGTTCGCTCCGGCGCCGTGACCTGCCAGGCCCCCAGGGGCCGCTTCCGCGTGCGCCTGAAGGGGGCCAGACTGCGGGTGGAGTCCATCGACGCCTACGTCGCCGTGACCGGCCCTCACGCCGCCCGCACGGTGCCGCCGTCCACCGGCCTGGACCTTGGCCCCCGCCCGGGGTTCGCCCATCGGCTGCCGCCGGCGCCCGAGGGTCTGCGGCCGGTGCAGGCCTGCGCCATTCGGCCCCCGCGGATGCGCTGGAGCCCCACCCGCGGCGCCCTGGGCTACCGCCTGCAGGTGGCCACCGACACCGACTTCCTCGACCTTCGGCTGGACCGCACCGTCAGCGGCACCACCTTCACGCCCACCGTCCTCCCCTCCGGCAAGTACTACTGGCGCGTGCTGGCCAGAGACGGCACCCGTGAGGGCCTGCCTTCCAAGATCTACTCCTTCTCCGTCGACGTCGCCTGCCGCTGAGCTGACCTCCCGGCACCTCAGCAGCGGCGGATGGCGCTCTATCGCTTCCGCTTGACGATGACGAACTCCACCCGCCGGTTGCGAGACCACGCGGCCTCGTCGTGGCCGGAGTCCAGCGGGCGGGACTCGCCGTAGCCGCGCGTGCGCAGGCGCGCCGTATCGATCCCCTTGCCCACCAGGTAGCGTTTGACCGCCGCGGCGCGGTCCCGGGTCAGCCGCAGGTTGTGGGCCGCGCTGCCCCGCTCGTCGGCGTGCCCCTGAACCTCCAGCAGCAGGATCTGCGGGTGGGCGCGTAGGGCCCAGACCACGGCGTCCAGGGTGGCGTGGCTCTGGGGCAGCAGCACGGCCCTGTCGGTCTCGAAGTGCACCCGGCCCAGGGGGTTGATCGTCCTCTTGCCGAAGCGGGCCGGCGCCTTGTCCGGGCAGCCGTCGGCGTCCTTGTAGCGGTTGTAGGTCTCCGGTTCGTCGGGGCAGGTGTCGTCCCGGTCGAGGATGCGATCCTGGTCGTTGTCCGGGTCGGGGCAGCCGTCGCGGTCCTCGAAGCGGTCCACGTCCTCGGGCTTGTCCGGGCAGCGGTCCTTGGCGTCGGGGATGCCGTCGCCGTCGCGGTCGGTGACGTCGGCCTCGGGGCAGCCGTCGCGGTCCTCCACGCCGTCGAGGTCCTCGGGCTCGTTGGGGCAGCGGTCGTCGCCGTCGAGGATGCCGTCGCGGTCGTTGTCCGGATCGGGGCAGCCGTCGCGGTCCTGAAAGTCGTCGTGGTCCTCGGGCCGGTCCGGGCAGCGGTCCACGTCGTCCTTGAGCCCGTCGCCGTCCCGGTCCCCCACCGCCGGCTCGAAGACGAAGCCGACCAGGGCGCGCAGCTCCGGCGCGCCCACGGGGGTGTTGGGCCCGGCGCCCCGCAGGCCCCGGCCCAGGCCGAGGGTGAGGTATGAGCTGCGGCCGAGGTAGACCTTCAGGCCAGCCAACAGCTCGTGTGCCGAGGCGAGCTCGTCGTTGTCGTGGGGCGCGGTCAGCCCGGTCTGCCCCACCACCTCCAGGATCAGATCCAGCCGGCCGGGTACGGCGCCGAAGGAGAGGCCCGCCCCGTAGGCCAGGGCGTGCCCCGCCCCCAGCGCGCGCTTTGTGGTCGGCTCGGTCCAGGTCTGCTCGCCGTGGAGCTGCAGGCGCACGCCGGCGTTGAGCAGCAGGCTCAGGCGCCCGCCCAGCAGGTCGACGTCCAGGATCACCCGCGGGTGGAGGCTCACGCCGCCGGCCCCCAGCAGCGCGTCGCCGTCCCCCGTGGGGAAGGCCACCGAGGCGGCGAGGGCCAGGCCCAGGGGGTGGCGCGAGGTGTCCAGCAGCCGCCCCTTGAGGTGCAGCGTCAGGTCGCCCACGCCCTGGGCCGAGGCGGCCCCGTCATCGCCGGAGGGCGCCGGCAGTGCCTCGCCGGTCCAGGCGGTGAGCGGCAAGCCGAGGCCGAGCTCCAGGCGGCCGAAGAGCCCCAGCGCGGCCTGCAGGTGGCCGGTGACCAGGTTGTCCACCGCGAAGCTGGTGGCTCCCGCGGACAGGTCCACAGGCCGGCGGGCGTAGCTGACCACCAGGCCGAAGCTGGGCTCCAGATGGCCCAACACCTGGCTGGCATCCAGGGAGAGCAACCCCTTGGAGTCCATGGCGGGCACGAAGAGCTGCTGGTCCAGGCCCTGGGCCCGGGCCGGGGCGGGCGTGAGCCAGACGAGCACAGCGAGGCACAGGTAACGTCGATGCATGGGTCGCTCCTTGCTTGGGTCTTGCTGGATCAATCACCCGGGCGCCCATTGGTTACAGTGCGCTGTAACCTTTGGCCGGCCCGCTGATTGAGGAGGTGAGACCAACAGCGGAGGAGCCGGTGAGCAAATCACAGATACTTTATGTAATGACCTTTTGCCTGTGCCTCGCCTGGGGCTGCGGGCCCGCCCCGTCACCCCGGGTGACGCTGCCCCGGATCGAGGGTCTGGCCCGGGAGGTGCTGCGACAGGACCTGCGACACAAAGAGGCCACCGTACGGGCCAGCGCCCTGGCCGTGGCGCGGAGGCTCCCCGGTCGGCCGCTGTGGTCAGCGGCCAGACGACTGCTCGAGGATCCAGATCCAGATGTGAGGCTGCGCGCCGCGCTTCTTTTGGCCTCCACTCCCCGGGGCGCGGCCACCCTGGTGCTGCTGCTGAAGGCCCGCGAGGGCCGGGTGCAGGCCGCGGCCCTGGCCGCCCTGGCGAGGCTGCGCGGTGAAGCAGCCAGGCCGCTGCTGCTGGCCCGGGCGGCCCACACGCAGCCGGCGGTGCGCCAGGCCGCAGTCACCGGGCTGGGCAAGCTGCGCCGTGACGCCAGCGTCCTGCGTCTGCTGCAGGCCGCGCTGGAGGACAGGCACCTCGGCGTGCGGCTGGCCGCGGTGGAGGCGCTCCGTCGGGGAGCCTCGCCGGCGGTCAGGCCCGCGCTGGTTCGCCTGGCCCGCTCGCGGCGACCCTACATGGCGCTGCGCGCCGGGCTGGCCATGCTCCGCGCCGGTCGGGACCAGCCCCTGCTCGACGCCGTGGCGCGTGGCCTGGTGCACCAGCGCTGGACCGTGCGGGTGGCGGCCCTCAACGCCGCCGCGACCTCGGGTCACAAGGTGGCCGCGGAGCTGGCCCGCCGTGCCCTGGCCGATGTCGATCCCCGGGTCCGGCTCGCCGCGGCGCGGCTGCTGCTCACTGTACCCTCCGCGCGCTCCCTGGCGCTGCGCCGTGCCCGGGGGGTGTGGCAAGTGGCCTGCGAGAGTGACCGGGCCCCGGGGCTCTGCATCCAGGCCGCGGAGGTGTTGGCTCGCGCCGGCGTGCACCGGGGGACCCGGACCCTGGCCCGCCTGGCGCGCCGGGGCAAGGAGGCCCACGTCCGGGCCACCGCCCTGCGCGTGGCGCTGCTCACCCACCCCGACGCTACCCTCGCCCGGGACTCCCTGGCAGACCGCAACCACGAGGTACGGCACGCCGCGGCCTGGTGGGTGCTGTCGGGTGTCAGAGGCCGAGGTGCTCGCGCAGGCGGCGGGAGCCTGCCCGTGAGACCTCCACCCGGGCGCCGCTGCCGAGCACGGCCAGGTAGCGCCCGCCGTGGAGCGGCTCCAGGCGGATCAGGCGGTCCAGGTTGACGATGGCCCGCCGGTGCACGCGGAAGAAGCGGCGCGGGTCCAGCCGGCGCTCCAGCTCGGTGAGGGTCAGGTCGGTGCTGTACTGCTGGCCCAGGGCGTGAATCGCCACCATCTCCTGGTCTGCCTCGAAGTGGGCGATCTCGGACACCGGCAGCAGCACGATGTTCTTGAGATAGGTCACCGGCAGGCTCTCGCTGTGGCGCGGCCGGTCCAGGGCCTTTAGCAGGCGCTGGTAGCCGGCGCGGAAGTCGTTCTCGGCCGAGCGCTCCACGGCGCGGGCCACGGCGCGGGCCACCTCCCGCTCGCCGAAGGGCTTGAGCAGGTAGTCCACGGCGCCCACCTCGAAGGCGTCCATGGCGTAGCTGTCGTAGGCCGTGGTGAAGACCACGTAGCGCGGCGCCCGGGCCAGCTGGCGCAGCACGCCGAAGCCGTCCAGATCGGGCATCTGCACGTCGAGGAACACCACGCTGGGGTTCAGCCGCTCGATGATCTCCACCGCCTCCAGACCGCCGGCGGCCTGGGCCACCACCTCCACCTCGGGGCATCCCTTCAGCAGGCGCACCAGCCGCCGCCGGGCTCGCTGCTCGTCGTCCACCACCACGGCGCTCAACAGCTCGCTCATGGCTGCTCCTCTCGCCGGGGAGGCCTCGGGGGCAGCTCCAGCTCGGCCAGGGTCCGCTGGCCGTCGGCGGTGGTGCGCAGGTCCAGGCGGGCAGCATCGCCCAGGGCCAGGGCCAGGCGGCGGCGGGTCAGCTCGATGCCCTTGCCGCCCTCACGCTCGCCGAGAAAAGGGCCCGGGTTGGTCACCCGCACCCGCACCGTGTCCGGTCCGGCCTCGGTCTCGATGCGCACGCACCCGCCGCTGGGCGTACGCTCCACGCCGTGGCGCACGGCGTTTTCGCACAACACCTGCACCGAAAACAGCGGCGTGCGCGCCTCCTCGGCGGCGGGGTCCCGCGCCATCTCCACCTGCAGCCGGTCGCCGAAGCGCACGCCGCACAGGTCGAGGTAGTCGGCGCACAGATCCAGCTCCCGCGCCAACGGGATCATCGGCTGCTCGCCGTGCTCCAGGGCCGCCCGCAGCAGCCCGCTGAGGCGCACCACGCAGCGCTCGGCCTCGGCCGGCTCCTCCCGGCACAGCTCGGCCACCAGGTTCAGCGCGTTGAACAAAAAGTGCGGATCGAGGCGGGACTGGATGGCCATCATGCGCGCCTCCTCCAGGGCGCCCATCAGCGCCAGCTCCCGGCCGTCGCGCACCTCCAGGCGGCGCTCCAGCTCCAGGTGGCGCGAGATTCCCCAGCCTGCCGCGGTGAACAGGGGGACGCTCACCACCATGGAGGTCCAGTCGGCCAGGGCCGGCACGGCGTTCCAGACCAGGGGCTGGCCGCGCAGGCCGTAGGCGTCCAGCACCCAGAAGAAGGTGCCGAAGGGCACGATCACCACCAGGGCCGAGATCTGCAGCACCGCGGTGGCCCGCACCGCGATCTCCAGCGGCGGGCGGCGCAGCCCCCAGGGCAGGATCCAGAGCCAGGGTAGCGGCGAGATCAGCAGCGCCATGACCCCCATGAAGAGGCCGAAGACCAGGCCCACGGGGTGGCCCAGGCCCAGCCACTCCACCACACCGATGGTGCCAGCGACGCCGAAGGTGACGATGAGCCGGCGGTGGTGCAGGAAGTCACGCAGCGAGTGTTTGATGCCCGGGTTGCTCATGGTCCAGCGGCGCCGCCCGCTCCAGCCCACGGGCTGGCGCCATCCTCGTTCCAACGGTACCATACCTCACCCGGGCGCGGCGCAGGCGAGCCGCGGCGCGCTGCAGGGCGACAAACGGCGCCCAGACGGCGTGGGTCAGGCCCAGGGGCACCAGGGCACGCCAGGTCCAGTCCTGCTTCTTATAGAGAGTGGTCATGGCGACGTGGGCCGCGGCCCGCGCGGCGGAGCCCAGGAGGGAGGCACCCCGGGGCCGCCGCGCGAGAACGCTGCGCCAGCCGTAGAGCCGCTCGTAGGCCCGCCCGTAGCCGTCCAGCAGCTGCGCCACGGTCATGCCCGCGGGGCGGAAGACCACGTGGGCCGTGTCGTAGAGGTCCCAGTCCCGGGTGAGGATCCGCCCCTCCGCCTCCAGGCGATCGTACAGCGGCGTGCCCGGGTAGGGCGTGAGGATATGAAAGGTGGCGCACTCCAGCCGCTGGCGGATGATGAAGTCCACGGTGCGGTCGAAGACGTCGGGGCCGTCGCCGTCGAAGCCGAAGACGAAGCTGCCGTTGACCTGGATTCCGTGGTCGTGGAGCAGGGCGATGGTCTGCTCGTAGCGCGACGGCATGACGGTGCGCTTGCGGCTGTCCTGCAGGTTGCGGTCGACCAGGGTCTCCAGGCCGATGAACACGCCCTGGCAGCCCGCCGCGGCCATGGCCGCCACCAGGCGGGGGTCGCGGCCCACGTCGGCGGTGACCGCGGCGGTCCAGATGATGTTGCGGGTCTCCAGCGCGCGGCACAGCGCCAGGGCGTACCGCGGGTCGGCGATCAAGTTGTTGTCGGTGAAGACCACGAAGCGCTCGCCCAGGGCTTCGATCTCGGCCAGCACGTCGGACACCGCCCGCTTCTGAAAGCGGGCGCGCAGTCCCCGGGTGGACAGGTAGCAGTAGCCGCAGCGATGGGTGCAGCCCCTGGTGGCCATGACCGCCGCGGGGGTGAGGAAGGCGCCCGCGGGCAGGATGTCCCGGCGTGGCCATGGCGCCTGGCCATAGTCCGGCTCCGGCAGGCTGCCGTGAATCACGTGGCCGCGCTGCCCCCGGGGTGGCACCAGGCGCCCGCTGCGCAGGCCTGCCAACACCTCGGGCCAGACGTTGACGCCGTCGCCCACCACCACCACGTCGGCGTGGCGGCGGGCCTCCCAGGACAGCGCCGTGACGTGCAGCCCGCCCAGCACCACCCGGGCGCCAAGGGCGCGATAGACTCGGGCCAGCTCATAGGCGCGCCGGGCAAAGGTGGTGTGCACGGTGATGCCCACCACCTCTGGCACGGGCATCGTGGGCGCTTCTCCTCGGCCCAGGTTCTCGTCGAAGAAGCGCACGCGATACTCCCCCGGCGTGGCCGCGGCCAGGGAGGGCAAGGCCAGCGAGGGCGTCAGCGCGTGACGCCCGGCGCTGGAGCAGGGGTTGCGGCGGTAGCGGGGGTTGATCAGCAGCAGGTCTCCTCGGCGGGGCGAACGGCGATTCGGCATGTGCGGTCTCCTGGCTGGTGGTGATCAACAGTGTCGCGACTGCGGGCGCCGGGTAAACCCCCGGACGGGTGAGCGGGCGAGGGAGCGGGGTGAGCGGCATCCGGGAGCCGCCAACGGTTTCTCGGGGCTGGAGCACGGACCTGTGAACAGTAATTCACATTGTGAACGGATAGATTCACACCCCGGAGCCCTCTGTCGT
>PVBE012701451.1_pt1 | contig 23790 bp, 15 predicted proteins | sample 1631181 | NCBI WGS metagenome assembly PVBE01 (sample SAMN08397723, study PRJNA350692) | Marine metagenome, whole genome shotgun sequencing project. | isolation source: water | place: Pacific Ocean | collected 2012-04 | reverse complement strand
CTCACGGACACCATGATTCGCGGGCTGCTCGCGACCATCCTGGACGAGTCGCAGAACGAGATCATGGCCGAGCACAAGCAGCTCGATCTGTGCCACGCCATCCCCCAGGCGGGCCGCTACCGGTGCAACGTCTACGAGGAGAGCAAGGGGCTGGCGGCGAGCTTCCGGGTCATCCCCGCGATCGTGCCGACGCTGGACGACATCGGCCTACCGGCGCACCTGGGCGACCTCGTGAACTACCACCAGGGGCTGGTCGTGGTGGCCGGCCCGTCGGGCTCGGGCAAGTCCACGACCCTGGCCGCATTGGTGAACCTGTTCAACGAACAGAAGCGCTGCCACATCCTCTCGCTGGAGGATCCGATCGAGTTCGTGCACCCCGCCAAGGGGGCGTTGGTGACCCAGCGGCAGATCGCCCGCCACACCGAGAGCTTCGCGGCCGCGCTGCGGGGCGCCCTGCGGCAGGACCCGGACATCATCGTCGTCGGCCAGATGCGCGACTCGGAGACCGTGCGGCTGGCGATCGAGGCGTCCGAAACCGGCCACCTCGTCATCGGCACGATGAACACGACGTCGGCCTACAAGACGGTCGACCGCATCGTGGACAGCTTCCCCGTCAGCGAGCAATCGCAGATCCGCACGATGCTCAGCGAGACCCTGAAGGCGGTCGTCGCCCAGCAGCTGCTCCCCGCGGACACCGAGGAGGGCCGCGTGGCCTGCTTCGAGGTGATGATGGGGACCCGCGACATCCGCCTGCTCATCCGCGACAACAAGACCTTCCAGATCCCCGGGCAGATGCAGATCGGCGAACGCTGGGGCCACGTTACGCTGGACAAGGCGCTGGCCCGGTTGCTCGAGTCCGGCCAGATCTCCGCCGACCAGGCCTACGCCCGGGCGCAGAACAAGGAGAACTTCGAGGCCAAGCTCGGCAGCCACCAGATGCGTGAGCAGCACGAGGAGGCAGCGCAATGAGCGTCGGCGGCCGCCGAATCGACCGCTTCCTCCGCCTCATGGCGGACCGAGGCGCCTCCGATCTCCACCTGTCCGTCGGCCGTCCGCCGATGTTCCGCAGCGGCGGCGAGATCTCGCCCATCCGCTACCGGGTGCTCAGCAACAAGGACTTCGTCGAGTTCATCAAGCCCATCGCGGGGGCCAAGCGCTGGCGGCAGTTCCAGGCCCAGGGCGACTGCGACTTCGCCTACGCCGTGCCGAACGTGGCCCGCTTCCGCGTGAACCTGATGATGCAGGAGCGGGGCTTCTCGGCCGTGTTCCGGATCATCCCCACGCGGCTCATGAACTTCAGCCAGCTGGGTCTCCCCCGGGCGGTGGAGAAGCTCTGCCGCATCGACCGCGGGCTCATCCTCGTGACGGGGCCGACGGGCTCGGGCAAGTCGACCACGCTGTCGGCGGTCATCGACCGGATCAACGAGGAGCAGGAGCTCCACATCATCACGATCGAGGACCCGATCGAGTTCGTGCATCCGAGCAAGCGCTCGATCGTGAGCCAGCGGGAGATCCACAAGCACGCCACCGACTGCGGGGGGGCGGTCAAAGCCGCCGTGCGCGAGGACCCGGACGTCATCCTCGTCGGCGAGATGCGCGACCTGGAGACGATCCGCACGGCACTGGGCGCGGCGGAGGCGGGCTTCCTCGTCTTCGGCACGCTGCACACCAACAACGCCGCCAAGGCGGTGGACCGCATCGTCAACGTCTTCCCCCAGGAGGAGCACGACGGCGTGCGCAACGCCCTGGGCGAGGCGCTCAAGGCGGTGGTCGCCCAGCAGCTGGTCAAGAAGAGCGGCGGGGGCCGGGTCGCGGCGCTGGAGATTCTGTTCAGCACCCCGGGCCTGTCGAACATGATCCGCGAGGGCCGCACCACCCAGATCACCTCGATGATCCAGATGGGCCGCAGCTCAGGCATGCGTTCGATGGACGACAGCCTCACGCAGTTGTTCAGCGACGAGCTCATCAGCGTCGAGGCCGCCTACGAGAAGGCGGTCGACAAGCCGGCGATGAAGGAGAAGCTCAAGCAACTGGACCCGCGGGCGGCGGCGGACCTCGTCGACGACGACGGAGCGGATCTGTAGCGCGAGCCCCGTTAGGATGGCGGCCATGCGCCGTCCCCTGCTGCTGCCCTTGCTGATCGCCGCCACCGCCTGCTCCGACGGAGGCGAGTGCGACCCCCTCGCGCTGGACGACGACGACAGCAACTACTCCGACCCCTTCCAGGGCTACCAGGACATCTCCCTGAGCCCCGCCGTCATCGACCTGGACGACGTCCCCTTCGGCGGCAGCGAGACCGTGCAGGTGACCCTGAGCAACGACGGGGACCAGGACCTGGTCATCGAGTCCTTCGGCATGGACGACTGGTCGGATGCCAACTGGAACGTCGTGCCCAGCACCGTGCCGGACTTGCTCGAGCCGGGCGATTCGGCCGAGATCGACCTCGTCTTCGTCAACGACCAGGCCCAGCCGAGCATCGCCGCGTTCGACGTCTACAGCGACGACCCCGACGAGGAGCGGGCCTCGGTGGGGCTCATCGGCCGGCCCGACGACAACCGCCCCGACGCCCGCCTCACCCCCGTCGTGCTCGACTTCGGCTTCGTCTTCAGCGGTGAGGAGCTGTCCGTCCCCCTGACCCTGAGCAACCTCGGCACCTCCACCCTGGAGATCACCGCCGCCGAGCTGGTGCAGACGGGTGAGGCGTTCGTCCTGGAGCCGTCGACGCTGAACCTCGCCGGCACGTCGGTGGAGTCGGGCGAGGACGCCACCATCAACGTCACCTTCACCCCCACGAACGTGCAGCTGGCGTCGGCCCCGCTGACCCTGTGGACCAGCGACCCGCAGCGCCCCACGATCTCCGCCCAATTGCGCGGCAACGGCGACGGCGCCGAGGGCTGCACCCCACCCACGGTGACCCTCACGAGCTCGACCGCCCCCTTCGCGATCGAGGTTGGCACCGGCGCGAGCCTCGTCATCGAGGGGACCGTCACGGACACCGAGCAGCCCGCCTCGTTGCTGCTGATCGAGCTGTACCGCGACGGCGCGCTCATCGAGGACGTGCCCGCCCCCGGCGGCAACTTCAGCTTCGACATCGACATCGACGACTACGAGGTGGAGGACGTCTTCGAGGAGTTCCCGCGCGGCCTCGCCACCTTCGAGGTGCGGGTCAGCGACGCCTGCCAGCTGAGCGCGTCGGTCAACCTCGTCGGCATCGTGGACGAGTCCGCCGCCCTGGACCCGACGGACAACGACGGCGACGGCTGGGGCACCGGCGACGGCGACTGCAACGACGACGACGACAGCGTCTTCCCCGGACGCCTCGAAGACGCTGACACGGTCGACAACGACTGCGACGGCACCGCCGATGAGGGCACCACGGCGTCCGACGACGACGGCGACACCTTCTCCGAGGACGACGGCGACTGCGACGATGGCGACGACAGCCGGCACCCCGACGCCGAGGAAGGGCCGAACCACCTGGACGACGACTGCGACGGCGACGTGGACGAGGGCACGTCCTTCTCCGACGACGACGGCGACGGCCTCAGCGACATCGCCGGCGACTGCAACGACGAGGACCCGCTGGTGTTCGCCGGCGCCATCGAGTGGTGCGACGGCCTGGACAACAACTGCGGCGCGGGCGCGGACGAGGACTGCGCCGAGGAGGTGCGGGCGCCTCAGATCATCGGCGACGTGGTCACCGACAAGTACAAGATTCCCCTGGCCACGCGCGTGGACGCGTCGGTTCGGGTGCTGTCGGACGACCCGGCGCTGACCTACGCCTGGGTCACCGACAAGGGCTCCTTCCTCGGCGAGACCGACGGCCCCACGGTGGAGTGGCAGGCGCCCTCGAACACGCCCGACAACGAGGCCCTGATCGACACCTTCGCCAACCTCCAGGTCACCGTCACGGACAGCCGGGGACGGATCGTCAACGGCTTCGGCGTGCTGCTCTTCGATGAGGGCGCCGGTCCCGTGACCTCGGCCGTGGGGGGACAGGTCTGCGGATGCGCGCTCGCGGACGCGGGCCGACCCGGCGTGCTCGCGCTGGCGGTCCTGCTGATCAGCATTCGACGGAGGAAGATCCGATGACCCGCTCGCTGCTCGCCGCCCTCGCTCTGGCCCTGCTCCTGCCCGTATCCGCGTCCGCGGGCGAGCTGGCGGGCGTATCGATGGACGACTCCGCCACGATCGGCGGTCAGTCGATGAAGCTCGAGGGGCTGGGTCTGCGGAGCGTGCTGCGCATCAAGGTCTACGTCTCGGGCCTGTACCTGAGCACCCCCGGCGCCGACCCCGTGACCCACGCCGGCGGCAAGGCGATCAAGATGCACATGCTGCGGGCGCTGGACGCCTCAAAGATCGCCGACAGCATCGAGAAGGGGTTCGACAAGAACAGCAGCGCGGAGATGCCCAAGCTCCGCGCCCGGCTCGACACCCTCAAGGGCTGGTTCCCCTCGGTGGAGAAGGGCGACATCGTCACCATCGCCTACATCCCCGGCACCGGCACCACGGTCTGGTCCGGCACCAAGGAGCTGGGCACCATCGAAGGCGAGGACTTCGCCCAGGCGATGTTCAAGGTCTGGTTCGGTCCCAGCCCGGTGCAGGGGAGCCTGCGCGACGGGATGCTGGGCAAGTATAGAAAGACACCCGAGGCCTGCTCGTGATATCTCCTCAGCGCCTGACTCGCGCACTGACCATCGCTGGTTCGCTCCTCCTCGCCTGCCTCGTGCTCGGGGCGCAGGTGGCGGCGGTCACTCACGGCCTGGACACCCAGCACTCGGTCTGTGACGAGCACGGCGAGCTGATCCACGGCGACAGCAGCGCCCGCACCGATGCCTCCGGCCCCACTTCGACCGACGTGCTCGCGGCCCTTCCCGAGGAAGAGCACGAGCATGGCTGCGCGCTGCTGACGGGGCTGTCTCAGTCCTCGGCCCCGCCGCCGCAGCCCATCGTGCTGGCGATCCCGACGCCCCCCGCGACCCCCGCGCCGCTTCCCGCTTCGACGGACGCCCCCGCCTGCTCCGCGCCCCTGGCGTTCGCCCCGAAGACCTCTCCCCCGACGGTTTGACGACCCCCTGATCCGTGGCGGGGACTCCCTCGCCGCTGTCGTCCACATCCGTTGGGAGATCCCCCTCATGCAGATCCGATCCGTGGTCGCGCCCGTGGCGCTGACCGTTGTCCTCGCTGGCAGTCCAGCCTGGGCCGAAGACCCTCCGCCGCCCGAGACCAGCGACGACGCTGGCGAGACCGAATCCGAATCCGAACCCGAAGAGTCGGAGGAGGAGTCCTCGGATGAAGCCGACGAGCTTCAGGAGCTTCGAGACCAACTCGAGCTGATGAAGCTGCGCCTCGGAGCGCTGGAAGCGGCTCCCGCCGAGGTGCCGCCCCCCGTCGCGATTCCGCCCAACGTGTTCAACCCCCGGATCACGGGGTTCATCGATCTGGTCGGCTCACTGTCCCTGGGGGATCACGGCGTCGAGCCCGCGTTCGACGTCCGCGCCTTCGAGCTCGACTTCCGCGCCGACATCGACCCCTTCGCCAAGGCGGTCGTGGTGCTCGGGTTCGAGAACCCGCTGATGCACGCCCTCGAGGCGCACGGCCACGAGGACGAGGACGAGGACGAGGAGGGCCACGAAGCCGAGGAGATCGGCGAGGCCTGGCTGTCCGTCGTCGAGGAGGCGAACATCAGCTTCGTCGCCCTTCCGGCGCACCTCCTGCTCGAACTGGGGATGGTCCGGGTCGACTTCGGCGGCGTGAACCGAAGCCACCTGCACGACGTGCCTCACCTGGACTACCCGGGCTCGACCACCAGCCTGCTGGGCGGAGAAGGCTGGAACGACGCCGGCGCCTTCCTGCGCTACCGGCTGCACAACCCGCGGTCCGCCGCGATCGACTTCAAGGTCGGCGTGATGTCGCGGGGCCCGGAGCCGCTGATGACGGGGCGGGAGACGCCGACCCCCATCGTGCTGGGCCGGTTCAACGCCTCGGGCGACTTCGGCGCGGGGAGCCTGCTCAGCGGCGGCGCGTCGTACGCCACGTGGCGCGACGCGACCTCGGAGGTCCGGGGCTGGCACCTGGCCGGCGCCGACTTCCTGCTGAAGGTTCGCTCGCCGCTGCGCGGGCAGTACAACTCGCTCTACTTCCAGGGCGAGGCGTACTTCGCCAACCGCTACGGCGTCGAGTCGCGCAACTCCCTGGGGGGGTACCTGGGGCTGGGCTTCCAGCCGACCCGCAACGTGTTCCTGTCGCTTCGCGGGGACGCCCTCGTCGACGATCTCAGCGACCCCGAGGTCGAGTGGGGGGCCGGCTTCGCGGCCTCGCTCTACACCACGGAATTCCTCCGCATCCGCCTCGCCTACGACCTGCTCGGGCACGAGGAACTGACTCACCGGCTCGGCCTGCAGGTCACCGCCGTCTTCGGCTCGCACCCCGTCGAGCCCTACTGGGTGAACCGATGAAGCTGCTCTCGTCCCTCCTCGTCCTCGTCCTCGCCGTCCTGTCGTCCGCCCCCGCGGTGGCGAAGGTCCGCGTCGTCACCACCCTCACCGACCTGGCGTGGGTCGCCCAGGAGGTCGGAGGCGAGCATGCCGAGGTGCGCTCGCTGTGCGCCCCCAACGAAGACCCCCACTACGTCACGCCGACCCCGTCGCTGGTGGCCGCCGTGGGCTACGCGGACCTGTTCGTGGAGGTCGGGCTCAACCTCGAGATCTGGACCGAGCGGCTGCTCGACGGAGCGGGCAACCCGAGCGTCCGCCCCGGCGGCAACGGCTACGTGCTCGCCTCGCAGGGGGTCACGACCAAGGAGCGGCCGAGCACGCTGAGCCGGAGCCAGGGCGACCTGCATCCGGACGGCAACCCGCACATCTGGCTGGACCCCCTCAACATGAAGGTCATCGTCGGCAACATCGCCGAGGGCTTCGCGCGGGTCGACGTGGCCAACACGGACGAGTACCGGGAGCGGGCCGCCGCGCTGCAGGCCCGGATCGACGTGGCGCTGTACGGCCCCGAGCTGGTCGAACTGCTCGGCTCGCCGCTGCTGGACCGGCTCGCCCGGGGTGGGCAGCTGAACGACTACCTGGGGCGGGAGCTGGGCGGAACGCCGCTGCGGGATCGGCTGGGCGGCTGGCTCGGCCGGGCCCAGGCGATGCAGGGGCGATCGGTCGTCTACTACCACGCCAGCTGGGTCTACTTCGCGGAGCGGTTCGGCCTCTCGATCGCCGCGTACGTCGAGGCCAAGCCCGGGATCCAGCCGAGCGCGGGGCACCTCAAGCGGGTCGTCGAGATCGTCGGCGTCGAGCAGGTCCCCGTGGTGGTCGTCACGAGCCACTACGACGACCGCCTGCCCCGGCGCATCGCCGCGGACGCCGGGATCGAGGTCGCGATCGTGGCGATGATGACCGGCGGAGCCGAAGGCACGACGACCTGGTTCGACCTGATGGATCAGCTGGTGGACGCCCACGCGGGAGCGTTCGACGGTCCCCAGCCATGAGCGAGCTCGGCTGGATCGCGGCGCCGCTGGCGGGCTGCCTCATCGCCGTCGGGATCCTGGGCTACCTCGGACTGCACGTGCTGCGCCGGCAGGTGATCTTCGTCGACCTCGCGTTGGCCCAGATCGCGGCGCTGGGGGCGACCTACGCGTTCTTCCTGGGGTTCCCGCCGGAGAGCCTCGCCGCGTCCGCCTTCTCGCTGTTGTTCTGCTTTGGGGGGGCGGCGCTGTTCGCGGCCACGCGGGCCCAGGAGGGGCGCCTGCCGCAGGAGGCGATCATTGGCATCTGCTACGTCGTCGCCGCCGCCGCCGCCGTGCTCCTGGTCGACCTCGCGCGCGACCCCCACGGCGCCGAGCGGATCCGCTTCCTGCTGGTCGGCTCGATCGTCTGGGCGAAGTGGGCCGAAATCGGCGTTGCGGCCGCCGTCTGCGGTGGCGTGGGCCTGTTCCACTACGTCTTCCGCGATCGGTTCGAGCTGGCCACCGCCGACCCGGACGCCCTGCGCGCAGCGGGCTCCAGCCTCGTGCTCTGGGACCTGCTCTTCTACGCCAGCTTCGGGCTCGCCATCACGGCGATCGTGCGCCTCGTGGGCGTGCTCCTGGTGTTCAGCTACCTGATCATCCCGGGCGCGGTGGCATCGCTGTTCGCCCAGAGCGTGCGGGGCCGACTGATCACGACCTGGTCGATCGGCGCGGCGGTCTCGGTGGTCGGCCTGTTGTTCGGCTACGAGCATCCGCCCGGTCCGGTCATCGTGGCCTGCTTCGGCGTCGTGCTTGCGGTGGCGCTGATGGCCCGCTCGGCGCTGGATGCTTCGAACCCGGCCCAGCGAGCGCTGCAACTGGCCGGTGGGGCAACCTTGCTGGTCGTCGTGTTCCTCAAGCTTCCGAGCCTCGTCGGCGGCGACGTCGAGCACGGGCACGAGGACGAGTCCGGGGTCCACCATCACGTGGGCGACGTCCACCACGACGAGGAGGAAGACCACCCGGCCGCGGACGCGGGCTTGCACCACCACCCGGAGCTTGCGCCGCCCGCGGGCGAGGGGCCGGCTCTGAGCTCGTCGGATCCGCTGACCCGGCAGGAGGCGATCGATCGGCTCGCGGCGGATGAGTCGGAGGCCTCGACGGCCCTGCTCGTGGCGCACCTCCCGAAGGAGACGGACGAGGAGCTGCAGCTTCGGATCGCTACCGCGCTCCACCGACGAGGGCAGGACGAAGGACATCGGGCCCTGGAGGCGCTGGCGGCGGGAGCCGAGGTTCCGTTCGTTCGGCTGTCGGCCACCTCGGAACTGGACAGCCTCCCCGCGAAGTGAGGAGCGCGGCTACGCCGTCGGCGGGTTCTGCACCAGGTGCAGGGTCTGCGTCGGGAACGCGAACTCCACGCCGGTCTCCTTGGCGAGCCGGAACCACTCGGTCATGAGCTCCTGCCGGCCCTCGAGCTCGGCGGTCCAGGTGTCCACCTCGAAGAAGCAGTACACGAGGATGTCGAGGCTGCTGGCGCTCATGTTGTTCCAGTGGACCTCAGCCGCGTCCCGCATCTTCGGGTTGGCGACGATCGAAGCACGCACGCCGCCCACGAACGCTTCGATCTGGGCCGGCGTGGCGTCGTAGGTCAGCGACAGCAGGATCTTGAAGCGGCGCGCCCGGCGCTGCCCCATGTTGTCGACCGTCGCGTTGGCCACGACGCTGTTGGGGATGCTGACGAGCGAGTCGTAGAAGGTGCGCACGCGGGTGGACCGGAAGCCGACCCGCTCGACCGTGCCCTCGACCCCGTCGACGACCACCCAGTCGCCGATCTGGAACGGCCGATCGCCGAAGATAGTCAGCGAGCCGAAGATGTTGGAGATGGTGTCCTTCGCGGCGAGGGCGAACGCCAGACCGCCGAGGCCGAGGCCGGCCAGCAGCGAGCCGACGTCCACGTCCAGGTTCTGCAGCACGAACAGCCCGCCGACGACCCAGACGAGCACGTCCGCGGCCCGCCGCAGCAGCGGGATGAGCTGGTCGTCCATCTTGGTCTCGGTCTCTTGGCTGACCCGAGCCCAGGCATCGAAGATGAGGTCCACCAGGCTCATGCCGATGAGCACCGCGGCGACCGACGCGGTCAGCTTCACGGCGACGAACAGCACCAGGTTGAGGCGAACCGGGAGCCCCAGGTTCGGCAGCATGATGGCGACGATGCCGGCGCTGACGAGCAGGTTCAGCCGCCGCATCAGGCTGCGCTCGAACTCCGCGTTCCAGGAGTCGAAGAACTTGCGGATGAGCTTGCGCAGGCCGTTGATGAAGACGAACTCGAAGATCTTGCCCAGCACCGCGGCGAAGAGGATCAGCAGGACCAGCGTCAGCCACTTCCACGCCGCGACGCCCGCAACGGGCTCCCGGAAGGACGGCGGAAGCTTCTGCGCGACCCGCTCCAGGGGGATGCGGTAGGTCGCCTTGAACAGCCGGGGGGTCGACGCGACGGTGGCCGAGGAGACCCGCCACAGGCCGTCCGAGCCGACATCGACGTAGACCTCCGGGAGCGTCGGGAACAGCGTGTAGCGCCCCAGCCCACTGTCCGGGTCGGACCAGTCCGCGGACGCCGGGATCTGAGCGTAGGAGACGTACCTGCCCTGCCCGTCGAGCACCGAAAGGAGGTCGCGCGCGACCTGCGTGCGGTCGGACGCGGCCTCGGGGCCGCGGCTCCAGTCGAAGCAGAGGCGGGCGAGGTTCAGCCGCTCCGTATCCGGCTGCAGGTGGTCGATCCAGGTCTGGACCGCCAGCCGCGGCGACGAGCACAGGGACGCGGCGTCGTCGGCCGCGGACGCAGGGGCTGCCGCGACCAGGAGCAGCACGAAGGAGAGGATCAGCGGGAGCGTTCGCATGGCGCGCGACGGTACACCGTTCGCGCGCGCAGGATCAGATCGTCTTCAGGAACGCGATCAACGCCTCGCGGTCGGCGTCGCTCCAGTCCAGCCCGTGTTCGTGGCCCGGCTCGTCGCGCTCGGGGTCGAACATCGCCTCCAGCGTGTCGAACGCACCGTGGTGCAGGTAGGGGGCGGTGCGGCCGACGCCGCGCAGGCTGGGGATGCGGTAGTTGCCCGTGCCCCGGGCGAAGCTCCCCCCCGCGGACGGGTCGGTGCCGATCTCGTTGACCCGGACCTCCCGCTCGGACGTGTACAGCGGCGGCGTGTGGCAGTCGACGCAGACCGAATCCAGGAACAGCGCCTCGCCGGCGGCGGCCAGATCGCTGACCTCGTCGACCAGCGGCGGGGGCGCCTCCAGAGAGCGGTAGTACTCCGCCAGCGCCCACGACAGCACCCGGGGGATGCGGGTGCGCTCGTTGTTGGCGGTGATGAAGAGCGTCTCGCAGCGGACGGCGAGGGTGGCTGTGCCGCGGTGGAACCAGTTGGCGTTGTGGTGCAGGTAGGGCAGGTCCGCGATGCCGCCGAGATCGGGGTAGGCGTACGGGTTGAAGGCGCCGTCCGCGAGCACGTCGCTGCGGCCGGGGCCGAGCCGGTCCCAGTCCCCCGCCGCCGTGGAGTCCAGCTCGGGCGGCAGGTCGCCGGGGGTGAGTCCGTCGGCGAGGAGGCGGGCGACGCCGATGTCCATCTGGCGGTTGGCCAGCGTTGGGGACAGCTCGCCGGTGCGCGGATCCGGGGAGGCGTGGCACTGCGCGCAGGTGTTGCCCACGACCAGATCCCCGTCGTCGTTCTCGAAGACCCGGAGGCCGACCCGGGTGTCGCCGTCGCGCAGGAAGCCGGCCTGATCGAGGCCGTCCTCGACCGTCAGCAGGGCGGCGTAGGTGGAGTCCTGGCGGAGGGGGTACTCGAAGAAGACGCGGCGCCCCAGGTCCACCCATGCCTCCGTCGTGGTCGGGAGCTCGTCGGGCACCAGCGTGGTGAGCCGCGCGTCGTTGGGGAACGGCTCCCCCGCGAAGGCGGCCGCGACGTCGACGTCGGTCAGCGAACGGGAAGGGACGTCGCGGACCGGCAGGGAAGACCAGCCGGTCCCTTCAAGGCCGTAGCGGTCGAGCCTCCGGGAGGCGTACGAGTTGTCGTGATCGGTGAGGTCGCGCTCCAGCACCGCGCGGCCGTAGTGCACGTTCTCCACGTACTCGACGGGGTCGTCGCCGTAGGGCCAGAGCGGGTCCGGCTCCGGGATCGGCGGCTCCGGGCAGCCCGCCAGCGCGGCGACGGTGGCCAGCAGCAGAGGGACTCGGAACGCTCGGATCAAGCGGCTCGGCGGCGACGGAGGCACAGCCCCGTCAGCAGCAGGAAGCCGGCCCACGAAGCGGGCAGGGATGCGCCCCCCACGGTCGTGCAGCCGCAGTCGGGGGCCTCGTTGTCGGCGCTGTCGTCGTCGTCGTCGTCGACCGTGCCGGTGTCGTCGTCGTCGGTGGCGTCGTCGTCGTCGGAGGCGGAGTCGTCGTCGTCGTCGTCGTCGCCCGAGTCGTCGTCGTCCCCCGAGTCGTCGTCGTCGCCCAGGCTGTAGCTGAACTCCTCGACGTCGGACCACGGACCCGAGACCGCGCCATCGTCGGATCGAGCGCGCCAGTACACGGTCTGGTCCTCGGGGAGGAACAGGTCGACGGTCCACGCGGTCTCGCCGGAGGGGTCCTCGGCGATCTCGACGTCGGCGGCGTGCAGCAGCGTCAGCGCGGCGTCCAGCCAGACCTCGAACTCGTACTCGAGGGCGTCGCCGTTGGGGTCGGTGGCGTTCTCCACGACGAGGTCGGGCGTCCCGGAGCCGACGATGTCGCCCTCGATGGGGTCGACCGGCACCGGCGCCGTCGGGCCGTCGAAGAGGCAGGGGTCGGTGCCGACGGCGTACTCCGCGGCGTTGGTGAGGCCGTCGGCGTCGGGGTCGGCGGTCGCGTCGCCGGGATCGGTGGAGTCGACGCAGGGCTGGCCGTCCTCCCAGCCGTCGGGGAGGCCGTCTCCGTCGATGTCCGCCGCGCCCACGGTGATGGTCCAGGAGATCACGTCGGTGCCGCCGTCGCCGTCGTCCACGGTCATGGTCACGGCGGCGGGGGCGAAGCTGTCGGCGAAGGTCGGCGTCCAGAGGATCTCGCCCGTACCGGCGTCGATCGTCATGCCCGCGGGGGCCGACAGAGACAGGGAGAAGGTGAGCACGTCGACCCCGTAGTTCTGGACCGTGGGGAGCCAGGTGTAGAGCACCCCTTCGGTGCCAACGAAGGGTGGGAGGTTCGTGATTACGGGTGGGAGGTCGGCGACGTCCACGGTCGCGGTGTCGGTGTCGGTGGCGCCCTCGTCGTCGGTCACCAACAGGGTGAGGGTCCAGACGCCGTCGTCGGGGTAGGCGCAGTAGCCGGTGGTCTCGCCGCTGGATTCGTAGACGCCGTCGCTGTCGCAGTCCCACTCCCAGCTGACGATCGTGCCGTCGGGGTCGCTGGAGCCGCTGCCATCCAGCGGCGGCAGCGGGTTCCCCTCGTCTCCGCTGTAGGGGCCGCCAGCGTCGGCGGTGGGGCCGTCGTTGACGGAGGTTACGTCGATCGTGACGGTCGCTTCGTTGGACGTGAGCACGCCGTCGTCGACCTCGAACGTGAAGGAGTCCGGCCCGTTGTAGTTGGGGTCGGGGGTGTAGGTCAGGTTCGGGGCGGAGCCGCTGAGGGCGCCGTTGCTCGGGCCGGGCCCGGTCAGCGTGAACGTCAGCGGCAGGCCCTCGGGGTCGTTGCCCGTCAGGGTGATGGCGACGGCGACGTCCTCGTCGGTGGTGACGGTCTGATCGTCCGCCGTGGGCGGGGCGTTGGTGATCTCGATGTGGGTGCTGCCCGTGCCGCCGTCACTGGCGGGGCCGGGGCCGCTGCCGCCGGAGACCTGGAGGGTGCCGTCGATGCTGCCGAGGGCGTGGAAGATCTTGATGCGTCCGCCGCCGCCCCCGCCGCCGTCGTCGTCGACGTTGGCGCCGGAGCCGCCGTTGGCCTGCAGGGTCGCACCGGCCCCGAGGTTGATCGTCGTGGCGTCCAGGAGGATGCCGCCGCCGGATCCCCCGCCCGCGGCGTCGTTGTTGACGTTGGGGCCGTTGCCGCCGTTCATGGAGACGCTGCCGTCCAGCGTGATGGTCGCGGCCTCGATCCAGAGCGCGGCGCCGCCGTCGCCCCCTTCACCGCCGCCGTCGCCATCGGCCGAGCCCGCCGCGCCGCCGGCCGAACCCATCTGGATGGCGTTGCTGTCCGAGGCGCCGTACGCGCTGCCGCCGAGGCCGTCGGGGGTGGAGCCGTTGTCGCGGGAGCCGAAGCCGCCGTCGCCGCCGTAGGCGCCGCCGCCGCCGGAGTCCTGGCAGCAGGCGCCGCCGGTGCCGCCGCCGGGGCCTTCACCGCCGGCGTTGTTCTGCCCGCGGTAGCCGGCCGCGTTGCCGACGATCGAGGAGCTGGCGTCGACGGTCACGGTGCCGCTGACGACGAGGTGGAGCAGCCCCGTGGTCGAGGCGTCGCCGTCGTAGGCGGCGACGTTCAGGGTCGCGCCGTTGATGAGGGTGACGTTGTCGAAGGTCTGGGTCCCCCCCAGGGTCTGCGACGTGCCGTCCAGCAGCAGGTCCTGCGCGGCCGCGGGGGCGGCACTCAGGAGCGTGACGGAGACGAGGAAGAGAAGGGCTCGGCGCATGCGGAGACGATAGCGCCGCGGGGGGCCGGGCGCTCAAGCCGGCGCTGCCTCCTCCGATGACGGAGGCATGCGTGTCTGCGTGCTCCCCCTGGCGGTCCTCCTCAGCCTGCGTGCCCGGCGGCCGACGGAGCGGTCCTGATGGGGCAAGGGCTCGCGGCCTGGAGCTGGGAGTCGGTGACGTTGCTGGACGCCGCCGGCGAGGTGACCAGCTCCGCCACCATCCCCGACCCCGACGGCGTCGGCGTCGACAGCACGGGCATGTACTGGGGCACCGGCAGCGGCGAGGTCTGGAAGCTCCACTCGCTCGTGGACGGCGGCCCCAACGAAGCCTGGTTCCACACCTGCGGAAACAACAACGACCTCACGATCGACCCGGTCGGTGACGTGCTCTACGTGGCCCAGAACGAGGGCGCCGTCTGGCGCATCGACTCCACCGGCGCCCAGAACGCCTCCCCCACCGGGGACGCGGTGGCGGTCGACATGGGCGCCGAGGGCGAGGTCTGGGTGCACGGCCGCATGGCCGGGGGGCTGTGGTCGATCGATCCGGTGACCCTGGAGGCGGTGCTCGAGGCCGAACTGGCGGCGCTCGACCCCAGTTGGATCACGAGCAACCGCGTGGCCTTCAACCCCGTCGACGGCAAGGTCTACACCTCGTCCTACTTCGCGGACGCGGGAGGGCAGATCGTGCGCTGGGATCCCAACGAGCCGGACGTGCTCGACCACTGGACCACGGGCCTCAACAACCCGGAACTGAACCCCGACGGGGTGGAGTGGCACGACGGTTGCCTGTACTGGACCGCGCCCCTGGCGGGGAAGATCTACCGCGTCTGCGAGTGCCCCTAACCGTCGAACTCGGGGCAGCCGGTGAACGAACCGTCACCCGCCGGGTCGTAGTCATCCGCCGCGCTCTGGCAGGTGCCCGCGGCGATGTTGGACCAGATGATGTCGGCGCAGGAGCGCGGCTGGAGCACGACGCCGTCGAGGTAGGCACCGGTGATCTGCTCGGCCACGACGGTGATGCAGAAGGGGCCGGGATCGGGCGCGCCGCACTCGTGGCAGGCGACGCCGTAGGCCTCCTCCACGAAGTCGCAGGCCGCGCCCTCGCCGCCCCCGAGGGTCTCGTCCAGCGGCCGGCTGTCCATGCTCGCGTGCAGGCGGCCGTCCACGAACGCGCTCAGGTCGGGCTCGAAGCGGCCGGAGATCGTGACGTCGGTGAGGGTCGAAGCTTCACCGCTGATCTCCAGGGCGAGGTCGATGGGGCCCAGGTCGAGCCACGGGTCCAGCCACTCCGCGGGCGTGTCGTCGCTCGTGTCGAAGGCCTCGTCGGCACCGGCGGTCAGGTTCAAGGACTCGTTGCACAGGCCCTGAAGCACGTTGCCGTCGTCGTCCGCGGAACCGGCCGCGCCGAACATCTGCAGGCCCGGCTGCCCCCCCGCGGAGAAGTCGGATCCCTCGCCGACGCTGAAGAGGAGGTACTCGTCGCTCAGCAGGGTCGACAGCAGCCCCCCCGCCCCGGGCGGTTCGACGAACGTCGCGCCCGCGAGGTCCAGCGAGTAGACGCGACCCGGCAGCGACGAGGTCTCCTCCACTTCGGGCGCCGGCGGGAACCCGTCGTCGTCGTCCGAGGCGTCGTCGTCGTCGTCCCCGCTGGCGTCGTCATCGTCGTCCCCGGAGGCGTCGTCGTCGTCCCCCGCGGGCCCCATGTCGTCGTCGTCGTCGGTGGCGAAGGGGTCGACCTGGTAGCAGGCTCCGACCATCAAGAGCGCGACCGCGCTAGCGATCAAACGAACAAACCACGTCATCTTGCACCTCCCCGTTGAGGCTCCACGGCCAGCAGCCGGAGCATGAATCGTCATCGCTGAAGTCGATGGTCGCGACGTCCCCGAACGCCTCGATCACCGCGGTTCCGCTGTCTGGGTTGGAACCGAAGCAGTTGCCCGACTCGCCCAGCGTGAGGCTCGCCAAGACCGGGCCGCGGCAGCGCACGGTGCCGGCGAAGTCGAAGGTGTGGACCTCGGACGGCGGCGCGGTCCAGTCACCGGTCCAGTCGTAGCTGCCGACCACCCCCTGGGGCATCGCCGCGTCGATCGTCGAGTTGGGCACGCCGACCAGCTGGAGCTCGCCCGCCGAGGTGTCGTCGCGCCAGATCCCGCCGTCGCCCTCGCTCGCGGTCCAGGTGCCCGAGAACGCCAGCGAGTCGTAGTCGCCCGCCCCCGCCGAGGACCACGCCTTGGCCGTGCTCACGGTGGTCGAGCTGCCTTCGGCGGAGGTGCGGACCTGGGTCAGCTCGCCCTCGTAGCCGACGCCGCCCCCGTCGGTGGTGCAGCCGCCGCTCCACACGGTCGTGCCCGGGCTGGCGGGGTGGTCGCCGGCCCAGGTGGGGCAGTTGGGTTCGGCGCTGGCGAGTCCGAAGCGCAGGATCTCGCCCAGGTAGCGCATCTGGGCCAGGGCGAACGTCGTGCGCACGAACTCGGTGCCGTCGCTCAGGTCGAGCGGGTCCACGGTCTCCCCGTCGGGGCAGAGGAACTCGACGTCGGTGAAGTCATCGTCATCGGTCGCGTCGTCGTCGTCCGGGTGGGTCGCGCTGTCGTCGTCATCGGCGACGTCGTCGTCATCGGCGCTGTCGTCGTCGTCCGGCGCATCGGTTGCGTCGTCGTCGTCAGACGGGGTGGGCGGCTCGCTCGGACAGGCTCCCAACAGAAGCAGGCAGGCGAGCGCGCTCGACATTGGCACGAGCTTCGCGATCATCGGATCGGATGATGCCACTGTCCCGCAACCGCCAGAAGCCGATCCTCGTTGCAGTTCTGTGGTTGTTTGCCCTCACCGGCTGCCCCACCGGGGCACCCCACGACTGCGAAACCAAGGCCGAAGAGCTCGGCTTCGCCCCCTGCACGGGCACGATCGAGGATGTGGAGACGTGGGAGCGGTTCAGCATCCCCGCGGGCCAGGTGGACCTGCTGCGGGCGGCCAAGCACATGGTGCCGTCGGTCGAGGATGCGCGGGTGCCGACCCTGTACGTCGACAGCAACCGCTACCTGCTCCACTACGACTTCATCGTCGAGGTGTTCGGCGATCGCTTCCCCGGCCTGACGCCGGTCGACTACGTGACCCTGGTCCTGCACCCCACCGAGCGGGAGTACTACACCGGCACCATCGGGCAGTACCTGCGCACGGACGGCTCGACGCTGTACGGCTTCACCGTCTGGGACGACCTCACCGACCCCGAGGCGGCGCTGACGGCGGAGGAGGCGACGGCCGCGTGGGAGTCGATCTCGGAAACCTTCACCCTGCGCCCCCTGGTCTGGGTGCCGGTGTCCAACCGGCAGCGCGACATCGCCCGCTCCTGGGACGTGCCCTTCCCGATGCACGACCCCGCGGACGACGTGGCCTACGAGGCGTACACGCAGGGGACGGGCTACGGCACCGTGCGGCTGGTCCCCGTCGAGGAGCTCGGCGCCGCCATCGAGCAGGCCAGCTTCGGCTTCCGCGACCTGCTCGTCCTGGACGACGCCCCCCTGGACATCGAACGCGTGATCGCCGGAGCGGTGACGGCGGCGCGGCAGAACGAGCTGTCCCACCTGAACGTGCGCAGCGCAGCCCGCGGCACCCCCAACTGCTACCTCCGGGACGCCTTCGAGGCGCTCGCCGAATGGGAGGGGCAGCTGGTCGCGCTGACCTGTGCCCAGGACGGCCTGACCGTCGAGGAGACGACCCTGGACGAGGCCGAGGCGTGGTGGGAGCAGCTGCGCCCCGAGCCGGTGGCGGTGCCGGAGCCGGACCTGGAGTTCGACGGGCTCACCCCGCTGCTGGAGATGCCGAGCGACTCGGCGGAGGAGCGCACCGCCAGCGGGGGCCGGTACGGCAGCAAGGCGGCGGCGCTGGGCACGCTGTACCAGCGCATCGATCCCGATCTGCAGTTGCAGGGGTTCGGGGTTCCGTTCTCGTACTACGCGGCGTTCGTCGAAGGCACGTCGTGGACGTACGAGGAGCAGGAGCGCACGTTCGCCGAGACGCTGTCGGACTGGCTCGCCGACGAGGCGTTCGAGGCCGACGCGCCGCTGCGACGGAGCCGGCTGGAGGCGCTCCGAGACGCGATGGAGGCGGCGGCGAAAGACCCCGCCGTGGTCGCCGCGCTGGGGGCCCAGATCGAAGCGGTGTGGGGCACCGACCTGAAGATGGTGCGGTTCCGCTCCAGCAGCAACGCCGAGGACGGCCTCAGCTCCGGGGGGGCGGGGCTCTACGACTCGACCTCGGTCTGCCTCGCCGACACCACCGACGGCGATGACGAGGGTCCGAGCCACTGCGACCCCGACCAGCCGAACGAACGCACGATCGAACGCGGCCTGGGCAAGGTCTGGTCGTCGCTGTGGGCGATGGCGGCGTTCGAAGAGCGGGCCTGGTACGGCATCGACCACGCCGAGGTCGCGATGGGCGTGCTGGTCAACGACCGGAGTGTCCACGAGCAGGCCAACCTCGTCGTGTTCACGGGCGAGCCGGCGCTGCCGGGGGCGGACGACTACGTGGTGAACGCCCAGACCGGCGACGAGTCGGTGGTCTCGCCGCGGCCCGGCCAGGTGGTCGAGAAGTCGCTGCTGACGATGTCCGGGGGCGAGGTCGCCTCGATCGAGCGGGTCCGAGCCTCGAACCTGGTGCCCGCGGGGACCTGGGTGATCGACGATGATCGGCTCCGCGAACTGGGGGCCGCGATGGCGGACATCGCGGGCCTGTACCCCGTCGACGAAGAGCCTCCCGACGGCGGCGTGGTGCTGCTGGACAGCGAGTGGAAGGTGCTCGAGGACGGGCGGCTGATCGTGAAGCAGATCCGGCCGTTCCTGCGGATGGAGGAGTGATGCGCGCGCGACCGATGGTCCTGGCCTTGCTCGCGACGGTCCTGGCTGCGTGCCCCACGGGGGACGACGACGACAGCACCGGCGGGGACGACGACGACTCGGTGCCGGTCGGAGGGCCGGCGTTGCACCTCCCGGAGCGGTTCGCGTGGTGCCCCGACGGCGGCGGCGGCACGGGCGAGGGCACGCTCACGATCGGCGACGAAGCGGTCTACTGCGCCGCCTTCCACGAGACCCGCACGCTGGCCCAGGAGCGGGACGCCAAGGCGATGCTCTGGCTGGCGGACGGAGCCGTGGCGGTGCCGACGGTCGATGGAACGATCCCGTGGCGCCTCCCGGGTTGCGCGCTGACCGCCGACGGCGAGGAGCTGGCCCCGTCGGCCGACGGCGAGCTGACCGTGACGACCGACCTCGGAGGCAGCGGCCGGTACCGGCTTCAGCTGCGCCAGCCGATGGGCAGCCACGAGCTGGTGCTGTGGTTGGACGGTCCCCGCGACGAGCTGACCGCGGACGGACCGGCGATGAACGGGGAGCACATCGGGCTCGCCACCGACACCGACCACGCCGTGGCCCTGCAGCTGTGCGAGGGCTCGTGCGGGTCCGCGGCCGAGGGGCTGCTCCTGGACTCGTGCCGGTTCGACCGGGTGGCGGCGGAGCGGCACCACATCGAGTTCGAAGGCGGCTGGATCGACGTCGAGCTGCGCATCGGCCAGTCCTTCCTCGCGACGCAGCCGGCGGTCTTCGTCGGCGGCGAGGGCGAGCTGGACGGGGCGCCGTTCGTGCAGCGGGACTACTTCGAGGCGCTCTACAACCCCGAGCATCACCACTTCAGCCGCGACTTCGTGCTCTGGATCGACGGCGAGGACCGGGGCGTGTTGGTGGAGCACGCGGACCCGTTCTTCGACGCGCCGGCGGTCGCGGTCAGCGTGATCGACCACGACTTCGCGGTGGTGGAGAGCCGGGCGGTGACGGACGAGACCTACGAGACGAACGTCGACTAGCCCTTGCGGCGGATCTCGTGCAGCGAGGTGGTCTGCGCGCGCCCCCGAAGCTCGACCTCACCCAGGGACTTCGTCTCGAAGGGAGCCGCGTCTGTCAGCTTCTCCAGCGTCGTCCCGCTGATCAGCACCGGCGAGCCGTAGGTCTTGGTCAGCCCTTCCAGGCGCGACGCCGTATTCACCGCGTCGGAGATGACGGTGGAGTCGATGCGCTCCTCTTCGCCGATGGTGCCGAGCATCAGCGACCCGTGATGCAGCCCCACGCCGATGGTGATCTCGGGCAGCCCCCGGGAGGCCCGGTCAAGGTTCAGTTCAGCCACGGCGTCCTGCATCGCCAGCGCCGCCCGCACGGCGTCATCCACCGAGTTGGGGAACAGCGCCATCACCGCGTCGCCGATGTACTTGTCGATGAAGCCGTCGTGCTGCCGGATCACCGGCCCCACGCGGGCCAGGTACTCGTTCAGGAACGCGAAGTTCTCCTGCGGAGTCATGCCCTCGGACAGCGACGTGAACGAGCGGATGTCGCTGAACAGCACCGTCATGCTGCGCTGGACCGAGTCGCCGAGCCCGACGTCCACGACTCTCTCCTTCCCCAAGAAGGTCAGGAACTGCTGGGGCACGAACCGGGCGAACGCACCCGCGAGGGCCTCTGAGTTGGCGTAGAGCGCGGCGTTCTCGATCGAGATTGCGATCTGGGCGCTGAGCAGGTTGAGCAGCTCCAACCGCTCATTGGTGAAGGCGCCGGTGGTGAGCTCGTTCTCGAGGTACATCACCCCCGCCAGCTTGTCGCTGTGGACCAGGGGCACCGCCAGGATCGAGCGGGTGTGCCGGCCGCGGATGTACGGACAAGCGGTCAACGTCCCCGGGTTCGCGGTGTCCGCCACCAACACCGGACGCCGGGTGCGCGCGACGAGGTTCACCAACGCGGCCGAGAGATCGTCGGCCCCGTCCACGGGGCGATCGACCACCAGCACTTCGTCGGCGTCGGGGAGCCGCTCGGCGCGCACCGTCAGCGCCCCCGCATCCCCCAGAATCAGCATCGCGCGGCGGGCGCCCGCGTTCTCCAGCGCCAGGCCCAGCAGCCGCTCGAGCAGCCGCTCGGTCACGATCTCCCGCGCGACCACCTCGTTGGCCCGCAGCACGGTCAGCAGGTCGAGCGAAGGGCTTCCGGTCGAGGTCGTGGTGCTGGTCCCGCTCGTCATCGACGTGCTGGTCAGGAGCGGGCCGGCCGACGGGGCCAGGAGGGCCAGCTCGGGGTGCGCCTCGTCCAACCGCTGCACGGCCGCCAGCGCCCCACACCGCTCCCACGCTGCCCGCGCCGCGCGCAGGTAGACGCGGGCAACCCGTCGACGCGAAGCATGGAAGGCGACCGCACGCTCGTTCAGGATGGCCTCGTCGTTGGGGTAGGAGTTGGCCACGGCGGCGTCGATCGCCTCATCGATCAGCCGGGTAGCGGTGTCCGAGTCTCCACCGAGCCAGGCCAGCTCCGCCTCCAGGTACAGCTTCTTGTGGGTGAAGCCGAGGGGGGATGAGGCGGCCCACGCGTCGACCTTCTTCTTGACGCTCCGAACAGCCTTCAGGGCCTTCTTCCGCTCCCCTGGAGGCAGCGTGTCTAGGACCAACAGGTCGATCACCGCACCCAGCCACCAGTGCTGCGTGTACTGCGGGTTGCCGGTGACGGCCGCGTCGTACCCGCGGGCCTCCTGCATCCACGGCCGCGCCCCCGCGGGGTCCCCCCGCACCAGCAGCATGAGCCCTTTGCACATCGCAAAGCAGTGGATCGGAAGCTTGCTGGTGTAGCCCTCCAGCTCCGCCTTCCACACCGCCTCCGCCGCCTCGTCCGCTCCCAGGAACGGGGGCTGGGCCACGTCGCTGAGGCATCGCACGAGGTGCCGCATCACGTGCAGGCTCTGAAGCGAGTCGTCGATCCCGTAGCGGGTCGCATGATCCAGGTAGCGCTGCGCCAGCTCGTCCAGCTCGTGCAACGGCTCGCCCAGCAGCAACCGCAGGTTCATCATCTGGACGGCGACGTAGTGCGCGTGGAGCGGGTCGCCGGCCTCCAGCCCGGCCGCGAAGCCGTCCATCATCAGCGGGATCGCGCTGCGCTGATCGTGGGACCAGTGCTGCATCAGGCCGGCGACGGCCGACGGGATCTTCGCCAGCTGACCGGGGTCGGGGTAGGCCTGCGCGATGAGCTTGGCTCCCTCGTTGTACTCGTGGGCCTTCGCGAAGTCGCCGAGGATCGGTCCCACGACCATCGCGTAGCAGCCCCAGGCAAACGCCGAGTCGGGGGAGTTGCCGTAGCGGTAGCTCGTCTGCGCCATCTTCAGCAGCACGATCGAGCCGAGGTTGGAATTGATGAAGAAGGCCGCGGCGGCGATGTTGTTGAGCAGCTTCAGGGCCATGACCATCATGGGGTCGGAAGCCTCGGGCAGTTCGGCGATGGCGCGGGGGGCGGTCTTGCGGACGAGGAACTGGGTCTTGACCACCTCCAGCAGCATCGCGGGCATGCCCGGGTCGGCGGGGATCTTGATGCCCGCCAGCGCGACGGCCCGGGAGGCGGTGTTCACGGCCTCGCGGAAGTTGCTCCGGTTCGCGAGGATTTCGACCTGCAGGTTGTAGACCTGCATGCGCTCCAGGTCGGTGCGGCTCCGGCTCAGCAGCTCCTCGATGAGGCCATCGGCGACGTCCTTGTCGCCGCCCAGGTACTCACTCGCGGCGCGCTGGAACCAGGTGCTCCAGGCGAGTTCGTACTGCACCTCCCAGGGTGCATCCAGGAGCTCCGCCGCCGCCGTGAAGAAGTCGATGGCGGGGGCGTGGACGGACGCCAGCCGGGCTTTGCGTCCCGCATCGGCGAACCACTGAGCGGTGGCCGCGCGCTCCGGGGGGGCCGTGATCAGGGCCGTCGCGTGCTGGTACTGCGTCGCCACCGCGAAGACGTCGGGGGCCCCGGCGGATCCGGCAAAGGCGCGAGCGATCGAGAGGTGCAGCCGACCTCGCACGTCCTCGTCGATGGTGGAGTAGGCAGCCTGCTGGACCCGGTCGTGGAGGAAGCGGTAGCTGGCGTTGAGGTCGGTCTCGCCGCCGGCGTCCCCCGCGAGGCGGTAGCCGTCGTCCAGGGGCAGGACGAGCCCGGCCTGGAGCGCCGGCCAGAGCCGGTCGGCGATGGACGAGGCGGTGCTGGCGTCGGCGGTCGCGAGGGTGCCGAGATCGAACCGTCCACCGACGGCGGCGGCCAGCTGGAGCACCTCGACGCAGCCTGGCTCCAGCTCCCGCACCTTGCCGATCATCAGCTCGACCACGTTGTCGGTCAGCTCGCTGCCCGCGATGGCGTCCAGATCCCAGGTCCAGTAGCCCCGGGGGTCGTGTTCGAACAGGCCCGAGGCGTGGAGCTGATCAAGGAACTGATTCACGAAGAAGGGGTTGCCCGCGGTCTTGGGCTGGATCAGCTCTGCCAGGGAGCGCGCCTCGTCCGCCGGGCGTCGGACCGTGTCCGCGGTCATGGCGACGAGGTCGTCCAGTTCGAGGCCCTGCAATTCGATGTCGCAGTCCTCGGCCATGTCCGCAGCGGCTCGTTTGGTGCGGATGTCGGCGCGCATGATCGCGACCGGGTGGGACGGCGGCACCTCGTTGTCGCGGTAGCTCCCGATGAGGAGCAGCCAGCCGACCTGCGGGTCCGTGACGAGCCCTTCGAGCAGGTTCAGGGAGGGCTGGTCGGCCCACTGGAGGTCGTCCAGGAAGAGCACCAGGGGGTGGTCGGACGCGGCCAGGGCCCCGACGAAGCGGCCGAACAGCTCGCGGAACCGGAGGGCGGCGGCGTCTCCGCTCAGCTCGGGGGCGGGGGGCTGCTCGCCGATGAT
>PVBE011462587.1_pt1 | contig 23795 bp, 20 predicted proteins | sample 1631181 | NCBI WGS metagenome assembly PVBE01 (sample SAMN08397723, study PRJNA350692) | Marine metagenome, whole genome shotgun sequencing project. | isolation source: water | place: Pacific Ocean | collected 2012-04 | reverse complement strand
GGGGTGTTGATGTGAGGGTTGCCCAGCGAGCGGATTGTGTCGTGCCGCTGTTGGTCGGTGCAAATCCAGAGCACGTTTGGCCGTGTGCGAGGCATGGATCAAGAGGGAACCGGGACACCGGCTTGCTCGCGGAGTTGGTCGAGTACGCGCATGTTGCCAAGTGTGTCCTTGCGGCTGATCCACGGGGCGGCACCGTTAATGGCTGCAGCGAATGCCTCCGCCTCCAGCGCGTACACTGGCATGTCGGTCTTGGCCTCGACGGTTTGAGTTACCCCGCCCTTCGTCAGCGTGAAAGTGCCGTCCCCCAGCCAAGGGTCGTTGATGGCGATCTCGCCGTCGTCGCCTGCGATATAGGTTGTCCAGTCGTTTGCAACCGTCATGCCGCAGGTGAAAGTCGCCAAAGTCTTGTCGCCGAACCGCAGCACTCCCGCCGCGTAGTCGTCGACGCCGAGTTTGTGCAGGTGCGCAAAACAGGCCGTGTCAGTCGGTTCGCTCCCCATGAGCGCCCGCGTCAGGTTGACACAGTAGCACCCGACGTCCATCAACCCGCCGCCGGCGTGGGCGGGTTGGTAGCGTGCATCACCCTCCAGCGCTTCACGGGTAAATGAAAAATTGGAGCGGATCAGCTTCACTTGTCCAAGCGCACCGCCTCGAATCATCTCGATGAGCTTTTGAACTGCCGGGAGCGTCCGGTACATGAACGCCTCGACGAGTAGTTGGCCGGTTCGCTCGGCGGCAACGAACATGGTTTCGGCCTCGGTGGCGTTGCAGGCGATTGGTTTTTCACAGAGAACATCTTTGCCGGCCTCCATCGCCTTGATCGACCACTCGGCGTGCAGTCCATTGGGCAACGAGATGTAAACAGCATCCACATCGGGATCGTTGATCAGCGCCTCGTAACCAGCGACGCCACGACCACCGTGCTTTACAGCGAATGAGTCGGCGGTTTGCTGGCGCCTGGAGCCAGATGCAACAAGGACGCCCTGGGAGGTGGACTTGAGATCAGCGGCGAATTTACCCGCGATCATACCCGTTCCGAGAATCCCCCAGCGTAGTGATTGAGTCATGAGATTGGCCCCTTATTGTCAGGGGGGATAAAAGATGCCAACCCACAAGACTCGCGACAAGATGAATCCATCGTAAAAAGAGCGAAATACAGCGGAATCTTCCTGATGTTTTTGGCTTTTGCGAAGTTGAGCTCAGCACGGCTTTTTGATTGCGAGACCCTCGTTTAGGTGGTTGGAGAAGTAGTTTATTGTGCAGCAACCGGCACAAAGCAGCCTTGAACGAGACCCGAGGTTGCTCCTGCTAAAGAAGGGGCAAAGTGGAGCAAGAGGAAGAAGCCAGACCATCATCCACGCCAGTTCAGGCTCCCTTCACTTCTTCATCCCATTCTTACCTCTGGCGCGCTCCTTCGTTTTGGGGCACGGTTCGGCCGTTGTGAATCCGTGTTTGTTTTTTGCAATTACTCTTTGCCTGTTCGGGTTGAGCGCGAGCCAAGGCCAGTCCGTCGAACGCCCCCCGAATGTCGTGCTGGTGCTCACCGACGACCAGGGCTTCGGCGATGTTCGTTCACACGGCAACAAGCTGATCGACACGCCGGTTCACGATCGGATCGCGGCGGAGGGCGTTCGCTTCGATCGGTTCTTTGTTAGCCCGGTTTGCGCCCCGACACGTGCCAGTTTACTCACGGGCCGCTACCACATCCGCACCGGGGTGCACGGCGTGACACGCGGACATGAAATCATGCGGGCGGACGAGGTCACCATCGCCGAGTTACTGAAAGGCGCGGGATACGCGACAGGCGCTTTCGGCAAATGGCACAACGGCTCGCAGTACCCCCACCACCCGAACGGGCAGGGTTTCGAAGAGTTTCTTGGCTTTTGTGCTGGGCACTGGAACAATTACTTTGACACCTCCCTCGATCACAACGGTTCGATGGTGAAGTCGGAGGGGTTTATTATCGACACGCTGACAGATGCGGCAATTGAGTTTATCGAGGTGAACCACAAGCGACCGTTTTTCTGCTACATCCCCTACAACACGCCACACACGCCCTGGCAGGTCCCGGAGCGGTATTGGCAAAAATATCAGGCCAAGGGCATCGGCGATCCCTCAATCGCCTGCGCCTATGCGATGTGCGAAAACATCGATGACAACATGGGCCGCGTCTTGGCCAAGCTCGAGGAACTCAAAATCGCCGACGACACCATTTTTATTTATCTCACGGATAACGGCCCAAACACCGACCGCTACAACGCCGGCATGAAGGGCCGCAAAGGCAGCGCCCACGAGGGGGGCGGGCGAGTGCCGTTTTTTGTTCGGTATCCGCGCCGGATCTCACCCGGGAAAGTCATCAAGCCCATCGCGGCCCATATAGACCTATTGCCGACACTCATGGAATACTGCGGCGTGCGGAATTACAAAACCAAGCCGCTCGATGGACGAAGCCTGGTGCCGCTCATCGAGAGCAAGCAAAGCGCTTGGCCAAGCCGAACCCTGTTTACGGTTTGGGGCGGCACCCGATTGCAGGACGGCCGCCGTGCCGTGCGCACCGACCGTTGGCGAGCGGTGAATGAAAAGCGAGGCTGGGAACTTTACGACATGCTTAATGATCCGTTGCAAAAACAAAATCTCGCCCAAGCCAAGCCGGATGTGCTCACCAGGTTTAGCGCCTCTTACGGTGAGTGGTTCTCGGATGCCGCAGCCGCCGGGTTCAACCCCATTCCCATTCACGTCGGTCATCCTGCTCGGAACGAGGTGGTGCTAGAGGGGCACTATGCCTACTTGAACCCGACTGGAGGCAAGAGGATTGACGCCAAGCTGCACGGTATCAGTTACCACGGCCGCTCCGGTTGGGCCAACGACTGGGTGGACAACTGGTCCAGCACAAAAGCCCATCCGTACTGGCATCTCAACATCGTTCGCAGCGGCGACTACCGGGTCGTCCTGAAATACGCCTGTGCCGAGCCTGATGTCGGCAGCCTGCTGAGGATCGAAGTAGGCGGCGAGTCGCTGGAATTGAAAGTAGACAAGCCGTTTCTCCCAGTGACGATCCCCAGCCCGGATCGCATCGGCCGCAAGGAGGCGCCCGAGCGCACGTGGGGCAGCCTGCATGCCGGCACAGTGCGCTTGGCCAAGGGCAAAACCCAACTCAAAATCCGCGCGCTGCAGATACCCGGTGCCGAGGCGCTGGAGCTAAAGGCGGTGCACCTGATTCGGCAGCGTTAATTTACCCCTCGCCGCTTGATTCCGCAGCGGTCAGGTTGAAACGGAGAAACCTCTCGAGGCTCAAAGGGCTTGGCCAATCTATCCGTTCAAGCGATATTCGCGCGTGCGCCGCCGCCTAAGCCAGCAACCTTGCACCTCCCGGATGGTTGTTCCCCTCGGGTTATGTCTGCTTGCCTGCACCCTGGCCTCTGCGGCGGCCCAATGGGTCGAGGAGCGTGACCACAAGTGGCACTCGCTGGAAGTTGCGACGGGTTCGGGGGCGGGGTTCACGCTGCTTGACCCCAAGCAAACCGGTATACACTTTCGCAATAAACTTGGTGCGGAGAAGTCGCTTCAAAACCAGGTTTACCTGAATGGATCGGGGGTTGCGCTGGGCGACATCAACGGTGATGGACTGTGTGACATATACTTGTGCAGCTTGGATGGCCCCAACCATCTTTATCTGAACAGGGGCAATTGGAAGTTTGAGGAGGCAGCCAAGTCTTATGGTGTGGATTGTGACGGCAAAGACTCGACGGGAACTTCGCTTGCTGACTTGGACGGAGATGGTGATCTCGACTTGATCGTCAACACGATCCATTCCGGGACGCTCCTGTTCAGGAATACCGGCGCTGGTTTCAGTCAAGCGCTTGGCAAGGTGGCGGGGATGGACAAGGCGCGTGGCGGCATGTCCATCGCGATCTCAGATATCGACGGGGACGGCTTGCTTGATTTCTATGTCACTTATTACCGGGATACAACCTTGATGGACATGCCGAATACGCATTTCAATTTTCGCACCGTCGGAAACCGGAAAATGATTTCAAGTGTCAACGGCATCTCAGTAAGGGGCTCAAAATTCGAAAATCGTTTCAGATTGAATGCACGCGGTGGCATTGAGGAAAACGGGTTGCCGGATGTGCTCTACCGCAACCTTGGCGAATTTCGGTTTGAGCGAAACGAAGTCGGCGGTGGCCGGTTTGTGAGCGCGAGTGGAACACCGCTGCAGGGGTCGTTATTCGAGTGGGGGTTGTCCGTGATGTTCAGGGACATCAACCACGACGGGCGCCCGGACCTGTATGTTTGCAATGATTTTGACGGCGAAGATCGTCTTTGGCTCAACATTGGCCAAGGCCGCTTTCGCGAGGCCCCCGCTTTGGCGCTCAGAAAAACCAGCATGTTTTCCATGGGTATCGATTTCGCCGATATCAATCGTGACGGCCTGGACGATTTTATCGTCGTGGACATGTTGAACAGCGACCGTCGAACGAGGAAGAATCAAATGATCCCGAGAGTGCAGTACACACCCGTGCCCGGCAAATTCAACGATCGACCACAATCCATGCGAAACACGTTGTTCCTAAATCGCGGGCACAGTGTGTTCTCCGAGATTGCCAACTTCGCCGGTGTCAGCGCATCGGATTGGGCCTGGTGCCCGATGTTCATCGATGTCGATCTCGACGGCTTTGAGGATTTACTGATCACCAACGGGGTGGCGCGAAACGCCCGTCATCTGGACACAATTATTAAGCTGCGTAAACAGCGTGAAAGCAGAACGATGACCAACCGCGAAATCCTTCTTGCTCGCAAAGTATTCCCCGCTCAAAACACAGCAAACGGGGCTTTCCGAAATCTCGGCAACATGAAGTTCGCCAAAGCCGGTAGTGAATGGGGTTTTGACACCCAAGGCGTTTCCCATGGCATGGCAAGCGGCGATCTCGATGGCGATGGCGATCTCGACTTGGTCATCAACAACATGCGAAGCCTTGCCGGGGTATACCGAAACAACGCAACCAAGCCTCGCATTGCTGTCCGGTTAACCGGCTCCGGAGGGAACACCAGGGGCATCGGGGCGAGGATTGAAGTCGAGTGCGGCGATAAAACCCAAAGCCAGGAGATGATCAGTGGCGGGCGTTACTTATCCTCGGACGATTCCGTGAGAGTGTTTGCGATGCCCGGCGGGCAGGCCAAGTTAAAGGTCATCTGGCCGAACCTCGGGGAAACTGTCATCAATCAAGTTGAACCCAACCGGCTTTACATGATTGATTACAATCCAGCTCAATCCAAGCGCGTACAAGGTGAAAAGCCGCCTCCACTCTTCAAGTCGATTGATTTCCCTGACGCCAAGCGGCACCTCGAAACTGTTGGGAACGAAAACCAGAACCAACCCCTGGTTCCGTGGACGCTTGGACGGGACGGGCCCGGTGTCGCTTGGGGCGACTTGGACAGCGACGAATGGGAGGACTTGGCCATCGGCAACGGCCGGGGTGGCACCGTGACACTGTACCGAAACATGGCAGGGAAAGGGTTCGAGTTGTTCAAACCAAAAATGCCGTTCCCAAAAAACCCACGCGATATTCTTTCCGTGTTGATTGAAGGTGGCAACCTCATTCAATCCATGTCCAACAACGAGGACGGCTTGGCTTTTGGCGATATGGTTACAATCAGCCAAGCCAACGGCAAAACATTGCAAAAGATCGCTGCCAAGGCTGCCAGCGCTGGTCACTTGGCGATGGCGGATGTCGACGGAGACGGCGACTTGGATTTGTTCGTTGGTGCCCGGACAATGCCAAACAACTACCCGCAATTGGCGAGTTCAAGGATTTACCTAAACGAGAGCGGCGAATGGAAGGAGAGCGCAGCTTGGTCCAAGGCGCTGCGGGATGTCGGCTTGGTTTCGGGGGCTGTTTTTTCAAACATCGATTCGGATCCCTTGCCGGAGTTGCTGCTCGCTTGCGATTGGGGGACGCCAAAAGTCTTCGTGAACACCGGTGATGGATTTGTGGATCACAGCGAGCGATACGGATTGGGCAACTTCGCCGGTTTTTGGCGCGGAATCGATGTGGGTGATTTTGACGGGGACGGTCGAATGGATCTTGTTGTAACGAATCGGGGTTTGAACTCCGGCTACAAGGCATCCGTCGAGCGGCCGTTTGTTGTTTTTCATGGAGATATTGATGAGGACGGCAGACGCGACATCATCGAGACTGACTGGGGTAGTGACGGGGAACTTTATCCCCGCCGGAATCTTGCGACGCTGAACGCCGCGTTGCCCTGGATTGCCGAGCGCCTCGGCAGCTATGACCACTATGCCCGATCAACCGTGGAAGGCGTATTTGATTCGGCACGCTTGGCCAAGATGCAGCGACTTGAGATTACTACGTTACAAAGCATGGTTTTCCTCCAAGTCGCGGAGGGTTTTGATGCAAAGCCGCTCCCGGTTGAAGCTCAGCTTTCTGCTGCCTTCAGCCCGGTGGTCGCCGATTTTGATTGCGACGGTATTGAAGACATCGTGTTCAGTCAGAATGTGTTTGGTGTCCACCGGGAGGAGTCGAGGCAGGATGCGGGCTACGGGTTGCTTCTGCTGGGTCGCGGCGACGGCGAGTTCAAGCCCGCGACGATCGAGGAGAGTGGCTTGGCTGTGTTTGGGGAAGGGCGAGGCGCTGCGACCGCGGACTACGATCACGATGGCAGGACAGATCTGATCATCTCCCAAAACGGGGCCAAGCCGAAGTTGTTCCTGAACCAAGCCCAGCGACGTGGCTTACGTGTGAAGCTTCAAGGAGAGGAAGGCAACCGGATTGGCATTGGTGCGCAAATCAGCCTCAACTTGCACCCCAAAGCGGGGCCGTCGCGAGTCGTAAGACTCGGTTCCGGTTATTTATCCCAAAACTCAGCCACCCAAGTCATGGGAGGTGCGGACAAGGCAACAGCGGTGCGCGTCGCTTGGGCAAGTGGAGAGAGGGAGATGTTCGAACTCGCACCCGGCCAAACGGAGATCACCGCCGTAAAGGGGCGAGGGATGCCTTGGCCTTCGGTTAGGTGATCGCGTTGAGAGCATCCACGGCGACGCTCCACCGGTCGTTTAACTTCTCAAGTTCATCGTTGATCTCCATTAGCTCACGATTCAGTTGTTGCGCTTGCCCTCCGGCACTGTAGGTTTCAGCTTGCTCAAGCAAGCTGGAAATTTCCAACTGTCGCTTTTCAAGTAATGTAATTCTAACCTCCGACTTGTCGATGAGAGTTTGTTGCGATTTGCGCTTCTTTGACAACGCCTGTCGCGCTTCGGCTTCGCGTCGTTTCCTTGCTTTACCATCTTCACGCTTGAGGCCTGCGGAGCCTTTCACCGAGAAACCGCTCTCCAGGCTGGTTTCCGTTGCCCTCGAAGCCTGCTGACCGGTTTTTTCCAGATAATAATTATATGGCCCGGGGTAGTGTTTAAGTTTTCCTCGTTCAACATGAATTACGTGTGAGGCAATTTTTCGAATAAAATGCACATCATGACTTATGAAAACCATTGTCCCATTGAATTGAGACAATGCATCAATCAGCATGTCGATACTCCCCATGTCTAGGTGAGTCGTGGGTTCGTCAAGCAATAGAAAATTAGGCGGATTAAGCAGGAGTTTCGCCAGAGCCAGCCGGCTTTTTTCGCCGCCACTCAAGACGCCAACCTTCTTGAATACATCGTCGTCGGAAAACAAAAAGTTACCCAATAATGTTCGGGCTGCTTGCTCCGTGACACTGGCCCGAGTGTCGAGCATCTCCTCAAGGACGGTGCGATTTAGGTTAAGCGTATCGGCCCGATGCTGAGCGAAATACCCTGGCTGAACATTGTGGCCGAGCTCACGTTCGCCACTGTCAAAATCTATGACCTCGGCCAGTATCTTCAACAGGGTGGATTTACCAGCACCATTTGGCCCAACCAAAACGATTCGTTGATGTCGCTCAATCTCAAGGTTCAGAGATTTATACACCTCGAGATCACCATAAGTCTTGGCCAATTCCTTTAGGGCAATCACCCGTTGACCGCTGCGCTCGGGTTGAGGAAAGGAGAACTTGATCTTCTTCGCGGAAATAAACGGTGCGTCAATTTTTTCCATCCGTTCAATCTGCTTGAGTTTGCTTTGCGCCTGAGTGGCCTTTGTGTTCTTAGAGCGGAACCGGTCCACAAATTTCATCAACCGCTCGATCTCCTTCTGCTGGTTTTCATAGGCCGCCAAGCGTTGCGCCTCGTTTGCCGCGCGTTGTATCAGGTAGGATTCGTAGTTGCCCGTGTAGCGCGTCGCCTGCGCTCCCTCCAGTTCCACAACGTGACGAACCAAAAGATTCAAAAACTCCCGATCATGGGAGATCAACAAAATGGCTCCGGGATAATTCTGTAGATAACCCTGCAACCAAATCAACGAATCCAGGTCAAGATGGTTCGTCGGCTCATCGAGCATGAGCAAGTCCGGTTCCATCACTAGCAACCTAGCCAAGTGGGCACGCATGATCCATCCGCCGCTCAACTCCTTCGCCGGGCGATCAAAGTCGTTATCCTTAAAGCTTAATCCGCTAAGAATCTGCCTGCCCTTGGCTATCAAGCGGGCTCCCCCTGCAGACTCAAACACCTCGTAATCCTCATCAGAAGGCTCAGCACCCTTCGCTTTACCAAGCGCGCCTAGGTTGAGGGCCGCTTTGGTGAACTCCCTTGAAACGGCACAGACCAACTCAATAACCGACTCCTCTCCCGTAGGTGCACTCTCCTGTGGTAGAAATCCAATCTTAGCACCTCGCTCCAACGCCACGACGCCACTGTCTGGCGTGGTCTCCCCGAGGATGATGGAAAACAATGTCGACTTCCCCGCGCCGTTGCGCCCGACGACGCCGATACGATCCCGACGGTTTATTTGCAAACACGCATCAGCGAACAACGTCCTCCCGGCAAACGTTTTCGAGATACTCTTAATAGACAGCATAAGGTGAATCGGGCATGGGGATTTGTCGAAAAATCGAAGTGGTAGCTGCGGCTGGAGTTGAACCAGCGACCTCGGGCTTATGAGTCCCACGCTCTAACCAACTGAGCTACGCAGCCACAAAAAAGCGGAAGATAGAATACCACCGGTGTCAACCCTCTCCCCCTCTGTAAGGGCGGAAAAGCGGTAAGACGCCGAAAATACACCAATAAGACAAATACTTAAGTCATTAGGCACCTTCTACCTGGCGAGCAAACCGGCCTTTTTATCGCCTATGGGAGGCAGGGAATGCTTCTTGTTTGGGGCTGTGGTTGTGTGATCGGGGTTTGGCCGGGTAGAGAGGTGGGGTAGAAAAAAGCGACTGAAAGAGTTAATAGAGAGGTGGCTCGCTAAAATTATTAAAGTTGAAAAAACACTCCACACGCCCAAGCTCAATCTTTAGCCAAGAAACTAAACCATTTGAGAGTACCTAATGAATTCCCTGAAGTATAAAATCTCCTCGGTGCGGGTTGATTGAATTAATCCCCGCCATGGCACCAAAGAAGATCATAGCTATAGTTCTGGCAGCTCTACTTGCCGGGTTGATGATATGGGCCAACATGGGTGACGGTACTGGTGAAAAGACGACTGACGGCGTTGCCAAGCAACCCACAAGCCTGCAGAAGAACCTGCCCTCGAAGGAGAGAATCCCGACCCACTGATTACGTTCATGCAATACAACCCCACAACTATCATGTGTCCCTTCTGCGGATCGGACACGCTTGTGATCCTAGATGGCGAGGAGGGCGAGGTTGAAATGGTGTCAGACTGCGAGAACTGTTGCCGACCAATCTCGGTGAGTGCCAAGGTTGATGGTGGACAGGTTGAATTTATTGAAATTAGCGCATAACTCAATGAAACGGATACAGATCATACTCTTTGAATCGCTGCTTTGCTTGCTTGGTACTGCAGGTTATACTAAACCTTTAAAATACTCAGTTAATGGCAAAATGCTCACTTACAATCATACCAAAATAGCCTTCGTTGCCACGATTATCCGAAAATGATTTTTTTTAAGTCCACTTTTTTGGCGGCCTTTAGCGCAGTTTCTGTATTTGGGGCAGATCCCGGGACACCGGGTGTTGTTCGCGTGCAATTACGAGGCGAGCATCTTTTGGTTGAGGCCAAGCTCCCCGCTCAGGGCAGCACCCAACTGCTGCAGTTACAACCGCATGAGGACTCCGCTGCCAGCAAGCGACTTGCCTGCGATTGGCATCTTGCCGATGGAATTGCGACAACAACTGTCATGCGGATCGACACCGGACGTGATAACGTTTTTTCCCGCTTTCAACTTGTTGACAGGGCGAGCGACAGGCCGCTTGGCCAAGCGCGCTGGGTTGGGAACATAGAGTCAACCGCACAGCGTTTGTTCAAGTTCCCCAAGGCCAAAGGCATCAAGGGATTGCAATGTATCGTCGACATCGACGACGCGCTGCGCTTGGGGGTGAAACAAGCTGCGTTAAATGTCACCCTCGATCAACTGGTGAACTGGCGCGCCAACTCCGGCCGTTTCTCCCGAAAGATTGACGGCAAGACGGTGTACTTTCATTCTGGCTACGTCGAACATATCGACTCGCAACTGAAGCGCCTGACCGATGCCGGCGTTGTGAACTCGCTGATTATTTACAATCGCATCCCGGGCTCGCGCAGCGGGAGCCCGCTGGTGCACCCCTACACCGACTTGGTCAAATCGCCATTTCATGTGGGCGCATTCAACCTCGCCACCGAAGATGGTGTGCGGATGTATCGTGGAGCGATCGAGTTTCTTGCTCACCGTTACTCCAACCCGAAACGGAAGCACGGATTGGCCAAACGGTTCATCATCGGCAACGAAATACAGTCTCATTGGCATTGGTACAACCTGGGCGAGATGCCCCACCGGCAGGTTGTTGAAGAATACCACCGGGCACTGCGGGTGGCCCACCTCGCCGCGCACAGCATCCACCCTGGGATTCAGCTGTTCATCTCGCTGGATCACCACTGGTCGGCGCAGATGGGCGAGAACACACTGCGCGGCATGTCGGGCAAATATTTTGTTGAGACACTAAACACAATTAGCAAAGCCGAGGGAAACTTCGACTGGCACGTTGCGTTTCATCCGTACCCCGAAAATCTTTTCAACCCAAGAACCTGGGAGGATACCGCTGCAACACCGTCGTTTGACGCCGCGAAGATAACCTTTAAAAACATCGAAATGCTTCCGGCGTTTCTTCGGCACAAACGATTCTTGCACAACGGCAAGGCGCGCCGAGTCATCCTGTCCGAACAGGGCTTCCACTCGGCGGATGGTAAAAACGGCGAACGAGACCAAGCGGCGGCTTACGCCTACTCGTACTACCGCGTGAAGGAGACCGAGGGCATTGACGCCTTCATTCTGCACCGGCACGTCGACCACCCAGGGGAAGGCGGCCTGCGCCTTGGCCTGCGAAGCAGTCGCGACGGCGGAGTGCGGCCAATCTACGACGTGTTCCGCCAAGCCGACACCGCCGCTTGGGCAGAGACGTTCAAGTTTGCGCTGCCAGTTATCGGGGTGAAATCTTGGCCTGACTCCCTTCCGTCAAATCCACCAAAAGTGGAGTGAGCGCTTTACGGCAATTGACATGATTTGGCTCTGCCGTACAGTTCGCGGCCCTTTATGAGAGAGGATTTGCATGTTGCTATTGTTGGGGCCACAGGGGCGGTGGGCATCGAGATGCTCGAGACGCTGGAGAAGCGCAATTTTCCGATTGGCAAGCTGACGCTGCTTGCCTCAGCACGCTCCGCAGGCAAAACGCGCCCGTTCCGCACAGGGGAAATCGCTGTTGAGGAACTCAGCAAGGATTCATTCGATGGAGTGGACATCGCGCTGTTCAGCGCGGGGGGCGGAATTTCCAAGGAATTCGCTCCGGCTGCTGTTGAGGCCGGCGCCGTGGTCGTCGATAATTCGAGCGCGTTTCGAATGGATGACTCGGTGCCGTTGGTGGTGCCGGAGATCAACGCCGCCGATGTCGCCAAGCACAAGGGCATCATTGCTAATCCGAACTGCTCGACAATCGTCACGGTGATGGCGTTGTATCCATTGCACCAGGCGTTTAAAGTGAAGCGGATTTTCGCGTCCACGTATCAGGCTGTGTCCGGCTCGGGCGCCATGGGCATTGCGGAACTCAAGCGCCAAATCGGCGAAATCCACGAGGGCAGGGAAGTAAGCAGGGAGATTTACCCACACCAGATCGCGTTCAACGTGTTGCCACACGTCGATGTATTTCTCGATAACGGTTACACCAAAGAGGAAATGAAAATGGTGCACGAATCGCGCAAGATCATGGGGCTGCCGGATTTTCAGGCGAGCGTAACGTGTGTACGCGTACCGGTGTACCGCGCCCACTCGATCGCCGTTAGTGCGGAGTTCGAAAAACCAGTGTCCGTCGAGCTTGCCCGCGAGGCTATCAACTCCGCGCCGGGGATCGACTTGAATGATGACACCACCAGCAATGGCTACCCGTTGCCACTCGAGTCGGCCGGACAGGACAACTGCCAGATTGGCCGGATCCGCAGGGATTGCGCGATGAAGAACGGCTTGAGTTTCTGGGTCGTGGGGGATCAGTTGCTGAAAGGCGCGGCATTGAACACCGTGCAAATCGCCGAGGAAGTGGCCAAACTTTAGGCGCAGATTGTTTTTCAACCGCGAATAAACTCAAATGAAACGGGGCATTCCCCTCAGGAAGAGGGAGCCAAGGGGAGTGCGGCTCACTGCCTACCAAGATTGAAGTCGTTCTGCTCGAGCATTTTTAGCGCTTTCTTGTTCAACGAGTCTCGAAACCAGCGGCAAATCTCGACGCATTGCTCCTCATCGATGCCCTCAATCTGCTGAAGCCGTTCCGGCTTGCTTACCCGCAGGGCATCGATGGAACTGAACACCTCGATCAAGCGCTTTGCCAAGCGTTCGTCGACTCCCGGCAGCTTCAACCCGTAAAGTACGGCGCTTGGCTCTGCTGACTTGCTACCCTCCATTTGTCTCTGAATATCGGAGAGTTGCTCGGCTGAAACGCTCTCGAGTTGATCCCAGTCGCCTTGGCCAAGCTCATATAGTTCGCCGGGATGCAGCACGAGTCGAAGCTTGGCCAGTTGCCATGCTTTTACCTGGTCAAGCGCCGGGATCTTGGCTGCCTCCGGCGAGCACCAGCGGGTGATCCACTCGGCGACCTTAACAGGGCAATCCAAGTTTGGGCATACGCCATCGATGAAAACCGAGTCGCATTCCAGGCATTTTGGCCCGCTTGGCCCCTTCAAAAAATTAACGACAGCTTGAAACGACAAAAACATGCGACACTCAGTCGTGTTCGTGTTCGTCGAATCCATCGTCGGGTTCGGTGTATTCGATTTTGGCGGTTTTCTTCAGTTTATCGACTAGTTCCTGCAACTTGGCATCCTGTCGTTGCGCGGTTAGTTCCGCCTCGATCTCCGCGTGCACATCCTCGAACGGCTTGGGCTTACCGACTTTGCGGGCGGTCACCTTGGCCAGGTGGAAACCGTGCGGCGTGCAGAACACGGGGCTGACCTCGCCGGTTTTCATCGAGAACGCCACGATCTCGAATTCATCCATCAACTCGCCGCGCTTGAAGTAGCCGAGGTCGATCTCCTCCGCCGGTTTGTCGGAGTGTTCCCGGGCCAGTTCGTTGAAGTCAGCGCCATCGACGAGTCGTTGTCGCACCACGCAAAGCGCCTTGAAAATCTCCTCACGCTTTTCGGCTTCGCGAACCGACTTGAAAATATGAGAGGCGCAGACCTCGTCCTCATCGCTGAATTGATCGAGGCTGCTGTCGTAAAACTGGCGGCACTCGGTCTCGGTCGGCGCTGGGAGTGCCTTGCAGGTTTCCGCACGCAATGTCTCGACCTGCAAATTAAGGCTGAGATCGGGCCGGATCAACTCATCCTGCTCCGGAGTCAAGCCGGAGTTTGCATAAAACTGGTCTCCACCGCCGTGCTCCTCCTTGAGTTTGTCAAAAGCTTGAGTGACTTCCTCCGCCGCCGGTTCGGAAATCGTCCGCTGCGCCTCTTGTGTCAGCAACGCTCGGAAGGTGATGTTGTCACGCGCATAGCCGCGAAACTCACTGTCTCGCTCACAGCAGGAGATCGAGGCCAAGCTTTCGTAATGGGCCTTGATCGCGGAGAATTCCTGATCGATGACGTCGTCGCCGATTGTCTGGCCGTTAATAACCAATGGCATGCCGCATCTTCCGCCGCGCGCGCAGCTTTAGCAATGGCGATTTACCCGGGAAAACGCAAATGGACTTGACCCGCCTCGACTTCTCCCCGATTCAATAGCTGACTTGTTTTAGCGCCACGGCAACTGGCCAAACGACAGGCGGAATGAACAAAGACGACTCAGCTCAACTCAACCGGCGCGATTTTCTGAACAGCTCCGCCTCCGGCTTGGCCATGGCGATGGCGAGCGGCGCGGTGCTCGAATTGACCCCCCAGGTGCTTGGCCAAGCGGAGGATGCCAAAAAAAACGACAATACACCGCCGGTCGCCGTCGGCGTGATCGGTTGTGGCGTATGGGGGAGGGAGTTGCTCAAGACGCTGGCAACAATCCCCAACGCACCGGTGGTCGCCGTGAGTGACACATATCCGGCTTATTTGCGGCGAGGCCTCCGTGGTGCTCCCAAGGCCAAAGGATACCCGTCGCACACCGAATTGCTTGCGGACGAAAACGTGCAGGCCGTCGTCGTAGCCACGCCGACGCATCTGCACCGGGAAGTCGCGCTTGCCGGCCTCGAGGCCGGTAAGCACGTCTACTGCGAAGCGCCGATGGCTCATGACATCGACGACGCGCGCGCTATCGCCAATGCGGCACAGTCCGCGCCCAAGCTCAATTTCCAGGTTGGTCTGCAAACGCGCTCTGATCCGCAGCGGCATTTTCTGATCCAATTCCTGCGCACCGGCGTGATGGGCAAGAACGCCTTGGCCAAGGGGCAGTGGCACAAAAAAACAAGCTGGCGCCGCGTCTCCCCCAACGCCGCGCGGCAGAAAGAACTTAACTGGCGGCTCGATCGCAAGTTGTCGAGCGGCCTTATCGGCGAGATCGGCGTGCACCAGGTCGATGCACTTGGCTGGTTCATGAACGAGCGGCCGGTTTCGGTGACCGGTTTTGGATCGATCATCCAGTGGAACGATGGGCGCAACGTACCGGACACGATTCAAACCGTGTTCGACTACCCAAGCGGCGCACGGACGATGTACGACTGCACACTGGCCAACTCGTTCGACGCAAGTTACGACATGATTTACGGCAGCTACGCGGCGCTGATGATGCGCGGCGCGCGCGCGTGGATGTTCAAGGAAGCCGACTCGCCGTTACTCGGCTGGGAAGTCTACGCCAAGAAAAATAGTTTCTTCGGCGAAACCGGCATCGCGCTGGTGGCTAACGCCACCAAACTAACCAATCACAACGACGACCCTAACAAAGACCCGGAAGGGACTAAACCAAGCCGGTTTCACGCCTTGGAGGCATTCGCAAAAAACTGCCACAAGCATCAGGTGGCTGTTGAGGACTTTGAGGCGTTGTTCGGTGACGATGATCCCGAGGCGCTCGCCGAGCACCTGGCCGAGACCAACAAAAACAAGCTCCCGTACGCGACGGATCAGGACGGGTTTGAGTCCGTCGTCATCACAGCCAAGGCCAACGAGGCCATCAACAGTGGCACACGCGTTGAATGGGACGAGAGCGAATACAGCCTTTAAACACAGTGCAGATGAAAAACATCATACAGCTGGGCCGCGTGTTAAGTGCTACCGCCGTAATTGCGTTCGCGGCGCAAACCCAGGCCGAGACCGTCACGTACTCCGCCAAGACTGGTAGCCTGTTGAAAATCAGCGGAACCTCCTCGGTGCACGATTGGGAAGTGAAGACCCGACTCATCGGCGGCAAGATGGAGTGGGATTCGTCCTTTCCGTTGGATCCCTCAAAGGCGGAACTGCCCAAGCTGGCCAAGGCGCCAAACGTCAGCGTCATCATTCCGGTACGAAACATCGAGAGCGGCAAGCAGCGAATGAACGAAGTCATGCACGGCGCATTGAACGCCCAGAAGCACAAGTACGCCCGGTACAGCCTCAAGGAAATGAATCTGACTGAAACTAAGCGCAAAGCCGGCGACCCACTGGTGTTCGACACCAAGGGCGCCCTAAACGTCAACGGCATAACGGCTCCGGTCTCGATGCAAATCAGCATCACAAAGACGGAGGGGGACAAGTTGAAAGTGAGCGGCAAAACTAAACTCAAGATGTCACAATTTGGAGTTGTGCCTCCGGCGCCAAAGATTGCCCTTGGCCTTATCACGACCGGCGACGATGTGAGTGTCGAGTTCAGTTGGTTCGTCGCTCCGAAAAAATAAGCTGCTAACGGGAGGCGGATTTAACGAATGCACACAGGCTTAAGATGCGATTCGTAAAGATCTGTGTTCACCCAAGAAATCCGTGTCCCTGCTTGAAACTACAATCTTGAAACTAGAAACTCCCCCTCGTGCGCATCGCGCTGGGCCCCCATGAGCAACGAGGATAAAAACCTTAAAACCAGCTTTCAAGTGCTGACAGTAGCCTTGACGTTGCTGGTTTTTGGCGGAGCCATCTGGATTGCCAAAGAGCAAATGGGGGAGCGCATCCGTGAGCAGGTCCTGGCCCGATACGCGCAGGAGTTGTACGCTATTTCACTGGTGCATCAGGTGACGATGGCGGAGTCGGCCGAGATCCTGTTTATGGATGACGCGTTCGACCAGTTAACCGTCTATGGCGCTGTCGCTGAGCTGAGCGGCGCGATGGGGGTGCGGCTTTTCACGGCGGACGGCGAGTTTATTGCGGCCTCCCCAGAGAACATCGCTGAAGGCAGCTTGTCTGCAGGCCAGCTGGAGATGGCTCGCGCCTTTGCACCGGCCAGCATGTTGAACGATGCGCTCCCTGTTGAGGATATTTTTTGGGAACCGTTGCTTGAGGAGTTGTCTGCCGGCCAATCGCTGACTGTCAGGAGGGTCGTTCTGCCCGTTCACGTGGCAGAGGAGGACGAACTGCTCGGCGTGGTCGAGTTTCTTTTCTACGGCTCTGAGGCGCTTGCGGACATCAGCGAGTTGAACGACGGCTTGCTCCAGCAGGGCGTCTTTATCTTTGCTGCCGGCGGCAGTGTGATTGCGTTGCTTTTGTCACTCTCCTTTGCGCAGATTAACCGCATTCACCGTTCGCTGGCCAAGCGGACGTTCGCCCTCAAGAAGGCAAACCAGGAGCTCGCGCTCTCGGATCGGACCAGCGCGGTGGGAAGCGTGGCTTCGCATTTGATTCACGGCTTGCGTAACCCGCTGGCCGGACTGCGCGCATATCTCGATACCGGCCAACGAGACGCAGGTGGTTTATCGACCGCAAAATTAGCGGCCAAGCGCATGGAGGGCATGATCGACAACATCGTGCGAACCCTGGGAGAGAACGCTAGCGGAGTCGTTTACGAGTTGAGTGTTGCGGAGTTGCTCGAGATTTTAGAGTCGAGGATAGAACCGATCGCAGCCGGACATCATGTGCAACTCACCGTCATCAGCACCGGAGGCAGGGAGCTGGACAACCGTGAGGGGAACTTGGTTTTGTTGATCCTCGAAAATCTCACCCAGAATGCAGTGGAGGCATGCGAGCCAGGCGCGCGGGTTACGATTCGCGTCGGAGAAACCGGTGGCGTGACTTCGTTTGAAGTTAGCGACGATGCCCGCGGGTTGCCGGAGACGGTGAAGATGTCCCTGTTTCAACCCGGGAACACGTCAAAGGAGCAGGGGAGCGGGCTTGGGCTGGCGATTAGCGGGCAGTTAGCCGTGTCGATGGGTGCTGAACTGACCTTGGCCAAGTCTGATGAAAACGGGACAACATTTCGGCTAGCCCTGGCCAATCGCTCCGCCTAGCGGACGGCGTCGAAGACGTTGGCCAACCGCTTGAGGGTGGCGCTCATTTGGCCAAGCGGAATCATGTTTAGCCCGTCACTCGGCGACTTAGCCGGTTCCGGATGTGTCTCGATAAAGATCCCATTCGCACCAGCCGCAAGCGCCGCCTTGGCCAGAATCGGCGCAAACTCACCCTGGCCCGCCGAGCGGTCGCCGTTACCGCCGGGCAATTGCACCGAGTGTGTGGCGTCGAACACCACCGGGTAACCGAACGACTGCATGATCGGGATCGACCGCATGTCGGCGACGAGATTGTTGTAGCCGAAGCTGGAACCCCGTTCCGTGAGGATAATTTTTTTATTCCCACAATGGGCCGCCTTGGCCGCAACCTGCTTCATCTCACTCGGGGAAAGAAACTGGCCTTTTTTTATGTTCACGATTTTTCCGGTGTTTGCGGCGGCGGCGATGAGGTCAGTTTGACGGCAGAGAAAAGCGGGGATCTGCAAAATGTCTACGACCTCGGCGGCCAGTTCCGCCTGTTGCTCGGTGTGGACATCGGTAAGCACGGGAATGCCGACTTTGTCGCGAACCGAGCGAAGAATGCGCAGGCCGCTTTCGACGCCCGGCCCGCGCCTGGTTCTGCTAGAGGTGCGGTTAGCTTTGTCGAAACTCGCCTTGAAAACGTAAGTGATGCCAAGCGCGGCACAGGTGCGCTTGAGTGACTTTGCGACCTTCAGGCATAACGCCTCGGTTTCGATCACGCACGGGCCGGAAAAAAGGAACAGTCGGCTTGAGTTGCTGAGCGACTTGAATAGGGCGTTTGGGGTCATGTGGTGTAATTTATTCCGCAGAGGACAGTATTAATGATCCGTTCATTATCCAAAAAACGCCAATTGACCAAGCGAATGCCCATCTGACGGCATGGGAGCGAACTGTAATGTTGCAGCCGAGACTGTCGAGAGATTTGTCAAGTTGCCACGGCTTTACAGGGGTTGGCGCACAAAAAGTTGCTCAGGTATCGTTGACGATATTGCCAACACCCAATATCGCTGGAGACAACTTATCCACAATTTGAGCAATTCGCTTGACGATTGCGGCTGTTTTGCTTGAAATGCCGCTCATGACTTTTCGTCTGTTTTTGTTGTGTGTCGCGTCTTCACTAGCGGCTGTCTCTGTAGGCTGCATCAGCACTCCCCAGGGGAAACAATTCGGAGTCCCCGGCGTGCGAGACACCGTGGTCAGTCGCTACGAACGACCGATCGATCAGGTGATTAGCTCAGCCCGCGAAGTGCTTTCACGCACCGGAACCATAACCGGGGACGACGTGATCAACAACGAGGTTTCCGCCAAAATAGACAGCCGCAGCGTATGGGTGACGGTTTCCGAGGTAGAACCGCTTGTGACGGAGGTGAAGGTCCGCGTGCGCTCTTCACGCGGGACGGCAGACCTGGCCACGGCTGCGGAGATCGACAAGCAGATTGCCATTGGATTGGTGGTTTCCCCCTAATCAGCTTTTCAGGCCCACGTCATCATCGTAGCTGCCCAACTGCAGCTTTTTGCTTTTCTTGTTCGCTCCCCGCATCTCGACCCGGAGGTAGGCAATTCGCTGCTCTGCCCGCGCCGCCGGGGCCGCATTTGGATCGAGTGAAATGATTCGCTGCAGGGTGGAGCGAATCGACTCGTACGTTTCGACGCTCTTGATCTGAATATCAGCGATCTTGTTCAGCCAGGCTGTTTTTTGGTGAATCGTCGTTCCGGGCAAAGCCAAAAGATGCTCGTATTGCTGTACCGCCAGTGCGGGTTGTTTCATGTGTCCGAGATACAGCGCCGCCAATTCCTCCCGGTTATTGATTGAGTCGGGGTGCAACGCGACTCTGCGGAGGCACATTTGTAGCTTGATCTCATAGTCCTGAAGCGGATCAGCCTCGACGGCCCTTGGTATTTCAAGCGGCCCGGTGAAATCATCCTTCGCCGCAGACTCCTCGACCAGGTGGCGGTACGACTCGTTGAAATCCTCGGTGGCTGCTTCGCTCTCCTCTGACGCATCGAGGCTGGAGAGTCGTTGCGATGCAAACTGTGCCGCCTGAGTGCCTGGCAACGCCTCCCGAATTTGCTCCAATGTCCGCTTTCCCGCCGCCGCGTCCCGGCCGATCGTCAACTGCCAATCGGCCATTTTGTTCAGCGCGACCGGCAAGTTGAACCTCATCCTATCAGGGTCCTCCAACGTTTCCTGAATGGTCCCCACCGCCGCGGGCAGGTCGTTGAGGTTTTCCGCTTGGATGCTAGCCTTGAGCATCAACCCATCGAAGTCCCCGGGGTACTGCTCCAACTGGATCTCAACAGCCTTAACCGCATCCTCGTATTGCCCCCGCTTGCGCTTGGCCAATGCCTGCCCGTAAGCCGGCCCCTCGTAAGCCTCCGTGTCATCACCGGAAAATGCCGTCGTCAGGGGGGAGGAAAGCGTGTTGGCGATTGTGGGCGTCCAAGCCAACCCCAGCAAAACGGCAAGGGCAACCGCAACCAAGAGCACGAATATCAAAGCAAAACCCTCCTGCGCGGCTATCGCTGAATACGCAATCCCAAAAAAAACAACGAAGGATAAAACCCAAAGCCCAATGACCGTGACCGGATCATTCTGCGGATTGCGCAACTGCTTGCGGATGATGTAAACAACAACAGCCAAGCCCACCCCCCCAATAAGGATCAACTCGAAAAGCCGCTCTGCCGTTACCTCCAGCAAGGTCATCGCAATTTCATTTTAAGTGAAAGCTTAGTCGACTCCGTGCCCCGGTTTTCGTGTCGCGCATTTCCATTTCGTCCACCTGCCACTGGCCATTCTTTTTTGTGAGTCCCTTGACGGCAAAACGCTTTACCGGCTTGGTCTCTCCTGAGTAGATATCGGCGAGCAGGATGCCTCCTGATTTTTCATCCACCCACGAAACAACGCGGTGATATTCCCCCGTGAGCGGCTTAAGGTTGCGGCTTTCGAGGACGTAGCAAAGCCGGCTTTTGCGGCGCTGCGTTCTCAGGACAACCTGGCTTGGCCAATGGAGAAAATCCACCCCAAGGTCGGCAATGAAGAAGGATGACCCAGCAAGGCTGGAATAAATTTCCGCCCGCTTGGGCAAGCCGGATTTTTTCTCGTACCGATTGGGTCGCCCAATCTCATGGTGCACCCGCCAATAATCGGAGATTTCCTCGTCGCGCTTAGCCGTGTAAGTTGTCTGCCACTCCGTTAGCCCTAGTTTCTCGACTTGAATAACGACATCGGTGTTTAGACGTTTTCTTTCACGTACGATCACTTCCATGGTGGCTCGAATCTGAACGTTCTTTTCCGGAACCAACTCCCGAATGGTACTTGCCAGTTGTGACCCGTCGGGCAGGGGGTCTTTCGCCTGTAGAGCAAACGGGAATAGCAGGACAGTCAGCAACACTGCACGGAGTGGCATATAAATTGGAGCGAAAATCGGCACGAATTATTTTCTAGGAGTTGATTCTGGCCCGGGGATTATTCTAAACAAGATAATTGTTCACTTGGCGTACTCTACAAATCGGTTTTCCCGAACCATCGTCACCCGAATTTGCCCCGGGTATTGGAGTTCATCCTCGATCTTCCGCGCAATCTGCCTCGCAAGATCGTAACTTTCCTCATCGCTGATCTTTTGTGGGTTCACGATGATTCGGAGTTCCCGACCGGCTTGAACCGCATAGCATTTTTCGACGCCGTCGAACGAAGCCCCGATCCGTTCCAGGTTTTTGAATCGCTGAAGATAGGCTGTCATCGTTTCCGAACGTGCGCCCGGCCGGGAGGCGCTGATGGCGTCGGCAGCGCTGACGAGAATGCCCCAGATGAATTCATAAGGCACCTCGCCGTGATGCGATGCGACACCGTTAACAACATCCTCCGGCTCCTTGTGCCTCTTGAGAAACTCTGCGCCGACGATCGCGTGAGGCCCTTCGGCTTCCTCGGACATCGCCTTGCCAATGTCGTGAAGCAACCCAATGCGTTTGGCCTTGCTGACGTCCAGCCCCATCTCTGCGGCTAGCAATCCCATCAAGTGCGCGACCTCGACCGAATGTGCCAGGACATTCTGCGAGTAACTGCTCCGATATCGGAGTTTGCCGAGCACCGAAAGCACGTCTTGGCTGAGCGTGCCGACGCCGGCCCTTTGAGCCGCCTCTTCGCCGACATTGGCCAAATTGTAGTCGTTTTCCTCCGTGACCTTTGAGACGACTTCCTCGATTCGTGTGGGATGGATCCGGCCATCCTTGACAAGTCGTGACATCGATTCCCGAGCGATCGCGCGCTTGATCGGATCGAACCCGGACAGCACAACGGTGTTCGGCGTGTCGTCGATCAACACGGTAACCCCAGTGGCCATTTCGAAGGCGCGAACGTTGCGGCCCTCCCTGCCGATGATGCGCCCCTTGATTTCCTCATCTCCGTTCAGCGTAATTGTAGCCGTGGTGGCTTCGTAAGTGTGTTCACCGGAGAAACGCTGGATGGCCAGGCCAATGATCCGTCGCGCCTTCTCCTCGGCGTGATCTTTCGCCCCTTCAACGATCGCCTTGGAAATTTGATTGGCCTCCATTTTGGTTTCATCGCCGATAATCCCAAAAAGTTGCTCCCGCGCATCGTCCGGGCTCAAGCCGGTGATTTTGATGAGCGCCTCCTTGTGTTGCGTGATCAACCGCTCCGCCGCTTCCTGCTTGTTGCTTAAATCCGCTTCGAGCTGATGGACGGAGGTCTGCTTTTGTTGAAGTTGTTCTTCGTTCTCGAGCAGCGATTGAAGCTGCCTATCGAGCAATGATTCCCGTTCCTCGAGTCGCTTCTCCCTCTGGCGAATCTCCTCGGTCTCGGCACCGATGACATTCTCCATTTCAACGCGCAACCGATCGGTCTCCTCCCGCGTCAGCATACGGGCACTTCGGGTCAGCACCTCGGCCTCGCGGCGGGAATGTTTCTTGAGGGAAGTCTCGGTGCTTTGCAGCGCACGGCGAATCTGCCGCTTCTGATCCTTACGAATCCATATCATGGCGACAATCATGGCTACTGCCATGACGACTAACAACCAAGGCTCTGCTGCTGCCAAGTTTTGCATGGAATCTTAAGCGGGTGGGGGGACCAGCCAACCGTTGGGTGTCGCAATCATGTCCATTTTGACATCGTGCCTCTCCACCGGCACGTCAGGATACACTTGTTGCTCGAAGCAGACGCCGCATTTTTTGGCAAGGATGTCAGCCAACAACCTATCGAAGTACCCACCGCCACGGCCCAGTCTGCCACCAAGGCCGCAGAAGGCTACCCCAGGCACAATCGCCAAGTCGAGTTGCTTCGTGTCCGTTATTTGACTATTTGATGTAGGCTCAGGAACGCCGAATTTGCCCGGCACAAGGTCACTCAAGCTGTCTACCTCGCAAACCTCGTAAGATTTTTTTTTAACTGAAAAACGAGGCAGAGCGACCAATTTACTGTTTTTTAACCCGCTTTCCATGAGTGAGCTAACATTCAATTCGCCACTCATCGGGGCGTAAAGCATTACTTGGTTAGCCCTCTGCCACACCGTTGACTCAAGAATCAGACGGCAAACGGCGAGTGAACCCTCCTCCGCTTGCCCGGGGGCCATCCCTTCCATGGCCAAGCGCGTCTCACGGCGGGCCAAGAGTTTGGCCTCTGACATGTTAATTCTGTTTGTCCCCTTGGTCATTACTCAACTTCGCGAAGTGCTCCCGCCAATAATCGACCCGGGCCTTGATCTTTTTTTCCACACCCTGTTCGGTAGGTTCGTAAAACCGGCGAACCGCTCCGAGGTAGTCCTGCGCCACAAAATGCCCCGGAAAATCGTGCGAGTATTTGTACCCCTCGCCATGGCCAAGTTTCTCCGCGCCGGAGTAATGGGAGTCCTTAAGGTGGCTCGGG
>PVBE010272053.1_pt1 | contig 23796 bp, 18 predicted proteins | sample 1631181 | NCBI WGS metagenome assembly PVBE01 (sample SAMN08397723, study PRJNA350692) | Marine metagenome, whole genome shotgun sequencing project. | isolation source: water | place: Pacific Ocean | collected 2012-04 | reverse complement strand
ATAGTTCTGAGCATTCGTGGTGGCAACTGTTGCCGCTCGGCCAGCCAATAAAACTGTCGGAGCCCCAATCAAATCTTCATCTGAAGAAATAGTCAATGTTACCACATTACCTGATTTTGCATAACTGGTATTGGCATTATTGGACGCGATCTCCACGGTACTCAATGTGGGCAATGTTTTATCAAACATCACTGACCCTGAAGTTGCCGCGGTCACAGTGGTACCATTACCAGTAAGGTCATTTGCCGTAAATGTGAAGGCTACTGCACCATCCGTCTCAGTACCCAGCATGGTATATTCAAAACTCCAGGTAGTAGCATTCGTTTCGCTGATATCCGATGCTTGAACCGTCTGTGTAGCAATGGTTACATCGGTCAGGTTGTACAAGTCTTCGTTGGATGTGAGAGACACCGTAATAACATCTCCGGTTGTAGCAAGTGTATTAGTGGCATTGCTGGAAGTGATAACTGTAGTAAGGATGGTAGGATCGGTATTATCATAGGTTACGGCGCTACCACTAAGAACACTCGTGGCTTGTGTCCCTGAATTTCCAGCCAAATCCTTAAAATCGATCACAAGAGCTATACTACCATCAGAATCAGTGTCATCCATTGTTTTGGTAGCCACCCAGGATGAAGCGCTCCCTGTTACAGTTGCGGTCTCACCCGCTATCAGTGCAGTTGGAGTTTGCGCTGTTTCATTTGTGTAGAATGTCAGTGTAACGAGATCACCTGATTTTGCTAATGATGTCAAGTTGTCGTTATCAAAATTATTATCTGACGCCATTGTTAGACCTGTAAGTGTTGGAGCATTAGAATCAAATGTAACGGACGTCCCATCATTCGTGGCACTAACAGTACTTGCCGTGTTACCAGCTCTATCAATGATATTACTTATGGCGAAAGCAATCTGGCCCTGTGTATCTGCAGTTTCCATAGTTCTTTCGGCTGAGTAAGCATTAGAAGGTGTTTGAGGGTTCGTTGTTTCTGCATTTCCATCAATGGTAACAGTTGGATTGGTATTGAGTACCTCGTCAGCTGAAACGTTCAAAGTAACAACGTCATCCTTCTTAGCAAGTGAAGTTGTAGCATTATTCGACGAAATAGAAGCAGTAACAACAGGATCTGTCTTATCAATTGTAACAGTCGACCCATCGGATGGCGTTGTTAGGTTCGAAGCAGCTTGGTTTCCAACAGCATCATATACAACAATATCAAAGGTTGCAGTACCATCAGCATGAGTAGAAACAATATTGGAAACTGTCCATGTTTGTGCATCTGCTCCCTGACTTGCTGTTATATCAACGCCACATATACTACCTGTTATTGGAAATTCCGTATTACCAAGGTTTTCATCTGTTGTGAATCCAACTGTCACTGTGTTTCCTGTTGTAGCGTATGTTGAGTTAGTAGCATTGCTTGAAGTGATACTTGCCGTTAATACACTTGGTCTTGCCAAATCAATTGTCAATTGGTAACCAGTTGCAGGAGTAGGGCTTCCACCTGCGGTAGTTGTAACACGCCAATGCATAGTACCAGTGCCACTTGAAGGCCATTGTCCCATTCCAGATAAGTTTGCATGTGTAAAATGGACAGCAATTTCCCCGGTAGTGCTTGTTGTAAAAAACCCATTACCATTGAATGAGCCTGTAGAAGCAGTCCCACTTGGCAAACCGGTGTATACCGCTGCTGCACCACCACCTTCAAAGTTAATTCCCACAAAATAGCTTGTACTAGCGTTGAACCCAGAACCTGAGAAATTAACCCCTCCAACTCCAGCATTTCCACCAGTCGTACTTACTTCTAAATTATAATAGACAAAATCAGATGCTTGACCTACTGGTACAAAAGCAACTGATGCACTATAGAGCCTAGTTATGATGACCAATAATGAAAAAAATGTGAGTTTGTACACCTGCATGATTATTAATTAAATAATAATTCTTTAAGCTTTAGTTAGAGATTGATACCTATAGAAAGAAGCCCATCCCACCAGGCGGCGCGAATAGGCATATTTTCATTAGTTTTCGCACCTATCACTTCAGTAGTTCGTGCCCCGGCACGAACGTCCATGGGACCGATCCGAAGCCCATAGGTGGCTTCCGCCATAACACCAAATGCTTTACCAACCAGGCCAGCACCCACTTTTACTTTTCCAGGTCCTGCAGGAAAAGCCAGCATGCCCATGGCTGTAATTCCTTTAAGCGTTGCTTTCTGGGGCGGCATGGCATCCTCGAAACCGAAGTTGCCTATCTCTGCCCCAAAACGAAATTTGGCTCCCAGGAATTGCATCAGCAGGGGAAACTCGATACTGACCCGGGCATTGACGCTGGAATTCCACTTCAGGAGCTCTTCATTCACATAGCGGGGTGAACTGGCGGTGATATCTATGGTATACCCCAGGCGGTCCGCCTGGTCTGCCAGTTCTGCGTCGGCTTCCTCGTCGGCCAATTCAGAATCATCTTCCGCTTCTTCTTCATCTTCCTCTTCATCCGCAAATTCTTCATCTTCATCGCCAAATTCTTCGTCTTCCAGGTATTCTTCCTCATCTTCAAAAAATTCTTCATCATCACCGAAGAATTCCTGCAGATCTTCTTCTTCATCGAGGTCCTGTGCGTACAAATTGGATGCCGGCGCCAGGATCAGCAAGGTGAGAGATACCCATATAAGGTATAAGGGCAAACGTATCCGAGAGGAGCAGTGATTACTCTTTAACATGTTGAACTCCGCATTTGGCGCAGCACTCTCGTGCACGCCGGTTTTAAGGATACCACTGCATCTACCACTCCGCCAAGGGAATTTCCAAAAGCAGTATTACCCTGAGTAAATATAATGATGGGGAACTTGCATTGTCAATTTTAAAATAAAACACAATACATTCAAATAAAAGTCCCTTTTTTAGGCTTAATCTCCGATGAAAGCCTTATATAATGGGACGTGGAAATTATAATGGCAGCATGAAAAATCGTACGCCCGGGAGGATTCGAACCCCCAACCTTCTGGTCCGTAGCCAGACACTCTATCCAGTTGAGCTACGGGCGCATAGTTATTACATTTCAGCTGGGGTGTAGGGACTCGAACCCCAACTGCCAGGGCCAGAACCTGGTGTCCTACCGTTAGACGACACCCCAAAAATAAAAACGGCAGTAATGATAATGCTGCCGAATTTAGATTTTCCGAAACTGAAAAAAGACTGTTTTATTTTACCAACAGGGCTTTTTTTGTCTCTACATGGTCAGGAGTCCAGATCTGGATAAAATACATACCAGACTGCTGCTCCCCTGCGTTCCAGTACACAGTGTAATGCCCTGCTTCCACAGTACTGCGGGGTACAATTACATCTATCTGCTCACCTAGGGTATTGTAAACAGCAACTTGCGCGGGGGTGTCAAAGGGCAGGGAGAATTTCACAGACAGCAGAGGATTGAACGGATTGGGGTACAGCCTTGTGATACCGGGACTGTCCGGCATCATAATTTCAGAGGCCTGCCTGGATTCAGAATAATGAACCCGGATCTCCCCTGCGGATGCACTGCCCACCACAACATTTTCAAAAGAGGCGATGGATGCGTCATCTAAGTGTAGATTGATGCTTTCCCGGGGGTTGGTTCCGCTGGCATCAAAAGCCAGCACTGTGGTAACGTTTGCTTTTGTCTCATAATCCAGCAGCCAGCCAAGGGGAAGGGTTGCCCCATCCAATGACTGCACAGTTGGCCCGCTGGCTACCACATCGAACTGAAAACCGCTCACCATCTCCGGGCTGGATATGGTCAGCAGATCACCATCATCTTTATGGTGGATTGTAAACGTTCCTTCTCCCCCGCCAGCGAAAGAGTTATTAAAATCACCGTTTAAAATCATTTGCACCAGGGTCACTACATCCAGAACATTAACATGTGCATCAACATGGGTGTTCGCTGTTTCATAAGCACAGTTTCCAAACTCTCCGGTCAGCAGCATATCTACCAGGGACAGGACATCCATTATATCAATAACAGCCAGGCCGTTTTGATTCTGGTTGCCATCTAAATTACCCAATATCCAGATACTGGCATTATTGCAAATATCACAGACATCTCCCATTCCATCCTGATCGATATCTTCCTGGTCGGGGTTGTACGTTTCGGGACAATTATCTTCTGGATCATCAAAACCATCTTCATCGTTATCTGCGGGAAGATTCGAGAGTGCTTCTTCAATGGCATTAATAATCGCACTCTGGTTGAATCCGGAAGAGGTATAAACCACATTCATATTGTGATCAATGACAACATTATGCGGAATATATCCCGTCCCAAAGGTATTCCAGACAATACCGTTGGCATCGCCATCCAGGATCGGGTAGGTTATGCCAAAGGACGTGGCCCAGGATGTGCAGCTGTAAGGGCCAGCCGGAGAATAATCAAATCCATTGCCTATGGTAAGTAAACCCTGATCTGCATACTGCAGGTGTATTTGTTCGGTAATCGGAGCCTCCGATTGACAGGGACTTCACCAGGTTGCCCAAATCGGCAACCAGACCACTTTATAGTTACCGCCGTTAACCAGGCCATTTGCATTGTCATACAGATTCCAGTCACCGGTCCCATTGGCGCAGATAGGCACTGAGAAATCTGGAACATTATCTCCTATCTGCAGCGGTAGAGAAAAAACAATTGTTAATAAAGATAGTGATGTGAAAAAAAATCTTATCAAGGTTATCCTATTTTTCCCTTCAGCCTAATTTAAATTAAACCATTATTTCATTCAAATTAAAAAACGGCAGTGTAGGAAATGGTGAGACCATCATTGAAGGGTGGAATTATCCTGCATACACCATTACTGCAAAACAATCCGCCTTGAATAGAACCATATTGAACTGAAATTCGCTGGGAAGGTGTCAAACTATAATCGATCTTTACAGAGACCCATCGCTTCTGGATAAAACCAGGCGGGTTCGATTTTTCCCTTTCCCGGTAAAATATTTAATATCACCGTAAACAAGTGCTTCGAGAGGGTTATAATAGGGATCGATTGAGCGTTGACCTTCAAAGGCATTTGTTTGATCGTGGGACAAGGTGACAGACCAATTTGATGCCTTGCTCAGGGTCAGGGAAATCATTCGATTGAATTGGGTATTGTATTGTTTGTCACCATCACTGAACTGAGTATCATAAACAATGAAAGAAGTATCGGGGTTTTCAGGATTGACCAATAACCAAGTAGAATCAGAATAATTGAATGTTGTGGCATTCCCCCGGGTAACGTTTCTTATTTTCCTTTCCTGATATTCAAAATTCAGGCCAACGGAATACCCGTTATCAAATGTATAAGATAATTCAAAAGGAAATGTAATAGACCTACTTTCCTGCCAAAGTTTTGCTTCTATCGAATAATTGGATGCATCAATGCTCCCTAAAACTGAATCGGTGTAGAACCAGCCATTATCCCATTCTATGGAATCCGTATACACCCAATTTTCAGTTATGGATTCTCCTTCCCCTTCAAAATATCTCATCAACTTCAATACTTCATAATTTTCACCGCGACCCAGTTTAAAATAAAGTTTATCATCAAAATGATATCCATTCATTTCCTGGTAATTTTCCCAATAAGGTATCGCTGATGGGTCTGAACTTGGTAAATACCCCTCAATGGTAGAACCATTCCAATTAATGGAAGTTACAGACTGCCATTCCTCGTTCCGGCTTAATTGACTGTACTGGGCCAGCAAATAATATCCGTTGGGCAGTGTCCCGTTCAGCGCAAATTGCACACCTCTTTCATCATTGTAGTTGTACTGGTGAGTCACACGGCCCATTAGAGTGGAATTCTGCTCCCTAACCAGGGTAGGCATAGTCTGGAAATCGATCTGGTTACCGTAATCATCCACTGTGAAATCAGAATAGCCTCTATCGAACGCATATCGCTTATACTCCGTGGACAACCCCCAATTTCCCAGGTAAATATTCAGATTGCTGTATATGCCATAACCATTCTTCAAGGTATCATGGGGTATATTTTCAATAATATTTGTTTTTTCTGTGGCTTTTTTATCCGCATACTCCAGAAAAAGATCTGCATTTGCCCCTGTCCAGGACGCATATATACCGTTCAGTTTATGATTAACAAATGCTTCGCCAAAAATTTTCTGATGTGTCTCTTTGGAATGAAGCTGAGTGAATCCCAGAGATAGTGAATTCAATTCATATTGCACCTGGTTTGCGTACATGTTGTGGGCATGTTTATAGTAGGGGATTCTTAGATCATTTCCCAATTGCCAGATATCCGTATTTCCATTAATATGGTTAATAGTAAATGGACCCTTGGAATAACCCAGGAATAGGCCACGGGTTCCATTATCAAAATTGGTAATTTGGTCATCGAACTGGTTCAAAACCAGCCCCCTGCCCCAGAATTCGTAAATGTCACCGAGCTTTATGGTAAAATCTAGCGGCTTGTATTCAATCCGGAATTTCCGGATGTCATTGATGGAAAAACCAATTTCCGGCGGATTGGAATACTCGTACTGAACCCAGGCCTGTACGTTATTGTAAAAAAGATTCAGATCGAATCGGTTTTCAGTATAGGAATAAAAATCGTAGCTGTCGCCATAATTCACGGTAATTGCGGCATTATAATCAATTCCATCTGCCCACACCAATGAGGTGAAAGCAAAATAAAGTATTTTACGGATCATTCTTTATGAATCCGGAGAGTCGAATTGTATATCCATCCCCAGGGCGATTCGGATCTGGCGCTCAATTTCGATCTCTTCTCCCGGAACATAACCCTGGTGACGCCATTGGATCGTCCCATCTCTGTTCACCAGAATCAATGTCGGCATAATCTGGCCGTTCAGTTTTTTTGCAGTCTCTTGATTCGGATCCAAGCCTAAATAAAAGGTATGTTTTTTACTCCGGATGTAAGATTTAACTTTTCCCAGGCTACGGGGGGTGTCCTGATTAATCATCAGCACTTTAAATCCATGATTGCCATAAGCCTGGTGGTATCTATCAAGATGTTTCATTACCTTTTTACAGGGCTTGCACCAGGTAGCCCAAAAATCGATCAGCAAGGGTCCATCCTTAAGAAGATCATGGATGGATGTTTGTTTACCATTTAATAATTTAATCTTTAAATCTGGAATCGCCCTGCCGGATCTGCTCTCTCTTCCAAAAAGAAGAACACCGGTCAAGAGCAGTAATATAGTCACATATTTTTTCATTTATTTAAAGTATGGTTTGGCTAAGTGTTGGTAAAAAACCCTGTTGTAAATCTAACGGAAAACCCATCAGGTTTACTCATCTATAATTTATAATTTTTCAGTAATGCAAAAGGCTGACCCAGGTAGGCCTTTTTCTATTTCAACATTGAAGAAACTTAATACCCGCCATTCAGGATTATCTGCACAAGGGAAATAACATCCAGGATATTCGAAAAATTATCCTCATTGACATTGGTAACATGCTGTAGGCATTCATTGCCTTCAGCGGTAATCAAATAATCAACCAAGGTGAGAACGTCGAATACATCTATGGTTGGTTTACCGTCCAGAGTGTAATCGCCATTCAAATTTCCAAGGACATAAACGAGGTTGTTGCATGGATCACATGCATTACCAATGTCATCATTATCCTCATCTTCCTGGCCGGGGTTGTAAATCTCCAGGCAATTATCTTCATTATTCAAAACACCGTCGTCATCAACGTCTGGATCCATATCATTAATGTTAACGGCTGACACCTGGTAGATCTGTTTGGATGAGTAATTTTGGACAATGGCAATGATTTTAACACTATCCGAATTCCAATCAATGCTGAGATCAAAGGTGCCTGAAAATGTTTCTGTTTCTCCAGCAGTGCTGATCGATATATCTTCTGTTGTCAACCAGTCCCTGGCAACATTCCTTGCATTGTGATACGCACTGGCGCCAGTCCAATATGACCAAATATTATCTTCAACAACGAAAATATCAATCTTTTGGCTTGAATTGCTCATACCAGCGTCCATGGAAACTGTCACATCATATGAGACTTCGGTCTCACCAATGAAACCATTGATGTCAATTTCATAAGGCGTATCATCGCCAACCATACTATTATAAATGGTCAGGAAAGAATTATACATGGGCTGCCAGTTCCCACTAGGATACCCGCCTACTGTCTCTTCTACGCCATTCCACTGGGTATGAGGAATGCCGCCTACGCCATACATACTTGCACGGGTACTGTATTCAGAAATATCAAAATCAGAATTACCGGGTGTAAAACTTGGACTATGCCATTCTATACAAAAAAGGGTTTCCGGGAATTCATCTATTAGTTCTGAGATCGCGAAACTCGCGGACGGGCAGTATGGTCAGTTGAGTCCAGTAAAATCTTCCACAAAAACTCTTTGGGAAGCTCGGGATGCAATTTCAACCACGGTTCGGAGTTCATTTTTGGAAATATCAATCGGAACAAGCCCCTGCGCAAATGAAATCGAGATGGAAATAATAATGATAAGTTTATTCAATGAGTTGTTTAACTGGTTTCATAATAGGCAGATGGTCAAATAGAATTTATAATATTTTACATGTAATTAATATTAGGACCTATTATTCATATTTATAAAAGCGGGGCCAGAAATTCACTCAACTCATTTTCTTCAATGAATTTTAGACTCACATTGCTCAGACTTTCCACCTCGCTGACAGGCAGTATGAATTCATATACTGCATGAATCTCCACTGTTTCCATGGCCACCTGCATGGACCAGCCGCCAACGGTGAATTCGATAAGTGGCGAGAACTGGTTTTGGGGCAGGTAAAGGACTTTATTGCTGCGTTTTGCATGGATATCATTTTCCGGAGAATCGGCAATGACGATCAGGGTATTATTATTTTTATCAAATATCCGGATCACAGGCACTGAACGGTAGGATCCGGATTTAATGGTCTCAACAATATCCGGGGGAAAGTTGAACGATTCCCTGTCAAAATAGAAAATGGTTAGACTGCCATTCTGCTCTAGGCCGGTATAAGGCAGTGTAGTGAGCATATCCTTGACAATTTGCTCTTTGAGTTTGTAGACCACAGGGAACCGTACGGTCATATACAATTCATCGTCATCGTGATAAATAAATTCCGGGCGCTGTAGTTCTATATCGTAAGGATTGTGGAGGAGCTGTTCCAGGACCGTGGAAAGCATTCTTGTATTGGCTGCATTTTCAGGGTTGGTCTCCATTTTACGATCCACATCAAAATCCAGTGTCCACTCCCCTGCCGTCTTACGCATTACACCTTTCTTTGGTGCTGTATCCTTCCGTTTTCTGGCACCCAGCAGGGCATCCATTGAGGCCTCCAGTTCCGCGATCTGTGAATCAAGATTATTAACTACTTTTTCAGATTCTTTAAAAAAGGGTTGACGTTTTTTCGCAGCTTTTGGTTCTGTGAAGGTGGGGTAAAGCGAACGGTTGGAAACCGGCTTTTTAGGCAGGAAAGACGCCACCATTTTCTTTACGGTTTGCCCCACAGCCTGATTTAAGGCCGGGATAGCACTGTATACTTCCACTATCTTTTGACTGTCCTCTTCCTGCCAATTGGCCACATCCACCAACTGAATGGTAACATGAACTTTATCCAGTTTGCGAAGAAATTTCCCTAACAACAGCAAATTCCGCGAACCACGGGTCTGTTTCAGCATCAAGGAACGGTCGTTCATTACAACTTCCAGATCCTCCTTGGACTGCAGTTTAAGGCCAAATTCATTCTTCAACTGTTCCCGGGTCATATCGGACAGTCCGGGAGCAATCCACTCTACAGTAGGGTCATTTTCCGTATTCTCAAAGGGCAGCACATAAAGATAAAGAAATGAATCCTGGCTGGCAAGCTGGTTGAGCAGGATAAGAATTGGCAGGATTTTCCGCATCCGCAGGTTCGGTTTCATAAAGCCAAATTAGGGGTAATCAAGGGTTTTAGCCAGCCAAAATTCTCGATACCCACTTATTGACCCTGCTGCTTTACAAATTTAGCCCAGGAGTCCCGTAGGGATACAGCCCGGTTATAAACCATTTTTTCCGGAATGGTTGTTTGAACATCTTTTTTAAAGTAACCCTGGCGCTCAAACTGGTAAGTAATATCAGCCCTGGCATTCAGCATGGAAGGCTCCAGTTTCGCATGGGAAAGACAGGTGAGTGAATGGGGATTAAGGTTTTCCATGAAGTCGCCCACCTCTTCCGGATTCTGATTTATGAACAAACGGTCATACAGGCGCACTTCTGCATCTACCGCGTGTTCGGCGCTAACCCAGTGCAATGTCCCTTTCACTTTACGGCCGTCAGGCGCACTACCGCCTTTGGTCTCCGGGTCATAGCTGCAGTATAGTGCAGTGATATTACCATCATCGTCCTTCACTACCTTGTTGCAGGTGATTAAATAGGCATACCTGAGCCGTACTTCTCTTCCTGGACCCAGGCGAAAGAATTTTTTCGGCGGGTCTTCCATAAAATCGGCACGTTCTATATAAATTTCTCTTGAGAAAGGTACTTTACGCGTTCCGGCCTGAGGATCCTCCGGATTGTTAACAGCATCTAATTCTTCCACCTGACCTTCCGGGTAGTTGGTAATCACCACTTTTAAGGGATCCAATACCGCCAATACGCGGGGGGCTCTTTTATTCAGATCTTTCCGCAGGGAATTTTCCAGGCGCGCAATATCAACAACAGTATCCCTTTTGGTGATACCCACACTTTCCGCGAAATTACGGATGGACCTGGGAGTATAGCCCCTGCGCCGCAGGCCGGAGATAGTGGGCATCCTGGGGTCATCCCAGCCATCGACAATACCTTCATCCACCAGCCGTTTGAGTTTACGCTTACTTACCACGGTAAAATTCAGATTGAGCCGTGCAAATTCGATCTGCTGCGGATGATAGACACCCAGTTGATCCAGGTACCAGTCATAAAGCGGTCGGTGGTCCTCAAATTCCAAGGTACAGATGGAATGGGTAATTTTTTCAATGGAATCTTCCAAGCCATGGGCCCAGTCGTACATGGGATATATGCACCAATCATCACCCGTGTTGTGATGACTGGCATGTAAAATACGGTAAATCACCGGGTCGCGCATATTCAAGTTGGAATGACTCATATCAATTTTGGCCCTGAGGGTTCTCGTTCCATCAGGGAATTCCCCTGCCTTCATTCTTGCGAAAAGGTCTAGGCTCTCATCGATGGAGCGCTCCCGGTACGGACTTTCCTGCCCCGGGACTGTCAGCGTCCCCCGGGTTTTACGGATCTCTTCCGCATGAAGATCGCAGACATAGGCTACACCTTTTTGAATCAGAGTTACCGCATGGTCATGTAATTGCTGAAAATAATCCGATGCGAAATACAATCGGTCTTCCCAGTCAAAACCAAGCCACTGCACATCTTTTTTAATTGCCTGGACATATTCATCCTCTTCTTTTAGAGGGTTCGTGTCATCAAAACGGAGATTGCAGAGGCCGCCGTTCTTTTTTGCAAGACCGAAGTTCAGGCAGATGGATTTGGCATGGCCGATATGCAGGTATCCATTGGGCTCCGGCGGGAATCGGGTATGGACCCGGCTCTCCCACTTTCCTGACTCATTATCGTCATTGATAATCTTCTGGATAAAGTTAACTGATTCTTTTCGGGTATCGTTCATTTTAGGTCAGAAATTCGCCAGGGATTTTACGGCACGGTCCAGGCGGTACATACAGGAATCACGGCCCAGAAAAGCCATTACCGCATATAGAGCAGGTCCATTCACTGTACCGCAGATAGCAAACCGGACCGGTTTCATGATCTTTCCAAGTGCAAGGTCATTGTCGTTCATTATATTTTTGAATTCTGCTTCAATGGCGGCGGATTCCCAACTGGTAAGTTCATTTAATTTATCTTGCAGAGATTCCAGGATGATACCGGCCTCATCTTTCCAGATGGTTTTTGCCGTTTCCCGGTTATACTCTTCGGGGTCTTTGAAAAAATACTCTGATTGTTCAATCAGTTCCACCAGTGATTTTGACCGGGGCTTTATTAGCTCGATCACCCCAGAACAATAATCATTATTCTTAGACTGGCCCCATTGCGGCTGAATATTTCTGATTCCAGTTAGAATATCCTGGTTGGTTTGCCCGGCCAGGTGATGCCCACTGATCCAGTTTAATTTTTTCTGATCAAATACAGCGCTTTTTTTATGTACCTGGTCCAGCCTGAACTTTACTGTTAATTCATCCAAATGCATGACCTCTTCCTCGGTACCCGGATTCCAGCCCAGTAAGGATAAATAATTCAACAGTGCTTCTGGCTGATAACCTTCATCTCGATAGGATTGCACTCCAGTTGCACTGTGGCGCTTACTGAGCCTTTTCCCATCGGAGCCCAGGATCATAGGCAGATGTGCAAATTTTGGTATATGCCAGTTTAGGGCCTGGTAGATCAATATCTGCTTTGGTGTATTGGAAACATGGTCTTCCCCGCGGATAACATGGCTGATATTCATATCATGGTCGTCCACCGCAACAACCAGATTATACACTGGTGAGCCATCAGAGCGGACAAGTATAAAATCATCCACTTCTGAATTTGCGACCTGAATATTTCCGTAAATGACATCCTCCACTATAGTCTTACCCGCTTCAGGAGACCGTTGTCGGATAGTAAAGGGCGTACCTTTTGATAATTCAGTTTTTATCTCTTTTTCGCTACGATCGCGCCAGATACCGGGATATTGGTAACTGCCTGTCTCCTTCCTTATCCTTTCCAGGTCATCCCTAGAAGCAAAACAACGGTATGCTTTACCCTGTTCCAGCAGACCATCTGCCACTTCCCGGTAGCGCTCAGTTCGTTTGGACTGAAAAACCAGTTCTTCATCCCAGTTTAAGCCAAGCCATTCCAGAGAATCACAGATCTGATCTGTATGTTCCTGTTTGGACCGTTCCCGGTCAGTATCCTCAATCCGAACGAGAAATTTTCCATTTTGATTGCGGGCAAAAAGAAAATTAAACAGGGCGGTTCGGGCACCGCCGATATGCAATTGACCGGTGGGACTTGGGGCAAAACGAACGCGCAGATTCATACGCAAAGTTTAGCCAACCTTTTTCCACTTATTATAATTAAAACCGCATCCAATTGGGTATCATTAATCCATTTTCATCCCAAAGAATAGCCGCAGCCATTTGATCCGCCTGATAATCTCGTAGCCAATAAAACAGCCTCCAAAAGTCATTACATTGATCAAAATAAATTGAAGGAACGCAAAGAAGGTTGTGATGTCTGATTGTGTATATTTCGGCATAAAAAAAGGTATTGGAGTAAAATCAGCGCCGATCTTTCCCTTCTCATCTGGTGTAATGGATATTTTCATGGAATCTTCTTTCCTGTTTACATTGATTTCGAGGGGAATTCTCGGTTTCCAATCTTCAAATTTTGTAATTAAATGATCGCCGGGTAAAAGCCCCGCTTCGGCAGCTGGACTGTCTGGCTCAATGACCTTAATGGTATGGACTTGGTCTACATGGACCGGGCGTGTTAAAACCAGGTCTGATGCCAGATACAGGAAGATCATGTGCAGGATATAAACCGGGTAAACAGCTTTACTCAGATAAGTCAATTTTTTACTGGGACGGTTGAGGTAAGTTGATCCAAATCCAAATACCGCAAAGAGCCAGCTCCAGGATTCGATCACGATTAAATAAAACGGACCCTGGAACTGAAATATGATCATCCGAACCAGAAAGAGTGGAATAGCAACAGCCAATGCAAGACCCTTAATTTTTCCAACCGCCTGCCAAAAGACGTCTCCAATTGAAATAAAAATGAATCCGGTAATAAAAGCCAGCAGGCCTAGCCAAAAGCCATGGGGCGTATTGGCATAGGCCTCGAATCCTTGTTCAAGCGCAATCAATTCTGCTTCAAAAATAAATGGAAGGGTAATCAGGTATAGTGCTGGCGGGAACTTAAATATCCGTTCGAATAGTCTGAGTAGGATGCTATCGGGGTTTCTCTTTAGATAAAAGAAAACGGGGCACAGAACCAGAACATAGATAAAAATATTGATAAGGAACCAAAGATGGCCGGGATTGGGAAAATAGATATGATCTAGACCAATAAAGGATTGGTAGATATATCCGTGTATGGGCACGATAAATAATGACCCAAAAATCAGGGGCAGCAGTATTCTCCTTGTCCGGTCCTTCAGCAATTCTTTCCAGCCTCTCCTGCGCATGGCAAAACAAACACCCATCCCTGAAATAATGAATAGAAGCGGGATGCGCCAGATATTGATCAGGCCCATGGCCAACCAGATGCTTTCAACCGGTTTCTCACTCTGGACAAAATAAATAAAGTAAGCCCAGGGCTGGAAAACAACACTGATGTGGTATATTATTAAAAGACCCAGAGCCAGGATCCGAAGCCAGTCTACGTCATACCTTCTCATTTAAATCCATGCTTGGATATTGGCTTATAATACAATGCGGAGGGGGAGGGATTCGAACCCCCGAAGGGCGTAAACCCTTGCTGGTTTTCAAGACCAGTGCATTCAACCAGACTCTGCCACCCCTCCAAAAACAGTAAAATAACTTAAAGTACTGTGTTGCGGAGAGGGTGGGATTCGAACCCACGATACGCTATTAACGCATACACGCGTTCCAGGCGTGCGCCTTCAGCCACTCGGCCACCTCTCCAATAAAATAAAATTTCTTAGCCTATTCTTCTTCCGTATCCCCGGTCGTTTCCTCACTGTCCACAGATTCTTCTGCTGCGGCTTCTGTCTCACCGTCTTCCACAGTTTCCGCTGTCATCACCTCTGCCTTTTCGTCAGCGTCCTTTACCAACACTTTTTCTGACTGCTCGCCTTCTGAGGAAGCAATGTCTTCTGTAGTTGGTGACACATCTGGTTCAACGGATTCAGTTTCTATTACCTCTGCATCTTCAGCAAACTGGGACAGGTCAATATCTACAAGGTTAGCGGCTTCATCCATTCGTTTAAGGGCCGCGTCCAATGCTTCACCCTTGTCCATGCGAATCATTTTTTCATTAAAGCGCCACTGCCCTGTTTTTTCAGATCGAACGCTTTTTATATATTTTGCATATACCGCATCACCGCCCTTGCCGCGGTGTTTGGCAGCTTTATCGGCAAAACTTGTCTGTTTCTTAGCCATTTTATTCTATTCTCCTGAGAAATTAGCCGGCAAATTTATAATTCATGCATCTTAGCTCCAATGGATATAGCCACAAATTATTTGGACTTATCTTCCATTTCCTTCTGTTTCAATTTAGCTTTCGCCAGCTTGCGCATATCCACCACATGGTCATGTTCATCCACAATCTCCACACCCAGCAAAGTTTCAATAGCATCTTCCAGGGTGATCAGCCCCGTGGTTGTGCCAAACTCATCCGTGACCATGAAGATCTGCTGACGACGTTTCACAAATTCTTCCAGTACATCTGATACAGATTCTTTTTCAACAACGGTATGGATCGGTTTGAGCAGTTCCTTCATTTTCGTGTCAAACTGATCTTCTCCCTGTTTATTGACCAACGTGTAGCGACTGACGATCCCGATCACATCATCCATATCCTTGTCATAGACCGGGATCCTGGAAAAAGCGATGGGTGAGTTATTTTCCACCACCTCGCCTACTGTGTGGCCTTTTTGCAAGGCGAAAATCACAGACCGAGGCGTCATAACATCCTCCACCGGAATGTTATCCAGTTTCATCAGGTTTTCAATAATATCTCCCTCTTGTTCATCTATACTGCCTTCATCTTCACTGATCTCGGCCATGGCCAGTAATTCCTCACGGGAAGCCTTTGATTGTTCATTGCCGCCGCGGCTTAATAATCCGGACATGGATTCTGATAACATCACGAAAGGCCATGAAATGAACATCAGCCAATGAATAACGTAAGCGGCAAATGCAGCCAGAGATTTATGGTAAATCGCCCCAATTGTCTTGGGAATTATTTCTGAGAACACCAGGATGCAAAGGGTCAAAATTCCCGATGCCAGAGCCACCCATTCGTTACCATATACTTTCAGGGTCTGGGCACCAACCCCGGCTGCGCCCACGGTATTGGCCACGGTATTGATAGTCAGAATTGCCGCCAGGGGGCGGTTTATATTATTCTTCAGAACATTCATTATTTCCCCTGACCGCTTTCCATCTTTTTCCATTACGGAAACCTGGGCCAGGGAGATACTTAAAAGCACAGATTCCAGCAGGGAACAAAGAAAGGAGACCAGAAGGGCAATAAGAAAATAGGAAATTAATGCTGTCATTAAAGCCTGAATTTAGATAAGAATTTTAATTTGGAAACGAAAATCAGGCTTTGACCCAGTGAATGATCTCTTTCAATGTGGCCCGTTTCCCATAAAGGAGTATCGCAGTACGGAATATTTTTCCAGAAAGTTTCATCATGGCCCAGCAGGAAACAATCATAATAATGGCTGTGATAAGTATCTCAATCCACTCCACAGTCCCTGTGCCCAGTCTGAGAATCATCATGAATGGCGTTAGCGGCGGAAAGTAGGAAATACCAATGGTGAACGCGGATTCAGGATTGGTAATAAAATAAGAAGCAAAAATCAAAGGCAAAACTGCAATGATACCAATCACACCACTGGTCTGCTGGGCTTCCTGCTCTGAGGTGAATAATGTACCCATGGCTGCATAAATGGAAGCAAAGAACAGGTAGCCGGTTATAAAATAGATCAGGAAAACAGGCAGCTGGTTCAATTCGATCATTGCCATGTCACGATAATGAGCCGTGATCAAACCAACCGCGAGATAAAAAATCATCTGGGTCAATCCCAGTGCACCAAGTCCCAGTATTTTACCCGCCATCAATTCGTCCGGCTTCACAGATGAAAGTAATATTTCAATGGTACGACTGTTGCGTTCTTCAATTACCGACCGGAGTAATAATTGTCCGCTCATAAAAATGGTCATGAATAAGATCATCAGGAACAGGTAGGGAATAAAAAAACTGGACATCATGTCTCCTGCCGATGCAGTCCCCTCTTTATCTACCTCAAATGTCTCAAAAGGAATGCTTCTGCTGAGTTTCCCAACAATAGCGACGTTAATATCATGACTGATCATTCGTTCTTCAATCACAATCTGGTTCAGGGTCCGTCTCAGCTGTGCATACAATTTCACATTGCTCAGGGAGTGGCTGTAGTAATGGACCGCACCTGTATCCATAATTGTAGTGGGTATGAAAAGATAACCGTCTAGGGATTTCACGGCCACACTGTCTAGTGCTTCCACTTCATGGGCAAGTCGACTGAACAAAAACTGTGGGTTGCCATTTTTCAATCGATAATTTATTCTCGTTTGATCCTTGAGACGTTGAACCAGGGGATCAATGGAATTGTCGTAAACAAGCCCTACCTGCGTGATAGTTTCGGGTTCCAGATCCATTAGAAGCGCAGGGATATACATCATGCCCACCATAAAAAACGGCAGCAGGAAGGTAGTCAAAATAAACAGCTTGGATCGGACCCGGTTTATAAATTCCCACTTCAGTACAATCCAGGTCTTCTTCATGAGGCAGCCCGTACTTCTTCAATAAAGATCTGTTCCAGGCTCGGTGTTTTGACTTGGAAGGATTCCACTGATACCTGATCATTGATCCAGCGTAAAAAGGAAGATGAATCATCTTTCAGGATACCAGCAATCTTCGATTCAGTTATTACAACTTCATTGAAATATACCTGTGCTATTTCCTTATTTAATTCCCCGGTAAAGACTACTTCCACAGCATTACTCTGGTGTGCTGCCTGGATCGATTCCAGGGCCCCTTCAACAATGATCCGGCCTTGATTGATCAGACAGATATTGTTGCACAAACGTTCCACCTGTTCCATCTGGTGGGTAGAAAACAGGATGGTTGTTCCAGCCTCCCTTTTTTCCTGGATGATCTCTTTAAGCAGCAGTTGATTTAAGGGGTCCAGACCCGTGAACGGTTCATCCAGGATCAGCAGGGTGGGATCATGAACCAAAGACAGGATAAACTGAACTTTTTGCTGGTTACCTTTCGACAGTTCTTCAACCTTTCGCTTTTGCTGGTCGCCAAGACCGAATCGTTCCAGCCACTCTGCAGCTTTAGTTTTCGCCGCAGTTTTTTCTAATCCACGCAGTAAACCAAAATAGACAATGATTTCTCCTAATTTTTGTTTTTGATATAATCCGCGGTCTTCAGGCAGGTAGCCAATAATCTGCCTCCCCAAGTTTTCCATATTATTATCACTGATTTCTATGCTGCCCGAATCCGGCTGGATTATACCCATGATCATGCGGATGGTGGTGGTTTTCCCGGCACCATTGGGACCGAGAAACCCGTAAATATCTCCCTTTTGCACTGCGAAGGACACCTGGTCAACAGCACGCACACCATCGTACTGTTTTGAAATATTGGCAAGCTTTAGCAAATTAGAATTTTAAAGGTTTACCATCGCAGGACACTGAGGGGCTTATGCCCAGAATTTGGGCGACAGTAGGCGCAATATCGACAGTCTCAGCGGGATCGGAAACCTGCTTGGGTTTTCTGCCTTTCTTGGAAAATAATAGGGGGACATGGGTGTCATAATCATAGGGTGAGCCATGACTGGTGCCATGGGGATTACGAAATAAATATCCGGGTGATTGGATAGAAATAACATCCGGGCTTCTTTCATGGTGGATCATCTTTTGCAGCCGGGATATAATTTTATCTGTTGGATCACCTTCCAGGATCTCCTGTTTGGTAAAAACCTGTTCTATGCCAACTACCTTGGGCAGGTACTTTTTTATGATATTTTCCAGTTTGGATAACGGAATGTTGCTTCTTTTCAGAGTTTCCAAATCGAAGTAATAATTTATTCCATCGCGCACAAATAATTCACTGTCATACTCTTCTGCAATTTCATCTTCTATCCACTCAAAAGCTTCAATCAATTCATCGCGATTAATGCGCCCCGCATGTATTCCCTTTTCCTGCTGGTATTCCGGCAGGGGCAAACCGCCATGATCTGCTGTCAAAACAAATTCAATATGCTCCAAGCCAATTGACTGATCAAGTTCGCTGATGAAATCTCCAAGATATGTATCCAGTTTTATACAGGCATCCATCACTTCCTGGGAATAGGGGCCATACTCATGGATCATCCAATCCATTGCCGAAAAAGATAAACAAAGAAGATCTGGGTGGGCATCCAGCCCCAAAGCCTCTTCACGGATAATAGTGCGTCCGAGCTTAAGGATAATTCGTTCAAACCAAGGTTTGCCCATGAGCTCACCCCCCGGATCAATTTCAGGGTCAAATCCAATTGGGAAAACCGGGCTATAGGGATCTCTGTGATATTTGTCTGCTTCACCTGGGTAATAATCTTCCCGTGCATAGCTTATGTAGAGACTATCAGCCAATGATTTGCGCCATAAAGAATCCCGATATGATGAGATATTCTGGCTATGATTAAAATTTTCTAACCAAGAAGGCGCTTTTTCTATATAATAATCTGAAGTGATAAACTGTCCGCGGTAATTATAATACAAAATCAGGTTTGGATTCTTCCCGCCTAGTAAAACAGCCGATCTATCCTTTCCCGCGATAGAATACACTTTTGATAAAGGATCGGCTGCCTTCATCCAATCACCAATTCCTGTTGATTCATAACGTACAAAGGAGCGGGCCTGGCCCTCACCGCCAACAGGCTGGGCCTTGGGATCCTCTACACAGTTAACCGTTTTGCCCAGATTCCGATCATAAAAACTATTCCCCATTACCCCTTCTGATCCAGGATATTTTCCCGTCCCAATCACAAAGAAACCAGGTCCTGTCAAGGTATGGCTATGCTCATGATGGGTATTGGTAAAATTAACTCCATGATCAATTAACCACCGAAATCCGCCAGTGTACAGGTTATCATACCGGCTTAAAAGATCCGGCCGCATCTGGTCTGCAACCAGCAATATCACCAGTTTCGGGGATTCAAGTGCAGGTTTTATACAGGATAAAGAAAAAAAGACCGTTCCAAGGAAAAGTCCATAAAATTTTCGGGTCATTCAACCACCTTGAGAAACCGTCGTTTACCAACCTTGAGGATTTGTTCACCTCTAGGAGAAATAGTGGCTTGAAAGTCATCAACAATAACACCGTCAAGTTTTACAGCACTTTGTTTTATCATTCGCCTCGCTTCACCTTTGCTCTTCAATAGACCAGAACCAAAGATCACATTCACAATGAGATCCTCGTCTTGCAGCTTAAACTCCGGTATTTCATCCGGAACGCCTTTGTTCACTACTACAGTATTGAAGTGCTGCTCTGCCTGTTGAGCTATTTTATTATCGTAATAAAGTGCTACAACAGCCCGGGCTAGGTACCGCTTTACTTCCATTGGGTTCACCAACGGGTCATTCAACCTTTTTCGCACAGTTTCCATCACGGCGTCATCCGCATCAGCACCCAGAACAAACCACTTTTCAATATCATCGTCAGAAATAGACAATGTTTTTCCATACATTTCCTCCGGCGGATCCTGGAGTCCAATATCATTACCATAGGATTTGGACATTTTTTCAACTCCATCGGTTCCCTCCAATAATGGTGTAGTAATAATACACTGGGGCACCTGCCCATTGTCTTTTTGTAAATCCCTGCCCACAAGGAGATTGAATTTCTGATCTGTACCACCCAGTTCCACATCAGCATTTAATTCCACCGAATCCTGTGCCTGGGCTAGGGGATATAAAAATTCATGGATAGAAATAGGCACTTCTGCTTGAAATCGCTTTGTAAAATCATCCCGCTCCAGCATTCTTGCAACGGTATAAGAACTGGCCAACTTTACTACTTCATTAAAATTCATTTTATTAAGCCAATCAGAGTTATATTTAATAATAAGACTATTTATATCAAGTATTACTTTAGATTGTTTAACGTAGCTTTCTGCATTAGATCTCGCTTCTTCGAGCGTGAGTTGCGGGCGGGTCTTGTTGCGTCCAGAGGGATCGCCGATCATAGCTGTAAAATCCCCTATAACCAGCACAGCAGTGTGTCCCAAGTCTTGAAAGTGGCGTAGTTTTCTCAACACTACCCCATGACCAATATGCAGGTCCGGCCGACTGGGATCACATCCCAGTTTGACCGTTAAAGGCGTATCTGTTTCCCTGGACCGCTCCAGTTTTTGGATCAGGTCCTGCTCAGGAATAAGTTCATCCACTCCGCGGCGGATCAGATCCATTTGTTCTTTTACAGGAAGGAAACTCATCTGTTATCGTTCAATGCGCGTTGAATGTCCCGTTCCATATCCCGTTTCTTTTTGGTCTCCCGTTTGTCATGGAGTTTTTTACCCTTGGCCAATCCAACCTCAATCTTCAACCAGCCTTTTTTAAAATATAGCTTTGTAGGTACAGCTGTGAGTCCTTTCTCCGCCAGTTTAGATCCAATCCTCTTAATCTCCTTTTTATGCATAAGTAGCCGGCGGTCCCGAACCGGTTCATGTCCTTCAAAGCCAGTGTGACTGTATGCTGCGATGTGTGCACCTATTAACCATATTTCCCCCCCGCGGACAACCACATAGGATTCTTTCAGGCTCGCCTTCCCTTCACGTATACTTTTGACTTCACTGCCTTTCAATTCCATTCCTGCCTCATAAGTCTCCAGAATATGAAATTCGTGATAGGCTTTGCGATTTGTGGCAACAATTGACTTTTCCATGGAAAAAAAGCGGGTGGAAAATACGGGAGTGAATCCAACTTCTCCAAGTTTATTCCTTGCGCTTTGGCGTCGAGATAAGATAAAATTCCCGGCCCTTTTACCAGGTGTTTTTGATTATTATTACATTGCCCGGGTGGCGGAATTGGTAGACGCGCACGGTTCAGGTCCGTGTGTCCTAACAGACGTGCTGGTTCGACTCCAGTCTCGGGCACGGGAAAGCCGACAATTGTCGGCTTTTTTATTTTAGCCAGGGTCTAAATTCTAATATGAAAATTCTATTGGTCGAGCCCTACTATACGGGGTCCCACAAACAATGGGCGGAGGGATACCAGAAATACAGCCGCCACCGAATCAATATCCTATCGATGAAAGGTCAGTTCTGGAAGTGGCGGATGCATGGCGGAGCAGTAACCGTCGCCCAGAGATTCAACGATATGAAATGGCATCCGGACCTTATCCTCGCAACGGATATGATAGACCTGTCAACATTTCTGGCACTCTCTCGGAAAAAATTACATGGAATTCCAGCAGCTATCTTTTTCCACGAGAATCAACTTGTCTATCCGTGGTCTCCAGAGGATAGGGATATACAACAAAAAAGAGATACCCATTATGGGTTCATTAACTATGCTTCTGCCCTAACAGCTGACCGAGTTTTCTTTAATTCAGAATTTCACATGAATTCTTTTCTGGATGCACTGCACCCCTTTTTAAAACATTTTCCTGATCATCGTGAATTGGACTCAGTAAATGTTATTCGCAATAAGTCCAGAGTCCTTCATCTGGGCATGGGCTTGCAACAGTTTGACGATCACAGGGTAGAAAAAGAGGGAAAACCACTGATTCTCTGGAACCACCGCTGGGAATACGATAAAAACCCAGAATTATTCTTTTCGGTTTTAAAGCAGGTAAAGAATAATGGACCCGACTTTAAGCTTGCAGTTATTGGAGAAAATTTCAGTCAATCCCCAAAAATATTTGAAGAAGCCAGGAGAACTTTCAAAGACATGATTGTTCAATGGGGATATGTGGAATCTTTTAAGGAGTATGCAGAATGGCTCTGGAAGGCTGATATTTTACCAGTAACGTCCAACCAGGAATTTTTTGGCGCCAGTGTCATGGAAGCGATTTATTGCAACACCTGGCCCATTTTACCGAATCGTCTAACCTATCCGGAACTGCTGCCCCCAGACCTGCACAAGGATCATTTGTATTCTGGAGAAAATAATCTATTCAGCAAAATCACCTGGGCCCTTGGACATCATGAGAAAATAAAGTCCACTCCTTTTCATCTTTTTGCAAAACCTTTTGACTGGGAAACCATGGCTCCAGTGTATGACAATGCCATGGAACAAATTTAAATTATTTGCTGGACAATCAGGTTGAGTGATGAACCGTCCTATTTCAATAAAACCATTTTCCGTGTCCGACTGGAATTCCCTGTCGAAAATTTTATAAAATAAACACCGCTGGGATGGTACGTGCCATTCCATTGAAATTCATGATTCCCCGGTTTTAATTCACCAGCAGTCAGTGTTTCAATATAACGGCCACTTATGTTATAAATATGTAAAGATGTTGCATGCAACGTCTTTACAATATTTATAGAAATGGTTGTGGTTGGATTAAATGGATTGGGATAATTGTGAAACATTGCGAATTTTGTCGAAATCGGTTTTTCATCTTGGATTCCTACACTTGGATCCAGAGAAATATCAAAGATTCTCGGCAGGTGATCCGATGCTTCCTGGGTGTCATCCCATTCCAATCCATATTCCGTTAATGTTGCCTCTTCCATGGCTAGGGTATTGAGAGTAAAATGCCTGCCTGTATCAATAGTAGCATCGGAATAAAAAATATAATCCAGTTTCCCTGGATTAAATGAGCTACCATCCTTCCGCCACGTGTAACCCATGCGCTTATGAGTATGACGGGAAAAAAGATCCACGATTGCTGTAGAGTCCCAGTCTGGGAGAAAATCTACGCCATATTCATTTTCATCTTCAATATCCCCAATGCGGATAGTTTCCACCTGCTGGCGGTACCCAACAAAATTGAAATCCCCTACATGGACAACAGGTGTTTCATCTTCCAAATCAAAGGGCCCATT
>PVBE011795791.1_pt1 | contig 23798 bp, 31 predicted proteins | sample 1631181 | NCBI WGS metagenome assembly PVBE01 (sample SAMN08397723, study PRJNA350692) | Marine metagenome, whole genome shotgun sequencing project. | isolation source: water | place: Pacific Ocean | collected 2012-04 | reverse complement strand
CGAAGCGCTCACGCTTGCGGTGCGTTGCCCGACTTGGGCAATGCGCCATTCACCTGCGCGGCGGATGCGCCTTCTTCTCTGAGTTTGGCAAGGGGATAGCCCAAATCCTCTACAAGTTTGTCAATATCTACTCCGTGACCTGATGCGCCTTGCTCTAACGTTTCCCATGTTGAAACATGGCAGCCGACACAGTGCAATCCATGATTCATAATTGTATCCACTAATTCAGGATAGTTTTTAACAAGTTCTCCAATCAAAATTTTTTTTGTTATTGGTTTTTTCTTTGTTGTCATAAAGTATAATGTGGCCCCTAGGATATATAAAACTGATTGCTATAGATTATAAGAAATTCTTAGAGAGTATATTTAGGTTAAAACTGTGGGTGTTGTGGAAAAACTATTTTACTTTTTTTATGACGAGCATTGTGTCTTGAAGATAGGACAAGAATCCACGTAGTGAGGTAACGTTTCTTAGTTTTTGTGCAATTGTTCTGTACTTTGTGTACCACCAGTCATCAATTTCTGAGACTAGATTTGTTTTTTGAAATAATTTTTCTTGATCATTGATTGGTTCGTAGCTTTCTTTTAGTTTAGGTAAGTAAGTTGTGTAGAAAAATGATTCTTCTGCTATTTCTTCTATTGGTTTTTTGGTTGTTTCTTGTTCAGCAGTTACTTTCTTTTCTAGCTCACTTAACCATTCTGGCTCCAGTTCTCTTTCGATTGGAGGACCCTGTGCTGGTTTAGGTTTCTCTTTAGTAATTTGTTTTTTATTAGGCCATATATCGTTAGAAATAGTGAACAATTCTATCTCAATCTCTTTTATCCGTTGACTCTTCATCATTAAGTAAGGTGTATCTAGTATATAAAATTATGTGTTTTTAATAGCTGTTTATACTTTAGAATATAATAAAAAAGGGTTTATTTATATAAAATAAAGGAAAAGTTTAAATATTAGTACTACCTATCATATGTAATATAAGAAAATGGCAGAAAAAGTTAAAAATTTTGTAAAAATTGAAGAGTTTAAAAAAAAGATTGAGATTAATGAAAAGTTAGGGCTTGATGATCGAGACAATGTAGTTCTTTCGTTGATTCAAAGAGACCCGAATATTTCTCAGGAAGAAATTGCTAAGAAAATTAAGTTAAGTCAGCCTTCTGTAGGTGCAAGGATAAAGAAATTGCAACAGAAAGGTATTTTGTATAACGTTAATGGGGTTAATTTTAGAGTTGTTGATTTGAGTCTAGCTAAAGTAGACATTAGTGCTACTGATACTGCTGCAATAATCAATGAATTTAAGGATTGTCCTTTTTTTGTTAATGCTTTGATTACATCTGGGAAGCACAATCTTTGTTTGTTTTTTATGGCTACAGATTTAAAGAGATTAGAAGGTATTGTTAACCATCATCTGAGAGGGAATGAGAAGGTTAAGGATATTCAGATGAATATAGTTATTTCTACTGCTAAGGATTTCGTATTGCCACTTAACATTAATTACGAGAATCAAGAGCAAATAGATTGCGAACAGCATTGTAAGGACTGCATTAAGTAGTTAAGCATAACAATATAGCTAAGTCTTCTTCTGCCTTTAGTGAATGCGGAGCGTCTTTTGGCATAAAGATGAATGTGTTTGGTTTCATTTCTATGTCTTTATCGAATAATCTGAAAGTTCCTTTTCCCTTTAGAACTTGGACTACTCCGTTTTTTGTTGAAGTGTGTGTGTCTATGTCTGTTCCTGCTGATAAGCACATTAAAGTGTAGTTATAAGTGTCTGATTTAGCTAATACTGTAGAGAAAACCCCCTCTTTGGGGAATTCCATCAGTTCGTCTAACTCTTTTGAAAATCCTTCGTTCATTTTTCCCACTCCTCACTTAGGACGTCTCCTTGGATGCCAACTACAACTGATTTTATTGGAATTTTTCTTTTTGCTTTTTCTGCCGCTTGTTTTGCTACATGCAGTAATCCACCACAACATGGCACTTCCATTATCATTACTGTTAAAGTGTTGATTTTTGCTTCATCGATTAATGCTGTTATTTTTTCAATGTATGTTTCTTGGTCGGAATCTAGTTTAGGGCATGCAATTGCTAATGATTTTCCTTTAAGATGGTTCTTATGGAAATCTGCTAATGCATAAGCAACACAGTCTGCTGCTATGACTACATCTTTCTCTTGAAAATAGGGTGCCATTGGTCCGACTAAATGTAATTGAATTGGCCATTGTCTAAGTTGTGAGGATCTCTCCCCTGTTTCTTCTTTTTGTTCTTTATCTGAGAAGTCCATCGTCTTTGATCCTGGACATCCGCCTGTTGGTTGGTTCATTTCATTTTCCTCCAAATTTGGTATTTCCAAATTGTTTTCTTTTAAATATTCTATAGCTTGATTTAGGAACTCTGTTTCATTATGATCTTTTAGGTGTTTTAGGTGGGCTATTACAGTGTTAGTACCTTGTTTTGATATTTTTGCCATAACTTTCTTTTCGTCGTAGGGTTCTGCTTCCCTTTCTACAATTGTTATTGCGTCTTTCGGACAATGTCCTAAGCAGTTTCCTAAGCCGTCGCAGAAGAGGTCGGATATTAATCTAGCTTTATTATCTATGATTAGTAATGCTCCCTCATGGCAGTTAGGTATGCATAAGCCGCAACCGTTGCACTTTTCTTCATCAATTTCAACTATTTTTCTTTTTACCATCTTATCCTACCTTAGTATCTTTTTGATAGTAGGTAGTAAAACAATAGTTATATAAATATGTAGTGGTTTCTTAAAGTATACTAAGTGATTTAGGGGTTTTAAAATGTATAATGACTGTATAATCTACAAAACAACCAATTTTATTGGTAAAAGATGGACTTTACTCATTTTGTTAGAGTTATTTAAAGGGGAGTCTAAGGAGAGGAGGTATTCTGAGATCAAAAGGGGGTTGCCAGAGATAACTCCCAAGATACTATCTATGAGGCTTAAGGAACTTGAGAAGGAAGGTTTAGTTAAACGAAGAGTTGATGCTTCAGAGGTTCCGGTAAAGTGTTTGTATTCTTTGACTAAGAGTGGAGATGACTTTATTAAGATTATACAGGACATTAAGAAGTGGGCTTTGAAATGGAAGTTTAAGGACAAGGTTTGTGAGAAGGTTAATTGTGAAGATTGTGAGTTGTGAGGAGAGTATTGTTACTATTCTATAGTAGTTAATAAGCGAAAGCTTTATATATGGGAAGTTCTGATAATTTCTTATGGATATAGATAGAAGAACGTTTTTAAGATTGGCTGGTACATTTGCTGCTGCTGCAGTTACTGTTGGTTGCGATAGAAAATCAGCCAGTGAGTTAGAGGTAGATCTATTAAACGATTTTCTTAGTCCCTCAGATGATCCTCATATGAATAAAAATGAGATTGAGGGAACATTGTATGATATTGCCAGAGTTGATGATAATGACAGAGCAATTACTGGTGGAAGAGCCACTTATCTTGGTGATAATCTATTTCTTACAAACTCCCATGTTATTGATGGTGGTGTTGATGATTTAAGGGTACTTCACCAATCAAGAAGAGGTTATGTTTTTGATGGGAGAAGGCCATTTGAGGTTATTGCAGAAGATAGTGATGCTGATATTGCCCTTATTAGAACAAATTATGATGGAAATAGAAATCCAGAAGGGGTTGCACGGATGCATTTAGGACCTAAAGTTCCAGATGTTGGAGATGATGTTTCAACATTTATCAGGATGGTTGGAACACCTTCTGAAGAAGGATATGAATTTGAGTTTGGTGGGAGGGATTTTTTTGATCAAACTAAAGAGGTTGAAAGGTTGGGTAAGTTAGTAGTTCCTGCAGGGTCTCCCTTATATGAGAAGCAAGGTTATGTTTTGAGACATGATGAAGATTTTTTAAGTGGCTTCTCTGGGAATTATGAGGGAAGTGAAGAAAGTCATTGTTTTACCAGTGTTCCAGGTTATAATGGAGAAGGTGGTGAGCCTGTTTTTTTAAGGGCTGGAGAGGATAAATATACATTTGCTGGGATTGTTAATGAGGGGATAGGTATTAGAGGTGATAGAATCCAAACTCCTGGGCACCCTCTTGGATACAAAGAAATGCAACAAACAGGTGTGATATTTGTGCATAGGGATGCTATAGAAAAGATGATTGTGGGCTACATTAACCAGGTTTCAGGACAATAAGTGTTCATACATAGTCTGTGATACCAGTTCCCAGGGAAATATTTCTTAAAGTAAAATATTAAATAAATATCCTAACACTACTATCTGAGGTACTGTTATTATTGGTAGCCAAATTGCTGTTTTTCTTCCGATGTTTGACCACAACCCACTGGACATGGACCCTCGGAAGGTATTTAAACTACGTCTTCTTTATTTTTTGATGTTTTCATCCAATTTTAAATCCAATAAAATATATCATCTTAGTGATTTAAAATGAACTCAAATCAAAAAAATAAAAGTAAGAACTTAGAAAATATACCTAATACCGTCCATTTGTGGGAAGTTGATGGTTTTGTAAAGCTTTCTGACAAAGTTAGAAATAAGCTTGAAAAGTCAATTAAAGAGTATGGCGTTAGGAGATTAGGTAGGGATCTTAAATTTGATAGGGAAACTATTGATTCAATATATAGAGGTAAAAAATTTATCCATTCTGTTAGTCATCTGATTAAAATAGCTAGAACTTTAAGTTATAATTTAGAAGACCTTGAAAAAGAAGTGGTATCTTTTGGAAGAAGACAAGCGAATATGTATAATATCTTATTCCCATTTAATGTTAATCCATTGCATGTCAGAGCAATAACAATACAAGGAGATGGTTGTTATAATCGTCTTACAGGTCAATGTTCTTGGTATCAAAAACACGATAGAGTTTATTTTATGGATAATCTAATTCAAATATTGTTGAAAGATAAAACTGATCTTTCAAGAATAAAAGATGAAAAAATATCATATGTTACTATTCCTAGTGTTTTAGTTCACTTAATCTCTAAATCTTTAAGATTAAAACCAGAAGAAATAGATTCAATAAAGTTTTTTGAGGTTATTTGTAAATTACCTCAAGAATTTCAATTTCAAGTATTTTCACAGTTCATAATTGATGAAGGGCACTTTAAAGGAACAACATTTACAGTATCTCAGTGGAAAGAAGAAACTAGGAGGGGATTTATTAAATTATTAGATAATTTAGGATTTAAACATTCTAATCCTAAGAATGGAAAGGACGACATTACAATCTACGGACTTAATTTTCCAATAATATTGAATCTTTTAGATAAAGCAAATAACAAATATGGAAACATAGCTGGTTTTTGGTTTAAAGAAGGGCAATTTAGAGATATATGTAGAAGGGCAAATCCACACAATTCCTATAAATTAGTTAAAAAAAGATTAGAGTAGTAAATTGAAAAGATATCCAAGTACTACAATTTGTGGTACAGTGATTATAGGTAACCAAATTGCGGTCTTACGCCCTATATTACTCCATAGCAATCCAATCTCCGTCATATCTGTGGCCACCCCAGCCATTAGGAAGGTAAATGAGTTACCTAAAGCTCCCGTTTGTTTGAATATTTCAAATGCTAGTACTGAAGAACCTTCAGAACATACTTCTATTATTGTTGCGAAAACTAATGTTATTAGTAAACCTAATGCAGTTGGTCCCATGTATTTCATGAAGAAATCATGAGGGACGTATGTTCTTGCGAAAGCTGCTAAGATCATACCTATTAAGATCCACCAAACAACCATCTTTGCCAAAGCCCAACCACCTTTAACAACTCCTTTCACATCTTCTAATGAGAATTTATGGTTCTTGAATCTTTTTTTGATGTCTTCTTTTATTGAAAATTCTTTTCCAACCTTGACTGTGTGTGGGTTGTCTTCAATTTTTTTGTTTTTTGACAGAAACTGGTATATGAATCCAGTTATGATTGCAATAACTACAGCTGAGAATACAAGGTATAATGCTTTTGTTCCAAAGAAACTGAAAAGTAATATTGTTATTGGAAGATTAGCCCAAGGTGAAGCTAATAAGAATGCTATTACTGAAGGAATAGATGCTCCTTTTTTGTAAAGTTCTATTGCTATTGCTAAAATTCCGTGGGAACAAGCTGACATTAAGAATCCAAATCCAACTGCATAGAAGATTGTTCTTTTTTTATGAGTTGATAAGAATTTTGAGATGTATTCTTTTGGGATAAAGTAGTCAATAATTCCTCCGATTAGTAATCCTGCTAGGATTGCCCACCAGATTAACTTGAAATAGTCGATGAATGAGTTGAATAGTGGGTTTAGGGAAGGGATTAGGTATGAGATTAATATTATTATGGCAGTTGCAATGCTGACGATGTAAAGTCTTTCTTTGTACCAAGGGCGATGGCCCCCTTTGATATCGCAGCTAATGCAATGTTTCATCCTGTTATGTCTTTCATATTCTTTTATACAGTTTTGACTACAGAAATAAGAGCCATGCGCTTTTATGTGGCCTTTCATTCCGCAGATTGGATCTAATTTATCTTGTTTTTTCATTTTAGCTTAACGAGGATTGATTCAGCTTCAGCAACCAGTTCATTGTTTTGGTCTTTTAATGTTGCTTTTGCTTTTATAATCTTTTCTTGTTCCTCTACAATTTCTCCTGATAGGTTGTATTTATGCCCAACAACAGTTGGTTTTTTTAAGTTTACAGTAATTGTTTTAGTAACGGCATTTAGTTTTAGTTTGTAAGCAAGGTTAACCATTGCTTCATCTAAGAGAGTTGTTACAATTCCGCCATGTACGATATCTTTGAAGCCTTGTAGTTCTGGTTTTGGTATGAACTCTGCTTTGAACTTTCTATCTTCTATTTCGTAGTCTAGCTTTAATCCTATTTTGTTTTCTTTTCCGCATACAAAACAGTTTTTGTTGTCTATTAATTCCATTTTTAGAGGGTAATTGCTTTTTTTGTTAGTTCTAATGAACATGATTTGTATTTATTGTAGTAATCTTCGCATTTTTGTGCTGTTTCTCTGTCTAAATATGCAAAATCGCATGCTTCGCATATGTAGTAAGTTCTATTGTTTTTTGTTATTGTTTTTACGATTTTATATTTCTCCTTTTTCTAATTTTTCGCAATACTCAGGTATGTGTTCGTCTATTAATGACATTAATGGTTTGATGGTTTTGTTGTTAAGGGTGTAATAACGATGTTTTCCTTGTTTTTCTACGAATACAAAACCACAATGGAGGAGTCTTTTTAGGTTGTGGGAGACGGTTGTTTGATTAAAGTTAAGATCTTTGCATATCTCATGAACACATTTAGTTCCTTTTCTGAGATAGTTTATAATCTTCAATCTATTGTTATTTGCCAATGTTGTGAAGAATACTTTATATGCTTTTTCTGACATATGTCATAAGTGGCATGTATTAGTATATAAATGTTGTGGTTTTTTAGTTTAATACGAGAAATCTAAATAACTTCATGAACTTTATCTATGTTTCTCCAAAGTAGGACTATTGCTAGAATATATGCTAAGTAAGAGAAAACTTCTATTAGTGATGGGTTTCCGTTGTAGCCTAAGAGTCCTTTTGCAATTGATCCAACTGAGCCTTTTTCGTGTAGGGCTGGGAATGATCCATCTGGGTTTTCTGGAGGGTTCATGTCCCAAACGTGTTCTATGTAAGTTGGTAGTAGTTTTGCTTCCTGGAATTCGTGTACTCCATGGACTACTAATCCTGCTGCGAATAAGATAAGAATGACTCCTGTTACGTTGAAGAATTTTTTTAAGTTTAGGTTTTTGCCCCATACGAATATTGCGTAACCGAGGATTACTGCAGCTATGATTCCGATTAATGCCCCCATCAGACCATTTGTTGCCGATGTTGCAAAATTTGCTGCACTTAAGAAAATAACAGTTTCTATGCCTTCTCTGAAAACTGAGATGAAAACTAAGAAGAATAGTCCTGCCTTATGTTGTTCGTCTATTTCTTTTTGGACTTTTTGATGTAGTTCTACCTGTACATGTTTTTGTTTAAGCATCCATAGAATCATGAATGTTATTAAGAAAGCTGCAAATAACATTGCTATTCCTTCAAATATTTCTTCTGCTCTGCCAGTAAAACCGCCAGCTAATGAATTGAATAAGAATGCTGCGATTATGGATGCAATGATTGCAGAAGTTATCCCTAAGTAAACGATATTGTTGTATTTTGTACGTTTTGTTTTAACTAGATAAGCTAGAATTATTCCTATTATTAATGCCGCCTCTAGAGTTTCTCTGAATGTTATTACAAAGCTTGAAATCATCTAAAAGTTAGGTTAGCCTAACTTGTATATAAAGGTTTCTATTAAATAGATTTTTTATGTTTTGGTATTACCCAATTATCCTTCTACCTGCAGAAGTGATCTTAATTGACTTAAATCTGCCTTTCTGGTTAACTGTTAGTAAGTTTAGATGTTCTAACTTTCTAATCTTTACTCTTGTTGTGGGTTTTGTGATGTTGAACTTGATTGTAATGTCTTTATAGGAGACTAATCTATTAGTTACGTTGTTTTCGTTGACAAACTTTAAGACGTTCATCTCTAGTTCTGAGAGCTCAACACGCTCTTTTAGGTGTTTTCCATATAAGTCAATTGTTTCTGATTCAATTGCTTTAAGTTTTGATTCTTCAACTAAATCGGGGTTTACTGACAGGATGATTATGGTTTCATGGGCTAATGTTAAATCTTTTAATTCGTGAATCTTTTTTATTACTGATTCAAAACTATTCTCTGTTAGGATGTAGTTTAATTTGTCAATTAAAACTGCGCTTTTTGGGCATTTTTTAATAAATTCTGAGATTAACTCGAAAAGATTATCTATGCTAGCTTCGCAAGGTATGCCTTCTATTTTTGTTTTTGTTAACCAGATAAGTGAGGTCTTTTCTAGGTTGTACTTCTTTTTTAATATTCTTGGGTCATCCCTTACAATTCCTAATCCTGCAAACCCCCTGTTTAAAGAGCTGATGAATAGTTCATGGGCATTGTTTTCTTCATCTTCTTTGATGAGGTAAATTTTCTTTGGTTCGAGGCTGATGTCTGCTTGATTATACTTATCTTTTTCAACTTCTATGTTTATCCCTAGGTTTTCTAAGGTTACATGGGTTTTTTCTAGTTTCTTTTGGACTTCTTCTTTTGTTTTATGTAAAGAAAGTAGGGAAATGGATACTGTTATGAACACAATTATCACAAATGCTAAGCTTAGGATATGTCTTTTTTGGACTGAGGAAACTTCGTTTCCAACATTCTTTAATGGTGTTAAAACAATTAAGCGCCAAGTTTCTGATCCAAATATTAAGTCTGATGAAGTTATGATAGTGTTGCCATAGCCCTTTATATTAGTTATTGTGTTAAAACCGTCGCTTAACTCAGGTAAATTGTTTTTTATGCTTGAGAATTCATCAATTGCACTTGATCTTAGGATTGTTTCTTCAGTATTAGTATTAATTAGTAAAAGCATGTTTTCGGAAGCAGTTATTGGGTGGAGGTACAAAGAATTTAACGTATTTAGTTCGATAATGCTCATTAAAACTCCTTTGAATTTTCCTTGAAAATTAGGATAGGGAGTATATTCAGTTGTTTCGAATAAAGGTGCTGAAATGATTGTTTGTCTGCTTGTGCCTTGTCTCACCATCCCCGTAATAAATGGTTCGTTTGTCTCTTTAGGGGTTTTAAAGTAATCTTTGTTTGCTATATTTAGACCAAGAAAATTCTGGAATTCTGAGGAAGAGCATTCTATAACATTGCCTGACTCATCAACTCTAAGAAGGGAATCTATCTTGCTTTCAGTGCCAATATGGATAGTCTCCATATCTCCAGAACACTGTTGATTAAGGTCAATTTTTTCCTTTATTGGGAATTTGCTTAAAGTAATAAGTTCATCTTTTATCTGCAGAATATGTGATTCTATTTGAGAAGCTGCATGTTCTGTTTCAATCTGTTGAGTTTCTTTAAGCTGTTCTATGATTAAATCTTCAATATTTGAGAATGAAAGGAGATTTGTTATAATTGCTGCTCCAATAATGACTAATGAAAGTAAGATAATTATCAGTAATCTATTGCTTTTCACTATTTTTTCCCCAAGTTTGTTTTATTTTATGATAGATATTTCGAAAACCACTATTGCTAAAGAACAGTGGTTTTTGAGCATACTCTGAATACTACTAATCTAGAGATAGTAGTATTCAGATATTTAAATTTTCCCTATTTTTTCACTATTATTTCTCTTCATTTAAATATAGGGTAGAGAATAGTAAGTTATTAATTGAAAAGATTTATATATGAAAATGATTATTACTTTATTGTTGCGAGGTGGTTGAGATAGAACATAAAGAGGTTAAAGGAGATACTATAAAACATAAAGAAGTTAAGCATCATGTAGGGCATGATGGAGAGAAGTTGACCTCTAAGCCAATTTTAACGATGGCTATTCTGGCTGTTGTCTTGATAGTTTTCAACCAATACCAAGTAAATGGTTTGAGTGGGATGGTGGGTAGTGGAGGTTCTAGTGGAAGGTCACATTTTTCAGGTAGTAGTGATCTTTCAAGTTTGAATGTTGCTGAGTTAGAATCTACTGCGCAGACTATTGCAGCTGTTTTTCCGTTGGAAGGAGCAAGCGGTGATGATGTGATGAGTATAATGTTCCCAACAGGAACTCCTGAATATGGCGATGATTTAGGAGTAAGTTTTGATGATCCAATTGAGTCTTTAGATGTTCTTGCAAAGATGTATAAGGGGTTAAAGGCTGAGGTTGAGAAGAGTAATCCTGAAGCATTCCAGAGATTTGTAGGTCTTGCATCAGAGCCCAGGGGGATTTCATGTGAGTATTGTTGTGGGATTGGTGCAGCAGGTGCGGATAGTAAAGGGAATTCAAAATGTGGTTGTTCGCATAATCCAGGAATATTATCATTAACATTGTATTTATCGGCATATACTGATTATAGTGATGGTGAGATTCTAAGGGAAGCTATGAGATGGAAGACATTGTGGTTTCCAAAGAATATGATTGAGCTGGGAGCATCCATTGGTGGTGGAGATACATCGGTACTAGAAAATCTGCCTGGTATGGTTGGTGGATGTTAAAAACAATAAATAGGGGGCTAAATAAAATGAACGGAATGATAGATTTAATGAAGGGATTATATCGTAAGAATAAGTTATTGTTTGTTATTGGTTTGATAGTAGTTGTGGCTTTAGTTGCAGGTTGTACTGCTCAAGGCGGAAGCGGAGCACCGCCACCATCTGGACCAATTGGTGGAAGTTGCGGTGGTTGAGTAAATTGCAACACGTACCTGAACATAATGAGGAAGAGCATAAGGCAAGAGAAGAGCATCACGAACAAATTAAGGTAGAGAAGACTGGCAAAAAGAATAAGATGTGGATTATTGCTGGTGTTGTACTGTTGGTTGCAGTATCTGTAAGTGCTTTTGCTTTTCTTTCTCCAGGCACATATGATAATTTTGCTAAGTGTTTGACTGAAAAAGGTGCAGTTATGTATGGGGAAGACTGGTGTCAGTATACGAATGGGCAGAAAGCAATGTTTGGGAAGTCGTTTAAGCACGTTACTTATGTTGTTAAAAGTGATCTTGCTAAGAGACCAACTTGGGTGATTGACGGAGAAAGTTATGAAACTGTTCAATCATTTGAGAGATTAGCTGCTCTTACTGGATGTGAATATTAATCTTTGGAGGTGAAAACATGAAACAAGCAACAATTGTGGCAGTAGTATTGGCGGTTTTAGTATTAATATCTGCTGTACAGGCATTTCAGCTGAATGCGCTTAAGGGTAAGGTTGAAGAAGGCGGACTTAAGTTAAGTTCTTCAAGCAGTAGTTCTCCGGTTGCCTCATCAGGGGGAAGTGGAAGAAGTACTGGTTCTTTGCCAAGCAGTATAAAGGATTTACCGCAGATGGTTGGAGGTTGTTAGATCAATCTCTAACTAATTTTTTATTTATTTTTGTCAATTAATAACGAAAGGGGGCTATAAAAAATGGAAGATCATAAGAAAAAAGAAGAAGTACATACTCATAAATCACATGAAGTACATAAACATCCTACTCACCATGTTCATCATAAACCTAAGGGAATGGGTAAGTCATTTTATAATCATTTGTTTATAGTTTTAGGAGTTGTAATTATCTTATTTGCAGCGTATAATACTTATCAGATAAGTTCTTTCGGTGGAATATTTGATGGTAAGCTTGCTGAAGCTGAGGAAGCTGCAAAGCCTGCTGTTATCGAGTTTACCGTTATAGATACTGATTGCGAAGATTGTTATGATATTGGTGCTGTTGTTGAATTGATTGAGTCAACAGAAGTTGAGGTTAAGGATAAGAAAAGGTTAGATCCTAGTTCTGCTGAGGCTAAAGAATTGATTGGTAAATATGGAATTGAGAAGCTACCAACTGTGATTATTACTGGTGAGTTTGAGAAATCAAGATCATTAGCTTCAAGTTTGAATGATGTTGGAGAGGTTATAGATGGTGATTATGTTTTAACTGAATTGGTTCCACCTTATGTTGATGCAGTGACTGGTGCGGTCCTTGGGAAAGTATCTTTGATTCAACTAGAAAAGAAGGATTGTGATGATTGTTCTGACTTGAGTACTTTTGTTAAACAATTGAAGAGTACAGGTGTTATATTTAAAAGTGAACAGGTTGTTGATGTGGATAGTGCTAGTGGAAAGAGTTTAGTCAGCAAATATGATATTGAGAAGGTTCCGATTGTAATCTTAGATAAGGAGGCTGAAGCTTATCCCAATATTAAGGTAGGTTGGGATACAATTGGGACTGTTGAGGAGGATGGTTCGTTTGTAATGAGGGAAGCTAATCCCCCTTATTTTGATTTAGATGCTGGTGTTCTTAAGGGATTATTACATTTAACGATTCTTGAAGATGGAAGCTGTAAGGAATGTTATGATGGAGAGGAATTTCATAAGCCCATCCTATTAAGATTGGGGGTTGTACTTGGTGATGAAAAAACAGTTGATATATCTAGTGCAGAGGGTAGATTAATTGTTGAAAAGTATGATATAGAGCAAGTACCCGCTATCATTCTTGAAGGGGATGTAGAGGAGTATGTTTCTTTGACTGATGCGTGGGCATCTGTTGGAACGGTAGAAGACGATGGTGCCTATGTATTTAGGGAAGCAGATATTGCTGGCAAGCCTTATACTGATTTAGTTAAGGGAGAGGTTGTTACTCCGGCAGTAACTGGTTAGAGGAGGGAATACTATGAAAAAAATAATTCAGACAGTGATTATAGCGATAATAGTTGGTGCTATATCTGGTGGGTTGACAACTTTTCTTATCAATAGTGCACAGAGTCATGATATTAGTGAGAAGTCTAATGAGGAGCTAGCTTTGGAATTTTATACCGTTGAGAATGCTGTTCATGTGAGCCCTCATCATATAAGGAAGGCTATGGCTAAAGGGGATGACAGTTTTGTGTTAGTGGATTTGAGAAGTCAAGAAGAGTATGAAGAAGAGCATGTTGTAGGAGCAGTAAGTATTCCTGCTTACAAAGATAGAGACCATTCAGATTATGGATCTGTGAAAAGGATAGTTGGTTCATTTATGAACTTGAAGCAAGAGAATCCTTACAAGGAGATAATTGTATATTGTTACAGTATTCCATGTATGACTGGTCGAAAGATAGGAAAGATGCTATCTGATAATGGAATTTATGTGAAGCATCTTGGAGTAGGATGGAATGAGTGGAGATATTTCTGGACACTATGGAACCATCCTCATGAATGGAATAATACGAATGTTTTAGATTATGTTACAAGTGGCCCTGAGCCTGGAATTATTAAGGAAGGGTTGAGTGGGAATGTTTGTGCAATAGAAGGAACTTTTGGGTGCTAATTAATAAAAAACTGTTAGAGGCGTTAACAAATGGAAAAATCAGAATCTGAGGGGAAAAAACATGTTAGTATGAATGGTCATCATGAATCAAGGATGAAACAAAACAGAGAACTCTTGTTCGGTTCAAAAGTGCACAAAAAAAGAGGAGATGATGAGAAGATTTTGGGAAAATTTAGTATGGTAGTATTAGGGATAGCTTTTTTCCTTATGGTATTTAATCAATATCAGATAAACAGTGTTTCTGATATGTTTGGAAGGGGCGGATCCTCAATTGGAGGTATTTCACATCGATTAAATCTATTATCTGGGAAGGGTGGCGTTATTATTGGGCCTCAACTAAATCCAGATGGAAGAACAACAAAACTAGTTGAGTGGCCGACAATAAGTGAAGTTCCAAAACCTGGAAATACTGGGGACCCTACACAAGATGCCATTAATTATATTATTCCAACAGGCGTACCGCCGTATGTTCATGAAGGGCCAGGTTCTGAACTCTTAGCAGGTATAAGTTTTGATGAGCCAATTCCTTCACAACAAATCTGGGCTTCTTTAACAGGAAGTGCAAGGTTTGCTCAATTTGGTTCGAAGATTGAATTATCACATGAAGAAGAGGAAAGGTGGCAAAAATTAACCGGAGTATTTACTTGTGAATATTGCTGTGGTGGACCAAGTCAGGTAACTACAATTAGCAGATGCGGTTGTGCTCATGCGTACGCTTGGAAAGGAATAGCACGATTTTTTGTAAGATATTATGGGGACAAAGCTGATGAAGAAATTTTGGGAGAGATGACGCGGTGGAAAGGCCTATGGTACCCAAAAGGAATGATTCAAGATTACTTGGTTTATACTGGGCATGCAGATGCAAGTACTCTTAGTCATGGTGGTTCAGCAGGTATCGCTGCGCAATTTGCAGGTCAGGGTGGAGGAGGAAGTTCTGCATCAGTATCTGAGCTTAATGACTTGCCAGGAATGGTGGGTGGATGTTGATTGGAAGAATTAAAACCTGATCAGAAAAAAGGTAAAAGACCTATTTATTTTTTTATTTTGTTGGGTATTTTTTTATCTTTTGTAGTATTATCTTGGTTTGGTTATTTTGGTTATTTGAGATATGCAGCTGCGAATGTGACAAAGATTAGTCAATTGCCCCCTTTAGTCTTTTATGGGTTTGCTTTCTTTGCTGGAATAGTTTCATTTTTTGCTCCTTGTGCAATTGGTATTTTGCCAGCATACCTTTCTTATTATTTGAATATTGAAGAAGTGGGGAATAAAAAAGCGGTATACTATGGAAGCTTTGCAGCATTAGGTCTTGTTTCGTTCTATCTTGTGTTAGGAATACTTACTATTATTTTTGGCCAGATAATTGGAATGACTTTGATGGCATACAACCGGGAAATATCGGCAGCTATTCTGGTTATTGTTGGGTTAGCATTACTGTTTAATATTTCAATTAATGTGAAAAAGTATTTGCCCTTTCTTCGTACAAAAGGATTATCAGAAGGAAGTTTGAAGAGTAAAAGTCATGAGAGAGGGGTATTCTTATTTGGCATCTTTTATGGAGTAGAAGCATTTATGTGTGCCTTACTCCTGATGATCCCATTAATCATTTATCCACTACTTGGTGGAGATCTGCTTACTAGTATAATTAGTTTTATAATTTTTGCTTTTGCACTTGGCCTATGTATGGTTGCAGCCACTATATTAATAAGTAAGTCAAGAAAGATTCTAAAAGGTAAATTTATGGCCTCTACTTTGATGCTTAAAAGGGTTGCAGGGATAGTTATGCTTCTTAGTGCATTTTATATGATTTATTTGATTATTGCTCTGCCAGGTACGGATATGTCTGGGATGAGTATGGAAATGGATGGTGTGGATGGTACAATGGACGGTATGGAGATGGATGGTGTGGAAGGAGATGTTCCAATGGATCATGAATCTAATGATGATGGTATGATAGAGGAAGGTGGAGGAGGATGAAACTTAGACGAAACCATTACATAGTTTTGGGAGTTATAGTCCTTATAGGAATAATAGTATTTCAATCTTTATTCTCCAATGGAGGTAAGCTATCTAATCTGGAAGCGCTTGCTGCTTTGACTCAAACTAAAATGGAAGGGAGAGAATTAACCCAATTGGAGATTGAGAGTGGACAATTTCATAATCTAAGGCTTCGGATTGATGGTTTGTCATGTTTATCCTGTAGTGATACTGTGTTTTATGGGCTTGTTAATATGAATGGCATAGTTAATGCACAAATACGGCAAGGGAGTAGTTGTATTGTATTTGATAGTGAGGAGACGTCTAAAAAAGAAATTTTAGAATCTGAGTTATTTACGGGTGGTGTTTATATGGCTATGGGGCAAAGTGATGAAGTAATACAAAAGAAAGAAGATGCGAGATGTTTATGAAAAACAAAAAATTTATATTTATTTTTTTAGTGTTTCTGGCTTTGTTACCAATAGTTGTTTCTCTAACTAATCTTCCCCCAGGTTTAGTCCAGTTACTAGAAGAGCAAGAGAGACAAGTTGCAGCTATGAATTACCTAGTTGCGTTAGTAGGAGGAGTTATAGCTTTACTGAGTCCCTGCATTCTTTCTATTATTCCTGCATTTTTGGCAATTGCGTTTAAAGAAAGAAAAAATCTCACAAAAACTTTTGGAATATTCCTATTAGGAGTAAGTCTTGTACTTGCTCTGTTTGCATTAGGTGGAGTAGGATTAGGTAGATTTTTACGGCTTATCCGCTTTGAAATGGTTCTGTTTGTAGGACTCGTCTTTTTGGTTTGGGCTGTCTTTATTTTTTTAGGTAAGCATTTTATCTTCAAACCAAATAAGCATGGAAATGATGTTTGGGGGACACTGACATTTGGTATTTTGTTTGCTATTGGTTATACTCCATGTGTTTTTCCAGTTTCAGCAGCTATTCTTGTTATTGGAAATTCTGTTGCGGGGTCTTTTAATGCGGCGATGCTTATGTTTATGTATTCAATTGGCATTTTCCTTCCAATGATGATTGTAGCAGTACTTTACGATTATTTCAGATTGTCTGAGACAAAGTGGATGCAGGCTAACTATATATCTTTTGGAAAATTAAAAATTCGGATTACAAATATTATTGCAGGACTCATTTTTCTATTTTTTGGATTACTGTTTGTTTTATACAGGGGGACTTATATATTCAATGCAGTAGACCCTATAGAAAGTATGGTGTTGGTGAGCTTTGGCCAAAAGTGGCTGCTAAACTTAGGAATTTCTCCAATGATGGGTAATATTCTTGGTATAGTACTCTTAGCTTTGTTGGGTTATTGGTTTTGGTTTTTGACAGAAAAAGTTTTTAGGAAAGAAGGGTTGTGATGAAAAATAAAAAAATCTTGTTATTGGTGTTTTTTATGGCTTTATTTATTCTTTTTACTACTTTTATTTTTGCACAAAGTAATTTACCAATAGGTTTACAAAAGATTATTGAGTATAATCAAAAGGTTTCTAATGATTTTGCAATGAAGATATCTTTCTTTATTGCTTTTATTGCCGGCATGTTAGGGATTTTATCGCCTTGTCTGTTTCCCTTTTTACCTGCTTATTTTTCGTATACTTTTAAGGAGAAGAAGAATATTACGTGGATGACTTTTATTTTCTTTTTAGGTTTTAGCTTAGTGTTTGTTGCGATGGGAGTTATTGCTGGGTTTATTGGAGAGCAGACATTAATTGTTTTGCAAAAGGCTTGGTTAGTGATGATTGCAGGAGTTGTTATGATAATATTGGGGTTGGTTGTTCTTAGGGGGAAGTCTGTTTGTTCTTATATGGATAATAAGTGTAAAGATGATCGGCCTGGTGTGTTTATTTTTGGTATTACATTTGCTTTAGGGTGGACTGCTTGTCTTGGACCAATATTAGCTGGGATTTTAAGTATGGCAGTTATATTAGGGAATGTTTGGTATTCTGGTTTGTTGATGTTCTTTTATGCATTAGGGAATTTTGTTCCTTTTTTTATCATATCTATGTTTTATGATAAGTTTAATTTGGCTGAGAGTAAGTTTATTCAGGGTAGAATTTTATCTTTTAATATATTTGGGAAGGATGTTCATGTACATTCCTCTAACTTGATTTCTGGTATTTTATTTATTTTGATTGGGTTAGTGTTGGTTATTTTCAGAGGAACTGCTTTATTCAACGCATGGGATATATTTGGAACAAAAGAATACTTTTATTCAATACAAGGAGTGTTGTTAGATTGGCAGTATGCTAATTTGGTTGGTGGAATTGTGCTTTTGGTGTTTGTTTTGGGTGTTTCCTGGTTTTTATGGAAGAATAAAAAGAAAAGTGTTGTAAATGAATAAAGGAGTTTATTGTCTTTTGATTTATTTGAATTCTGATAAAAGGATTTCGGTTGGGAAGCTTGGTGAGTTAAGTTTTAAGAAAGGGTATTACGGTTATGTTGGGTCTGCGCTGAACAACTTATCTAAACGGATTGAGAGACATAAAAGGAAAGAGAAGAAGATTAGATGGCATATTGATTATCTGCTTAATCATGCTAAGGTTGTTGGTGTTGAAACGGTTGAGACGTTAAAGAAGATTGAATGTTCTGTTAATGATAAGGTTTCTAGGGTTAGTTCTGAGATTATAAGTTCTTTTGGTTCAAGTGATTGTAAGTGTAAGGGGCATTTGCATTATTTTGGACATAGCAAACCTGAACCATTAACCAAACATCAATAATTCTGGTTTGAACATTAATAGTAATCCTAGGATTAACATCATGAATCCTGCGATGAATTTCATCCATTTGCCTTGTTTTTCTGTCATCTTTTTTTGGCTTAATGTGAAGACTGCTATTGAGAAGATTATGAAGTCATCTAGCATGTACATTAGAATGTAAAGTCCAATATATCCGTAATGTGCTATTGGTGATAGGTTGTTTAGGGTTAGGACTTTTGTGTAGATTGCTGGGAAGCCTGCTGTGCAGAGAAGTTCAATTGTGTTTACGGTGAATGCTAGGATTGAGACTCCGATTAATGCTAATGGTAATGATGCTTCGTGGACAACATTTCGCATTTTCTCAAATAATTTGGGTTTATGCGTTTCTGAAATTGATAATGAAGGTCCTTTTTTGAACCAGAACAATTCTTTTACATTAATCAACCCCATGATTAGTGCAAATCCTCCAACGATGAATCTTAGGGCTGGTAAGACCCCTATGAATAGGAAGAAGTTAAGCCATGCTGCCATGAAGATGTAATAAACTAATCCTGAGATGAATATGAAGGTTCCTCCAATAATGAACATTCTCTTTCTTGATTTTGTGTAAACTAATAAAGCTAATAGGAACATCAAGACCCACATTGCGCATGGGTTAAAGCCGTCTAACAGACCAAGAATTATTGTGAACATAGGTAATGAGATTTGAGTTGTGTCTATGTCTCCGAATATTGGTAAATGGACTATTTTATCTTTATCCCTTACTGGGCAGGATGAAAGGTTCATTCCAAGATGTTCTTTAAGGTCAACATCTGGGTTTTTTAGATATTTGATAATTTCTTCTTCTATTACTTTTCCTGTTGTTTCTGCTTCGTCAAAGCCAACGAAAGGAGTATGGCCAACAAAAACTGCTGGAACACCTTGAACTGGAATCCCACAAGCACTACTATATTGCGCAAGTAGGTCTGCGTTAGTCTCATTATGTCAGACTTCGTATGCTTCTATTCTTAGTTCTGGGTATTTATCTTCTAAGCTGTACAGAAAAGGGGTTGCTTTTGCACAATGAGGGCAGCCATCTCCCCAGAAGTAATATACAGTTACGTTTCGTTCTGCATAGGTTAATGATGTTAAAAGCGTAAGAAATAAGATTGATAATATTACTAACTTTTTCATTTTAATTAATATATTTAGTGGTGATATGTCCTTTTTATATGTTTTTGTTTTGGTTATAATTTATAGGTTTTATTCTAAATACTACTACTAAAACGATTATTCGATAGATTTAAAAAGGAAATTATAACAATTAATTTAGAAGAGGTAGTAGTTACCTCAATGTTTTCTTTGAGGGTTTTAAAATGAGAATATTTACACTACAGGACTTTATAGAAGGGAATATTCCTCGACCAGAGGATTTTTCTGCAGCATTAGAACAGTTTGAACTAGATTGTGTAACGCCTTTTTTGGGTGATGAGGTACTTGGTGCTATTGCTTATGGTTCTGTAAATACTGGGGATTGTAATGTTGCTAGTGATATTGATTATCTTATGATTACAACGGATGATAGTCATAATGAAATAGTGAGGGAAGCTACTAGAAGGGCTTTAGAAGAAAGACATGTCAGTATTCAGACTAGGGTTATCAATGAAAAAAATGCTATGGCTGGTATTCATACCATTAATGAATCTTTTAAAGAACATTTAGCATTATCAGTAGACCAATATGGGCATAGGGGTGATGTAAATCCACTTGATGTATTGGATAATAATAAGGTCCCATTTAGAAGGGCAGCAAGAGAGACAATTAACTTTTATTTGGGGCATTTAACTAATTTTGGTACAAATGCACATACAAGTGAGGAAGAATATGTTAGAATGTTGAAATATGTTATGGAATTACCATATCATGCAATGGGGGTTGCCATTCAACATGATCGGGGGCCAATATCACCTGGTGGTGAAACTGAATGTGTTGATACTAAACCTGAATTAATGAGAGAATATGAAAGATTAGAGTATGATCCTTCTTTGATGGAAGACCTTAGAGTGATTGGGGCAACTAGAAGAGATTATATTAACTTATTAGAAAGAAGGCAAATGGGAGATGTTTCAGAGGGTAGTATGGTATCTGAATATTCTGATATGTTAGATAGAGTTTCAGGCTGTTATCAGAATGCCCGTCATTTTATTCAGGAAAATGCAAGGTTGATGGTGAAGAAGAGTTAGTTTGTTCTAAATTAGAGTATGAAAAATAACTAAATTTTGTTTTGTTCAAGAATAAACAAACTATTTGTTGCGAATGTGTTTGGCCAGAAGTTTATTAATCTATTTTTTCCATTTAGAGCTAGGTAGCTCTTTTCTTTTAGTATGTTTACATCATTCCTATTGCACAGATCTCTGAAGTCTTTTATTGTCAATATCCTGATATTAGGGGTGTTGTACCATTCATAGGGTAGTGCCTTTGACTTTGGCATCTTTCCTGAGAAGGCGAATGAGAGACGGGTTTGCCAATGCCCGAAATTTGGGAAGCTGACAATTACTTTTTTTCCAACTCTTAACGCTTCTTGTAGAACTAATAAAGAATTTTTTACAACTTGTATTGTTTGGTTGAATATGACATAGTCAAATGAATTGTCTGCATAATGCTTTAATCCTTCGTCTAAGTCCCCATGGAGAACTGAGAAACCTTGTTCAATGCATTTTTGAACTTTTTTGGGATTAATTTCTATGCCTCTGCCGTCTGTTTGTTTTTTTTCTTTTAGTAAGGCTAATAAAGTTCCCATACTGCAGCCAAGGTCTAGAACTTTTGAGTTTTCTTTTACAGTTTTAACTATTAAATTGTAGTCTAATCTGTTTATTTTCTGTTCTTCTTTTGATTCTATATTGTTCTTATTCATTCTCTTCTAGATTGTTGTTTAGGAAATTTTTCAAAATATTAGTTTGTGTTTCGTTTTCTAATAGGAAAGAGTCATGGCCTTGGTCTGCTTCGATTTCGAAAAAGGCAACATCATGGCTTGATCTTTGCAATGCTCTGACAATCTCTTTCATCTGCTCAGTTGTATAAAGCCAGTCAGAAGTGTATGAGAGCACTAGGAATTTTGCGTTCGTTTTTGCGAAGAGATCTTCTAGTTTCTTTGTATCTCCTTCTGTTAAGTCAAAATAATCCATTGCTTTAGTTATATATAGGTAAGAGTTTGCATCAAAACGTCCTACGAATGATGTTCCTTGGTATTGGAGATAAGATTCTACTTGAAATTCGGTGTTGAAGTTAAAGTCAGGTTTGTCTTTGTCTTGGAATCTTCTTCCGAATTTCTCTTTCATCGCTTTTTCGCTAAGGTAAGTTATGTGACCAATCATTCTTGCTGTTGATAATCCTGACTTAGGAGTTTCTTTATTGTAATAATTTCCTTTGCTCCAATTTGGGTCTCCAAGTATTGCTCTTCTTCCGACTTCCTGGATAGCGATGTTTTGAGGTGATTGAGATGCTGCTGTTGCTATGGGAATTACCAGTTTTGAAGATTCTGGGAAGAGTACTGACCATTGAAGGGCTTGGAAGCCACCCATAGATCCTCCAATTACTGCAAAGAGTTGTTTTATTTCTAGATGATCTATTAGTTTTTTTTGTACTGAGACCATGTCTTTTATTGTTAGTATTGGGAAATCTATTCCGTATGGTTTGTTTGTTTTTGGATTAATTGAGCTTGGTCCGGTTGAGCCTTTGCAGCCCCCTATTACGTTTATGCAGATTATGAAGAATTTGTTTGTGTCTATGCTTTTTGCTGGGCCTACATGAAGATCCCACCAGCCTGGTTTGTTTTGTTCTTCGTGATACCCTGCTACATGAGCATCCCCTGAAAGAGCGTGAAAGATTAGGATTGCGTTTGATTTAGTTTTGTTTAAGGTCCCGTAGGTTTCGTAGGCTAGTGTTATTGGTCCTAGTGTTTTGCCGCAGTCTAGAGGTATATCTTCTTTAATCTCAAAGTGTTTAGTTTCAACTATGCCTACTGATTCTTCTTTTGTTAAAGTGATCACCTATGTTTAATTAGAATTTATTTAGAATTATAGTATATAAAGATTCATGAGGGTTTTATTCCTAATGGAATAATAGAAAGGGTTAGTTATTTTTGCTGAGATTGGTGTAGTGCTTCGCCTAATACTCCTATTATATCGTCTATATATTCAATTCCCAATGATAAACGTAGGAGTTCTGGAGCTATTCCTGCTGCTTCAAGTTGTTCTGGAGTGTGCTGGGAATGAGTTGTAGTTCCTGGCTGTACTATTAATGTTCTTGCATCTCCAACATTTACAGCATGTGTTATTACTTGTTGGCCTTCTAATGAATTAATGAATTTTCTGCCTGCTTCTTTGCCCCCCTTTGGTCCGAAAACTACAACTCCACCAAATCCGTTTGGGAGGTATTTTACAGCATTTTCATGTGAGGGGTGAGATTCCAAACCAGGGTATTGAACCCAATCAACTAAGTCATGAGCTTCAAGATATTCTGCAACAGCTAGCGCATTTTCACAGGTTCTTTCCATCCTTAGATGGAGGGTTTGAGAACCTTGCATTATATCTCCTGAGTTATGTGGAGATATGTTTCCTCCAAGGTTTCTTAATGGAACTAATGCCATCCTAACAATGTAACCTGTCCCTCCAAGTAAATCGTAAGCATAATTTAAACCATGATATGAACTATCTTTTTCTGTTAGTAGAGGGTGTTTACCACTTTTTGCCCAATCAAAGTTGCCAGAATCAATAACAGCACCGCCAAGAACTGTACCATGACCATTCATCCATTTAGTCAGTGAATGGACTACAATATCTGCTCCGTAATCAAATGGCCTTAGTAATACTGGTGGTGTAAATGTGCTATCTACTATGTATGGTATGCCATTTTCGTGAGCAATAGCTGCAATAGCTTCGAGATCAGGGACATTTAATCCTGGATTCCCCATAGTCTCAGTATAGACTGCTTTTGTTCTATCAGTGATTGCACCTCTGAGCTCATCAAGATCAGTAGGATCAACGAATTTAACAGTTATTCCCAATCTTGATAAGATGTCATTATGTTGAGTAAATGTTCCACCGTATAAGTCATTTGCTGCAACGATTTCGTCTCCATTTTCTGCGAGATTAAGGATTGAACATAAGACTGCTTTAGGTACTGCTGAAAATGCCGCAGCTATCTTTGCCCTACAAAAAGATGGATATACCTATTCAAGAATTGGAGATCCAACTACAACTGCATTG
>PVBE012680110.1_pt1 | contig 23802 bp, 21 predicted proteins | sample 1631181 | NCBI WGS metagenome assembly PVBE01 (sample SAMN08397723, study PRJNA350692) | Marine metagenome, whole genome shotgun sequencing project. | isolation source: water | place: Pacific Ocean | collected 2012-04 | reverse complement strand
TGTGCAATCTGCTCAAGCCAAAGGGGTCGATGTGGTGATTGCTGATACTGCCGGCCGATTGCAAAACAAAGGCCACTTGATGGATGAGCTTAGCAAGGTTGTACGACTTCCCCCCTACCAGCTCACGGTCGTTCTCCGTGATATCAGCAAGATCGATGGTGTATGGCACGATAATCACCCAGAGCGTTCAGGCCCCATTCTGTTACTACTCGGCAGCGACACGCCGTATTTAAACCCTCCCTTTGGATTAAGGTATATTATATGAGTAAGGCGCCGCCCCGGCGAAAGGCTTTAATCTGCTTTCACCTTTCTTGTCATCCGGACCATGCCTACCAATCTCCCACCTGGGTTCATCTCGGCCTCCAACGCCTACGACGAAGCCACCAGTACCAAGGAGAAGATGAAGGCCATCGCGAACATCCTCTCGATCATCCCCAAGCACAAGGGGACCGAGAAGCTGCGCATGGTATGGAAGCGCAAACTGGCCCGCATGCGTGACCTGGATGAGCGTGCCGCTACCGCCGGCAAGCGCTTCTCTATCTCGGTACGCAAGGACGGTGCGGCACAGGTGGCCGTCATTGGCCTCCCCAATGCGGGCAAGTCGGCCCTGCTAAACTTACTTACCAACGCCAACGTCGAGGTTGCCGACTACGCCTTTACCACCGCCCTGCCCACGATCGCCATGATGCCCTGCGGCCGGGCCCCGGTGCAGCTGGTCGAGATCCCAGCGGTCATGGAGGACTGGCGCGACACGGAGAACGGTCGTTCCTACCTCGGTATTGTGCGCAACGCCGACATGATCGTTGCCGTGATCGACGCGATCGACGATCCCGTGGGATCCCTGGAGCTAATCGTCGAGGAGCTGACGTCAGGCGGCATCATCACCGACCGACCCGCCCCCCCCGTGAAGGTCGAAGTGGGCTCGACGGGCGGCATCGAGATCCTGGGGGAGAAGTACCTCGACGGGGATCCCGCCGAGATACGGCAAGCCTTCCAGGCACGCAACATCCACTGCGCGACCGTGCGCCTCGTGGGCCGGGCCACCGTTCTGGACGTGGAGCGGGTGATGGACAAGCGGATCCAGTACCAGAGACTGGTGATCGTGGTCACCAAGGGGGACCTTTCCGGCTCCACCGAGGGGTTCGAAGCACTGAAGAAGGCCTTTCCGCATCTAACGGTCCTCCCTGCCTCCCCCCTCAAGGGTGAGGGGATGGAGCTGGTGCGGGACGGCGTGTGGGACAAGCTCGGGCTCATCAGGGTATACACGAAGTCGCCCGGGAAGAAGCGCGTGGAGAAACCCATCACGCTGCCCGTAGATTCAACGGTGCGGGACGTGGCGATCCGCGTCCACAAGGACTTGGTCAAGCGCTTCACCTTCGCCCGCATCTGGGGATCGGCCAGGTTCCCCGGCCAGAAGGTCGGGCTGGACCACTCGGTGGGAGACGGGGATACGGTCGAGGTCCATATCAAGAAATGAGGGGCGCATAGTTGTCACTACCCCGTGGTAAACTATATTAATATCGTGAAGAACAAGCACCCGTCCTAATGGTCTCGGCCTATGCTCCGGCGCCGGTGGACGAACTCCTTCGCCCCTACTCCGACGAGCTTGACACCGGATCCCTGGCCCAGACCATCGGCGACTACCTCACCGGGACCGAAAAAGGTATCCAGGGATGCTACACGCTCCTCCCGACGCCCTCGCACATGAAGGTCGGTGAGAGCGCCTGCGACATCTACTTCGCCAGGGACCTGAAGGACGACACCGAGTGGGTCGTCAAGGGATCGTTGAGCGACCAGGACCGGTTCCTGGCCATGGGCGAGGCCGCCGTGTACGACCTCGCGCACCGGCCAGGGCTGGACGACATCACCGTCCCCTATACAAAGTACGGGAACTTCCTGGTCCTGAACGGTGAGGATGGCCCCTTCTGCACGAGCGGCTCATCCCAGGAGTTCGTGAAGAACAGGGGCGCGCTCCCAAACCCGAAGTGGTCGGAGGATGACTACTTCGGCAAGGACAGGACGGACTTCCTGGTGCGGAACCAGGTGTTCGACTGGTTCATCGGCAACTTCGACACCCATCACAAGAACTTCCTCGTCGGCCGGGACGGCCAGTACCACGCCATCGACAAGGGGCAGGCGTTCAGGTTCTACGGCAAGGATGAGCTGTCGCACACATACGACACGCCCAAGGTATGGACGCCCGTCTACAACGACATGTGGACGCACTACATCGAGGGCGCGTGCGAGGTGGACCTCGATGCTGCCGAGAAGGTCATCACGGCCATCGAGGCCATACCCGACCAGGAGATCGAGGAGATCCTGCGTCCATATGCCCTTGAGCGCGAGAAGAGCCTGCAGGCGTTCAACAGTACAGACTCCGCCTTTGTGTCCGCGGACGACTTCATCGACGCGGTGATCGAGCGCAAGAACTCACTGCGGGGCGACTTCGAGCACTTCTACACGGAGATGCAGCAGCGCAGGGCTGAGTCCGAGAAGAGGAGCGATCCTGTCTCTCGAGAGCTCATCGATACTGGTCGCTGACCTGCTTGTACGCATCCCTGAACGGGACGCCTTCTCTGACGAGCTTGTAGACCTCTTCTGTGGCGTACAGCTCGTCGGTCATGGCCTTCCGGCAGTTCTCCTCGTTCACCACCATCTCCTGGATGACCGCGGCCATGATGACCAGACAGTGCTTGGTGGTGTCGAGACCCGTGAGCACCGGGCCCTTGGTGAGCTGGTAGTCGCGGTGGTAGCCGGAGATGAGGTTCGAACAGATGCCCTGGACCTCGTGCTCCCTGGCGACGACGCGGTGATGGCTCGCGCGCACCAGTTCCAGCACGTCCGGATTCTTCTTCTGGGGCATGATGGAGCTACCGGTCGTCATCTCTTTGGGGAGCTCGAAGTACCCGAACGTTGGCATACTGAAGAGGATGAGGTCGCAGGCCATGGCGTTGAGCGTGGCCGTCACCTGGGACAGGGCGTGGAGGATGGCCGCCGCCGTCTTCCCGCGGGAGAGCTGGGCGTGCACACCGTTCTCAATGACATGCTTGAATCCCAGTTCCTTTGCCGTGAACTCCTTGTCGAGCTCCAGAGGCACACCATACCCGGCACCGGTCCCTAGCGGGGAGCGCTGTGCGAGCGCACTCACCGGGCTTAGGAACGTTATGTCGTCGGTGAGGGCCCCGATGAACCCCTTGGCCCAGTAGCCAACTGACGAGGGCATGGCTTTGCGTGTGTGGGTGTGGCCCGGGATGGGTACGTCGCTGTGCTGTTCCGCGAACTTGGTCAGTGCCGCAATAAGCTCGCAAATAAGCTCGCTGACCCCGCCCAGCTCCTCGTCGTAGTAGAGGTGGAGCGCTGCCAGCACCTGGTCGTTGCGCGAGCGCCCTGTATGCACCTTCTTCCCCAGATCACCGAGGGCCATGGTGAGGTGGTGCTCTATTGCGGTGTGGCAGTCCTCGAGCTCGGGGGGTATGGGGAAGTCTCCGGTCGCGTGGAGCTCGATGATGTGCTCGAGCTCGGCTGCGAGCTTTTCCACCTCGTCGTCCGTGAGCACCCCGGCCTTGCCCAGGGTGCGGACGTGGGCGATGGACGCCCGGCAGTCGTGGGGGACGAGGCGCTGGTCGAGCAGGGGATCGTCACCGACGGTGAACGCCTCCACGCGCGCGTCCAGCGCTCCGCCCTTGTCCCACAACTTCGCCATGTCCTCAACCGAAATGCTTCGGATTGCGCCACCCGTACGGCTTCTTCTTATGCAGCACCATATGGTGGGCCTTGAGGCGGATTGAGTTGATATTGATAAATCCTTTGGCATCAGTGGCGTCGTACCCGCCCTCCACCTCCATACTGGAGAGGTCCTGATCGTAGAGCGAGGTCGGGGACGAGCGGCCGACGACCATCACGTTCCCCTTGTAGAGGGTGAGTGTGACGATTCCGTCGATGGCCTCCTGGCTCTTCTCGATGGCGCATAGGAGAAAGTCCATCTCCGGAGAGTACCAGAACCCGTTGTAGATGAGGTCCGCGAACTTGGGGGCGAGCGTATCCCTGAGGTGCATGACCTCCTTGTCCATGGCAAGGCCTTCCAGGTCCCTGTGGGCCTCCCAGAGAATGGTGCCACCGGGCGTCTCGTACACGCCGCGGGATTTGATACCGATGAAGCGGTTCTCCACCATATCGAGACGTCCGATAGCATTGGCGGCGCCCAGCTCGTTGAGGTAGGTGAACAGCGCCAGAGCACCTTCTTTCTGTGTCCCGTCGTCCAGGTTCACGACCTTGATCGGCTTGCCGTCCTTGAAGTGGATCTGGATGGTGGTATCTTTGTCCGGTGCGTCCTTGGGGGACACTGTCTTGGAGAACACGTGCTCGGGCGGGCGGTAGTCGGGGTCCTCGAGCACTCCTGCCTCGTGGGATATGTGCAGCAGGTTGTCGTCCTCGCTGTAGGGCTTCTTCTTGGATGCGGTCACATCGATGCCGTGCTCCTTGGCGTAGGCGAGGAGATCGCTGCGCCCCTTGAACGTCTCCAGGAACTCGGGGTCCTTCCACGGAGAGATGATGGTGATGTCCGGGTCCAGGGCCAGGAAGGTGAGCTCGAAGCGCACCTGGTCGTTCCCCTTTCCAGTGGCGCCGTGGGACACGTACTTTGCGCCCTCCTTCCAGGCGATCTCGATCTGGCGCTTTGCCGTGGGGGGGCGAGCCAGGGATGTGCCCAGGAGGTAGCGTCCCTCGTAGATTGCGTTCCCCTGGACAGCAGGAAAGATGTAGTCCACCACGAACTCCTCCTTGATGTCCTCGATGTAAACCTTTGACGCCCCTGTCTTGAGGGCCTTCTGCTTGACAGCCTCGAAGTCGTCATCCTGCCCCACATCCGCGCAGTACGCGATGACGTCGAAGCCCTTGTTCACGAGCCACTTGAGTATAACTGATGTATCCAGCCCACCGCTGTAGGCAAGGATCACTTTCTCCTTCTTCTTCTCTATCATGATGTTCACCTGTCAGGTATCGTGTGGGTCCGCGAAGGCGCGGAACGGTTAAAAGGGTGCTGGCCCGGATGTACCAGAATCACTCAAGTTTGTCCTGAATGGGACTTCTTTGCTCTCCAAGCACGGCTAGAACCTGCTCCACGTCCGTGCTGTGGAGGATCGCCATCCGCTTCTTCGCCGCCCCGGGCATGCTCCGACACAACTGTACAGCATGCTGGCGCACCTGGGCGAACCGTACATTTCCGTACCGCTCCACTAGTCCGGCGTACTCCTCGAAGAGGGTGATGCGCTCTTCGGGCGTCCGACACGTGTCCTCACCTTGTTCGATATCGCGGAGAACGAGCGGATCATTGATAGCAGCGCGTCCGACCATCACTCCGTCGCACCCCGTGCCCTCCATCATCCACGTCGCTCTCTCGAACGACGTCACGTCGCCGTTGCCCACCACGGGGACGTCGAAGAGCCCCACGGCCCGTTCGATGGCCCCCCAGTCCGCCGGCTCGCTGAAGTTCTGGACTGCCGTGCGGCCATGGACCGTCACCCGGGCGATGTCCAGGCCCTTGAGGGCACGGGCCGTATCCTCCAGCGTCTCTCTATCCCAACCGATCCGTATCTTGACCGTCACCGGCTGAGGACATGCGTCCACCAGCGCCTCCACGCACCGGCGGAGGTTAGCCAGGTCCTTGAGCAGGGCCGAGCCCTGTCCCTTGCGTACCACCTTGCGTACCGAGCAGCCGACGTTGAGGTCGATGAAGGCCGCATCGGGGAACTGGAGGGCCGCAGGAACGAGGTACTGTGGATCGCCGCCTAAAAGCTGCACCCCGTCGTCCGGCAAAAGGGGAGGCGTCTCATCTCGGGTGAGCTGTCCCCTTGCGCTGACCATGTCGAGGCAGGTCGTTATGCCAGCGTGCTCGCGACACAGCTGACGGTAAGCGATGTCCGTCACATTGCACATGGGCGCCAGATAGACCGGAATGGGCACAAGAGCGGAAGGGTGTGGGCGGTTTTAAATAACCTCTTGCGGAATATATCCAATCTACGATAATCGTATAAAATTTTGAAATATCGAAGGAAAACGAAACATACTTAAACATATCCGCGATGAAATGCCGTCATGTTAACGATAGACGCAGAAAGGGGGGAGTGCGAAAAGCGACTCAGCATGTAGATACACGAACGACCTCGTCGGTTACGAGCTAGAGCTCGAGGCCGTCGACACCACTACCTTCTCACCGCGAACGAGCCTTGAGGGCGAAGCGCTCAACACGTATGCTCTCAGGCTCAACCAGGACTTAGCGCCCTACGACTACTCCACCGAGGTCGGTCATGCGATGGTGGAGATCGGAACAGCGCCCGTCCCGGTGACCGGTGCCATAACCGAGCTCGCGGCCTATTCCAGCCAGGCCGTGGACGGTCTGGGGGGACTGACGCCCTATGTAGGTGGCGCTCTGTTCCCCCAGGCCACATACTCTGGTGAAGTGCACCGGTACGAGACCGGGGACGTGCTCAGCGAGCGTGGAGGGGATGGGACGGACAATCCCTGGTACGTTGGGTTCTCTGCGATCAAGGGATTCCAGTTCACGTGCTCGTTCGTCAATGACGAGGACAGGACCGCCACGGCCTACCGGGTGCTGCGCAAGCTCCACCCCCTTGCCAACGCGCTCGGCTCGACGAGCCCGGGCTCACTGCTCTCGGGAGAGATGGCACAGCTCCTCGGGACCGCAGGATGGGAGGCATCGGAGCGCTACCACAACGCACGCCAGCTCTTCTATCGAGCGATAACCCGCGACATGGTCACGGGCCGCGAGGTCATCGGCAGCGGTCCGGACATCGAGGCGGTCGACGACTACTTCGCATGGACCCGGGAGCTCGACGGACAGGAACCTGAGCTCGAGCTGGTGGAGGACGGAGATCCGCATCGCGTCCTGACGAACGTCCGCCTGCGCCACCGCGACCAGACGTATATGGTGGAGGTGCGCGGCATGGACACGCCCCTGGCCCTTAAAGACGAGAACGGGGTAATCGTCCACTCGATGACGGACGTCGCCTCAGCGCTAGCAGGGTTCCAGCTCGGATTGCTCTACTACACCTTCGAGCATCCTGATGATCAGATGGCCCAAGTGCTCGATGCGCCGCTGGAGCGCGGCAGCTGCGACAGGTACGCGGAAGCTGCCTATCTGGATGGTATGAACGCCCGCTGGTCACCTGACGGTACTGTGCTGAACGAGGCACGCGTCGATGACTGGGTGCGCCGGTTGCTCCCCTACGCGCGGGAGGGGCTCACCATCCTGGGCGAGCGGGGCACGGTACTGGCGCCGGTGGAGCATGTCCTCGAGCATGGCACGGTCGCTGTACAATTGTCCGAGCTATCGGCTGACGAGCAGGTCCGCGAGGTGCTCGGACGCACGACATGAAGGGAAACCGAACGGGTACGGAACATCCCAAACAGCTAAAAGGACGGGATCCCTCTCCTGACGCCATGGGGACGGCGGATGAAGGAGCGGGTGACAGTTCTGTGCTGATCGTCTACGGCACCCTCCGCCGCGGCGAGCACAACTACCGCCTATGTGGTCTGGAAGATGGAGCGACCTATCTGGGTACGGTACGACTTTCCGGGTGGGCCATGCGCTCGCTGGGACACTGCCCTGCCGTTCATGCCTCGGACAGCACTAATGATGGCATCGTCGTCGAGGCCTACCGCGTCCACGACCGCACGGTGTACGACCGCATCGATGCCTTAGAGAGCGGGGCCGGGTACGATCGCAGGGAGGTGACCGTCGAGGTGGACAGTATGACCGTCACCGGCACCATCTACATCATGTCCGAAGGACGGCTCGAGGGATGTCCGTCCGTGCCCTTCGGTGACTGGGTGAGTTTTTCCCGGAAACAGTGCCTTTCGTCTCGAGGTTGAGCTCGACGCGCTCCTCAAGGCAACCTTTTTATACACCCCTATCGGTCACCACGTACAAGTGACGAACCATGTATGACGGGCCCCTCGACCACGCGCTTTCCAAAGTCGACTCGTACCGCCGTCCTGAGATGGCGTCGATAGAGTGGGGCGAGCAGCGGGAGATCGAGGGCTTCGAGCCGTCCGGGGACCTCATGCTGATCTACGGCACCCTCAGGGCGGGTGAGTACAACCACGAAGCGTTCGAACTGGACCAGAACGCCACCTTCCTGGGCGACGGGCGGCTCTCCGGCTACGCCATGCGCGACGTCGGGAAGTTCCCCATCGCCTACAAGACCGGCGATCCCGAGGACAGCATCGTAGTAGAGCTGTACGAGGTCCATAACAAACAGGCCGCCAGCACCCTCGACCGAATGGAACGTGACTACGGCTACAAGCGGCAGAAGTTCACCGTGGACACGGGAGAGAGGGAACTGGAGAACGTCGGCATGTACGTCATGCCCGGGAAAAAGGTGGACGACCTACCCCAGGTTCCTGGCGGCGACTGGGTGCGCCATTACTCGATGAAGAAGGAGCTTGGGCTCATCAAGGAAAAGTGAGCGCGCGCTTTCGCCCGTGCTTCTGGCTCCCACGTCCCGAAAGTCACTTTTAAACCTTTTTCCTCATGGAGCCTCCTTACATCCCTGCGCTCGGACCTCCGGCGCGCGAGAGGAACGTGGTACTATGAAGAAACTCAGCATCCAGGAGCTTGCATCCATCACCTATGACCGGCCCGCCATCGACCGCGGTTACGCCGACCAGACGCTGTACGTGAACATCTCTGACTACGAGATCTCGATCAAGCCCGTCGACAAGAAGATGAAGGATACCTTCATCGGCGGCAAGGGCTTCGACCTGTGGCTCCTGTGGAACGCGGTCACCGGCGACACCAAGTGGGACTCTCCGGAGAACGAGATCTGCATCGCGTCCGGCGCCCTGGGCGGTACGCCCATCTACCCCGGCTCGGGCAAGAGCATCGTCACCACCATCTCGCCTATCACAGGCTCTGTCATCGACTCCAACGTCGGCGGTTACTTCGGTCCCTTCCTCAAGTTCAGCGGTTTCGACGTCCTTGAGGTCGCCGGAAAGGGCATGGAGGACTCCGTGGTCCTCATCGACGGCATCGAGGGCGTTGTAAAGATCCTGAGCATCCCCGACCTTCCCGAGGAGGCCCACGAGATCTCCGCGATCCTCACCGAGCACTTCGGCGGGGACAAGCCCCAGAACATCTCTGTCGTCACTGCGGGCACAGGGGCCAAGAACACCCGCATCGGGTGCCTGAACTTCTCCTGGTACGACATGGGGCGCAAGCTCGCCCGCTACAAGCAGGCGGGCCGTGGCGGTATCGGTACCGTGTTCGCGGACAAGGGTCTGAAGGCAATCGTCGCTCGCTGGAACCCGGTCAAGATCGACACGAACGCCCCGGCCGACATCGAAGCGCTCAAGGAGGTTGCCAAGCTCCACTCCAAGGAGATCAAGGAGCTGGACCCCAAGCAGAACGAGATGGCCGTGCTGGGTACCACGCATCTGGTCACCATCATGGACGACTTCGACCTCCTGCCCACCCACAACTATCGCTACGGCAAGCATCCGGAATCCGCCAACTTGGGGGCCGAGGTGTACCGCCGACTCTTCGACAAGGGCTTCGATGGATGCTGGAAGGGGTGCACGGTCGCCTGCGCCCACGGCGTCAAGGACTTCGTTCCCCTCACCGGCCCCTATGCCGGGAAGAAGGTGTTCGTGGACGGTCCCGAGTACGAGACCATCGCTGGCTGTGGCTCCAACCTCGGCATCTTCGACCCCCACACCGTGGTCGAGATCAACTTCTACTGCGACACCTACGGCCTCGACACGATATCCTACGGTACCGGAGCGGCGTTCGCCTTCGAGTGCTACGAGCTGGGGCTCATCACTACCGAGCACACCGGCGGTCTGGAGCTTAGGTTCGGCAACCGGCTGGCGGCGCTGGAGCTTTTGCACCAGATGGCCCGCGACGAGGGCTTCGGCGTCATCGTCGGCCAGGGCATCCGCAGGATGAAGGCGATCTTCGCTACGGAGTACGGGGCCGATCCCTCCATCATGCAGGATATCGGTATGGAGGCCAAGGGCATGGAGTTTTCAGAGTACATGACCAAGGAGTCTCTGGCCCAGCAGGGCGGGTACGGCCTTGCGCTCAAGGGCCCTCAGCATGACGAGGCCTGGCTCATCTTCCTGGACATGGTGCACAACTTCATGCCCACCTTCGAGCAGAAGGCCGAGGCGCTCCACTGGTTCCCCATGTGGCGGACCTGGTTCGGTCTCAACGGACTGTGCAAGCTGCCGTGGAACGACATCGTGCCCGAGGACAACAAGGATTCCAAGGAGCCTGCCAAGGTGATGAAGCACGTGGAGTGGTACGCCAAGTACTTCTCCGCGGTGACCGGTCGGAAGTCGAAGCCCGAAGATCTCATCGCCATGAGCGAGTCTGTGTACAACTTCCAGCGGCTGTTCAACCTCAAGCTCGGGTTCGGCACCCGTAAGCACGACGACATCCCCTACCGGTCCGTGGGCCCCGTGCTTCCCATCGAGTACGAGTCGCGCCAGGAGCGGTACGACAAGCAGCTCACAGAGACGCACGAGGTCGACATCGAGGGCAAGTCCACCGAGGAGAAGATCGCCATCCTGCGCAAGTTCCGCGAGGAGCGGTACGAGAAGCTCAAGGACGCGGTGTACGAGCGCCGCGGGTGGGACAGCGACGGCGTCCCCACCCTGGCGACGGTGAAGAAGCTGGGCATCGACTTCCCCGACGTGGTCGAGCTGATCGAGAAGCACGCGAAATAGGCCTGGAAAAGGGCACCCGTCGAGGGACGGGGGTCCGCGCCATCACCGGCGAAAGGTTTATAGTGCTGGAGGCCCACGGGCTCAGTACTTTGGTCAGGTCATCGGGGGCCAGCTCCCCCGTACCTTCGTAACAAGGTCATCATCGCCCGGGGGCCCTCCTCCAAGGATGGTCCCCGGCGGTGATATTGATTTGTGACGACCGTGAGGGGGGAATCCCTCGCAGCAAGCCGGGCGCCCGGCCCCCCGGCGAACTCCAGCTCCATCTGTGGTAAGGGCTGCGCGCTCAAATACGACAGCATGGGGGAGCCTACCGAGATATACTCGGATTGCATGCGGAAGCTGCGTAAGTGCCTGGACGACTGCGCCCCGTCGGGCGGAGTGGGCAATCTCCCGCCCATGTAGCTGGTGCAAGCCTGAATGCACGACAAACGGATCCATCCCCATTTGATTAGGCTTGACGCGCGCTCCACCAAGCAAAACCTTAAAGCCGTTAGGGACTCTACGTTCTTTAGAATGGGGGATGAACACGAGGAGCAGATGCTCATGGGTTTCCCCATCTCGGCCTATCGTTCCATCGTGGGGATGTTCCTTCTTGCCGTTCTCCTGTCAGCAGGCCTCCTATATCTCATGGGTGCGTTCTAGGCACTTGCTGTTCCCGCTTCTAGACATTTTTCCCCAACGGAGAGTATATATAGGGCGTATGGCTCCGGCGAGTCACCACTCGCGAGTGATTACTCATGCCGGACCTTGCCGACTCAATCGGGACGGGCTTCATCACGACCGATGAGATCGTCTGCGACCTCCGGTACGCCATCCAGCAGTACCGGGCCTCTCCCGAGTGCACCGACGCGATCATGTCGACCCACGAGCTCAGGAGCGAGGGTGAACGCGTGTTCTCCCTGGTCAATGCCCACTTCGGCCACCACTACACCTATTCCACCAACAACCTCGACTTCGCCGACATCGACCCGGACGGGTACACGAAGTACGCCAATCCGCGGAAGGGGAGGTTCGAGACCGAGGTGTACGTGAAGACCGAGCACGCTGCTGACGCAGCCACCGTTGACTACATCCTTGCCCACGAGGGCACCCACGCGGCGTTGTACGATTGCTCGGAGTGGCTCGAGGAGCTCGTGGCGATGGATGTGGCCTACCAGCTAATGGATGCGAACGAGCGACCCGATATCGCAAGGAGGGTCCACGACCAGCGGATGAAACAGACCACAGACGCCCTCGCCATAAATCTACGGAAGGACGAGGGCTGGTCAGAGACCCGGATCGCCACCTATCTCAGAGACGAGTTCGGGTTCGACGATGAGTTCATCCTCACCTTCGTGGACGCGCGTCTCAAGGGAGAGACGTTCAGGAAAGTGTGGTTCGGCTCGCGTATGGACGAGATCGAACGCGACAGCCGCTACCGGGCGAAGCCCTACCTCCTCGAGAAGTTCATGCACAAGTCCGGTAATGACCGGATCATGTTCACCTTGGGCGGACAGTACGACCTCCAGGTCGAGCTCCCTCACCTGATGGCACACACGAACGACGCAACAGCGGAGAGCTCCGCTGGGAGTGGATGACGATGTACGAGCTACCTGAAGTGACCGATGAGGCCGGAGCTATCGATCCAGCTCATGCGGGCTACTTCGAGACCATCGCCGATCCCGAGGCACGGGACTCGGCCGTCGCCCGGTACGTCACTTCCCAAGGCTTGTACGGCAGTTCAACACCGACGACCTCATTGCTCACCCGTGCGCTCAACGGCATCGCCCGGCACGTCCCGCCCCGCTACCAGGACGCCTGCTTCGATGCCGTGGACGCACTGACCTCCATCCTCCCCAAGGGGCCCTCCCGCGAGGCGCCCTCACTGGACGACATCGATCTTCCCACCGACTACATAATGGTCTACGGTGACGCCTTCACCGTCCCCTACGGCGCGAAGGTGGAGAAATCCTTTTCGGACACCCACAAGATAATCTCCTACAAGGGCACGACCATGGGCATCGTATCGGCGCCCATGGGCCAGGAGCATGCGGCCATGCTAACCGATGCCCTCTGCCGCGGCGGGGCCCGCAACTTCACTTACATCGGCAACGTGGGCGGTCTTACCGACGGGCTCGACTCCGGTGACATCATCTATGCTACGGGCGAGGTCGGGACACGCTCCCCCATCCCAGAGATATACAATTCCACAACGTCGGTGAGCGAAGAGCTCAACGACGCGCTCCTCGCGTCCGCGGACGCACAGGATATCACGCTCAAGGGAGCCACCATCTACGACACCTGCTCCTGGGTCCGGGAGGAGACTCCCGCCCGGCTCACAGAACTCGTTGACGCGGGCTACGAAGCCGTCGAGATGGAGCTCGCGGCCGTAAGCGCTGTCGCGAACAGCTACGGTGGCGGTGCCACTGGCCTCATGTGGGTCGTGGACGACCACCTCGCACAGCCGGAGCTCAAGGGCGAGCGGATGAGCTCAGGCAACGTATCCAAGTACACAACCGGTGTGCGTACGGCCACCAAGCTGATGCGCATCGCCGTCAAGTCCGTCCACCACAGGAACGGAGCACAGGAGGATACGAGCCGTGTATGAGCTCGAGGAGGGTGCCGGCGACGAGTACGCAGTGGCCCATGAGGTGTTCAAGGAGTTCTCGGACGATGAACTTTCCTCTCTTGTTGGAAATCTCCACGGTGTCTACCCGCAGCGCGGCTGCCGGCAGCGGTGCCCCGGATGTCACGCATCATCGCTCCCGAAGATCGCCACCGCGCGCTGGGATCAGACCGAGAAGTTCATGGAGGCGTTGGGCCAGGCATCGGCGTACACGGGGATCCCCGTGCAGGGGAACACCTACGAGGGCGTGCTGGTCGAGACCTTCAGGGACAGCGAGCCCGGTCACCTCCGGTACGAGACCGGCGAGGGCATCGGCGACTTCACGAAGTCGGTGTACGATGCCACCGGAAAGCGCTCGAAGATCATCACGTCCGGCGTTCACTACCAGCTCGACGGCGACGAGGTCGTCGCGGACCAACACGGCCTGGACCAGCTCGAGCAGGCCGCAGGTTATTCCGGGAAGTTCGCAGTCTCCATGTCAATCCAGACGATGCAGTACCGCAAGCTGGGGCAGGAACAGGACGCGAAGCTCCTGGCCAAGGTCGTCGAGGCGGCGATCGACGGTGCGTCAACGGACACTGATGTCTACATGGACATGATGTACTTCGCCGACCAGGAAAATCCCTCGACCGTCCCCCTGGACCGGAACACCAACCAGCGCACGAAGGACACGGTCTCCCTGTTCCGGGACGTGCTGGACAACATCTCCACCGATCGTCTCTCCAACGACGAGAAGGGATATCTGCTCGGACGGTTGGAGGACGATGACATGAACGGCACCGGGAACATGTCCGCAACGCTCCCCGACCGGAACATCGGCTTCCGGGTGTCGCCCTACCTCGTCATGGGCCGGGCTTCCAAGGACGTGGCCAATGGACAGGTCGCGAGCACGACCGCGGTCACCGATTGGCTCACGGTGCTCGACGGCGATGCCGGTGAGACCATCTCTCTGACCTACGATGGCCAGCGTCACGAGTACACCAGGGATGATCTCAAGAACGACGGAGAGAAACGTCACGAGTTCGTGGAGCTAGTGAAGATCCTCAGGGGCGACGGGCTGCTCGCCGAGGAAGCGGAGCTGGACGGCAACTGGCTCGGGTTCTTCCGTGCCGAGGTGGACCTCTCACAGCCCGCGGAAGGGATCAAGCCCCGCCAGGTCCTCTACGCTCCCGGCGTCAACCACGGTCCGACGGTGAACCTGCTGGTGAGCGATCTCGTGGGCGAGGAGCTCCAGGTGGTCATCCCGTACAAGCGCCTCCATCTCTAGGAGGGGCAGCACTCATATCTCCAGCTCGGGGATTCCCTTGTTCCCCCGGCAGCCCTTGATGTGGTTGTTGAACGCGGCCTTCCGACCAAGTGGGAAGGTCTTCCCGCACTGGGCGCACACGAGGGCGTTCTTCTTTCGCATGTTGAGCCGGCGCTCGAACACACCGCGGTTCTGACGCTCGATCATCTCCTGGTCCTTCTTCGACAGTACCATGGAACACCCCTCCTCTGGACGGTGGGCGCCAAGGTTAAAAGCCTGTGCCCCTGTTCATACATAGGGACCGGGACATGGAGGACGCAGCCGTACAGACCGTATTGATCGAGGACGTGCTCCGGAGCGTGACGGGGCTCAAACTGTCGGTCGTCAAGGGCCATGACCATGCTGTCGGGTACGCTCTCTCGAGCCATGTGCTCGAGCTCTTCCACCGCCGTGGCCTGGGGACCGCGTACGATGGTATCGCCGGACTCCACCGCTTTGTTGTCGAGGAGGAGCGCGACCTCTCCGAAGAGGAGCACTGGGCCGTCGTCCACGTGGTGCGCATGTGCGAGGAGAAGGGCTTCATCTCAGAGCCCAACGGAAAGCGCGCGTGAGCCTGTCGGCTCAGGCCGGTCCGAGCATTTCCCTGACCTCGCCACAGAGAACGCTCGCCATGTCAAGGTCCTTGCACCACACCGTGATGGCCGCCGTGCCGCCCTTGTCGCTCTCGGTCAACACGACAGTGAGGAAGATCTCGTTGTTCGTCATCTCCTCCCTGCCCGAGAATGAGAGTGTCGCTCCGGAGGATTCCTCCTCCCTTCTGGACGTCACGATGTTGAGCTTGACAAGCCCCTTCTTGAGGGCGCCGACAGCATCGTCGATGCTCTCCACATCGACCTCTTCCCCGACGTGCTCCAGCTCGCTCGTCATCCCGGTGAACTCTTCCTCGTTGACGAGGATGGTCGTGAGGTACGGTGTGCAAGAGCCGATCAACTTGGGAGGGATGTCGACGACGGCCTTCCTCCCGCCGACGACGGTGAAGGTCGCGGTACCGCTCAAGCTCCCTGTAATACAGCCGCTGGGATGAAGGGTGACCGTGTTGGTGACGGTGTCGGTCGGCCTGACATCACCGAGATCGATGTCGCAGGTATTGTACTTGTCATGGAACCCGGGCGGTACTTCGATCTTCACATGAAGGTCCTCCAGCCACATCTTGGAGACGTTCGTGATGGACACGGTGACCTCGGTGTCCATACCCTTCTTCAGCACAGTCCGCTCAAGCTCGACGAGCTCGGGGCCAAAGGGCTTTATCGGCTCTTCCTTCTCATCAGAGCCCCAGAAGAGACCCAGCATGACGTTAGTGGCCATATGACCTACCAGTGATAACGGATGTGACGGGTAACCTTGAAGAACCTTCTCTCTTGGTAGCAAGGTTCGGGAGGGGAAGATCCCTCCCATGGGCCCGGCAGGATTTGAACCCGCGGTCTACGGCTTAGGAGGCCGCCGCCCTATCCAGACTAGGCCACGAGCCCACGATGTACCCTCACTCGGGCTTCTCCTCCATCACCATCTCGCCCTGCTTGAACACCCTGATGATGCCCCCGCTCTGGGACACCGCCACGGCGATCGCCATGGTGTTCTTGGTGATGGCGGCGCACGCCAGGTGGCGCGAGCCGAGCCCCGAGGGGACGCTGACCCCTTCCGGGTCAATGTTTAAATAGGCACCGGAGGCGTAGATCGTCCCGTCCGCGCCGATGATGAACACGCCGTCGAGCTGGGCGAACTCTTTGATGGTCTCTTTGAGCTCCGGGTCGGTTATGTTCCGATGCTCTTCCGCGTACCCGGAGAATGGATTGATGATGAGCTGGCGCGAGCGCTTGAGAACAGCGTCCGAATCGCCGACGATGAAGGCAGTTCCGATGTGGCGGCCCTCGCGGCCTTCCTTTGCGACCTCCTTGGCGAGCGCGATCACCGTTTCCAGAACGTCGCTGCCCACGTTCTTGTCCAGCTCGAGCACGGACATCTCGAAGAATGTGCGGTCGATGTCGAAGAGGAACAGGAGGCCCGAGTAGCCCGCGCCGAGCGAACTGTCGCCCACGCTCACGATGCGGTCACCTTCCTTGAGCCAGCCCTCGCGGATGATGCCCATCACCGCCTCCTTGATGAAGATGGCACCCTCGATGGGCGAGGCCTTCACCTCGATGACGAACTCCCCGCGTCGACGGTAGTTGACGGCTCCGCGTCGGGATTTCTTGAACATGACCACCCGCACCGGCGTCTTCGGAGGGGTGAGGATGCTCATCAGGCGCTTCTTGAACTCCTCGAAGGTGTCCGAGGGGACAGGTGCATCGGGACGCTCCAGGGACACGATGGCGTCGGCAGAGACCTCCTTGGCCACGTTCACCGCGGCCCTCCCGATGGACTCCTGTATCTTTTTCACTGAGTGACTACCCACGTTCAATGTATATAAATTGAAATGGCCCTCATGCGAGCGCGCCCACGACCTCGATCGGCTCACCGGCCTCGGCGGCCCGCTTGAGGCGCTTGCCTTCGGGGCTCCGCACCGGCACCTTGACCTTGCCCTTCCGGTCGGCGACCATGGTCGTCACTGTCTCACCGCCAGCGCGCAGGTCCACGGTCACACCGGCCATCCTGCTTCCGAGCTCGAACACGTAGTTGCGCTTCCCCTCCATGAGCCGGAAGCGCAGGGCTCCGCTCTTGGTGGATGGTCTGGATGCACGGGGCGCCTCGCCCAGGGCGCGTACGTCGAGACGGATGCCGACGGCCCGCTCCAGCGCAGCGATCGTGCTGCCGCGTTGACCGATGATCCGCGAGACCTGGTCGTCGGGCACGTACACGGCCGCACGCCGCTCGGAGAGCACCTCCACACGCACGCTCCGTGTCGAGCCCACCCGCCGGCCCACTATCCGGACGATGCGGTCCCTGAGCCGAGCGACGTCCTTGGGTGCCATGGACCGTACCGGGACCACGGCCGTCTCGTCCCCGAAGGTGTAGATCTCGAACCTCGGTTCCTTGGAGAAGAAGTCGCTGACCACGATAACTGGACGGGCGAGGTCCGACTCGGTCATCCCGTGGGGGACCTTGATAGCCATCTTGACGTCGAACACCTCATCCACGAACCCGTCGCGGACGAACACCACCGTGTCGATGATCTGTGGGAGCATGCCCAACTCGACTCGACCGATGAACCGCTGGATGGCGTCGATGGCCGAGGACGAGTGGGTCACCCCAATCATCCCGACGCCAGCCATGCGCAGGTCCGCGAAGATGCGGAAGTCGTCGGTGCGGCGCAGCTCGTCGAAGATGGTGTAGTCGGGACGGAGGAGGAGAAGGATGTCGGCGGTGCGCTCGAAAGAACCGTCCAGCGGGCCGTACTGGGAGACTTCAGGGCCCACCTGCAGGTCGCGGGGGGACTCCATGGTCTTTACGACCTTGTCGTTGGCAGCGTACAGCTCGGCCAACGCCCGGGCGAAGGTGGACTTCCCAGCACCCGGTGAACCGGCGATGACAACGCCCTCGGCCCGGGATTCCAGTCGTTCGAGCAGCTCGGGGGCGAGCTCGTAAGCCTCCAGGTCCGGCCGCGCCACGGGGCGCACGACCGTCATCTCAACGCCGTCGGCGAAGGGTGGGATAGCGATGCCGATGCGCAGGGCCCCATACTGGACCACGGTCGCCCCAGTTGCCTCGATCTCCACGAACCCCTCCGGTGAACGGCGGGTCCGTTCAAGGGTGTCGACGATGTACTCCATGACCTGGGCCCGCGTGAGCGGTTCGGCCCCCAACGGCTCGAGCTGCACCTCTCCAGGCCTGCCTCGCTTGACGAGCGGGCGTACACCTTCGCGCAGGTGCACGGACATGGTGTCCTCGCTGAATAGCTCCTCAACCTTGAGACGTTCGCTCGCACCACCCACCTTCACCACGCTGATCTGCAGCGCTTGGGCGAGCGCCTCCTGAACACGGCTGGCGGTAATCAAAGCGGCCTTCTCGTCCTTTGCGAGCTGACGGGCCGCGCGGTCGGACTGGGTCCGACCGATACGGCCGTGGAGCTGTTCACCCGACGAGAGCTTGAGGGCGAGCCGTCCCTCGTTCTGGAGGGCCACGAGGCGCTTGACCTCTTCCAGCCCCACCCACCCCGACGGGTGGTCGGCCTTTGCCTCCTCCTCGAGCTCATGCACAACGGCGGCCGGGACGATCAGCTCGATGGTCCCTCCGTCCGCCGCATCGAGCACGCGGTCCGCTCCTCTGGCGATGAGGGCCGATGTATCGATGACGTAGCCGGACACGGGAACACCTGGCCGCTGCCACCCCTTCAAACCTTAAGTAACTAGCACTCAGGGCGCCGGATCCTTTTCGATAATCTTTAAGTGAATTACCGTTCGAGAATAGGTCGTGGTTTTCGAGGTCGTCCCTATCGCCTTCGACTCGATGGGCGTGCGCTCCATGTGCACCCTCGTGCGCGCAGGTGATCACCGTATCGTCGTGGACCCTGGTGCCTGCCTCGCCAAGACCCGGTTCGGGCTGCCGGCCACGAGCCCCGAGATGGACGCCCTCACGGAAATCGCCGAGCGCATCGCCGAGGTCGCAGAGACCGCGGACACCATCATCGTCTCCCACTTCCACCACGACCATTATGGTCCGAACTCCAACTTCTATACACAGAAGCTGGTCATCGTCAAGCACCCCAAGGAGAACATCAACCGCAGCCAGAAGATGGTGCATGCGCCCTTCTTCATCAATAGGCTGAGGAGCATGACCCGGCAGATGGAGTTCGGTGACGGCCAGAAGTACAAGCTGACCGGCTGCACCATCGAGATGAGCCCCGCGGTGCCCCACGGTACGAGCCGCACCAGACGTGGGTACGTGCTCATGACCAATGTAAGGTCCAAGGAGGGCTCGTTCGTCCACACTTCGGACGTACAGGGCCCCACCGAGGAGGCAACACTCCAATGGATCATCGACCGGGATCCCACCATCCTTGTCGTGGGTGGCCCCCGGTTCTACGTTGCCGGGAAGCTCAAGACACATCTCCTTGAAGATGCGGAGAATGGATTGCGCCGCCTCCTGGACGAGACGCGAGTGAAGAAGCTCGTGCTCGACCACCACGCCGTCCGCCAGCTGGAGTACCGCTCGAAGCTCACCTCGGTGTGGGAGGACGAGCGCGTGATGACCGCCGCCGAGTACCTGGGCCAGGATAACAACCTCCTCGAGGCCCGGCGTCAGGAGCTGTGGAAGGACAAGTTCATGGAGGGATCCGAACTAGTACCGACGGATCCTCCAGCAGATATATGAGCGGCCGTTCGTGCTCTGAAGCGAATCCCTTGAGAGCTACTCGCAGGGCCGCAGCAGGATCGCTTCCTGCCGGGATGGCGACCAGCCGGAACACCCCCTCGAGCTCTTGGGGGTCCATCTCGGTGAGCATGTTGATACTCCCCTCCCCCACGGTGTCGATGGTGCGTAGCAGGTCCACAGGCTTCTGGTTCCCTATGCGGAAGACATCGGCCCCGCACCGCTTGGCGATCACCTTGCGCATCGCCTCCCGTGGGGGGAGACCTGCGACGGCCGACATGGCCTCGCTGAACGCCTCGTTACCGACGCCGTCCGAGCACGGGGCGATCACAACGATGCGTCCGCGACCGTCCTTGCGTACCGCGTTCCAGCCACAGTGGACGGCCTTTACAGCTTGATAGAGGTTGATGCCCTGGGCTGCTGCGGACACCACGACGATATCGCCGGGCCGTTCTATGTCGACCACCCGCAATCCCTCGAGCACGGGCGCTGCAGCGGAGTGGAGCGCTCCCAGCTCCCCGGCCGCGAGGTGCACGATGTGGCCGCAGTCCATCACGGCGTCCACGCCGAACACAGGCACCCGCTCGGTCGCCATGCGGGCGATCTCCGTGATGTCCTGGAAGACGGGATTGTCTTTGATATTGGCAAGCCGGCACTCTGACATGAACCCGTGCTCGGGATGGAACATCCGAGCGTGGTTCACCTGGATGGTCTCCCGACCTGCGGTCCAGGGGCAGATGGACTTCACGGTCCCCGCCTGGCCGGCGAAGTAATGGAACTCGCTGTCGGTGAGGGGGATGACCATGGACGCTTCGAGCAGGCGACGGTCGAGCCATACGGGTGTCCCGAACCGGGTGGTACCGATGCGCTCGTTGTCCCGGTCGCAGTCATGGACGAACACCCTCTCGCCAAAGTCGCGGGCCAGTTCCGGCGTTAGGATCATGCGGGCCACCTCCTCCTCGGTAGGTGGGCGGTGGGTACCGGAGGCGACCATGACCTGGACGTCATCATCGGCAACACCGCATCTGATGAGCGCATCGCGCAACAGCGGAAGGAGGATCCGCGTGTGCTGGTTCGGGCGTGTGTTGTCGTCGACGAGGATGAGCACGGACCTCCCTCGCAGGTAGTGCTGTGCCACCGTCTCTCTTAGGCTCAGCATCCCTAGCGGCTCGTCGAGCGCACGGGCCAGCGCGGTCGCGGGATCACCGACAGGCGTCGCGCAGGATGTGGGGCGCAGGATGTGGACATCGACATCGCGTGGCAAGAAATCACGCAGCGTCCTATTGCCATACTCAAGACCGGCAATTATAGTCACATGCTGCGATTTCATGGACGTCCAATGGGCTTGCTATTTTAAATGACTGATTATCTGGAGCTCACGTCGTATTTATGTAGGTACTTTGTGGAATGGTATAGATGTATTTATTGTATATACAACCTATGTAGAAAGCATTAAAGCACAAGATGACTAAATATTGGAAGAAGCATGTACTTTGATAATCGTTAGATGGTGCTATGAGGGGTATTTGGATGCATTTCAGAAGCAAGCGCGGTCAGGCATCAATAGAATTCTTGATGACCTACGGCTGGCTCTTCCTCGTCATCGTTATCGCTGGTGCTGCTTTGAACTCCATGGGCTTCTTGAATCCCGGCACCTACGTCAAGAGCTCCTGTGTCGGTTTCCAGAAACTCCATTACCGTGACCACCTCCTCGGTGCCAGGCGCGAGACCGGCCTCTTCGACATCCCGGACGACAACGTTGACGGCAACGACCGGGAGAGCCTCTTCAACCTTCGTCTCCAGAACGGCTTCGGTAAGCAGGTCATGATCAAGGAGGTTCTAGTCGAGTTTCCCGAGGGTGTGGTCCAGCGGTGGACCGACCGTGGGTACGCGTGCGAGACGTTCAACCGTGATGGCGAGACCAACTCGGGATGCCAGCAGCACAACCTCACTGAGGCTGAGATCGTCACTCTCCGTATGGAGGACGTTGGGGCGGGGACGCTTGACCTGCTCGGCGGGAATGTCTACCGGGCGAAGGTGAAGGTCACCTACGACAGCTTCGGCGAGCTGCAGGGCATGTCCGAGACGGCCATCTGCTCGGGCAAGATCGAGCTCGGTGGCGACGACCGGGCCTACTTCGGCAACCCCGTCCCGATCCAGGGCTACGATCTCGAGTCGGACTTCGGCGGAGCCACGGCGGTGTACGCGGCCGACATCGACGGCGACGGTGATGTTGACGTGCTCGGTGCCGGGTACGATGTTGACACCATCGCCTGGTGGGAGAACCTCGGCGGCGCGTCCGGCTGGGACGAGCACCTCATCGATTCCTCCTTCTTAGGAGTGAGGGACGCCTACGCCGCCGACCTGAACGGCGACGGCGACATGGACGTCGTCGGGGCTGCTTTCACGGGCGACGAGATCGCCTGGTGGGAGAACGACGGTGCGAGCCCGCCCACGTTCACCAAGCACTCCATCGACTCCTCCTTCGACGGCGCCCGCGCGATACACGCCATCGACCTGGACGGTGATAGCGACATCGACGTGCTCGGCGCTGGCGCCCTCGCCTCCGAGGTCGCCTGATGGGAGAACACCGGCAGCGGCTGGACCAAGCACTCGATCGACGCGTCCTTCGGCGGCGCCCGTGACGTGTACGGGGCCGATATCGACGGCGACAGCGACATCGACGTTCTCTCCGCCGGGTACATCGAGAACGAGATCGCCATGTGGGAGAACACCGGCAGCGGCTGGACCAAGCACGTCATCAAGGACGACTTCGACGGTGCGTCTGCGGTCCACGCGGCCGACCTGGACGGCGACAGCGACCTTGACATCATCGGCGCCGCATACGACGACGCCAAGCTCCTGTGGTGGGAGAACGGCGCCAGCTGGGACGAGCACGTCATCGACGGTAACTTCGAGCACGTCACCAGCATCTTCGCGGCCGACATCAACGCCGACGGCGACCTCGACCTCGTTATCGCACAGTACAACGACGGCTCCATCTCGTGGTACGAGAACAAGGGATCTGTCTGGACCCGCAACTACGTGGTCGACAACTTCGACGGGGCGCTCTCCGTCCACGCCGCCGACCTCGACGGCGACGGCGACCTGGACATCGCAGCGGCAGGCGAGATCGTCAACACTATCACCTGGTGGGTCATGAGCGACGATCCCTCCGAACAACCGCCCGGCGGCGCCACACCGACGCCCACGCCCGGTCCGTCGGCGACCCCGACGCCCACACCGGACCCGTCAGCCACACCCACACCGACACCAACTCCCACACCCACGCCGACACCTACTCCCACACCTACTCCCACACCGACACCCACCCCTGTCCCGGGTATGCAGGTCAACTTCCAGCCAGATGGCCGCCCCGTACCGTCCGGGTATATGATGGATAGCGGCGAGGCCTTTGGTGACCGCGGTAACGGCTACAGCTACGGCTGGGATTCCAACAACTTCGAGACCCGTGACCGCGGTACCAATCCGGACCAGCGCTACGACACGCTGAACCACCTCGAGAAGTCCGGTGACCGGACCTGGGAGATCGAGGTTCCCAACGGGGCCTACGATATTCTCCTGGCAGCGGGCGACCCGGACCATACTGACCAAGTGAACACGTTTAACGTCGAGGGGACGGTGCTGACCGATCCGGACGGCCAGGACAACTATGACGAGTACACCACGACCGTGACCGTGAGCGATGGAAAGCTGACGGTCAATCCTGCGGCAGGATCCAGCAACTCCAAGATCTGCTTCATCCATATCACGAGCAGCTCGACACCGACACCCACGCCAACGCCCACGCCCACGCCCACGCCAACGCCCACGCCCACGCCCACGCCCACACCGACGCCGCCCCCGTCGCCGACGCAGTCACACTTGCCGACCCCCTCGC
>PVBE011052692.1_pt1 | contig 23804 bp, 26 predicted proteins | sample 1631181 | NCBI WGS metagenome assembly PVBE01 (sample SAMN08397723, study PRJNA350692) | Marine metagenome, whole genome shotgun sequencing project. | isolation source: water | place: Pacific Ocean | collected 2012-04 | reverse complement strand
GCCTTCTTCATCTGCTCGGCGGTGGGCTCGCCTGACTCGTTCCCCCAGGCCCAGAAACTTCGTTTGGCCATTGCCGTCTCCTACTGTTTATCTGAGCCTACCAAGTGATATGTAACTACCGCCTCAACGATTTGTGGGCTACCACAACAGTTCGTGGTGAGTTCCGCCGAACCATGAACGCGCAGAAGACAGGCCCTTTCGACATCCTTCGATGGAAGGACAGGGTGAGCGGTTATTTGAAAATCGGGTTAGTCGGCCATCTCGAAGCGTTCGTTCTCGGCCGGTTTGGACCACATCTCACCAGCTCCGGCCATTGCTGCAGCCCGCTCTGGACTGGCGCGCCAGGCATCGTAGATCTCATTGGAGTCCCAGGTCACCAGGGTAGAGATCTTAGTGGGGTCATCCTGAGATATGAAGGTCAGCCGCATGCCATAGCCTGGAGCCTTGCTCTGGGCCAGGCCGTTGCCGTCCAGCATCTTCTTGGCTTCTTCAACTTTTTCGGGTTTTGCCCAGTGGTGGGTAAGTACGCCAATCATCGTTCTTGGCTCCTGATAATCATCTTGTTGTGTTGGACTAGGCCAACTCAGGGTCCACAGGCGCGAGTATATCACTTGTCCTGGCTGTCTTTAACCTTGAGCAACCGCCCGACGGCAAATGCGACTATCGCCGCTCCGGCGCTGAGTACTGCACCCATCTTGGCCGGGTCTTGGAAGGCCGGATCCTCGTAGGCCTTACCAGCGACAAACAAGGCCACGGTCAGTCCCAGACCAGCGATGATCGCCGCAACCAGCAGATGCTTGACGCCCATTCCCTCCGGCAGCGGGAATCCGAGCTTGACGCCAACCCAAGAGAACAGTGTTATACCGATGGCTTTACCGACGATCAAAGCCATAATCACGATCAGTGTGACCTCGGTGATGCTGCCAAGGGCCACTCCGGCGTTGGCAAAAGCAAAGAAGAACAGACCAAAATCTACCGGCAGCTTGAGCTGGTGTTCAAAGTCATCAAGCGGTACCTGGTAATGATGCGGCTCCAGAGCTTCCAACCCAGCGTCGAGCCCATCAGGATGGGCGTGCTCGAATTCCTGGTCACCGTCGCCAAACATCCCATGGGCCACGCTAGGCCCCGGGAGGAACGGGATGATTACCACTAGCGCCAATGCCGGTTCGATTCCCGACTTGACTAGGCCAACCCAACTAAGCCCACCAGCGATCAGGATGTAGATCGGCCAGTGGCGCACGCCGACCCGGCGCATGGCATAAGCAGCAGCCATGCCGCCGACCACCAACAACAGCCAACCGGGCTCCACAGGATGTGCTGGGTCAGGATAGAACACGGCGATGATTCCCAGACCTATGGCGTCATCGGCCACCGCTAGCAACAGAAGAAAATTGATCGCAGGATGCCCGTTGCCGAAGATGACCCGAGCCACCAACCAGGCCAGAGCGATGTCGGTGGCGGTGGGAATCCCCCATCCGTTGGCAACGGTGCCAAAGTCGCCGGACCCACCATAGAATATCCAGGCCAGCAGGAAGAACATACCCGCAGGGCCAAAGACGCCGCCAAGGGTGCCCATCAACGGGTTTATGGCCTTGGGTATGGGATTCAGCGCACCGCCGGGGAGGACAGACTCGGTGATCTCCTTGGTGGCAATTCCGAAGAAGAACACCATGAAGATCTCATTGATTAGGAAGTGAACGGTGACTGCCTTGCCAAAAATCTTGGTGTCATCGCCAAAGATATGGAAATCCACCATCTCTTCATAGGCGTGGAGATCGACATTGGCAAAGACCAAGCCGGCAATCACGCCAACGATCAGCGGGATTGAATACTGTTGCAGTAGGTTTATATGGTGGGCGCGGAGCAGGGCAATATCCTAGGTATCTATAGAGCCCACAGGGTTAGAGAGGCTCTTGTATTTTCAATCGATCAGATTATCGGCCCGATAACCATTCGCTGGTAAAGGGAGCGAATGTCCAAGGATTATATCACCGAGTTGTCACGATAATTATGATTATTCTGGCGTTGGATCAAGTTTTGATCGGGCCGCTTGAGCCACTCCCTCCAGGCTCGGCAAACCCCTGTTTCAGGCGTGACTCAAGTTGACATCCCATAGGGCCTTTGTTACTATCACGGGCAGCCCTTCAACATTGATTTAGGGCTTATTTGGGCTTGTGCGCCGGCCATTTTTGGCCAGGAGGAACCGACCGCGGTGGCTTTCATAAATGGACTCAAATGTCGCGAATGCGGCAGAGAATACGCGGCAGAACCGCTAAACGTATGCGAATTCTGCTTTGGCCCTTTGGAAGTGGTCTACGACTACGCAACCATTTCTGAAGTGGTCAGCCAAGACAGTATCGCCAAGGGTCCTCTCAGCATCTGGCGCTACAAAGACCTGCTCCCAGCCGATGGTGATGATCCGGTCGATATCATGGCCGGCTACACACCGCTCATCAAGGCCAAGGGACTGGGCAAACAACTGGGCCTGAACAACCTGTATATCAAGAACGACAGCGTAAACCCGTCGTTCTCCTTCAAGGACCGCGTGGTCTCCGTTGCGGCGACCAAGGCTCTTGAGTTCGGCTACGACACCATAGCCTGTGCCTCAACCGGGAACTTGGCGTGCAGCGTAGCCGCCCACTCCGCCCGCGCGGGTGTCCGCGCCGTGGTCTTCATCCCCTCCAACCTGGAGCGGGGCAAGATCGTTGGCGCTGCCATCTACAACCCCATCCTGGTTTCCGTGGACGGCACCTACGACCAGGTGAACCGACTCTGCAGCGAGTTGGCCGATGACTACCCCTGGGCCTTTGTGAACATCAACATGCGCCCCTACTACGCAGAGGGCAGCAAGACCCTGGGCTACGAGGTAGCAGAACAGCTGGGCTGGAGACTCCCCGATCACGTGGTGGTGCCTTCCGCGTCCGGCGCCATGTTCACCAAGATCTGGAAAGGCTTCAACGAAATGGCCTGCCTAGGCTTGCTGGACGGCGTGGAGTCTAGCTCCTTTGGCGTGGATCAAAACACCTTTCACCATCCAGCGGTAACCACCAAGATGCACATGCAGCAGGCAGAGGGATGCTCACCCATCGCCACCGCCTGGAACAATAAACAATCCCAGGTCATACCGGTACAACCGGACAGCCTGGCCAAGTCTTTGGCCATCGGCAACCCGGCAGACGGCATCTACGCCATCAAAGTGATCGAGAAATCCGAAGGCTCTGCCTATGCGGTGCCCGAATCTGAGATAGTGAACGGCATCAAGTTGCTGGCCGAGACCGAAGGTATCTTCACGGAGACAGCAGGCGGTGTCACGGTCTCAGGATTGAAAAAACTGGCCGAATCAGGGGCCATCAAGCCGGACGAACTGACCGTTGTCTACATCACTGGCAACGGACTAAAGACCATCGAAGCGGTAGAAGAAGTGGTGGACCCATTAGACATCAAACCGAGCATGCGTTCTTTTGAAGAGATGTTCCAAGGGGCCAAGTAACAAGGCCGATAAGACACGAGAATAAGCAGGGGGGTGTTCGGGTATGGGTAAGCAGCGTGTGAAGTTCACCTTTGAAGAAACGTTGGTCAAGCAACCGGTGATCTACGAGTTGGGTCGCAAGTTCAAGATCGTGACCAACATTCGGCGAGCCGAGGTCGGCGAAACCGTGGGCTGGGTGGTCTTGGAACTGGACGGCGAAGAATCAGAGATACAGAGTGGACTGGAATGGGTCAGTTCCACAGGTGTGAGGGTAGACCCGCTTGGCGGGGATGTAATTGACGGGTAGAAATCGATCTAGAAGTTGATTCTGCCCTGCGCGCCTCATAACAAAGGCGCATAATAAGTGCCTAATGAGGCGATTGAACCAGCAGGAGGGTTTTTCCAGATGAGCGTCACGGTCCGAATTCCCACGCCCCTACGGCGTATGACCAACGGCAAAGATAAAGTTGAAGTAGAGTCCACCCCTTTAGGTGAACTGGTTGAAAAACTGAACGCTGAATTCCCCGGCTTCAAAGACCGATTGGTTGACGAAGAGGGCGAACTCCGCTACTTCGTGAATATCTACCTGAACGGCGAAGATGTCCGTTTCATGGACGGACTGGGTACTGCCACCAGCGACGGCGACGAGATCAGCATAGTCCCCGCGGTTGCCGGCGGCTTCTAGCCTTCCCAGGCAGCGGCCCGGTTTGGCCGCACCAACCCGAATCCTCTCCTGCCAACTGCCTGCAAATGACCGGTTAGACGTTCTGTGCCCGCAGCCTTTGCTCACTTTGCTGCTGTCTAGCTGCCTCGTTTGCAGGCTTGTAGGCGTCCATGAACTCCCTCTGGAAAGCGCCGAACCTGTCTTCCAGGATGGCCGCCCTAATCCGCTCCATCAGAGAAAGCACGAACCGCAGATTGTGGATGCTGGCCAGGCGCAACCCCAACAGTTCCTTGGCGCGGAACAGGTGCCGCAGATAAGCCGCTGAATAATTCTGGCAGGTATAGCAATCGCAGGTCTCGTCCAGCGGGCCCTGCTGCTCTGCATACCGGGCTTTGGTGATGTCCACGCGCCCTTCCGGTGTGAACAAACTCCCATTTCTGGCCACCCTGGTCGGCAGCGCGCAGTCGAACATATCGATACCCCTGGCAACACCTTCCACCAAATCCTCGGGAGAACCCACGCCCATCAGGTAGCGGGGTTTGTCCTGGGGTAGCAACTCCGTCACCTGCCCGGTGAACCGGTACATGTCTTCTTTGTTCTCACCCACCGCCAGCCCGCCGACCGCATAGCCGTGGAATGGAATCTCGGAGATGGCGTGGGCCGACTCATCACGCAGGGCCTCAAAAGTGCCGCCCTGGACGATGCCAAACAGGGCCTGGCCGGATGCCGCACCGGTGGGAGACGCCTGATGGACGTCGTAGCACTCCTGTGCCCAGCGGTGAGTCCGCTCCATGGCCTGATGTACTTCTTTCTCGGTGGCACCGTAGGCGATGCACTGGTCGAAGCACATGGCAATGTCTGGAGCCAGACCCTCCTGGTTGGCCGTGGCAAGTTTGGGAGTGAAATTATGCTCACTTCCGTCTATGTGTGACCGGAACCTGATCCCGTCATCGCTCACCTTCCGCAACGGTCCCATGCTGAACGCTTGAAACCCGCCGCTGTCGGTGAGGATCGGCCCATCCCAACCCATGAACTTGTGCAGACCGCCAAGTTTCTGGACGGTCTGCACTCCGGGTCGGAGATAGAGGTGATAGGCGTTGCTCAGTACCACTTGCGCGCCAACACCCCGCACTTCTTCTGGTGTTAGCCCTTTGACCGTGGCCTGGGTTGCCACCGGCATAAAGAACGGCGTGAGCGCGTTGCCGTGGGGCGTCTCCAGTTCACCGGCCCTGGCGGCGCCTTCGGTGTGCTGTAATTTGAAGTTGAATTTGGTACCTGCCATATGGCCCTTGTCCTGAATCTGACCGGTGATATTCTGTTGCGGAAGCCTTTACGGATGATAGCAGCAGGCTCGGACTATGGTATCCTCTACGAGCCAAGGCCTTCAACTATCCAACCCACCGACCGGCACCACACAGCCAGAGTTTTAATACCGCCGGGCCATCGCCCCGCCGCCCCACGATGAACGAATTCCTAATCAATTTTAGCTCCGACCACACCTTTCTTTGGGCCTTGCTGATCATTGGGTCCATCGGAGGTTCCGCAATCGTCCTCCACCTGTTCTGGACCGGCGTCTTTCAAGTGATCGATTTCTTACGCGGCAATCGGAGCAACGACGCAGGGGGCGGCCACTAAGATGTGGTTCCCCAACGCAGAGGTCACCGTCAATCCGGCGCTCCTATTGCTCCTGGGAGTTATGGTTGGGACGCTGAGCGGCTTCTTCGGCGTGGGTGGCGGGTTTCTGATCACCGGAGGGCTGCTGGTCTTCGGGGTGCCTCCTGTATTCGCGGTGGGCACCGGCCTGGCCCTGATCATGGGCTCCTCAATTATCAACACCCTCAAGCACCGACACCTGGGCAACGTGGACCTCAGGCTGGGGATGTTAATGCTGGTCGGAACGGTTCCGGGCGTCTTCCTAGCCGAGCAATTGAACTCCACGCTGGAAGAAGCAGGGGTGATCGGCCCGGTCATCCGCTACGTATATATCCTGTTCCTGGGAGCACTGGGCGGATTTATCGTAAACGACTATTTCAAGGTGCGAAGGGCTGCCAGATCCGGCGGTGAAGAAATATCCACAGCGTCTTTGGCTCGGCGGGTCCAGGCCATGCGTGTCCCGCCCCATTCCATCTGGCTGCCCGGCAAAGGTTCAGTCTCCACCTATGTATCACTCCCGGTTTCGGGAATCGATAACCTGTCTGTGTTCATACCGGTGGTATTGGGCTTCGCCGTGGGGTTTTTCGCTGGGTTGTTGGGAGCCGGAGGGGGATTCCTGCTCATGCCCGCGTTGATCTTCGGACTGGGGGTGCCTACGACTGTGGCAATCGGCACTGACCTCTTCCAGATCATCGTGACAGGTTCCTGGGGGACTTTCATCTACGCCATGTCGCACAGTGTGGACCCCAAGATGGCCATCTTCATGCTTACTGCGGCGTCCGTGGGCTCTCAACTGGGGGCTTCCGCAACCAACTTTGTGGAACCAGCCCGTATTCGCATCCTCTATGGGATCACGATCCTGGGCGGAGGGGTAGCGGTGGCCTTGGAGCAGATATCCACCTTCTCTGATGGTGTGGAATTTCTGTCCACGTTGGCTTCGGTGGTGCTGCTGAGTATCGCCGGGGCGATGTGCCTGATCATCATGGCCATGATGATAATCGCCAAGCGGGAAGGCGCGAAAACGAGCTTGGCCCCAGCAGACGACTAGCTGACCAGCCCCTGCACGGTCCTCTCGACCAATTCCTCGGGGACATCGGTGCGGACCACCGAACGGCCTACCTCTTCCAACATCACCCAACGCTTGGAGCCACTCTGTACCTTCTTGTCCAGAGACATTCCTTCCAAGATGGCATCAACGTTCAATCCCTTTGCCGAGGTTGGCAGGTTGAACCGTTCCAGAATGACCCGCTGGCGGTCCACCAATTCTTTGGAATGCAGCCCCATCTCTTGAGCCATGGTGGCTGCGCCCATCATTCCCACAGAGACGCCTTCTCCGTGGAAGAAAGTGCCGTACTCGGTGGTCGACTCCAGTGCGTGTCCGATGGTATGGCCGTAGTTCAACATGATGCGAATACCCAGGGTCTCCCGTTCGTCCTGACTGACCACATCGGCCTTGATGGCCATGCTGCGGCGTATGACATCGGTAGAGATCTCCGGTTCCACGTCCATAAGCGCCTCGGCATGCTCTTCAAAAACGTCAACCAGACTGGCGTCCAATATGAAGCCGTGCTTGATGGCCTCGGCCCAGCCCTCTGACAATTCTCTTTTGCCCAGTGTGGACAGACTCTGAACGTCGGCGAACACACCCTTGGGTTGGTAGAAGGCACCGACCAGGTTCTTGGCTTCGGGTAGGTTGATGGCAACCTTGCCGCCGATGGACGCATCGACCATGGCAGCCATGCTCGTGGGAACCTGTACGAAGGCCATACCCCGCAGATAGGTGGCAGCAATGAATCCGCCCAGGTCTCCTGCGACACCGCCTCCAACACTGATGATGGTGTGACCGCGCTCGGCCTTTAAACCGGCCAGCCAGGTGTAGATGGCCTGGGCCATCTCAAAGCTCTTGCTGGTCTCACCGGCGGGGATGATGAAGCAGTGAGCAGCGATGCCTCGTTTCTGTAACGCACGCTGCACGTTGCGACCATACAGGTTCATCACATTGGAATCGGAGATTATGTAGGCCGTGTTGGTCAATCCCAGGTCCGTGAATCGGTCACCCAAAGAATCGATCAATCCCCATCCGGCAACCACCGGATAGGAACCACCTGCGTGATGTACCTCTGCCGCCAGGTCTGCGTCTGCCATGTTCTGGTCTCCGTTTTACCTAGTTTTTGTCATCTAGACGTATTGCCGGATTCCTGGCCCGCATATCTTGAGGACTGCCTGGGCCACTTGGTCTGGAGTTAGTCCGTCTGTTTCCACCGTATGGTGGGCTTGAGAGTACATCGGCATCCGTTCTTCCAGCAGGTCTACGATCCGCTGGAGCGGGTTGCCTGCTCCCAGTAGTGGACGCACCGGTGCGTTAGGGTTGCCCCTGGTCACCCGGTAGTGGATGGTCTCCGGGCGGGCGTTGAGATAGAAGACAGTGCCACAATCCAGCATGGTGCGGCGGTTCACATCGTCGATAAAAGACCCGCCGCCCACCGCTATTATCCGACCAGTATCAGAGCAAATATCCGCCACCACAGACCGTTCCAGTTCCCGGAACGCATCCTCTCCAGAGTCCCGGAAGATCTCAGCAATGGGCTTTCTGGCCCGGGACACTATCTCCTCGTCGGCGTCGATCCGGGGCCAGTGACAGCGACGCGAGATAGCCCTCGCCACACTGCTCTTGCCCGAGGCCATGAAGCCCACCAGAATTATGTTGCGTACTTGGTCTGCCTGCATGGTTCGGCCTGAACTCTACCTGCCGCCGAATTAGTCCGGCAGCCGGGTCAGATGCATCCGCGAATCCATGCTGGTGTCGGTCTCAAAGTACAACACCTGCTGGCCAACGCCGTTGGTGTTGGGCGTGTCGGAAACGAATTTCAGGCCGTGGGCCTCGCATTCACCTATACACGATGGGATATCTCCCACCACGTAGCCCACGTGGTCCATGACATGGTCGTTGGTCATGGCATCGGTGTCCGGAGGCTGAATGAGTTCCACCTGGACCTCGCTGAAGTTCACAAAGGCGTTCTTGCCGCCGGTGCGAGAAGGGCCGCCACCCAGGAGGCTGCCATTGAAGTTGTCCACGTACCACTTGATGGCTTCTTCCAGGTTCTTGACCCGGTAACCAGCATGGATGATGCGCTCAATCGCCAAGCCGTCATTGGCTTCCGGCGGGGCGTCAGGCAGTTGGGTGATGTGCATCTTCACACCGTTGGTGGTGCTGGAATCGAAATACAGCAACTGGTGGCCCAACACGTTGACGTTGGGCTTGTCGGCAGCAAACTTGAACCCGCGGGCGGTCAACTCGTCAATGGACTTGTTGATGTCCGCAACCACGTAGCCAACGTGGTGCATGGTGAGGATCTCACTGGAAAGACCGGTCTGGTCCACCGGCTCCAGCAGTTCAGCCTCGGCATTGCCGAAGCGCACGTAGGCGTTGCGCCCACCGCTGGGCATCGCGTAACCCGCAGCCAAGGGACCGCCACCGGCCTTCACCGCACTGAACGATTCCTCGAACCAGGCGATGGCGCGGTCCAAGTCCGGGGTCAAATACCCAATATGTTGAATCTTCTCGAACACGATTTCTCCTAAATTGTCACGGAATGGCCAAGCCATACGCCAAGGCCAATTTAAAACTCCGGCAGGTACAAAGAGCCAGTTAAGCCGGCCGGCCGGGGGCTGGGAAGTAGCCCGAGCCGGTGCAGAACTCCACCCGGTTGCCGTCTGGGTCGTTGATGAACATGAAGCCCTGGCCATCGAACCGCACGCCGTGGCGGAGGATCTCAAAACCGTTCTCCTCCAAAGTCTTCATGGTCCCTTCAAAGTCTTCAACCTCAAAGGCGTGGTGGGTGTTCTCGGGCTTCACCGGCGCGTCCGGGGTCTCGATCAAGTGCACCATGATGCCGTTTTCCAGTTGCAGCCAGGTAATTTCCGGGTTCGGTACCTGACTCTCGATCTGCTTGATGCCCAACAGTTCGTTGTAGAACTTCATGGCCCTGGCGGTGTCCTTAACCATGGTTGTCACGTGGTTAATCTGTTTTGTCTTAATCTGTCCTGGCATGAGACTCCTATTTCCTGGAAAGAATTTCTGAGATTGGTCACACTACAGTCTGTGCCTAATTATGCCACAAAGCCCATAGATTGGGCAGGCGCACTAGAGAGTGCTACCCACGGTCACGGTAATCACGCCAACCACTGTGATCCCAACGCCAAGGAACAACCACTTGGTGAGGTCTTCCATCTTAGAGATGAAGACCTGGGCCAGGATCAGGGTGAAGATGGGATTGGTAGAAACTATGGGCGAGACCACCGTCACGTCTGAGCGTTCCAGAGCGAAGTAGAGAGCAATGACTCCCGTGGCAGCCGCCAACCCCGAGAAACCGGCTGACAACGCGAACATGAGGTTCCCTTTGGCGGCCTTGACCTCCCTGACGGTGCTGGCTCCAGCCAACGGCGATAACAATATGATGCCAAAGAGCAGACCAAGGGCAGAGACCATGAGCGGCGAGCCGTATTCCTCGGTCAGTTCTTTGGCGATGACGTTGGTGCCCCCATAGGAGGCCGCTGCCACCAGGGCCAGGCCAAACCCGATCACGGCTCCCCGGTTGTTGTTCACTCCGTCACGGATCGAGTTGCCCAGGGCGGTGGTGAGGCCTACAACCACGGTGAGCGTGCCAAGCAGCACCACAAAGTGGGGCCGCTCGCCGGTGATGGTGATGGCAAACACAGAGGCAAATACCGCTGCCGTGCTCTGGATGGCTGCCGTGCGGGATGCTCCAATGCGCCCAATAGCCTGATAGCTGCTGGTCCTACCGCCCAGAAAGTTGACCACGCCCAGAAAGAAGAACCAGACCAACGCCACCGGAGGCAGGTCTTTGATATCTGAAAATGCGAAGACCAGGGCCAATAAAGCCGTGGGACAGAAACTGACTACCACCGACAGCAATGTGCTGGAGAGGGGACTCATGCCTTGCATGCCGACCCGGGCCAGAATCGCGGCACTACCGAACCCGAAGCCTGATAACAACGACAGCGCTATCGCATCCATAGCTAACGCACCGTCTTGTCTGTTGGACGGATCATAGCTGGCTTCCCACCACAACCAGGATCACTCCCGTGACGGCCATCAGCGTTCCAGCGACCAATCTTCGAGTGACGTTTTCCAGCCTAGCCAGAAAGATGTGGGCCAGCAAAAGGGTGACCATCGGGCTGCTGGCTACGATGGGGCTGATTACCACTACGTCGGCCTTCTGTATCGCAAAGTACAGCGCATTCACGGCTATCCCAGAGGCCAAACCGGCCAAGGCGACGAAGCGCAGGGAGAACAAGGTCTGGCCCAAGCCCTGGTCGCCGACGCGCAGGACCCCGGTTCTGGCAGTGGTTACCCCCACCAAAGGCGCAATGATCACCAGCCCGACTAGCATGCTGAAAGCGGTTACCATCAACGGCGAGTCGTATATCTCGATCGCCTGTTTGGCCATCACGTTGGTGGCCCCGTAGGAAGCGCCCGCAGCCAGGGCCATGAGGCAACCCAGTAGGAAAATCTTATCGGTCCGCCACCCTTCCAGGATCGACCCGCCAGCGGAAAAAAGCAGGCCAACAACCACCCCCACCGTGCCCAAAGCGACTAAAGGGTGGATGGTCTCTCCGGCGAAACCCACCGCAAAGAATGCTGCGAAGGGAGCCTGGGTGGAGATGAAAAGACTGGAACGGGATGCGCCGATGAGGTTGGCGGCCAGGAAGTTCTGCGTGCGCCCGCCCAGAAAGGTGATCACTCCCAGGCCCAGTATCCAGAAGATTGCCGCCTGGGGGATATTGCCAATATCGTCAAAGGCGAATACTAAGACCATGGCCGACGACAGGACAAAACTGACGGACAGGGAGACTATGACGCCAGGGAGGGGGAAGACGGCCTGCATCCCCTGGCGGGCCAGGATCGCCGAACTGGCAAATCCAAAGGCGGCAAGTATCGAGAGGCCGATGGCCGCCATCGGGCTGGCTAGCCCTGCCTACAACTTTCGATGATCGACTCGAAAATCAGGTTGCCGTCGGTGCTGCCCAGAATGGCTTCACAGCTGCGCTCGGGATGGGGCATCATTCCCAAGACGTTGCCCGCTTCGTTGATGATACCGGCGATGTTGTTGGCCGAACCGTTGGGGTTGGACTCTGCGGTAGCTTCACCAGACCCGTCAACATAGCGGAAGAGCACCCGTCCCTCTTCCTCAAGCTGGATCAGTGTTTCAGCATTGGCGAAATAATTGCCTTCGCCGTGAGACACGGGCACGTCCAAGAGCTGCCCCTGACCGCAGACCCTGGTGAAGGGAGTATCGGTCCGCTCCGTTCGTAGATGGGTCGGCTGGCAGCGGTACTCCAAATCTTGGTTGGGGAGCAGAGCACCGGGCAGCAAGCCGGACTCGCAGAGGATCTGGAACCCGTTGCAGATGCCGATGGCAGTCCTACCAGTGGCGACGAATTTGTTGAGTGCGTCCATCACCGGCGAGAACCGGGCCATAGCTCCCGGGCGCAGATAGTCGCCATAGGAGAACCCACCGGGAAGGATCACCGAATCAAAACCGTCCAGGCTGGTCTCGTCGTGCCAGACGTAATCGGCGTCCTGTCCCAGGATGTCCTTCACCTGGTAGTAACAATCGGTGTCGCTCCAGGTGCCTGGAAACACCAAAATCCCGAATCGCATCCTCAGTAATCCTGCATCATCAGGATAGTGACTCCAGGTAGGCCGTGGCCATCTCATTCACCACAGTGCCATCTGCTTTGCCGCGAACCTGGGGCATCAGCTTACCCATGAGTTTGCCCTTGTCTTGCATGGAAGCAGCACCAACTTCAGCGGCGGTGGCCTTGATTATCTCGGTCAACTCTTCGGTAGACATCTGGGGTGGCAGGAACTCCTCCAGTACCTTGAGCTCTGCGGCCTCTTTGGCGGCCATGACGTCCCGTCCGCCCTCTTCAAACGCCTTGATACTGTCGCGGCGGTCACTGGCCTGTTTGGTGGCTACGTCGATCACACCCGCGTCATCCAATTCCTTCTTCTGTTCCTTTTCAACAGCAAGAACCGCATTCTTGAAGAAACGCAGGGCATCCAAGCGGGCCTGGTCGTGGTTGCGCATGGAAGTCTTGATATCTTCTTCCAGTTTTTCTCTCAGGGCCATGATAAAACCGATCCTGTCCAATCGCCGGCCTGAATCGATCAATCCAAGCTGGGATGATTTTGGGCCTTTTGGCCGCACTCTTATTCTACTCTCAGAATTGGGGCGCGGCGATTATAGTTGGCGTCGAAATTTAGTGTCAATCGCGAACCCTCTTGAGAAACCGCCTTTTGGATAGGCATCTGAACGGAAACCCTCGAAAAGTGAGACCCTCTCCCGTTGCCACCCCTTCCCTTCCCCATGGAAAATGATTTTGCTATACTCGTAATGCTCTTCTCCATTACTGGGGACGAGTATGTTTTTTTGTAAGGCGGGCTATTAGGAATGCCGGCATATGCCGTTATTGGCGGCCAATGGGGTGACGAGGGCAAGGGCAAGATAATTGATTACCTTGCTGGAAGTGTTGACAGCGTAGTTCGTTATGCGGGCGGCAACAACGCCGGGCACACTGTAGTCAACGACAAAGGGACTTTTCAACTACATCTGGTTCCATCGGGAATCTGCTGGCCAGATGTCTATGGAATAATCGGCAACGGGGTCGTCGTGGATCCCGACGTACTTGTCAGCGAGCTCCAAGAGATTGGCTCGCGCGGTATCGATACCAGCCGACTGTTCATCAGCGAACGCGCCCACGTGATCATGCCCTACCACGTCGTCCTTGACCGACTGGAAGAGGAAGCAAGGGGTGAGGCGGCCATCGGCACCACCGGTCGGGGCATTGGCCCGGCCTACATGGACAAAACCGGTCGAATGGGGGTCCGCGTAGGAGACCTGTTGGACTGGGAAGCCTTGGTTCCCATGGTGACCCAGTTCTTGGAACACAAGAACGCCTTGATCACCAAGATCTACGGCGGAGAACCCCTTTCACTGGACGATGTTCTGGCTAAGTGCAAACTGTGGGCCGCACAGATGACTCCCTACGCCATGGCCACCGAACAGCTTGTTCAGGATCTTCTAGCCCAAGATAAGAAAGTCTTGCTGGAAGGTGCCCAGGGCACCCTTCTGGACATCGACCACGGTTCCTACCCATTTGTCACCTCGTCCTCGCCGTCCATCGGCGGTGCCTGTACCGGATTGGGACTGAACCCTCAGGCCATCAAGGGTGTGCTGGGAGTTTTCAAAGCCTACTCCACCAGGGTCGGTGGCGGCCCCATGCCGTCTGAGATCCCAGAGCATGAGGCTGACGAGATCAGGGAGAAGGCCCAGGAATTCGGCGTCACCACCGGAAGAGCCCGCCGAATCGGCTGGTTCGACGGTGTGGCCGGGAAATACAGTCAATTGGTCAACGGTTTCACAGGCATCGTGTTGACGCGATTGGACATTCTGGATGACTTCGATTCAGTTAAAGTCTGCATCGGTTACAACGTGGACGGCAGGCGTATAGACCGCTTTCCGGCCAACACCGGACTGCTGGCCCGCTGTGAGCCCATTTATGAGGAGTTGCCTGGTTGGGATCAGCCTACTGCCAGCGCGACCAAGCTATCACAGCTGCCGCCCAACGCCCTGGCCTATGTCCAGCGTATCGAGCAGTTAGTCGGCTGCAAGGTCCAGATCATATCCACCGGTCCTAGACGTGACGAGACCATCCAAGTGGAACCGATCTTTACCTAAGCCACCGATCCTAGCGGTAAGAATAAAAGAGGCCCAGGCGTTTAAAGCCTGGGCCTTTTGTTGTACAACGAAGGGGCAAGTTTCCAACCGGCCCTGCCTTTTCAACAACCATCCTCCGAATCACCCCCAATGTCGCTCGCTAATACCTTTCCCATCCGGTCATTGGTTTACAAAGAAAAAGGGCGGGTTAGAAACCCGCCCCTACAGATCATAATTGTGATGGACTTAAACTGGCTGCGGTTGCGCTGAGACCGGCAGGTCCATATCGTATTTTTCCAGCAGCTTGTTGACCTCGGCCATCGCCTTGGCGCTGGGCGGGACCATGGGGAGCCGGGGATCGCCGACGTTCATTCCGATCTGGTTCACCGCGTACTTCACCGGGATGGGGTTGGACTCGGTAAACATGCCCAGGAAGATGGGTAATAGACGGCGATGTTCCGCAGCGGCACCCTCTATATCACCCTCTAAGAGCAGGCCCATCATGTGCTTGATCTGGTTGCCCACTAGGTGGGAGACCACACTGATGACACCATAACCACCCATGGACATCATCAAGAACGTCTGGTTGTCGTCACCGCTCCAGACTTTAAAGTCCGGGCCCGCGCCGCTGATGATGCGGGATATCTGGTTCATATCGCCGCTGGCTTCTTTGGTGCCGACGATATTATCGATCTCGCTCAAGCGAATCGTCGTCTCGTCGGTCATGTTCACGCCGGTGCGACCCATGATGTTATAGACGATGCACGGCAAGCTGGTCTTGTCGGCAATCGCCTTGAAATGCTGATACATACCCTCTTGCGGGGGTTTGTTGTAATAGGGGACAACCAACAGCAGGCCATCGACACCCTGTTTCTCTGCTTCCTGGCTGAGCTCGATGCTCTCGGCGGTGTTGTACGTCCCGGTACCGGCAATGATCGCGCCCTTATCCCCAACCGACTGTTTGACCTCGCTGAAGAGGCGCGTCTTCTCATCGGTGGTCAGGGTCGGCGATTCGCCGGTGGTGCCGGACAGCACGACGCCGTCGCTGCCGGAGTCGAGGAGGGCATGGGCGAGGCGCTTAGCCTGCTCAAAGTCGACCGCACCCTTCTCGTCAAAGGGGGTAACCATCGCTGTGAGTAGCCTTCCTATCTCTGGCATGTCCGCCTCCTGTAATCGCCGCTTCGACCCTCTGATGGGTCTCTGAAAGTTTTTGCATTATACCCGCGAATACCCAACATCGCATCCTTTGACGTTGGGCAAGAAAAAACGGCCAGATTATGGCCGTTCTCTAAAGGGCGTCCCGGGCTATGAATCTCTGTCTAGCTGGTAACGCCGCTGGCAGACTTTGGCTTCAATCGGCCACGTGAGACCAACTCTTCCGCAATCTGCAGGGAGTTCAAGGCCGCGCCTTTGCGGAGGTTGTCAGACACGATCCACATAACCAGGCCGTTGGGGTGGGACATGTCCTGCCGAATACGGCCGATGAACACGTCGTCTTCTCCTGCCACATCCCAAGGCATGGGGTAATCATTAGTCTCTGGATTATCCTGTACCGTGATCCCCGGCATCGCGCTAAGAAGTTTAGTCGCCTCTTCCACCGCCATTGGCCGGGTGAACTCGATGTGCACCGAAGCCGAGTGTGAGATGTACACGGGAACCCGCACACAGGTAGCAGAGATCTGAATCTCCGGGGCGTGCAGGATCTTCTGAGACTCCTGGCGCATCTTCTGTTCTTCAAAGGTGTAGCCGGTCTCCAAGAACCGGTCTATCTGGGGCACCACGTTATAGGCGATCTGACCTTCTTCAGACTTGCTGGTGAGATAGTCGGCGTCCATGAGACGCTCCGACTGTTCGCGCAGATTGTCCATCGCCCCGCCGCCTGCGCCGGAGACCGACTGGTAGGTGTCGGCCACGATGCGCTTGATGGGGTTCACCTGGTGCAACGGATGGGCAGCCATCACCAATGGGGTCGTCGAGCAGTTGGGAATGGAAATGATTCCCTCGTGCCATTCAACATCGGCGCCGTTTACCTCAGGCACAACCAGAGGCACCTTCTCTTCCATCCGGAACGCTGAGCCGTCGTCGATGACAACCGCGCCAGCGGCCACCGCTGCCGGGGCGAGCTCGTGGCTTACTGCAGAACTGGCCGATATAAATGCAACGTCCACGTCGTCAAACGAATTAACCGTAGCTTCTTCCACCACCAGATCCTGGCCACCCACTTTGATGGTCTTGCCCGCAGAGCGGCTGGAAGCCAGCAGCTTCAGTTTGGGCAAGCTGGGATAGCGTGTCTCCACGATACGGAGGAATTCGGCACCGACCGCTCCGGTGGCGCCAACGACGGCGATGGTTAGATCCTGCACCGGTAGTTCTCTGTTTACTCTAAGATTCGTGCCTGGAAAGAGCTTAAATCTCTGTTAAATCCCAAGCACGTTCTCCAAGCCTATCACAAGGCCCGGACGGGTCACAACGTCGTTGATACAACGCACCACGCCGGGCATGTAACAACTGCGGTCCAGGGTATCGTGCTTGATGGAAACCGTCTGGCCCGCCGCGCCGAATATCACCTCATGGTGGGCGCTCTTCCCGGGCATGCGGATGCTATGCACCGAGATGCCGTTGTACTCACCACCCCGGGTGTTGTCCAGGTTCTCTTTCTCCGGTTGGTTGCGGGTGAATTTTTTGTTCTCTCCCAGGCTGCGCATCAGATTCAAAGCAAAACCGGAAGGCGAGTCGATTTTAGCTTCGTGATGTGACTCCACGATATCCACGTAGTCGAAGTACGGAGCCGCCTGCTCGGCCAATTTCTTGAGGACGATGGCACCCAGAGCGAAGTTCGGCGCTACTATGATGCCGACACCGTTCTCGCTCGCCATGACATCAAGTTGTTTCAGTTGCTCTTCCGAGAAACCGCTAGCGCCCATGACTATATTTACCTTCCGGGCAGCGGCCTTGGCGGCGGCATCCATCGCTACGGCGGCGTTGGTCAGGTCCAGCATCACGTCGGGCTGGGTCTGATCCAGCAGGGAGTCCAGATCCGTGGAGATTGGTGCATCACCGGCGGGAGTAGCCAAGGTTGTCCCCCGGTCTCGGGAGCAGGTGCCGCCCACCAGTTCCAGGTTACTCTCTCTGCAAACCGCAGCCACGGCCTCAAGACCCATCTTGCCGGTGATGCCGCCGATCAAAACTTTTATTCCCGCCATGAATACTCCTCTAAATGTGCGTCCAGGAAACTATCTGCAATAACCTTAGTGTGGGTCCTTCGACAGGCTCAGGATGAGCGGAAATCAACGGGCATGGTTTTTGAACCCTGCGACTCCACCCACCCGTAGGCGCGGGTTTCCAACCCGCCCACACTCGCATAAATCACGTCTATTCACCGAACCAATTCACACCTGATGGTATCACGCAGGCTCATTTCAGGAGAAACAAAAAGTCCTCTCAACAGATGCTGAGAGGACTTTTAAATTGCTACATAACGTACGTCTGGTTAGCGGTTTCCACCCTGGAAACGCCCGCCGCTAGGGCCACCGGGACGACCACCAGGGCCTCCCGGGCCTCTGCCAGGTCCACCTGGGCCGCGTCCACCGCGATCACCACCACGTCCGCCGCCAAAGCCGCCCCGGTCCCGTGGGGGGCCGGAATCAGGCCGTGGGGCCGGCGGGCTGTCATCACCGAAGAGGGCTTTGCGGGACAGGTTAACCCTTCCCTGAGAGTCGATCTCACGGATCATCACCGTGATCTCCTGACCCTCAGCCAGTTCCTCTTCCATGTCTCCGATGTCGCCGTTGCGGATCAGGCCGTCCTTGCCGGGGACCAGTTCCACGAAGGCACCGAAGTTAGTGAGTCGGACCACCTTGCCGGTGAAGATGTCACCGATGGCTAGGTCTCGGGTGAGTGCGTCGACCTTTGACTGGGCCAGGGCCAACATGGCGGAGTCGACACCACCGATGGTTACCGAGCCGTCGTCGTCTACGTTGATGGTGGTACCGGTCTCTTCGATGATGGCGCGAATCACGCGGCCACCAGGTCCGATGAGGGCGCCGATCTTCTCGATCTTGATCTTCATGCGGATCATCTTGGGAGCGTGTTCGCTCATTTCACCGCGGGTCTCAGAGATCGCTTCGTTCATCTTGCCCATGATGTGCATTCGGCCCTGGCGCGCTTGCTCCAAGGCTTCTTTCAACACCGCAGGGGTCAAGTACTGGGTCTTAACATCCATCTGAAGGGCGTTGACGCCCTCGGAGGTTCCCGAAACCTTGAAATCCATGTCACCCAGGAAGTCTTCGATTCCCTGAATATCACTCAAGATGGCGTACTCGCCGTCGGTGCCGGTGATCAGGCCCATGGCGATACCGGCCACCGGAGCCTTGATCGGGATACCAGCGTCCATCAGGCTGAGGGAGCTGCCGCAAACGCTACCCATGGATGTGCTTCCGTTGGAGCTTAGACACTCGGAGACGATCCGGATGGCGTAGGGGAAATCATCTTCCGAAGGGAGCACCGGCAGGATCGCCCGCTCGGCCAATGCACCGTGACCGATCTCCCGGCGTCCTGGTGACATCACCCGTCGGGCTTCACCTGTGGAGAACGAAGGGAAGTTGTAGTGGTGCATGAACCGTTTGGTGCTGTCCGGCCCAACAGTATCCAGGGTCTGCTTAAGGGCCAGAGAACCAACCGTTACGATGGACAGGACCTGGGTCTCTCCCCTGGTGAACAGTCCGGTGCCGTGGGTGCGGGGGAGAATGCCTGTGTCGCAGGTGATGGGTCGCACCTGATCCAGAGCCCGTCCGTCAGAACGGACATGCTGTTGCAGGATGCGACCGCGGACCGCCTCGCGGAAGACGGCTTTGAAACCGTCGCCGATGGCAGTCTTGGAATAATCGTCTTTGAGGGCTTCAGTGACCAAGGCGGAAATCTCTTTCTCGCCGTCGTCCATCTCGTACATGCCCGGGTTGCCGCTGAGAAGGTCGTCCCAGCGTGAGCCGACCACCTCTTTGATCTTGGCAATCACCGCATCGGCGGCGGCGGAGTCATACTCGAAAGTGGCCTTGGGCTTGCCGACCTTGCCGGTAAGCTCATCTATCAGGTCGATGGTCTCTGAGTTTGCTTGTTGGGCTTTGGCGATGGCTTCCAGGATGACTTCCTCGGAAACCTCGTTGGCGCCCGCTTCAACCATGAAGATGGCGTCCTTGGAGCTGCTGACCACCATGCTGAGCGTGCTTTCAATGCTCTGCTCGTAGGTGGGGTGGATGATGTATTGACCATCCAGGTAGGCGATACGGCAGGATGCCACTGGGCCGTCAAAGGGAATCTGGGAGATTGAAAGGGCGGCTGATGCGCCGATCATACCCAGAATCTCAGGCGGGTTTTCCTGATCGGAGGAAAGCACTGTCAGAGTGATCTGAACGTCGTTATGCAGACCTTTGGGGAACAAAGGTCTGATGGACCGGTCGGTCAGCCTGGAAGCCAGGATACCGTCCTGCCCGGGTCGGCCTTCCCGGCGGAAGAAACTGCCGGGAATCTTGCCTACTGAATAAAGACGCTCTTCGTAGTCGACTGTCAGGGGTAGGAAGTCGATGTCTTCGGCTCTGGGCCTGCTGGACATCACTGCCGTGACGAGGACTATTGTCTCGCCTAAAGTGACGGTCACACTACCGTGGGCCTGGTTTGCCAGTTTCCCGGTCTCAAGGGTAATTGTTTTGCCGTCGATCTGGCTAGAAACCGACGTGGGGGTAGCAACTTGTGTAGCCATAATATGCCTAGGGCAACCTCGCAATAAATAACGTGCGCAATCGATAGATGGGGTGAGAGCTAGACGACAAACAACACCCTACATAGGGTGTTGTTGTGAGGGGAACTTATCTGCGCAGGCCGAGCCTGGTGATAAGTGTTTGGTAGCGGTTTACGTCTTCCGCGTTGAGGTACTTGAGGAGTCTGCGTCTCCGGGAGACCATTCCAAGGAGACCGCGCCGTGAGTGTACGTCCTTCTTGTGTTCCCGCAGATGTTCGGTCAGGGATTTAATATTTTCCGTGAGCACGGCAACTTGGACTTCAGCGGAGCCGGTGTCCTTGTCGTTGATTTGGTATTCCTTGATGATCCGTGCTTTTGTTTCTCCGTCTAGCATCAGGTGTGTTTTAGCTTCTCTCTCTTCTCTTCTTTTACGTTGCCCGAAATTATAGCATACGCCCATTTGGCGTTCAACGATATGGGCGTGAATGGGACCGTTGCACGCACCTTATGTTAGGCTTTGATTCGGAATCAGCCAACCCTATATCCTGCCCACCCGTCAACACCGATAAAAACCAGAAGATGACCACCAAAGACGCGATCAGAGAGCAGGCCTGGACGGCCATAGAGCAGGCCGGAGCCGCTCACACCAAGAAGGTACATGACCGCATCCCCCATTTCAGGAGCGCGGAAGAGGCTGCCCTACGGGTATTTGAGCTTGATATCTGGCAGAACGCTCAAGTCATCAAGGGAAACCCGGACAGACCGTAAGGACCACTGCGACAAAGGGCGTTGGAAGAGGGCAAAACGGTGTACATGGCCGTGCCCAGGCTCAAGCAAGACCAATGCTTTGTGGAATTGGACCCAACAGTGATGAACGGCTCCCTGGAAGAAGCGTCAACAATCTCCGGCGCGTTCAAGCATGGCCGGTTGGTCAACGTGGAAGAGATGCGGCAGGTAGACCTGGTGATATCCGGCTCGGTAGCGGTCAACCGCTCGGGTACAAGAATCGGTAAAGGCGGAGGGTTTGCTGACCTGGAATATGGCTTGGCCGTAGCGGCGGGGATCGTACGTACTGAGACCCCGGTTGTAGGCACGGTCCACACATTGCAGGTGCTAGACCAGGAACTGCCTTGGACCCAACAAGACGTTTGCCTCGACTACTTCGCCACGCCCGATGAACTGGTCAAGTGCAACCCGACCATGCCCAGGCCAACAGGCATCTATTGGGAAGACCTATCTCCGGCTAAGATCAGCCAGATACCGGCGTTACAGAAGCTGCGAGCTGCTCTCTAGCTAAGCACTGTGAACCCGCTGGCCAAGCCGTGCCGACCGGTGGCGCTGAGAATCAACTCTGGCGCGTGCCCCCGGTGAAGGGCTAGCTCCTCTATGATCTGCAACGTGGATTCCATTCCTCGCTGCGGTGGGTTGGATTCCACACCCAAAGCGTTGGTCAGGTCCATGGTGTGGATGATCAACTCAAAGGTGCGGGTGGGCAGGTAGTCGATCAGCCGCATTCCTCCGGCCAATGTCCCCATGATGTGGTCGTCGCTCAGTTCTTCCAGCTTGTTTTTGACGTACATGGCAAATCCCCGCACCATCATCTTGGGGTCGTCGATTATCTCCAAGCCAGCAGCTCGGCCACGCTCGGCAATCTGGCCGTGGTCTACATCACTGGCCAATAGCCGCAGGAAATAGTCCACCGGTCTATCAAAGTCGACTTTGTCAGCCGGGGCAGCGGAGTAGCTGAGGACAGTGGTAAAGGAACGGTAGGTGTGTCCGACCAAATCGCGGACACACCACTCGCCGAGCGCCGGGGCTTCAAAGCCGTCAATGTCTATGGAATCGACGATGCTGGCAAAGTATTCACCAGCCTCCAGGTAGGTCTCCCTGATTTCTTGACCGCTCATCTAAGTCACCCGGCGGGTTAGGTTTACTGAGGTTGGGAACTAAGGCTGGCCGACTTCCCCTTCAATGTTAAGGGACTTCATCAAGTCTGTAAGTTCTGCCCAGGTCTGGTCTTCCACAAATATGCCGTCTTTGCGGCGAGCCTCCTCACGGTTCCACTCGATCTCACCCGGATAGAGGACCTCATCGAATCCAGCGGCGGGCGGCGAGTCCTTGATGTACTCAACGAATCCGTCCATATCCTTCTTGAACTCATCCACGTCCCGGAAGTGGGACAGGTTGAATGCGGCGATGAATACGCCGTCGTTGTGGCGGCCTTCGGGGTCGATGCCGTACCCCAGCCCGGTAAGCAAGCCGGAGAATACTTCCACCATGAACGAGAGGGCATACCCTTTGTGTCCTTGGTCGACGCCCACGGGAAGGATGGCCCCGCCAGAGTAGTAGTCGTTGGGGTTGGTGGTGGGGTTACCGTCTTTGTCCACGATCCAGCCCAAGGGAATCTCTTCTTTACGGTTGCGAGACAAGGCGATCTTGCCCAGGGCCACCGTGCTGGAGGCCATGTCCATCAACACTGGTCCGTCGAGGTTGCTGGGCATTCCGATGCTCATGGGGTTGGTGCCCAGTTTGCGGGCCACGCCGCCAAAAGGAGCAACGTGTTTGGGCGCAGCGCCGGAATCGGCCGTTATCAGACCGATCATGTTCTCGGCGGCCATCATGGTCGGGTAGTCACCCAGGCGGCCAATGTGGCTCTGGTGGTAAACGGTGACCGCGCCAACGCCGTTGGTCTTGGCTTTTTCGATGGCCAGCTTGGTGGCTTTTTCAGTCTGGACGAAGCCAAAACCCCAGTTGCCGTCGATTACGGCGGTGCAGGGAGCTTCTTTAACGATGTCGAAAGAGGCGCCAGGGACGATATGTCCGGCGTCGATGCGATCGACATAGGTTGGTGTCTGGATGATTCCATGGGAGTCGTGTCCGCACAGGTTCGCCTTAACCAGGTGGTTGGCCACGATCTCGGCCTCATCTTCTGGAGTGCCCTTGGCGCGGTAGATGTGATAAGCGACTTTATGCAAGTATTCGGGCGTAAAAACGGGCATGATTGAACCTCATCTGGAAAGTGCCCCTAGTCTAGTGTTCAGCATCGGGGTTTGTCCACCAACGAGAGGGCTGGCGTTTGCTTGTTGGCCCTTAACCAAGCGTGATATTCTGATGGCGTGTAATGCCCCTGTAGCTCAGTGGATAGAGTGCCGGCCTCCGGAGCCGGAGACGAGAGTTCGACCCTCTCCGGGGGTACCATCACATTTCAAATCTCCACTGGTTGATGCATTCCAAAAGCCCTGGTCATTCTTGACCAGGGCTTTTTGTTTTGGGAGTACATCACGGGCGTCAAACTGCTACTTTTCCGTACCTTGTGATGCCATATGGCGCCTTTTCCAAAAAGCGGTTCGAACGTAGCGGCGTACTCCGGTACGATTGATTAGTGTACTGAAATAGGAGAGGAGCCCGCATGCAACAAGAAAACAGGATCAATTTCGCCTCAGCCCAGCAATTGAACGTTCCACGCATGATAAGATTGCATCTGCAATCGGGGTGTAGCCCAGCGGTAGGGCGCCTGCTTTGGGAGCAGGAGGTCGGGAG
>PVBE012852766.1_pt1 | contig 23812 bp, 18 predicted proteins | sample 1631181 | NCBI WGS metagenome assembly PVBE01 (sample SAMN08397723, study PRJNA350692) | Marine metagenome, whole genome shotgun sequencing project. | isolation source: water | place: Pacific Ocean | collected 2012-04 | reverse complement strand
CGCTTGAAAACTGAGGCGCGAAGGTCTCGAAGGCCACCACGGTAGATACCAAAAGCCTCCTCAAGAATGTGACGAGGCTTCTTGTTGACCGCAGCGAAGCAGATGAAGAAGAGCCCAACAGTGGCCAGCGCAAGGCTGAGAAAGTCGAAATCAAACTCGCTCATAATGTTCGGTCCATCCTCATTGGTTTCAAACTATCGGGTAGAGATGAATGAACGGCCTCCATCGCCACTCGGCTTCGGTATCATGGTGGCAGTTGCCGACGACACATCAAGCCCCTACCCACCCCTTGCCCCTGCAGGTTACAGGGTCGTATGATGACAGCAGGAACGAGTGAGTCCCACGAAACGAATCGTAAACCACCTTTCGTCAACAACTTACACAAAAATAAGCCCATTCGTACATAGAGAAACCCAGTCGAATGCCTACAAGGGACGAAATCCTGAAAATTGCCAGATTATCTCGACTGGAGCTGTCCGACGACGAAATCTCTGGATTGACCGAACGCCTCTCGGCCATTCTCGATCATGTGCGCCGACTCGAGGCCGTTTGCACTGACAACGTCGAACCCATGGCCCATGCGGCAGAAGCCGGGAATGTGCTTCGCGACGATGAACCAACGGTGTCACTCCCTGCCTCGGATGCGCTATCGAACAGTGGTGACACTGAGGGCACACACTTCCGCGTACCACGGACAGTCAAATAATGAGTGATGCAATAGGAGCCTTGAGCGCCGTCGAATTAGCAGCCCGCATCCGCGGGGGCGAACTGACAGCACGCGATGTTCTGCAGCACTTTGATGGCGCCATCGGTCAAGCGAACGGGAGCTTGAATATCTTCCTCGCCCGCAACCATGCGGCACTTGAAGATGCCGACGCCATCGACGCGGCTGTCGCAGAAGGCAAGAATCCGGGCCTGCTGGCAGGCGTCCCGATAGCAGTGAAGGACAACATTGCTGTTCGCGGAATGCCGACCACGTGCGGCAGCAAGTTTCTCGCGGGCTATGTTTCACCGTTTGATGCAACAGCCGTCGAACGCCTCCGAGCCGAAGGCGCCATCATCATTGGCAAGACCAACATGGACGAATTCGCCATGGGGTCATCCACGGAGAATTCAAGCGCTGGCCCGACAAGAAACCCGTGGGATCGGAATCGAGCGCCCGGTGGATCAAGTGGCGGCAGCGCAGCAGCTGTTGCGGCAGGCATGGTTCCCGTTGCCATTGGCTCAGACACAGGCGGCTCCATCAGGCAGCCCGCTTCGTTTTGCTCAGTGACTGGGTTCAAGCCCACATACGGGACCATTTCAAGATTCGGGCTTGTTGCCTTTGGTTCGTCGCTGGATCAGATCGGGCCAATCACCCGCTCAGCGGAAGACGCCGCACTGGTGGCACAAATCATGGCAGGACCGGACTCAAGAGACGCGACGTGTTCTGCCATTGGACCCGCCGAATGGTCTGCTGATACTGGAAGCGGTGTCGAGGGACTCCGAATCGGCGTGCCGCTCGATTACATGGGCCGAGGTCTTGACGAAGCGGTTCGAGTCGAGGTCGAGCGCGCAATCATGACCCTGAAGGCAGCGGGCGCGGAACTGGTTGATATCGAACTCCCCCACACTGAACATGCCATCGCTGTCTACTACATTATTGCCACTTCGGAAGCGAGTGCGAACCTGGCCCGCTACGGCAGTGTGGGCTACGGTCGCCGCAGCGAACGAGCTGACTCAATCGATGCGCTCTATGAAATGGGACGCGGCGAAGGCCTCGGCGATGAAGTCAAACGACGAATCATCCTTGGCACCTGGTGTCTCTCATCCGGCTACTACGATGCCTACTACGACAAAGCCTCTCGAGTCCGTACGCTGATCAGTCAGGACTTCGACCGTGCCTTCGCCGATGTCGATGTCATCTGCGGTCCCACGTCGCCCTGCCCCCCATTCAAGCTGGGCGAGAAGACAACAGATCCACTCGCCATGTACCTGGCTGATGTCTACACCGTACCTGCCAGTCTCGCCGGGCTTCCGGGAATCAGTGTGCCTGCCGGTTTCGCAGAAGCAGATGGCAAACAACTCCCGGTAGGCCTTCAGATACTTGCAAAGCGGCGCAATGAAGCGGCCCTCTTCCAGACTGCTCGCGCGCTCGAAGACCTCACCACTCATGCCAAGGAGACTCCCGCCTTATGAGTCTCTCTGACTATGACACCGTCATCGGCCTCGAAACCCATGTGCAACTCGCTACCAGGACCAAGATGTTCTGCGGCTGCCGAAACACGTTTGGCGAGGCACCGAACTCTGTCACCTGCCCTGTCTGCCTCGGACTTCCAGGAGCCTTGCCAGTCGCCAACGCCGAGGCCTTTCGTCTGGCCATCCGAGCTGGCCTCGCCCTCGGTTGTGAGATCGCAACCACCACGCGTTTTGACCGCAAGAACTACTTCTACCCGGACCTCCCCAAGGGCTACCAGATCTCTCAGCTCGATCACCCCATCAACGGACACGGTCTGGTTGAACTGTCTCTGACAGGGACCGGCCAGGTGACCATCGACCGTGCCCATCTCGAAGAGGATGCGGGCAAGTGCGTGCATGAAGGAGCCGACGATACAACGCTGGTTGACCTCAACCGATGCGGCATTCCGCTTCTTGAGATCGTCACCGGTTGCGACATCACCTCCGCGGACATGGCCCACGCCTACCTGACCCAGTTGCGTCTGACCCTTCGACAGCTTGGTGTAAGCGATTGCGATATGGAAAAAGGCAGCCTGCGGTGCGACGTCAACATCAGCCTCAAGCCAACGGGTGCCGAGAAGCTGGGCACCAAGATTGAGCTCAAGAACCTGAACTCATTCAAGATGGTGCGACGGGCGATTCTCTACGAGCAGGAACGGCAGTCGTCCATTCTCGACGCCGGTGGCACCATCGATGCAGAAGAGACCAGGCTCTGGGACGATGACGCCGACGAGACGCGCCTCATGCGTCGGAAAGAAGACTCCGCCGACTACCGCTACTACCCCGACCCTGACCTGCCCCCCCACGACATCGCGCCTTCTGTGGTCGAAGAACAGCGCGCACTCATCGGTGAGTTGCCGGGCCCTCGCAAGCAACGCTTCATGAATGAGATGGGCCTCTCCGAAATGGAGGCCCTCCCCCTTGTGCAGCAGCAGGGTAGCGCGGTCTTTTTCGAGGAGACAGCCAAACTGTGCAACTCTCCGCAGAAAGCGGCCAACTGGGTTCTTGGCGAGCTTTTTGCTGCGCTCAAGAGCGACGATCGGTCGCTGGAGGATCTGGCCCTCACACCTACCCGCCTCGCAGAACTCATTGCTCTCACCGAGGACGGCACTCTCAACATTGCCGCAGCCAGAGAGGTTTTCTCTGAATTGCTCAACGCGGACGGTAATCCCCGCGACATCGCCGAGCAGCGCGGGTTGCTTCAACTCAGCGACGAGGGCGAACTCCGCGCCACCGTCATGGCAGCAATGGAGGCCAATCCCAAAGCTGTTGAGGACATCCGCTCTGGAAACAAGAAGGCCGCAGGCGCGCTGGTCGGCGCCGTCATGAAAGCAACAGGCGGACGCGCCAACCCGGGTATAGTCAATCGGCTGATCAGTGAGATCATGGGTTAGGGACGGCTTGGTAAAAGGTGCATTCGATGCGACCACACCGTCAGACGTTACTCACCCGCTTCTCGCGGCCTGGATTCGACGGGGCAGCGCTCACCTCGTAAACGAGTTGCAGGCTTAGGGCGAATCGCCATCTATTCCCACTCGATCGTAGCGGGCGGTTTGCTGGAAACGTCATAGACGCAACGGTTGATGCCACGAACTTCGTTGATGATGCGATTCGAGATGATCGCCATGACGTCGTAGGGCATGTGATACCAGTCGGCAGTCATGCCGTCGGTGGAAGTAACGGCGCGAAGAGCACAGGTGTTTTCGTATGTACGCTCGTCGCCCATGACGCCGACGCTCTTAACGGGGAGAAGTACAGCGAAGGCCTGCCAGATTTCATCGTAGATACCGGCGCGAGTGATTTCTTCACGATAGATGGCATCGGCTTCCTGAAGGAGAGCGACGCGCTCACGGGTGACTTCGCCAAGGATGCGGACAGCGAGCCCCGGACCGGGAAAGGGATGACGCCCCAGAAGTGAAGCTGGAAGGCCGAGCTCTCGACCGAGCCGACGCACTTCGTCCTTAAAGAGGTCACGCAGGGGCTCAACAAGATCGAAGCCAAGTTCTTCAGGAAGGCCACCGACGTTGTGATGACTCTTGATGGTGGCAGAAGGGCCGCCGTGAAATGAGACCGATTCGATGACGTCAGGATAGAGAGTGCCCTGAACGAGGAAGCCGACGTCGTCAAAATCGCGGGCCTTCTCAGCAAAGGCGTCGATGAAGGTGTGTCCAATGATCCTACGTTTCTTCTCGGGTTCCTCGACTCCGGCGAGTCGGTCGAGGAAAAGATCACCGGCATCAACGATGTGGAGATCGAGGTCGAATGCACCGCGGAAAGCATCATCGACCTCTCCCCTCTCGTCTTTTCTTAGGACACCGTTGTCAACGAAGATGCAGGAGAGCTGATCGCCGATGGCCTGATGAACAAGAGCAGCAGCGACGGCCGAATCGACTCCACCGGACAGGCCGCAGATGGCATGGCGATCACCTACCTGTTCACGGATGCGAGTGACCTGATCCTCAATGAATGAACTCATCTTCCAATCGCCGTGGCAACCGGCAATGGGAAAGAGGAAGTTGGAGATGATCTGACTTCCGTGGTCGCTGTGGTGTACCTCCGGGTGAAACTGAATACCGAAAATTGGCCTGGTCTTGTGCTGAACTGCGGCCCAGGGGCAGGTGGATGTAGACGCAAGGGTGGTGAAAGCCTCATTGAGGTTTCTGATCTGATCGCCGTGGCTCATCCAGACATCCTGAGTGACCGGTGTGTCGGCAAAGAGAGTCTCGCCTGCCTTGACTTCGAGAGACCGGCGACCGAACTCGCGCTCGTCGGCGCTCTCAACTTCGCCGCCCATTGCCTGTCCGAGGAGCTGCATGCCGTAGCAGATCCCGAGGATTGGGATGTCAGTGTCGAGGAGGCCTTCCGGAAGTCTTGGCGCGTCTTCCCCATAGACCGATGAAGGCCCGCCGGAGAGGATGACGGCGCGGACGCCCTTGTCAGTGAACGTCCCGCTGGCTGCGGAAGGGGTCACGATTGAACAGAAGACCTCATGCTCGCGGATACGACGAGCGATCAACTGAGTGTACTGCGAACCATAGTCAACAATGACGACGCGCTCGTGAACAGCATGAGACATGTTCAGGACTCCAGCCCGTAATTCGGAGCTTCTTTTGTGATCGCGACATCGTGAGGATGACTCTCGCGGAGCGACGCCCCGGAGATGCGGACGAACTCGGCCTTCTCCTGGAAGAGTGAGATCGTCTGTGCTCCGACATACCCCATGCCGGCGCGCAGGCCGCCGACAAGTTGATAGATGTGACGGGCAAGAGCGCCCTTGTAGGGAACGCGCCCCTCAATTCCCTCTGGAACCAGTTTTTCTGTGGCGGACACATCGGCCTGCCCGTAGCGGTCCTTCGACCCTTGCACCATCGCACTGAGGCTCCCCATCCCACGCACCTCTTTGTAGGCGCGCCCCTTGTAGGAGATGATCTCTCCCGGAGCCTCGTCAACACCTGCCAGAAGCGAGCCGAGCATGACTGACGATGCTCCGCAGGCAAGCGCCTTCGCTATGTCGCCGCTGTACTTAATGCCGCCGTCAGCAATCACGGGCACCCCCGCAGCATGCGCCACTTCAGCACAATCGGTGATCGCTGTGACCTGAGGAACGCCAACACCAGCCACAACCCGAGTCGTACAAATCGACCCTGGGCCGATGCCGACCTTGATGCCATCAACGCCTGCTTCGATGAGAGCTTCTGCGGCTGCCTTCGTGGCGATGTTACCAGCAACAACATCCACATCGACTTTTGATTTAATCGCGGCAACCGCGCGAAGGACGTTGACGGAGTGGCCGTGCGCTGTATCAACGACGACCACGTCCACACCAGTGGCGGCGAGCGCCTCGGCGCGTTCCAGCTCGTTGACGCCTACTGCGGCACCAACCCGCAGTCGCCCCGTTGCATCTTTACAGGCCATGGGGAAGCGCTCGTTCATATCGATATCACGAATGGTGATGAGCCCTGCCAAAGTACGATCGTCGTTGAGAAGCACGAGCTTCTCAACCTTCGCATCGTGCAAGAGGCGCTTTGCCTCCTCCAGTGAGGTGCCTGGACCAGCGGTAACGAGATCGGTTGTCATCACGTTACTGACGAGCTCAGAGTCGTCAGTCTGAAAACGCAGATCCCGTTTTGTGAGGATTCCAACTACGCGATCTTCCATAACAATCGGCACACCCGACACGCCGTGGCTTGCCATGGCTTCGCGCGCTGTGGCGACCGGCACATTTGGCGGGAGCGTGACAGGGTCCGAGATGATCCCGTTGGCTGACCGCTTTACACGATCAACCTCAATCACCTGATCCTCAATGCTGAGGTTCTTGTGGATGATTCCGATGCCACCTTCGCGCGCCAAGGCAATAGCGAGGTGCGACTCCGTCACTGTGTCCATCGCGGCAGAGATGATTGGGATGTTCAGTGAGATATTTCGCGACAGTCGACTGGTGGTGTCAATATCTCCGGGCAGGATCTCGGAGTAGCCTGGCACCAACAGGACGTCATCAAAAGTGATGCCTTCTCTCATGGCAGACATCGTTGTCTCCAAAAAAAAAAGACGCTCCAAGCGATAGATTAAGGGGACAATTCTTTGTGGAGCATTGGGGAGAGCAGTTTAACGAGTCATGCGATGGGGACAAGCACGCCTATGAAGCCCACCCTCGCTGGTACAAAAACCACTCCACTGCCAGCAGAAGCAATGCAATGGCACACAGCAAGTCCCTGTAATCCCGCGTTGTCACGACGGTCAGAGGCTCGGTCCACTCGAGAACGGGGTCGTCAAGCCGAGGCGAGACATCAGCCAGTCCTCGCGACAACGGTGCCATGCCGATTCTCTCTTGACGGCCTGGGAAGACGACTTCATACTCCCCCGCCTTCACTCCTGGCAAGCGAAAGACACCCTCAGCGACGGGCTGTGAAAGTGGCCATGAAGCGCCATCGTTGAGACTACGAAGTGCCCCGTCGTCATTCGGTCGAGCGCGTGCACCTTCAGGCATGACCCTTGTCGGTACGAGGTCGCCACCGATCGATGCCAATCCTGCATAGAGCCTCTGGCGCGTGGGATGCATGACACGCAGAACGTCACGAAGCAGCAGAGGCCACGCATCCATCAAGGCCAGCGATGCGTTGGTTGTACTGATGTCAAACGACAAATGAACAAACGACACGGGCGCCTCCAGCCGTGTGGTGATGAGCGGGCCGATTGAACCTTCGACGACGCAGGTTGCGCCCTCACCAATCTCGACGCGTGTCGCGCGCTTGGCATTCAAGTCCTCAAGAGCAATGCCACGAAGAATCCCGACGTCATCCCGTCGTCGCAGGAAAACAACCTCCTCAGATTCTTCAAGGGCCTTGACTGGCAGTTCGGGAGCATAGGAATCGATCAGGAGATAGTGCGCCGGTGGCAGGGGCAGCTTCTCTCGGAGACCGTCGAGAATGATCAAGTCGTAGCCATCCATCACCTCGCGCCAACGTTCTGGTTTCACATGATCAGCCGCCTCAATGCGACAGACTTCTGACAATGCAGCCAGACCATCAAGATGCTCAGGTGCCACCGAGTTCGCCACGACAAGGACACGAAAGGGAGGATCTTCGGGCCAGTAGATCGACACGGTGTTGTCCAAGGCCAGCGCATCGCCTCCGTCGACCTGAAGGCGCAGCTCGAGAAAAGAACCTCGGTGCGCTTCGACGGCAAAACTCACCTCGCCGTCGAATGGAGCGAGCTGAGCTGACGAGCCGATGAGCTCTCCGTTCTGATAGGCCAATACCTTCACATCGCGTTTGAGATTGTGTGTGTTGAGTTCGACATGAACAACGACCCCGCCGTCTCCTCGATCCTCCGCGAGGCGAGCGCCAACGATTCCTGCATTGTCGGTTCGATCGCCTACACGCAAAACTTCAATGCCGTCGGGAAGCACTCCGGCAAATGCGCGATCCGTAATGAGCCAGATTCGATCGGCGCTCGCTGCCAGAGCAAGGGCATTGATAAGTCGGACATCTGCGAGAGTCCATTCTGCCAAGAGGCCGTCCAAAGATGCGGTGATCGATTCCCTGCCAGAGCCAAACGGCAAGAGCACTCTTGGAGAATCTCCGAGGGAACCCAGTGCCACGGGGCCATCTTCAAGAAGCGCATCCAACTCATCCCGAGCTCGGCGGACAGCTTGCTCCAACCGCGTCGATCCATCGCGATTCAGTGCCATCATTGTTGGGGAGAGATCGATGAGCAGCAGGGTTGATCGAGGAACACGCTCCGCCCTCTCTGTCTCAGGCCGAGCGAACAGAAACACGATGGTCGCAATGGCGAGCATTTGAAGCAGCATGAGCAACCAGTTCTTGAATCGAACAATGCGCGTCTTCTGCCCCTGGCGAAGCACCCTCTCCCACAGGAAGACATGAGGAGTCAGAACTCGGCGCGGCCTACGCCTCGCCAAGTGAAGCAGCGGCACCACCAGGAGCAGAAGCAGCCACCACAACAGCGTTGGGTTGGCAAACGTCAACGCAGAAGCCCCCCATCCAGAAACAGCTCGCGGAGGATTCGCTCAAGAGTCCATGCTGTGTCAATGCGCACATAGCCGATCTTCTTTGACAAGCAGTATTGCTCGACAGATTGACACCACCGCATGGCCTCGACTTCGTAGGCATCGAGCAGTACACGACTGGGATCGGCGCGGACGGCAGCTTCTGTCTCGACATCAATCAGCTTCACCGGCCCATTTACTTGAGGTCGCAGGTCGCGTTGATCCAGGACATGAACAACTGCAACGCGAAAGCCTGCTTGTTGCAGCAGGGTCAGTCCACGGTCATAGCCCTCTTCAACGAAAAAGTCGGACAGGACAATTGCGAGGCCTCGACTCCGATGGCTCTCCAACTGAGGAATCTTCTCATCGATGAATCCCGTTCCGTCAGCCTGCAGGTTCTCGAGGTCCTGCAACATCGGCCAGAGCCGCGTTCGCCCCTTATACCTGCGAGGAGCATCGCCTGCAGGAAACGGTGCAATGTGCACAACGCCGTGGTGGTTCAGAGCGACCATGCCGAGAAGGGCGCCAACCTCACGAGCGCAATTGAGTTTGTTGTGGTCGCCGAAGCCCATGCTGCCGCTGGTGTCCATGAGAATCCGCAAGTCGAGATTCTCTTCGGCATCGAATTGCTTGATAAGGAGCTCACCTAATCGCGACCAGACATTCCAGTCGAGGAATCGCAAGTCATCGCCCGGCGAGTAGCGTGCATGGCCGCGGAACAACGCCCCAGTGCCAGATCGCCCTGTTGGCCGGTCTCCACGTATCTCGCCTGAGAGAATTTTCTGTGCGACGAGGTCGAGTTTCTCAAGACGCGCTTGAAAGGCCGGCGACGTAAGAGAAGACTCCATCAACGTTTCTCTCCACCCTTGTTGCTCTGTCGACGTTGCATCTCTTCGAAGTAGCGCCTGACCAATCGGCGGTCACCGCCTCCCAATTGACTCTTCCTTGAAGAACGAGGAAGAGCACCTGGCGGCGCCTTGATGGTTGGGGGTTTTGCGGGATTGCGTTTCTTGCGGTTGTCACCCTCCTCTTCCTCACGATCATAGACTCGCACCTCTCGGCGTTTGCGCTCGCTTCCTGTGAAGAGCGGCTCAACGACTACAGGATTCGATTCGATGTCACTCATTGGTTGAGGCTCTGGGCCTTGCGGTTCGTCAGACTCGCTTTTGCCCTTGGGTTTATTGGGAGGTTCTTCTTTTTTTCTGGGCTCCTGCGGGCTTGGCTGCGAGTCCTTTGTGGCCTCCGGTTTGGCTGGAAGCTGCGCCATTGTCTTGTCATTGGTGACGTTCTCAGAGATCTGAATCTTCACCTGAGGCGCACGCAGGCCGACACTTGCATCGGTCGCCGACCGCACCTCGACGTCGAGAGCCAGAAGCCCCTGATGATAGCACCCCAACTCTTCAAGACGTTGCTTGAGGTCGAAGTCGGCGACGAGCGTTGCAGCAACACCCTTGGGCAGAACCCAATCCACGGGGAGCTCAAGTGCGTGTTCACCGTCCGCTGTCAACACAACAACAAGTCGGTCGCTTGATGCACTGTCGCCTTGAGTCTTCAGGCGGACCGATAGGTGAATCTCCTCTCCGAGTAGGTAGGTCCCCTTGTCGGTCAAAGCAGAAAACGCCGTTGAGTTCGCCCATGTGCTTTCGCTCGGTGTACCTTCAGAATCGACTCGATCAGTTGAAGCGCCGGCACCGTCAGTCGGCGCCCCATCGTCTGCGGCAACGTCGTTCGTTCCGGCACCGTTCGGTTCGCCTATTCCGCCACGCCCCAGTGCGGGTGCCAGCCAGATCAATAGAACGAGCAAACCAACCACAAGCACTTGACGAAAACTCGGCAGACAAAAGGGTGCAGGGGCGCTCTCTTTTGACGGATGCTGAGCAAGAAGGGCGGTCGCCTGTCTGAGGAGTGCAGCATGAAACGGCGTCGCGCTTGTGGCCACATCCCCTTCGATAGCTGACAACAGACGATCATCGGTTTGATACGTCGCATCAAAAGTGCGTGCCGTTCGCCTCGGATCAACCCGCCACCTCAAGGAACGAAGCAGACCGGACGCCACGAAGCCCACCGCGAGCCAGGCCAGAGTTATTGTCATCTGCAACCGCCACTCACCCGGCCATGACATCCGCGCGACAAACATGGCAACGACAAGAGTCCAGATTCCCCAGCGCAAGAACGAACTGCCTCCGCTCAGAAAACAACGGAAAGCGGATGGATGTCCACGCTGAATCAGTTGATGGCGAAGAGTGGAAGTGGTGGGAGCAGGACTCATGTGCCCATGCTAACCCTTGGCCAAAGAAAAGGGCAGCGCGGCATGTGGAGGAAGGAAAGAGAGAGCCAGGGGTACCCTCTCCAGGGAAGGAAAAGGGAATAGAAGAGGGAAATATGAAATGATGGTGTTGGAGAGAGTTTTACACGCTCGGCAACCCTGGCTCTTTCTATAATTGACGCCTCGCTCCGAGTCGGATCGAGGTTGTATTGTTCTGCTGAGTTCGCCTGCGTCTTGAAAGACGAGCGCCTGAAGCGGTTGGCTTTGCCCCCGCTACGTAGTCCTATCGACCCCGCAGATTTCATCCTGAAGCTATATTATTTGATCTCTAAAAGACACACTAAAGACAACACGACAGGGGGCGAATTATGGGTACTCGCTGACACGCCGATGACTGACCCCTGTCGCAAGTCCTGAACGCTCAAAGGATTGCATTCGTCATGTGGGGAGCCTATAGTCAAGGAGCAGCATATTCACCCAGATGAATCTGAGGAATCGAACACGCAGGAAGCCTGAGGAGTCCCCAAGGGAGATGGAAACCGTCGTCGCAACTGATGGGCTGACCAAGCAATTTGGGGCCGACCGCGCCGTTGATGACCTCTCGCTCACGGTGAATCGAGGCGACATTTACGGTTTCCTCGGACTCAACGGCGCCGGAAAGACGACCACGTTGCGCCTGCTGCTGGGATTGCTGCGGCCGACAGCCGGAGGCATCTCGCTTTTTGGTGCCAATACACGCAGAGGCCTCAGAGCGGCGCGAGCAAAAATAGGCGCTCTGGTTGAAGGGCCTGCCTTCTTCGGAGCCCTCTCAGGTGCGGCCAACCTGCGGCTGCTCGCCCGCCTCAATGGCCCGGTGAGCAATGAGCGAGTTGAAGAGGTGCTCGATATCGTCGGGCTCAGCCACGCAGGTCGAAAACTCACCAGGGCCTACTCCCTCGGCATGAAACAGCGACTCGGAATCGCCATGGCACTCGTGAGGTCTCCTGAACTCGTGATTCTCGATGAGCCGACCAACGGGCTTGACCCAAACGGCATCCATGAAATGCGAGCGCTCATTCACAAGTTGAATGCCAGTGAAGGCGTCACCTTCATCATCTCCAGTCACCTGCTTCATGAAATTGAGATGGTGTGCAGCAAGGTTGCCATCCTCGAACACGGGCGTCTCATCGTGGAGGATCAAATGGAGAAACTGATCGGAGGCACAGAACGGCATATTCTCGAGGCCTCTCCCACCACCGTCGCTTCACATATAATCGAGGAAGCCACAGGCACCGCACCCCATGAAGACAATGTGGGGCTCAGTTTTGACATGCAAGCCGATCAACTCCCTGACCTTGTACGGAGCTTAACCCAGGCGAATGTCGACGTGCGATCACTGACACCAAAGAGCCGTTCGTTGGAGGACTTTTTCCTCGACCGCACACGCACACAGACAGGTGGGCAGCTCTCATGAAGAACAATCAGGATCTGCTATCACGCCTTGGTCGCTGTGTTCGATTCGAATGGACCAAGCTCAGCACACGCCCGATGGGATGGCTCTCACTGCTGATCATTGTGACTTCAACGTTCCTCATCGCGTGGCTCAAAGCAGTGGGTGACGACGCGCCCACGAGCTTCATGCTGTTGACGTCCATTCTGAAGGATGCCCTGCCTATCGGCGCCTTTGTGCTTCTAATGCTTGGTACCCTCTCAGTGAACGACGAAGCATCCTCAGGTGCATTGCGGTCAATCGCCATGAGCGCAGTTGGACGAGGGGAGATCATCATTGCGAAGGTCCTTGTGCTGGTGACCTTCGCGTTTCTCGCCATGATCATCCAGATCCTGATTGCCTATGCATGGGTGCAGACTCATGCCCCGCTTCACGAGGTCTCTATCATCATTGAAGGCTTCGAGCCGGATCTGAAGTTCAGCCAAGCCGAGATGATGGAGCATGCAACAAAACTCAGCGCATTAATGGTTCCTGCGATTCTCTCGGCCCCAATCCTCGGCTTGCTCCTCTCGCTCCTTGTGGCAGCCCCCGGAACCAGCGTTGCCGTCAGCGTCTTTGTCTTCGGCGGAATGGAACTGATCGGTACCGCTTTCGCCTCAACGCGGTGCGTTCTTTTTCCGGCGACCATCGATCACCTGCTGACACTCCTTGGTGAGCTTTCCGAAGGTATCGAAACCAATGTTGATGTTGTGGTGAGGATGAACGCTCTCTCGGACATCTTCTGGATTCCCCTGATGATATTCACGACCTTGACACTTGCAGCCGTTGCCCTTTTCAATGTGAAAGAGATCAAGTGTTGACCCAATTCTCACCGCACTGCAAGAGCCTCATCACGACGATTGCCCTGGTCGCCCTGTCACTTGCGATCTCGCACCCGCTGCTATCACAACAGATCAGCAGTCGCGTTGACTATGCTCACGATATCGCCGACTGGAATCTCAGAGATCTCAACAATAACGGTCTCCGAGAACTCATCGCGTGGACCGAAGACGCAGACGGTGGACGTCACTTCCTGGTCCACCGCCAGACGACACTCGGCAAATTCGAGTTCCTGGATGAGATCGTCCTCCCCAGAACTGCCGCCATTCGGTCTCTCGGTGCGTTTGACGAGAAGCTGGGGTCTCAAATCGCTCTGATCACCCCCAAAGGCGTTCACCTCATCGCGCTCAAGTCTGACGGGAAACTCGAGCTTTCCGAACAGCTCTTTGCCATCAACTCTCTGTTTCACGCCGCATCTGCAGGCACTCCCGACTTCCTCCACTGGGGGCTTGATGTGGATGGCGATGGACACGACGACTTGCTGACACCGCTTGAAGAAGGCCTGGGCGTTTGCTTCGGTGATGGCAAGCGTGGCTTTTCCTCACCAACGCTGCTTGAGCTTCCAGGTCGGCGTACAATCGAAGCTGCGACAGACGGGTTTCTTTCCCTTGGGCGCAGTTACCCAAGAGCTGTCTTTGAGAACATCTCTGGCAGCGCCCTGCCGGACCTTGTCTGGTTCGACGAGTCAGGCCTGTCATGGCGCGAGCAAGTTGCCCCGCGAGAATTCAAAGGTGGCGCGCCAAACACCTATCCTCTCTCATGGCTTTCCGGGAGCGACGCCACAGGCGTGTTGGAGCAGACCGACATCGACCTCGAAGACCTGAGCGAATCGGAGGGACTTGATCTCATGCTGTCGCGCATGAAGACAAAGAAAGAAAACCTGACAAGCATGCGCACCAACCTGGTACTCCTCGCCAATCAAGGCGCAAGTGCCAAAGAGACATTCTCGCGCAGCCCCAGTCTGGCGCTTCGACTTGAAGGAGTCGTCGGATCAGGCCCGCACTTCGTTGATATCGACCATGACGGTATCCGCGACATGGTGCTCACGACTTATGCGTCCGGAATGAAGGACGCCTTCAGTCGGTTTCTGGCCGCGCGTGTCCCCGCGCGCGTCTTCATTCATCGCGGCGTTCGAGGCAAGCAGCTGTTTGAAGCAACACCGTTCTACAAAGCGACCTTTCACTTGTCGACCGCCGACTTCGAACGCTGGGGCGTGCGCCGCTCGCCAGTCCTTCACGAGGACATTGATGGTGATGGGACCGTTGACCTCTTCCAAATGACTGGGTCCGGTCGGGAACATTTACTGACCATTCGACGGGGTAACGTGACAGATGGCCATTTCACCATCCAGGATGAGCCGATGTTTGAGAAGAAGATCAAAGGCGTCGAGAACGTCTCCTTTCGCACGATCAAGAGTGGCCAGGTCGGGAGTCACGTCATTGTGCAAGGAAAGAAATTCATCAATGTGCTTTGTCTGGACGCGCGTCGACCAAGAAAGTAACGTAGTGTGGGACGAGTCCCGAGCAATCCTCACAACCGAATTGAGTTTGGAGTTTCGACCATGATGCCGCGCGCACTCACTCTCGCAGCCTGCTGCCTCTGCCTGATTCTGTCGGTTGCCTCGGCACAGGGGATCGGACCTGACATCGTTGTTGGCGAAATCGTCGGCACATCCAACTACGGTTCGTTCGGTGGCATCTCAGCGTTTTCAGTTGGGACGACTTCGTGCAACGCCGGTGATCAAATCATCGGCTGGTATGCCAACACCAATCAGCACCCTGTGATTGGACAGAATCTGCTGCGCCTGGAAAGCGGTCGATTCGAACAGATTGGCATGTCCTGGTTGAAGCATGGCTTTGGCACCATGAATGGAACCTATTGCTCACCGTGCTCACCGACAGCAGGTCAAACGCTCGGCGTTGGCTGCTCCGACCCCTATTCATCCGGGACGAATGGAATGCAATCCGTCCTCGGACCGCGATCAGAGGTCAACGCGAGTCAAGGGTATTTCCCCTATCCTTTCGGCAGCCCGCCGTACAATTCACAAATCGATCGACGCCTCCAGGTGAAGAACACCGACATCGACTCGGGCCTCCACCCTTCGGCACGCTACTTCGTCGAGGTGCAATATGTGTCCCCTGATGACGCAGGTGCCGGCAATGGGACCAACAGTTCATCATGGCGCGAGGCGCTCTTCACCGAGGTCGGCGGCTTCTACTCCATGATGCTCTTTGGGCCAACAGTGATGACCCAGCCTGGAGTGATGGCGTGGAAGCAGCACGACAGTGGCGTTGCAGTGACAAACGTCGATATTCCCGGTGACGGTCGTTTCCATGTCGGCTTTCGCGCATCCGATGCAGGCGGAGGTCTCACGCACTATGAATGCGTCGTCCACAATATGACATCGACTCGCGCTGCAAAGGGCTTCACTGTCCATGTCCCGACTGGTGCCACGATTCAAAACGTCGAGTTCCATAGCGCGCCGCATCACAGCGGAGACGGCTACGTCATTGGTACTGATTACGACAACAGCCCGTGGGTAGCGACCATCACACCAGGCAGTTTAACCTGGTCCACACCAGGGTTTGCCGCTGCCCCCAACGGCAACGCACTCCGTTGGGGCTCGCTGTTTACCTTCAGGTTTGACTTGGATCAGTCACCGCCGACCACAGGACTGGTTGTTGATCTTGACCTCTATCGACACGGATTGCCCTCGCAGGTTTCCGCCACCTTGATCCCCGGCGATAGCCTCACGAAGACCAGCGGCGATAATCAGCTGACGGTTTACGGTGAGAATTTCCAACCGCTCACTGTGCGCCTGGCAACCCCCAGTGGTACACCTGCCGTGGGCGCCCCGATCACTTTTACGGTCACCTCGGGAAATGCAACAGTCGTCAGCCCAGCCACAGTCACAACAAACAGCCTTGGCGAAGCCTCTTGCACAGTCGCTGCAAATATCGGATTGGGTGGACCGATTCAGGTCAAAGCTGCAGGAACGGCAGCCGACACGACTTTTGCTCTATGCTCGCGGGGGTTGAGCGTAGCCTACAATCCGACCTATCCAGCGCTCGGCATCACCGTGCGGGAATCGCCATTCGGCAACCCAACCGAACCCTATCTCATGATGGCTGGCAACCCCCAGCCTCTTACACCTACGTCATTCGGTACGCTTTGCCTCAACCCTTCCGACCACGCCAATACAATCGTCGTATGGGACGGGTTTGGTGCATTCGGTGGTGGCTCCTATCAGGGTCGGCCAACAGTCGGCAATCCAAACATCACCAATATCTACATGTACTTCCCTAACCCGGCAGGGATGACCCTTCTCTTCCAGGGCATTGGCTACAACCCGGCGCTTACATCTATCGGATGGTGGGCGACGAATTGCGTGACAATGAGCTTTTGACTCTACAGCCTCTGCAATTCCGCGCGACTGCGAAGGGCTGTACGTAGGACTCCGATCACTGCAGGTGTGTCATGGAGTGAAAGCTGTATCGGGGCGAACGGCCTCGTGAGGTGAGCCTCCAGCGGAAGAGGCGCCCAGAATTCAGCAGATTCACCCACGGGTTCGACGCCCCTGTAGGCTTGCACGACAGTACCGACTCCGTCGGCACCGGGGAGCAACAGAGACCAGCCTGCCGCAGTTCGAACAGGCGCAATGAATGCCCGATAATTGCAGACTCTTCTGTTTCGAGTCAAGGAGATGACGACCGGCAACTCACAGCGCTTGCGAAGAATCGGGGATCGAGAAATGAGACCATCAGGCGTGATTTTTCTCACCTCCAACTGAACAGAGAGGAGAGACTTCTTGAAGGCGCGCAGTTGTCCGAGAAGGTTGAGCTTCGGTATCGAAAGAAGAAAGATCTCCTTCATTCCGTCTCCATCGATATCAAACAACGCCCCGTGCAGGATCCAACCAGACACCTTGATGATCTGGTCAGGCTGGCGGTCATTGGCCTTCGCAATACGATCGCGCGACGAATAGAAATAAACCCGTCCTGCACCAGGATCGAACAGAATGTGATCGGCGCAGGCGTCATTATTGACGTCAGCAGTGATCGGCGCGACTCGCTGTTCGAAGTCTATGACCTCCGTATCGAGTTTCCGAGGAGCCTTGCCCCAGGACTGGGTTGGCCCCCAGCCTGTTGATGTTCCAAAGGCCGCCAACATGGATTCGCCTTGACGTAAGAGAAGGTCGCCTCTTCCGTCCCCGTTGAGGTCACCGTGGGTGACCGACGGCAATGTCACCTTCGATGACATTCGATAGCCAAGCCCCCAACCCAACGTCTGTTCACTGGTGGGGACGACGTCAAGCTGACCACGAACCCTAAATCCTGACTCGCTCAGTGAGACGACTTGAAAGCCACTTAGAGTCGGCACGATCGCTCGCGCTGAGTCAGCAAGCAAGTCTCGCTGAAGCGGATGAGTAGAGGAATTCCCTCGAAACAAATCACTCCTGACAGCAGAGACCTGAGAGGGAGCAAAGCCCGCCGAACTTCCGTCTCGAAAGACATGATGCTCCAGGCCGGTAGCACCAACCGACACCGCACCAGATCCATCGATGTCAAACACAAACCCGTCGACAGGCAGACGAATCAAACCGGTCACTTTGGGTCGGTCGCCCTCAAACTGCATCCGAACAAGCGATCGCCCCAGTTGAAGGGCAACGCGATTCGCATCTATCGGATAGACGTCCACAAGGTCTGCACCTTGGCCGATGAGGGTCGTTGGTTTCTGCGCGAAAGACAACGACGCACAGATGAAACAGCAGAGCAAGGCGCGTATCATCGGCATGCTGCCTCCCTTCATTCCGACACGTGGTTCTTCAGTCCCGTGCCATCATAGGCCCTAATGACCGCATTCAGAAGTCATTCAACTTCAATGCCCACGAGTCGATGACCTTGGCTTGTTCGCTCGGCAGCACATCAGGATCATAGCCATGCAGGTCCCCCAGCCAGTTCTTGAGAAAAACGGCGACTTCTGCCCTGAGACTGATAGAGGGGCTCTGCAAACATCCGAGCACAGTGCGACGCGAAACCTCGTCCGACGCCGACCATCGAAGCAAGGAAAAAGCCGCGGTTCGGCGCACAAGTTCCGGATCGTCCTTCGATGCTGCCCAGCTTCTGAAACGAGCAATGAGGCCGTCACTCTTTGCCGAAGGTGTTCCGCCCAACGCAAGAATGGCAGAGACGCGAACTCCCATGTCACTGTCATCCAATGCGGAACTGAGGGCGCCAGCCGCCGATAGCCCACTGAGTGCCGTCGCAGCCCTCGAACGCACTACAGGTGACGCATCACGGGAAAGACGATCGATCAGGAGTTTGAGCGCACCGTCATTCCCTCTCTGTGCGATGACTCCCACCGCCTGAATGGCGTAGGCACGCAACTGCTGATTGGTTTTGGGCGCGCCCTCCCCCAAGGTGGAACTCAGGTGTCGCACTGCAAGCGACCCCATGCCAGAGAGCGTCCGTCGGGCTTGCTCCATGAAGAGAAACTGATGCTGGCCCAACACGGCAATGAGGAAATGGATTCGTCGGTCAAGACGCACTTGCTCCGACTCCGCGAAAACAGGCGGCTCATGGGTTGGAAGCGCTTCAATGATTTTCGCCCAGCGTTCGATGGCAGGCACCTTATTGGCCCAGCCGGAATCCGTGTCATAGCCGGCATCCAAACCGGTGATCTCACGGAGGATTCGATTGGCAGTCTCGTTTTCAAAGGCTCGACCGCTCAGTGCCTTCAGAAGGACAGTGAGCCCTTCTCGGTTCCCCAGCATCCACAGGGCTCTCGCCGCGTGGTTCCGCACAACGGGGTGACGGTCGTGTAGAGCGCTCAAGAAATCAGGCAGAGCGGACGCTGCTTTTAGACGCTCGAGGGTAATGATTGCCCGCCAACGCAATTCGTAGCGGTCGTCCGGTCCTCCGAGAGGATTCTCGACGACGTGATAACCCAATGACGACTCATCGGGGATAGAGAGGAAGGCCTGTTGCGAACGGTCCTTCATAACCAGCAGCAACGCCTCAATGCTATCGCCAGACACGCTGGAAGGGTCGAGAGAATCCATTGCATCGAGGCGTTCAGTCAGGTCAGCCTCTTCATCTGCAAGCAGACGGGCCGTCACATCGTCAGTCCAGCCTCGAGGAATCAAGCGGGTACTCGTTTCATCCGACGCTGCCATAGGAGTACCGCGTGCCTTCGCAATTGCATCAGGGATGCGACCGACGATCGACGCAGGCGATACAGAGAGAATCGACTCACGCATGAGGACGGCGTTCTCATCCGTCATGTACGGATTGAGCTTATAGTACAAATGAACCTGCAACCGACCTGGTCGATCCCAAGGCACCGCGAACCAAAGAGCACGCGCCTCACCGGCGAGAATCTGCGTGGATTCTGGATAATACTCATGACGCTTTGGGTTATGGCTGGCTGCTACGCGAACCTGCCCTACCACAAGCTCCTTGCCGTCCATCGCCACGGAGACTCGCACGGGCACACCCGGCACCTTGAACGGATTAATGATGTCGAATTCATGACGATACGGGTTTCGGAAGCGCGCAAGCCGAGTCCAGCTTCCGGCTTCACCGTCATCTGGAAGCCAACGAACAGTAAGGTCTACTGCACGGTGCCGCTCATCGGCTGGAAGATTGTGACCTGTGTTGGAGTTGAGAACTGACAGTCCGACGAATCGATCACCGCCCTCTGCGAAAAGAGTCGCCTCAAGAGTTGCTGCGCCTCGAAGCATGACTTCGCTATGTGCCCCGAGGAAGCGATGATCCGAGTGCGTTTTGCCGTTTGTGCCAACCGTCGCAGGGCCATCGACAACGGCCATGTGGCAGTCGTTGCAGTCCTTCTTGCTCGGTCCTTCCACCGCGAACCGCGTTTGGGACCAGTCACGATGAACCTTGTGCTGATCATGGCACGGTGTGCAGAAGCGAATCTCTCCCATTGGCTTCCATGTGACGGGGTTACAGGGTGCCAAGGCAGCGGCCGGACCCTGCATGGGATTGGGTGTCGCGATGACATTGCGGAACTGATGACAAGTCAAACAATTGATACCGTCCTCGCGGTCGCGGCGACGCTCCAGCGCGCGAAGGCCGTAGCCGACCTCCAGCATGGGGCGCGGCGCATGGCAGGGGATACAGTCGGTGTTCTTGAAGTTGTCTGAGAGCTCTTTGCGTCGGGGCTCAGGGTTGACCCAACTGAGTGCATGATGCGACTCTTTCCACTCAGAGTAGATTGTCGGATGGCAGGACTCACACTCTGCCGACGTCGTCAGCTTGAGAGGACCACGCCCGTCAGTCGGAGGTGTCTCGGCCACATTTGAGAAAGCGTTGTCCTCAGCCTCTCCAACACTGAGGTAGAACCATCCACCCACAGTCGCCCCGATTAGAAGAATGGCCAGAACCTTGCTCGCGCCGTGACTCATTGAACATCCCCCTTCGGCGACAACAACCACGGTCTACCCAGAATGCGTACTGAGACTTCTTCTTTGATGAGACGGCGGCAGTCGTCTCGCACGGGGATTGTCATGCCCTCAATCTCCACAATCGTCGTGAAGTGGGTGCCGCGAAAAAGCGACTCAACAACGCGGCCTGATCCACCGAGAGCGACTTCTAATTCACTTTCCCTGACGACGACACGGTCGGCGCCCTTCACCTGAATTTGAGGCTCAAAGCTCCCGAGAGCACAGCGCCAGTCATCATCTGCACCCGCTGAACAGTCGAGCACCGTACCGCCACCGACAAACTCAGCGACGAAACCTGAGATTGGGCGCAACGCCAGATCCTGTGGGCTACCTACTTGAAGGACTCTGCCTGCGCGCATCAATGCCACCTTGTCACCCAGTTCAAAGGCCTCTTCTTGAGAGTGAGTCACGTAGATCATCGTCGTTTCCCGTGCACGATTGACCTCACGGAGCAGTCGCCGGATCTCAGCGGCCACAACAGGGTCCAATGAAGAGAGCGGCTCGTCCAGTAGAAGAACGGCTGGCTCATCTGCCAAGGCACGTGCCAAGGCAAGGCGCTGTTGTTCACCCCCCGACAACTGGCTTGGAAGTCGGTCCAGCATCTTCTCCAGACCAACCTCTCTGAGGAGCTCCGATGCACGAGCGACAGCGTCTGAATCGCGCGCGCTCTCGCCACGACTAAAAAGCAAGTGCTGGAGCGCTGTCATGTGAGGCCACAATGCCAACTCTTGAAAAACCATCCCTACACCACGTGCGTTTGGTGCGACGTCAGTCTCCGAATCACTGAGCACGCCCTTGTCGCTTGCGATTGTACCTTCGTCGATTGGCTGCAGACCCGAAAGAGCCCGCAGGAGTGTCGTCTTTCCGCAACCGCTCGGCCCCAGCAAGACCATGACTTCGCCAGCCTCAACCTGTAGAGAAACGCCGCTTAATGCCTGCGTCTTTCCAAATCGAACCGACACGTTCTTGAACGAAACAGACGCCATCAAAGTACCTCAAGTCGTTTACGCGAAAGCAACGAAAAAAGAGCAAGGGGGATCAGCGCAATCAGAATCACCATGACACAGAGAGCTGCAACCTCTTCGTCTCGCGCGAAGTGGATCATGTTGAAGATGCGGACCTGTGCCGTTTGAAAACGACCGGGATTGACAATCATCGCCGCAGGCAGCTCACCGAGACTCAAGATAAACCCGAGCAACATAGCACTCAACACGCCGGGTCTGATCAAGGGCAGAAGAACCCGACGGAAAGTGCACCAGCGACTCCGCCGTGTCAACGCCGCGGCCTCAAGAAGCGTCGGGTCGACCTTGTCCAACGCCGCGCTTACCGAGCGAACGCCAAACGGCAGGAAAAGAGCCAGCCACGTGAAGATCCCGATCCATGCTCCGTTGTAGATCCAACGATCAATGAACGAGACTTCTTGAAACTGTGACCAGAACATGTTGACCGAAACGCCGACCACGATAGCAGGGAATGCGAAACTCATCAGTGCTCCACCCTCCATGACGAGGCGCCAACGGCGACCGGATCTCGCAGCCATGGCGATGAGAGTGGAGGCTACAGTGATCAGGATCGCGGCACCTCCTGCAAGCAGACATGAGTTAGTGATATTGCGGGTCTCAGGATGCTGGACGTTCTGCCAAACAGCTCGATACGTTTCTGGCGGACCTGCCTCTTGCAAGAGTGCAAGGAAAGGCCATCCAGCAGTCACCAATACAACAGTCCATGCAAAGAACCCCATGCCTTTGGATGATGGTTGAAGAACGCGGGGCGGCGATGTCGTGCCACGACCTGAGCGAACGTTTCTGCGCTCGGCAGTGATAATGACCCAGGCCAACCCAACCAGGCACAGGACAACCAAGGGCAGAGCCACGACCGCCGCGGTTTGCACATCAACGTTGTTCGAAGGAAACCAGATCTCCTGCATAATCGTCGGTGTGTCCAGCAAACTCGGAATCGCATAGCAGCCAACACTGAACAGGAACACGAAGAATGCGCCTGAGACAATGAAGGGACTCAAGGCCGGTAAGGCGACTGACAGCCGCGAGACCCACAAGCCCCTCTGCAGGAGCGCTGCCTCTTCCCGTGCGGCATCGAGTTGCCGAAAGCCAGCACCCATTAGCAGCGGAATGAGCGGCCAGAAGCTCGCTGTCAACATCCAGATCGCACCAGGGTAAATGGTCGCTTCGTTGCCGATTTCAAGAAAGCCGGCACGTACGTCGAACTCGATACCGCGGTCCTGAAACCAGGCAGTTAGATAACCATTGTTCCCGACGATTCGAAGCCAGCTGATCGCGTGAATATGAGGTGGGATGAGCAATGGCACCAATGCAGCGACGCCCAGGGCACCCCTTCCCAGAAAGCGACTGCGGTGCATCGCAAACGCAAAAGGCACACCGATCAACAGGGCAAGAACTGTGGCGCATCCTGCCAGAACCAACGAGTTGACGAGACGATCGAAGACGCGGGCCTGCAAGAAGGACCAACGTTCTGCAATGGCGTCCGCGCCACCGACGAAGGTGGCAACGAACATGCCCATCAACGGCAGGAGAACCAAAAGACAGAACAATGCTGCCCCTACGCGGACGGCGAACGACCGACTGCAGACATCTGCCTTGTGCGCCCGAGCTTGTGTCATCTATTGGCCGCTGGCTTCCGACGATAGAGGGTAAAGACTACAGCGAGAATTGCTGGAATAGCAATGAGCCATAAGGCCACTTGAGACTTTGCTCCCGACTCAGCGTCTCCACCTTGGAATCGCTCATGCAGATAGCTGTTTTGTGTCTCGAGTGAGCGCCCCACTGCCTCCCAATCCACGTCAATCGCCTTGACCTGATCGAGGCGCAAGACACCAGGTGGTACCTGCACACTGCTCCGCAAAGGAATCTGTGCTGAACGTCCGCGAGCCAGTTTTGACTCCACCTCTGTTGAAAGAATGAAGTCGACGAGCTTCTTTGCGTTCGCAAGATTCTTCGCGTCTTTAACAATGAGAACAGAGTTCGGAATGAGGAGTGTCCCCATGCCGCCCTCTCCTTGATCAGGCACAAT
>PVBE011218034.1_pt1 | contig 23813 bp, 19 predicted proteins | sample 1631181 | NCBI WGS metagenome assembly PVBE01 (sample SAMN08397723, study PRJNA350692) | Marine metagenome, whole genome shotgun sequencing project. | isolation source: water | place: Pacific Ocean | collected 2012-04 | reverse complement strand
CCACCGCCGTTCCGAGAATTCCCATCTCGCTGATCGGCGTATCGAGCACCCGGTCCGGAAAAGCCTTGACGAGCCCCCGGGTCGTCCCCAGCACCCCGCCCATTTCATCGATCTCATCCCCTTCGCGATCACCGCCTCCGGCCACATCCTCACCCATCAAGATCACGTCCGGATCCGCTTCCATGGCGATCTGCATGGCCTCGCAGACCGCAGCGCTGAGACTCAGTTCGCGGCTCATTGACCCTCCTCCACGTAGATATCGCGGGTGATCTCATCCAACTCGGGAAAGGGAGCCGCCTCGGCGGCCGCCACCGCGGCGATCAATTCCTCCTCGACTTCACGGTCGGTCTCCCGCAATTCATCGCCGGAGATGAGTCCGGCCTCGGTCACATGCGCTTCGAAATTCTCGAGGGGATCGTGATTCTGAATCCAGTTCTCGGCCTCCTCCTTGGATCGATAGACCAGGGGATCGCCAACAAAATGGCCGCCGAAGCGATAGGTCTTGCATTCGAGCAGCACGGGGCCACGGCCCGACCGACAATATTCGAGGGCCTCTGCGGTCTTTTCGTAGACGTCGAAGAAATCCATGCCATCGGCGATCAGCGCCTTCATCGCATAGGAGTCCGCACGAACGGCGATATCCTTCACGGGAATCACGAAATCCGTCGGGGTAAATTCTCCGAAACCGTTATTCTCCACCACGTAGAGTGCGGGAAGCTTCCAATTCGAGGCCATGTTGAGGGATTCGTGGAAGGCCCCCTGATTCGTGGCCCCATCGCCGAAGAAGGCGACGCCCACCCCCCCCGTGCGCTTCAACTTCGCCGTCAGGGCGGCCCCGGTGGCCAGGGGGATGCCGGCTCCGACGATCCCGTTGGCACCGAGCATTCCGCGATCGACATCGGCAATATGCATCGATCCCCCCTTGCCCTTGCAGAGCCCCGTAGCTCGACCGAAGAGCTCCGCCATCATGCCCGAAACGTCGACGCCCTTCGCGATGCAGTGGCCGTGGCCCCGATGGGTCGATGCCACCATATCGGCCCGATCCAAGTGCGCGCACACTCCCACGGCAATGGCCTCCTCGCCGACGTAGAGATGCATGAACCCCCCCAACTTCCCGCCGCTGACAAGGTCGCCGAGTTTTTCTTCGAAGCCGCGGATCATGCGCATCTTGCGATAGGCCTCGAGAAGATCGACCCGCGTCAGATTCATGGCTTCCCTCTCCTTCTTCGCTCTCTTTTTTTCTCTCTTCTTCAGACCCGAAAAAGCCCCGCAGTGGGGATTATCGGGGATGGCTGAAGAGCGCGCCGCCCATGAGAATAGAAGATCCGCGCGGCCTCCTCTCGCTGCCCGGGAACTTCGCCATTTGGCAGGGGGAACTCGAAACTCTCCCGCGCTCTCTCCGCCCCGGGGTACGGCATTCTCCGGATCCGTAGCGAGAGAGGGGAGGCTTGGCTTTCGATCCGCTGGCGGCGGATGGAATCGAGCCGGCCCCCTGGAGCGATCCCCGCAGACCCCACTCCCGGAGGGCGGGCCGCGCCCCAAAAAGCGGAAGCGATCGGGCGAATATCGAAGGACTCCGGCATCGACTCGCGATTCCGGTCGGCCCCAGCAAAGACCATGCCGGCTTCGCGGACGGAGCTTCGCGGACGGGGCTTCGCGGATGCCTGCCCGCCCCCTCCCCTAATCCCCCACCCTCTCGCCGGATTCGGAATCGAAATGCGTATTGCGTCGGCCCGGAAAGGCGTTCAGACCCAATTCATCCCGGAAGGCCCCCGAGGAGCCCGCGGTCATCTCGTCGAGGGGGATGCCAATACTATCCGCCGTACGCACCAACCCATTGAAGATTCCCACCGTCGCGGCGGTCAGAACGAAAGCGGCCCCGCCCACGGCCTCGATCAGAGCGGCTCGCGCCGCCACCAGATCTTCGCTGCCCCGGGTCGCCGCTTCCGCGAAGCGCAACAATTCCCCGCCGTGGGGCACTCCGCCATCCCCCTCGCCCACGGCTCCCGACAATTCGGCCTCTTCGCCCTTTGCCTGGCTGCTCACACGGAGCAGCGCCACGTGGGAGGTCGTTCAGTAAAAGCATTCGTTGATGGCGGAAACCCGGGCCGCCACCAACTCCACCTGGGGACGGCTGAGAGGACGCGTATCCCAGACCAATTCCGTGAAATCATCCAGGGCGTACATCGATCCCACCAATCCGAAGAAGGCCGCATTGTCTTTCGGTGCCGAACTGAGTGCGCGACCGACATTTGGGCCCGTGAAGGGATCCACGAGGGGCACGCGGGCGCCGACATCCACCAGACCGATGGGTCGCGAGTGATCGGGCTCCCCGGGCAGCGCTTCCGGCAAGGGCTCGGGCGGCACTCCCAGGGCCTCCGCAAAGGCATCGATCGCGGTAGTGCAAACCGTCACCGCACAAATTTCCGCGTAGGCCGCAGCTCCGAAACGAGAGACGATTGCCGCAACCCGCTCACCGTCGATGCTATGGACAGCGGCGGCAATTCTTCGCACGAGATCGGCTACGGATTCGGGCAGAACATCGCTCTCCGCGGGCTTCCCGCTCGCGAGCCACGGGGGATCCTTACGCTGCACTCGGGCCTCCCGGCAGAGGCGAGCCATCTCGACGCGTTCGGCACCCGTCCACCAGGATCCCGGGGAGGCGATGCGTTGCCAGGCTTCGCGATGCGCCACGACGATCTCCGGCGAGACCTCGCAACCCGCCGCCCCATAGTCAAAGACCATCATACTTCGATCCCCTTGATTCTCGACCCAAGCTCCCAAAAACCGCTGGCAGGAACGAACTCGGAAGAGAAACGAATTCGAAAAGAGTCGCTCAACAATCTCAGGGACGCCAGACCTCTGGCGCCCGCCCCTTCATCATGTCCGCCAGGGCCGAAATTTCGATCCTCCAGGGCGAGAGGCGCAGCAGACCATAGGCGGGATCCTCCGCATCCTGCCAGAACATCGCGAGATCGTAGCCGAGGGGCGGCGGGGTGGCCTTGTAGAATTCCCAGAGCCGCGCCTTCTCCGCGGGATCATCCTCCCATTCGGCGTGACACTCGGCATGGACCTGTTCGTGGGCCGGATCCCAATAGGAGAGCGATAAATGCGGATTGTGCGCAATATGCTTGGCCTTGAAGCTCTGACGCCCCGTGGCAATCCAACCCGTGCTCCCCTCCCAGACGGGATGAAGAATCCGCGCGCGCGGCCGATCCCGACGATCGACACTCGTCACCGTGCACCAGACGATACGGCTGACCCGCTTCATGAATTCCGCTTCGATCTCAGAAAAATTGCTGATTTCACTCAACCCTCAACCTCCTCTTCATGCGCCCCTGCCTTCGGGGACGATCCCTGATTGGCCCCGGAACCCCAAGCCCGGAAAGTCTCCCCCAGGATAGCCCGCCCGGGACTATTGCCGGTGCACCATTGGAGATTCTGTCGGCCCCCGGAAAATCGGGGCAGAAGAGAGCCGGGCGGCAAAGAATAGAAGCCCTCGGTCATGAAGAATCCACCAGGACCAGTACAGATTTCGAGCAAGGCTCATGGCCATAGTCTCGGATGCACGGACAACGAACGGCATGCCCATCGCTGCGACGAGCCTCGAAGCCGGATCGATGCAGAGCCGCCACGAGCGCATCCTGGCGGCGATGAATGGGCAGAATCGAGCGTGGATGACTATCCTGGGGATTCGACTCCCTCATCCAGGAGGGAAAGCACCACGCCGATCCCTTCGCATGCGAAGCTCCAACTGGAATTTCGTTTCGAGGATGGGGATCGAGAATAGAAGAAGACTGAGCAAAAGAGCTGAGCAGGAAAGCTGAGCAAGGGAGAGATCCGGGATGAATGAGCGGGAGAACTTCGATGCGATCGTCATCGGCTCTGGACTCGGGGGACTGGCAGCGGCGGCCTACCTTTGTGCGGCGGGTCGCAAAACCCTGGTCCTCGAGGCCCATTACGTCGCGGGAGGGAATAGTCAGGTCTTTCGCCGCGACCATCAGGGCAACGCCTACGAGTTCGACGTCGGAATCCACTATATCGGAGAATGCGGACGGGATGGGGTGATCACGAGGGTACTGAACGGCCTGGGCCTCTCGGAACGCGTCGTCTTTCGCCCCCTCGATCCGGACGGTTATTCGACCCTCCACTTTCCCGATCTCACGTTCAGGGTTCCCGTGGGCTGGGATCACTACCGAGCCCGCCTGCTCGAGACCTTCCCCGACGAACACGGAGCCCTGGGATCTGTTCTCGATGTGATGCAGGAAGTGACGAGCGCGGGGGCGAAGCTCGGCCGAGGCGAAATCGAAGTTTCGGAAATCGCGAACCAGGGCCGCTTCCTGGAGTGGGGTTTGCGACCGATCACGGAACTCTTCTCCGAATTCGGGCTTTCGGAACGAGCCGCGGGCGTTCTGCTGGGCGAACAGGGCTGCTACGCGGTCAGGCCCTCGGATACGCCCGTCGTGATGGCGGCGGGGCTGACGGATCATTTCCTGCGCGGCGCCTACTATCCCGAGGGCGGCGGGCAGGTCATTGCCGGGCGCCTGATCGAGGCCATCCGCGCCCACGGAGGCGAAGTACGCACCCAGAGCCCGGTTCAACGCATCCGCATCGAGAACGGTCGCGCCGTCGGCGTGATCGCCGGCAAGCAGAATCAGCGGCCCCAGGAGATCGACGCCCCGATCGTCATCTCCAACGCCGATCTCAAGCGGACGTTCTTCGAAATGATCGGAGAGGATCATCTCAAGGCCGAAACCCTGGAACGAATCCAGGAACTCAAGATGGCCGTTCCCCTCTTCTGCGTCTATCTCGGGCTCGACATCGATCTCGCCGAGCGGGGAATGCCCAATAGCAATCACTTCATCTGGGGCAACTACGACATCGAGTCCGTCTACGATGAACTCGACGCCGGACGTCTCTCGACGGATGCCATGGCGTATATCACCACTGCCACCCTCAAGGATCCCGTGAGTTCTCATCTCGCACCTCCGGGCCATACGAATCTTCAGATCATGACCCTCGCCCCCAGGGACTACGCGGTATGGAATGTCCAGAAGGGCCCCGCCGAGGGAGGGCGCTACCACAGGGATCCCGCCTACCGAAAGCAGAAGGAGGCCCTGATGGAACATCTGATCGAGACCTCCCTCGAAGTGATTCCCGACCTGCGCGAGCACATCGTCTGGAAGGAGGCGGCGACACCCGTCAGCCAGGAGCGCTTCACCCGCTCGACGGGGGGCACCTCCTACGGAATCGAAATGTCCTGCAGCCAGGCCGGCCCCCTGCGCGTCGGCCCCCGGACCGAGATCGAGGGTCTCTTTCTCTGCGGGGCGAGTACACCCTCCGGCCCCGGCATCGCGGGAGTGCTGCGGGGGGGCGTGACGGCTGCGGGCGAAGTTCTCGAAACGGATCTCCTGGGCCCCGGCCTCTCGGGAAGGGTCTTCGGGGATCGGGATCTGCTGCCCGAACTCCGGGAGGATTGGGACGCCTGGGAGGAGAGCCACTGACGCTGGGCGCGAAGACTTCGATGCCTGCGAATCATGCGAGACGTCGCGCTCGGATGCGGAATGGGGGCTCGGGCCCGATCGCTCTTCGGAAATATGCTCCAGCGGGTCTCCCGAGACCGGGAAGCCCGCTTCCGCCCTATCGCGGAGGATCGATTCCTATCCTCCGCGGTCGCCCGGATCCCGCATCGGCGACGGCATGTCACACACCCGGTTCGGGATCCTCGGGGGATGTAGACAACCGATGGTGAGGTGCTAGACAGTTGGCGCCGAACTCCAAGAAGACTCCTCATCCCTACCGCTACTGCCAGATGGAGGCTCCCCCATGAAACTCGTCACTTTCAGCCATGATGCTTCTACCCGGATCGGCCTTCTCGACGGTGAGAACATCCTGGATCTTCGAGCCGCCGCCCCCGATCTCCCGGACGAAATGGTGGCCTTTCTCGAGGCTGGCGACCCCGCCCTCGAAGCGGCCCGCGCAGCACTCGGGGGCAGTGGATCCCGGATCCCGGCGGAGGAAGTGCATCTGGAGTCGCCGATCCTGCGTCCGCCCAAGATCCTCGCCGTCGGTCTCAACTACGCGGACCACGTGGCGGAGGCCGGAATGGAGACGCCGGTACATCCGATGATCTTCAACAAGCAGTCGACATCCGCGCACCCCCCCTACGATGCCTTTCATCTACCGCGGGTATCCTCGGCGCTCGACTACGAGGGGGAGATGGCCGCGGTGATCGGCAAGCGCTGTCGCCACGTCTCGAAGCAGGATGCCGGACAGGTGATCGTCGGCTACACGATCTGCAACGATGTTTCCGTACGCGACTGGCAGCTCCGGGTGCAGACCTTCACCATGGGGAAATCCTTCGACACCCACTGCCCCCTCGGCCCCGCCATCGTGACCTCCGACGAGATTTCGGATCCCCATAGCCTGGACCTGCGCACCTGGGTGAACGGAGAGCTTCGACAGTCGACGAATACGAAGCATCTGATCTTCGATTGTTTCACTTTGGTCGAGCACCTCTCCACGGCTTTCACCCTGGAGCCGGGCGACGTGATCTCGACGGGCACTTCGAGCGGCGTCGGAATGGCCCGAAAGCCGCCGGCCCCCCTCAAAGCGGGCGACGTCGTCAAGATCGCGGTCAACGGACTCGGCGAAATCGAGAATGGCGTGATCGAGGAACCCGAGAACACGACGCGAATCGGCTAACCGAAGCGCACGAACATCGACGACCAGCGACTTCGCGTATGCGGGGCTAGCATCGCGACATGCCCGAATCGTCGCCCGCATCGACGAGACCGAAAAATGCCGTCGTATTGCTCCTCGACAGCCTGAATCGACATATGCTGGCCGCCTATGGGGGCACGGAATTTCACACGCCGAACCTCGACCGCCTCGCGAAGCGGGCCCTGCGCTTCGACCGCCACTATTCCGGCTCCCTCCCCTGTATGCCCGCGCGCCACGACATTCTCACGGGCAACCTCGACTTCCTATGGCGGCCCTGGGGTTCGATCGAGTTATGGGAGCGACCGATCACCTGGGCCTTGCGCGAGGCCGGGGTGACGACCCAACTCATCACCGACCACCCGCATCTCTTCGAAACGGGCGGTGAAAACTACCATTGCGATTTCACGGCCTGGGACTACCAGCGGGGTCACGAAAGCGATCCCTGGAAGACCCGCCCCGATCCGAGTTGGTTGGGATGCCCCTCCTACGGCCGCCACTGGACCCCCTACGACAACTCAAGGGGATTCTTTCGGGAGGAAGGGGACTTCCCGGGTCCCAGGACGATGAGTTCTGCGGCGCGCTGGTTGGAGGAGAATGCGGGCCAGCACGAGCGCTTCATGCTCTTTGTCGATGAATTCGATCCCCATGAGCCCTTCGATACCCCGGAGGACTGGGCCGCACGCTACGACCCGGATTGGGAGGGAGCGCATCTGATCTGGCCCCCCTACGTGGTGGGAGGTATCGAGAATGGCGTGCTCTCCCGGCGTGAGGCGCGACAACTGCGCGCCAGCTATGGCGCCAAGCTGAGCATGATCGACGCCTGGCTGGGCCGGGTCCTCGACGCCATGGATCGACGGGAACTCTGGAAGGATACGGCCCTCATCCTCTGCACGGACCACGGCCACTACCTCGGCGAGAAGGATATCTTCGGCAAACCCCGCTCCCCGATCTTCGAGCCCCTGGGACATACACCGCTATTCATCTGCTGGCCCGGAGTGGAAGCCCGTGCAGTGGACGCACTTTCGACGAATGTGGATCTCTTCTCGACCCTCCTCGACCTTTTCCAAGCGCGGGTTCCCCAGCGCATTCACGGCCACTCGTTGCTACCCCTCATCGAAGGACGAAGCCAGAGCATTCGGGACTACGTCCTGATGGGGATCTGGGGGCGAGAGATCCACCTTGTCAACGACCGCTACAAATACGCCCGGGCGCCCGAGTCGGAAAACGAACCCCTCTCCATGTGGTCGAATCGCTGGTCGACGATGCCGGTCGGCCAGGCTCCTTCGCTGCGATTGCCCGATCCCGATGGTCGCGCCCACCTCGACCGCATGCCGGGCAGCGATATTCCGGTCATTCGCCAGCCCTTCGTGGAGGGCGATATGCTGCCCTTCTGGGGCTACGGGCCCTTCATCGGCCATCAACTCCACGATCTTCGCAACGATCCCCTGGAAGAGGAAAACCGGGCCGGGGAGGAGATCGAACGCCAACTCGAAGAAGAACTTCGCAATGCGTTGCTGGAAATCGAAGCCCCAGGCGATCAACTCGAACGCCTGGGGCTGGCTTGATGCGCGCGGTGAAGCACTATCCCATCTGAAATGAAGCACTATCCCATCTGAAAGAAGACCGCCTTATTTCCATCCAGATCGCGGAAATAGCCTCCGTAGAAACCCGGCATGCGCTCGCCGGGGGCGCCCTCATCCGAGGCCCCGAGGCTCACCGCCCGGGCGTGCAATTCATCCACCCCTTCCCGGGAACCCGCCGGAAAGGCGACCATATTGCCATTTCCCCGATGCGGGGGAGCTTCGTCGAAGGGGGTGCAGACGGCCAGGATCGGCTTGTCCATGGCTTCGCCGATGAAGGCGATCCTGCCGATATCCATCAGGACCTTTGCCCCGAGCGGGGCGAGCAACTCCGACCAGAAGGCCTTCGCCTTCTCCATATCCGTGGTGCCGATCGTCACATAACCAATCATGTCATTCTTCTCCTGGCAATGGGGCCGGACTCCGCGTTGAATCTGGCCCTCGGGTTTGAAGGCATCGGCCGGGAAGCAATCAGGGATCGCAGGCCCCGGGCCGGGTCAATGCTGTAATGCCCTCGATCACCTGCCCGTACAATTCCCGCGGCAGATTATGGCCCATGCCATCGATCAGCATCAGTTCGGAATCGCTGATGGCCTCATGGGTGTCGATGCCCCCCTCGACCGGAACCAGGGGATCGTCCTTGCCGTGGATGACGAGGGTGGGCAGATCGAGTTCGCGCAAACCGGGACGACGATCCCCATGGGCGAGAATCGCCGCCATCTGGCGGGTGGCACCCGAGGGATGAAAGGCGCGGTCGTATAGGCGGGCCGCCCTCTCCCGCAGGAATGACTCCTCGCTCGGATAAGCCGGCGAGCCGATCACGCGATCGGTCACCAGGGATTGATCGATGAATGCCTGCCGCTCTGCCGGGGGTGGCGAGGCGAGAAGTGTCATGGCCTCCGGATTCGCGGGCGGCAGTTCTCGATTTCCCGTCGTCGACATGATCGAGATCAGGCTCCTGGCCCGTGCCGGATGCCGCATGGCAACGGTCTGGGCGATCATTCCCCCCATCGAAGCCCCGCAGATATGCGCCTGCTCGTGGCCGAGAGCATCGAGAATGGCGATGGCGTCGTCGGCCATATCGTCGAGGCTATAGGGCGCTTCGACCTCCTCACCCCGGACGCTCGCACCCATGAGGGCGGGCATATCCGGAACGCCCAGGTCATCGAGCCATGTCGACAGCCCCACATCGCGATTATCGAAGCGAATGACCCGATGGCCGCATTGCGCCAGCCTCTCGCAAAAATCCTCATCCCATAGAATCATCTGGGCGCCCAACCCCATGATCAGGAGCAGTGGTTCGTCCACCCTGGAGCCGAAGACTTCATATTCGAGTTCGATTTCCTGACGAAGGGCCTTGGGCATGGAGAATTCCTCTGACAATTTTCGGGAAAAAGAACCTAAGCAATCATTTTATTGACGGCAATCACTCTCATCGCCCCCATGCTGAAACCGGAGAAGAATCCCCGCCCCCTGCTGCCCGTCCGAAAGCGGGGAGCCACATTCGCTAGCCTCTGCGCCGAAATGGCAAGGAATTCATGGACCGAAAAGCGACCGGGAGTCATGGAGATGAATGATAAAAACCCCCGCAAGCATTCGCTCTCGCGGCGGGAACTGCTGCGGGGAGGGCTGGGCCTGGCGGGGGCAGCCGCGATTGCGCCGCGGCGCCTGAGTGCACGAGGGCAAGCGGGAAGCGGGTCGGCCGGGCCGGCGGATCTCGAAACGGACGTCCTGGTGGTCGGTCTGGGGGCGGCCGGGGCCAGCGCCGGAATCGCAGCGCGAAATGCCGGGGCCCGGGTCACGATACTCGAAGCGGCCCCAAGGGGCGGCGGGACGAGTCGCCTTTCCGCGGGCGAGATCTACCTCGGCGGTGGAACCCCGCTGCAGAAGAGCCTCGGCTTCGAGGATACGAGCGAGGATATGATCCGCTATCTCGCGGCGGCATCGGGGGATGGGGCCGACGCGCAGAAGATCCGACTCTATTGCGATCATTCCCTCGAACACTACGACTGGCTGATCGCCCAGGGCGTTCGCTTCAAATCGGAATTCTATCCCGAGCACCATGATTCACCGGGCGACCAGGGACTGCGCTGGGCCGCCAGTGAGCAGACACATCCTTTCAGGGGGATCGCCAGGCCCGTACCGCGCAGTCATAAGATGCAGCATCCCGGGATGGCGGGAGGCGCCCTCATGGACACGCTGATTGCACGCTGTCGGAAGCTGGGGGCCCACATCCTCACGAATACGCGTTGCGATGCTCTCCTGACCGAGGGCGAAGGGTCGGGAGCCCGAGTCGTCGGTGCGGTGGCGCGGGGCCCCGATGGAGAAATGCGGATCCGGGCGCGGGGAGGCGTAATCCTGGCGACGGGGGGGTTCATCTCGAATCCCGAAATGCTGGAACTCTACGCCCCCATGCTCCGGGATTGTTCCCCCCTGAGTGCCGGCGGCGACGATGGCAGTGGCATCCGCATGGGGATCGGCCTGGGCGCCGCCGCAATCCATATGGATGCGGGATTCGTGGGACTCGCCCTGCATCCTCCCGAGGAGATCATTCGGGGCATCCTCATCGATCCGCGCGGCCAGCGCTTCATCAACGAGGATGCCTATCTCGGCCGCGTCGGAGAGTATGCGCGCTGGCGAGGGGATGGAGACGTGATCCTGATCCTGGACGCGTCGATTCCGGCTTCGCCCGTGCTGGGTGAAAACGAATGGGTGGCCGCTGCCAAAGACGCCGAGGAGTTGCAGGCACTCCTGGAGCGTCCGGCACTGGCCCGGACCCTCGCAGACTACAACGCCCATGCAAAACGCGGCGAGGACCCCCTCTTCGGAAAGCGGCCGGAATTCCTGAGTCCCCTGGAAGCGCCCCCCCTGCGCGCCTATCGCTATCGGGTCGGCGAATCCTTCTGGCCCGCATTTACGCTCGGAGGACTCTGGACCGGCCTCAAAGGCGAAGTACGTCGCGTGGACGGAGAGACGATCCCCGGCCTCTACGCCGTCGGACGAACGGCCTCGGGAATTCCCGCCCGGGCCTACAACACCGGAACCTCCCTCGGCGACGCCAGCTTCTTCGGTCGCAGGGCGGGGGAAGAAGCTGCAGCCCGCGCAACCCTTCTCCCCTCCCCTTCCCGAGCCAGGGGAACCTCCGCCCCGGAGCCAACCACGGACCGATCTCGGAAATCCCCTCGGCCCGCATGAGGCGCAGGCGTGCGTGAAGAAACACTGTGGCGGGCCGGAGAACACGCAGACCTGCTGTCGCGACCGGGCTTTCACCGAGCCTGCGGACTCGCGAACGCGACCGAATCCGCGCGCTCCAAACAGGCCATCGTCCCGATCCGGAGCAAAAAAGAAATCGCGATCCACGCCTTGGATCCCTCGACATTCGGGGACTTCTTCGGCGAGTCTTCCATTTCGAGATCGCATCCCTGGCGATTTGCGATCGAAATCAGTTAAACAAAGAGGACCGGCATGAGGAGGGCCCGATGACGCGCAAAGCTCGTCGAATTTCCGGTCTTGGCGCCTCGGCATGCTCGGGGCTGCTGCTCACGGCCTCGATGCCCAATTTCGATCTGGGCCTGCTGGGCTGGCTCGCGCTCGTGCCTCTTCTGCTCAGCATCGAGTGGCTCGAGGAGGAATCCCCCACCACCCTGGCAATGCCCTTTGGCCTCGTCTGGTCGCTGGGCGTTCATCACTGGTATCCCGAGATGTTCGGACCGGCCCTCGGCTGCCTGCTGATCTTCGCTGTCGGGAACTGGTACGCATTGCTGATCGGACTCGGAATCGGCCTGCAGAGAAGGCTGCCCGGAACCCTCCGACTCCTGGCCCTGCCCGTGCTCTGGTCGGCGCTGGAATTCGCAAAATACATCGCACCGATCGTCGAGAATTGGTGGTTCGTATTGCTGGCCAAGAGTCAATGGCGCTTTCCGCCAGCCCTGCAGATCCTGAGCGTCACGGGCTTCCCCGGACTCTCTTTTCTGCTCATGCTCAGCAACGTGGCCCTGGCCGCTCTCCTGGCCCAGGCCCTCCAGGGGCGAGGAATGAATCGACCGGCCTCGGCCGCCCTGGCGCTCGTCGCGGCCATTGTCGCGTGGGGGGCCGCGAGCCTCCCGGCAGTCCCTCCCGATTCCTTCGGGATCGTCGCCACCTCCGACCTCGCCAATCAGGATCCGGCCTTCCGGCCCCCTCGCTCCGACAACGGAAATGAAGGGGAAATCGATGGCGAAGATCTCGAAGCGCTCACGCCCGAAATCTCCCAGGCCCTTTTTGACGTCAACGCGAAATTGACCCGCGAAGCCGCGAATCGCGATACCGCCTTCGTCGTCTGGCCCGAAAATGAGTTCTCCGATATCGACGATCCACGCTTCATGCGCCAGCTCAGCGCCCTGGCGCGGCGGCTCTCCGCCTACCTGGTGGTCGATGTCGTCTGGCGCTCTCCGACGGGCATGCACGATACGGCCCTGATGATCGGCCCCAACGGAGAGGAAAGCGGGCGCAGGGCCAAGATCGCAATCACCGCCGGCGAGGCAGACGAGGGATTCGTAGCCGGTCCACGGGATTTCCCGATCTTCGATACTCCCCATGGCCGCGTGGGCATCGGGGTCTGCTGGGATCGTCATCGCCTCTGGATCACGCGGGAGTTGGCCCGGGCCGGGGCCCAGATCGTATTGATGCCCGTGGATGACGACTTCAACCACTCCAGCTCCTTCCCGGCCTTCCACGCCTCCGATGCCGTCTTCCGAGCCGTGGAAAATCGCGTCGCCTTCGCTCTCGGCACGACGAACGGCCTCTCGCTGGTCATCGACCCCTACGGACGCATCACCGCCGAGAGCCGAGTGAACGAGCGGATGGCGGTGAGCGGACGAACTTTCATCTCCCCGGAAGGATCGCCCTATACGCGACTTGGAGATCTCTTCGGCTGGCTCGTCTTCGGGATCCTCTTGAGCTTCGTGGGCCTGGCGATCCGAGGGAGTCGCAAGCCCCGCATCCCGGGATAGAGAGGATCCGGAATCGTGGCCCGCCGATTCAGGCAGCCCGACCCGAGCGAGCGGCCCCGGGCGGCGACGAAGCCGGCCGGAAGCCCTTCGAGGCCCCGGCCCTCAAGCGATGGGATGAAGCTCCACCGGAATCGAGGCCGGCGCCCCGAAAGCATCCAACTCGTCTGAATTCGGTGCGCAGAGGGTGAGGCCACCCAGATGTTCCAACAGGGAGGTCACGGCGATCTTCCCCTCCATGCGAGCAAGGGATGAGCCGAGGCAGCTGTGAATGCCCAGGCCAAAAGCGAGATGCGGATTGGGATCTCGATCCATGATGAATTCTTCCGCCCTGTCAAAGATCCTTTCATCGCGATTGGCCGATGCGATCAAGGGAAGTACGAGGTCGCCCCTGGCGATCCTCTGCCCGCAGAGCTCGATCTCAGCTTGGGCCCGGCGAATCGTGAGTTTGAAGGGCGAATGGTATCGAAGCGTCTCTTCGATGAAGGGCGGAATCAATTCGGGCGAACGCTTCAATCGCTCAAATGATCCCGGCATTTCGTGAAATACGCGAGCGCAGCCCACGATCAGGCTGGTCGTCGTTTCGTTGCCGGCGATCAATAGCAGGCGGCAGAACATCAGGAGTTCCGGATCTGTCAAACGCCCCTCGTCGGTCTCGACGTAAACCAGATCCGATAGAAGGTGCTCCCGAGGACTCCGTCGCAGGGCCGCGATTCGATCCAGAAAGTAGGCGTCCATCTCGCCCGCTGCGGCCATCGCCTCCTCACTGGGCGTGCCGATCAGGATGTCGCCGATATTTCCGAAGATGGCATCCGACCAGCGCTTGAAGGCGCTGAAGTCACCGTCTTCCACCCCGAGCATGGCCGCGATCACCCCGACGGGCAGCGGGGCGGCAAAATCCTTCACGAGATCTGCACGCTCCCGACTCGCGAGAGATTCGACCAGCGCTTCGCATCGCTTCCGAACCTGGGACGACTGGGCCGCGATCTGCCGCGGCGTGAATGCCCGATTGACGAGGCCTCGAAGTCGCGAGTGCACGGGTGGATCGCTGAAGAGCATATTCGGGGGAAGTTCCGAATTCTCGGCCATGCGTTCGGATACGAAAGACGAGAATTCCCCATGCGATTTGAGGATGCGACGCACATCTTCATAACGCGCCACGCGCCAGGGGCCATCTTCCTCCCTCGAGACCGGCGCCTCTGCACGCAATTTCGCGTACTGGGCGTAGATATCCACGGCCCCAGAATTCGGCTCTGACCCGGCCCCTCGCTCTGAACTACCGTCTTCCATCTACCCCTTCCCATGGGATCGGCATCCGCGCCCATCCAATCCGCAGAAAGGCTCTGGACGATTCCCAATCCGGGAACCATCCAGTTTAACCGCGAATTCCGTGCGGCACCCCTGGGAGGAAATCTCCCTCCTCTCGCGGGCCAAGGGGGCTGAAGCGACCCCCGAGGCCGGAATCGCCGGGAATCGGCCCGCCGGACGCGAATGCTTCGGGAGCCTATGCGAGGAAGGGCTCCAACTCCTCGCGAAGTTCTGGCCAGCGGGGAGTCAGGGCCCGTTCCGCCATCGGGTAGAGCATCTGCTCCTCTTTCAGGTTGTGCTGCTGGATCAGCAGCAGCAGGGTATCGCCGAGGTCGAGCAGTTCCTCGCTATCCCCCGCGCCCAGGCTCGCCCCCATCTGATCGAGCAGGCCACGCATCTGCTGATGTTCCGAGCGCATTACGCTGGTCGGCCCCTCGGTAATTCCCGTCTGCGATTCGAAGGCCGGAAAAACAATTTCCTCTTCCATCTGGAGATGTCTTCGCAACCCGGTCTCGAAGCGATTCCAGGCGCCTGCGATATCCTCCCGATCCCCTTTCTGGGCGGCGACATCAACGTCGACCCAAAAGGAATCACATCTGCGATGGTCGCGGGTCAATAGTTCGCTCAGTCCTTCTCCCACTACTCTCACCTCATCTCGGAACGTTCGGACTCCGATTCCAGGAGCCATCATAACCCGCGGCGCTCGGGATTGAAGCGGGTGGAAATGCAGCATACTGATGCGGCGGCATCGGATTCACGGAAAGCGGATCATGGGAATCAGCGAGAAGCATCTGATGGGTATCCCCGAGGAGGAGATCGATTCAGAGCTCCGTTCCGCACTCGAGGCGTTATCCAAAGATGGAGTTCTCGTCCTGCGACTTGCCCGCACACCCGAGGCCTGGACCCGTCTCCTCGAAAAAACGGAACTCCGGATTCAACCCGGAACACGGGGGGGCGGCGAATGCACCCTGGCCATTCAAAAGCTCGGCGCCCCGGAAATCATCGACCTGCGGGATCTGGAGGCGCCGGAACCCCTCGAGAGAATTCTCCTGGAAGCGGCAGCGCTCATCCCGGGAGAAGTACTGCTGGTGCGAACACCGCGGATGCCGAGAATGCTCTTCCCCCAACTCGACAAACGAAACCTCGAGTGGGAAGCCCTGGAGGAATGCGATGAGAGCGGACTGATATGGGTTCGGAGGCCGATTTGATGATGCAGACCCAGCAATTGCATCTGCAGGATAGTCCGCCCCTTTCAATCCCCTTCTCGTTCTTCCTCACGGCCCCGATATCCATCGCCGCGGCCGGGATGATTCTCCTCATCAGCGGTGATGCGGCCTTTACATCGCGCTGGGCTCCCATGACCCTCAGCCTGACGCATCTGGGAACCCTCGGCTTTCTGACCATGGTGATGTTCGGTGCGCTCTACCAGATGCTCGCCGTGGTCGTGGGCAGCCCCGTACCTCGACTGCGCCTCGCCCACGCCGTTCATATTCTGCTTACGATCGGGGTCGCATCTCTCTGCTGGGGGTTCGCGCGACTCGGGCATGCCTCGGGGCCCCTCTCTCTCCCCTGGATTGGCACGGCAATCTTCTGCCTCGGCCTCGCCACGCTGCTCTTTCTCTTTCCGATCGGCATCGCCCTGATGCGGGTCGAGAATATGAACCAGACCTCATTCGGCATCCGCTCGGCGATGCTCTGTTTTCTGCTCACGGCCTGTCTGGGAATCTGGATGGCCTACGACTTTGCAACCCTGCAATTCTCACGACCCCGGGATATCTGGTCCCAGGTTCATCTCGGGGTGGCACTGCTCGGCTGGGTCGGCAGCCTGATCGCGGCAATTTCCTGGCAGGTGATCCCGATGTTCTACCTGGCGCGCCCTCAGTTGCCCTCCATGATCAAGTGGGGGGTCCAGATACTCGCAGTTCTCGGCGCCGTCGGACCGATTCTCCTGCTCGCATTCGCGAGCCTGTGGGAGGGACTCTTCGCTGCCGACGCGTTGAGCCGATACGCCGCCTGGGCACTCAGCCCCGCGATTCTCTCCATCTGGTGCATCCATCCCGTGGCCAGTTTCTGGAGCCTGCAGGGGCGAAGGAGCCGACGCAGTGATGGAAGCCTGCTCTTCTGGAAAACGGGTCTCCTGCTGGCCCCCCTGACGGCCTTTGGCGCCCTGGCCGCCTTCATGGCTGCCTCGCCGAATTGGGATCTCGCATTTGGGTGGCTGGCGATCTGGGGCTGGGCGGGAATGATCATGCACGGCATGCTCACCCGCATCGCCCCCTTCCTCGTCTGGTTGCATCGCTTCGCGCCCCTGGTCGGCCATATACCCGTACCCTCCGTCAGGAAAATCCTCCCCAATCCCTGGATTCGAATCGGCTACTCGCTCCATCTGGGATCCCTGATTGCCGGCCTGCTCGCCCTCGCAACAGGCTGGCAGCCGTTGACGCGCCTGACGGGACTTGGCCTGATGGCGACGGCGGCCTGGATGGGGGTGATGTTCATCCGCGTCCTGAGCCAGAAGGCCGCAGAGGCATCGGAAGCCGGCTGATCCGCTCCACCGCAGATGTCGGCCCTCAAACGCCGATTTTTCGGCAGGGATGATACATGGATCCGTATTTCTCCAGATGCTAGACTGATCTGCGGCCCCAGAGAGTCGGCCTTGGAGATCGTTGTTCGAAGCGGCAATCGTTTTATCAATAGGGGAATCTTCGACCGGAATCCGCCCGGACGTCAAGTCTGAGGATCCCGAGGAGATCCACCCAATCAGATGGGATCCACCATGCACGTTTCCCAGACAGGCGAATACGCGCTTCGCGCGATGGCGGGATTGGCGATGCTCCCGCCGGAGATCCCCGTCCGCGCAGCAGATCTCGCCGAGGTGACCGAGATCCCCTCCCACTACCTGGCCAAGGTCCTGCGGCGGCTGGTTCTCGCGAATCTGCTCATCTCCCAAAAGGGACAGGGTGGCGGTTTCCTGCTCACGCGAGCCAAAGAGGACATCAGCTTCATGGACATCCTGCTGGCCGTCGATGCATTTCCGTCCGAGAGAAAATGCGCCTTCGGCTGGAAAACCTGCTCGGATAACAGCCCCTGCCCCTTGCATAGTGCCTGGAGTCGGCTCAACGATCGCTTGAGCGACTGGGCGAACAACACCACCCTGGCCGATGTCGTGGACTTCGCCGAACTCTCTTCCGAACTGACACCCCTGGAAAATTTCGCGGCGGAGAAGGCAAGAGACCGGAAGAGCGGGTCGGGCTGAGCGATTGGGAAATCCGGGGCCCGAGACGCCGATGCAAAATAGCGACCAGCGGGTTTCGAGAATCACTTCGGGAAATCGATCGAACTTCCCTGGATAGATTCCCGGGCCCCTCAGCGACGATCGTCCCGGGAAGGCTGGCAAGCACGAAGATGATCAAGAAGCCGGGGCTCTGCATCATTCTCAGCGAACTCGAGACCCTGATCCGCCCCGCTGAGGACCGACTCCTGCTGCGCATGGCCCAGGAGGCCGATGATGCCGGCTGCGAGGGAATCCAGATCATCGACCACCTCGTCATGGGTCCGAACTCCAATCGCAACGGCTCCCCGAGCAATCCCCGGGACTATCGCTGGATCGGGAACCAGGAACCGGCCCAACATATGCCGAGTCAGATCGTCATGCTCTCCGCGATCGCAGCCGTCACGACACGGATCCGCCTGATGGCCACGGCGACCCTGGCTCCTCTGCGGCACCCGCTCCTCAATGCCAAGAACTGGGCCACCCTGGATGGTCTCTCGGGCGGACGCCTCACCATCCTGCCGATCGGTGGCTGGCAGGACGAGGAATACGCGGCTTTCGGAATCCCCTTCGAGGAACGTGGCCGCCGCCTGGACGAACAACTCGAGATCATGCAGCGGGTCTGGCGAGAAACGCCCGCGAGCTACCGCGGTGAGTTCTACACATTCGACGAGATCTACGTGATGCCGAAACCCGTACAAGCCGGAGGCCCCGAAATCATCATCGGCGGGGACCGTTTCACGGAGAAAGTCATCCGACGAATCGTCCGCTACGGCAGCGGCCATACAATTCTCAACCCGCCGACCCCTGCCCAGCTGGCGCGTCTGGATGAGGAGATGAGCCGGGCCGGCCGGAAGATGTCCGAACTCATCACTACGGGCCTCGTCTTCCCTTCCTTCCCGGGCCCCGATGCACCCGCGGACCTTGCGCGCAGCATCGAAGAAAGCCTGCCCCCCTTCCTGGAAGCCGGTGTGGACCGAATCACCATCAAGCCCTCCCAATTCATCGAGGATCCCGCCGAATTCTCGGCCTTCCTGGAGGAGACGGATCGTCGCATCGAAGCCCTGCTCTGATCCGAAGCCCCCAATGATCCGACGCCCCCAATGATCCGACGAATCAAGAATCCCGGCGATACCCCGGCCGAGGCCTATCGCTTCTGGCATCGACGCTGGTGCGAGATCCTGAGCGATGAGCCCCAGGCCGATCTGCTGGCCGCCGGGCGGGCGGGCGGGCTGGGGTTTCACCGAGAGAGTCCCGGATGCCCCGGACGGAAAGAGTTATTTCAGCTATGCGATCGATCGCGAGGGTCGCGTCGCCTTCATGGGGGCGAGGGGGAGGCCATCGCGGAATACGATAGTTACGAACTCGGCTTTCGCATGCTGGCCGACGCCAGCATCGATGCGGGTGAACAAATCGAGGCGGGTCGCTTTCGCATCCTTCGAGAACCCGAACTCTGGTCTGCACTCATGAGCCTGCTGCCAATCCTGCGGCAGGCCTGCCGACGAGCCGTAGAGGGGGCCGATTGCCCTGGATCTCGAATTGCCGCGCTATTGGTAGCAGCCGGGTGCTGCTCGCCCCAAAGCCGAAGGCTCAGCCGCGCAGGAGTTCGCCCGCCAGAGCCCCCGTATGTTCGCCATTCTCCATGAAGATTTCGCCATTCACGAGCGTATAGTCGTATCCCGAAGCGCGTTGAACGAAGCGCCCGGCATCCGCGGGAAGGTCGGTCCGAAACTCCGGAGGATGCACCCTCAGCGCCCGGAAATCGATCAGATTCACGTCGGCCCGGGCTCCCGGTCGCAGCAGGCCGCGATCCCCCAAGCCGAACATCTGTGCGGGCTCGAAGGTCAGTTTCCGAATGCCCTCCTCAAGGGTAAACAACTCCCGCTCCTGCACCCAATAGCGCAAGAAATAACTCGAGAAACTCGAGTCGCAGATCTGACCGACGTGTGCGCCCGAATCGGCGAGTCCGAGCACCATATCCCGATGCCCGAGCATTTCTTCGACCGCATCCATTTCGAAATTGGCGAAGGGGAAGATGAAATAGGCCTCGCCCTCGGCTTCGAGAGTCATCTCGATGAAGGCCTCGGCGGGGGATTGATCGCGGCGCTGGGCGATCGCCCACAGGCTCTGCTCCGGGCTGAAATCGTAGCGCGCCTCATCTTTTCCCAGCTGGTAGATCATCGAGAGTTGCGCCTCATTCGAGGCCGCATTGCCCTCTTCGATCAAGCGCGCTCGCCTCGACGGATCCCTCAGGGCCGCCACCTTCTCCGGCAGCGAGAGGGACTTGAGCCCGAGCCAGGCCAGACTCTGATCGAAGGGCGTAATATTCGGAAGCCCCACGACCACGCCCACCGAACGCACTTCCGTCTGGGGCACCAAGTGTGCGCCTCTTCCATTCGCCACGGCAATCTGATCGAGAAGTTGACGGTAGAGGCCCGGGTTCTCGCGGCTCTGGAGTACGGCGAATGTGATGGGGCGGCCATTGGCGCGCGAGATCTCCGCCATCCACTCGATTTCCCGCTGATGAACCTCGGGATCCCCACTCTCTACGGGCGGCACCCAGCCATAGACCCCGCGACCATATTGACCCAGAACGGAACCGAAAGCCGCGAGTTCCTCCTTCGGCGCGAATGTGCCGGGGACGAGTCGCTCATCCGGAGTATGATGCAACATCGAACGCGAGGTCGAAAAGCCCAACGCGCCCGCACTCATGGCCTCGTCGACGAGTTTGCACATACGCTCGAGATCGTCGCTTCCCGCCGCCCCCTCTTCCATGCTGCGCTCGCCCATCGCATCGAAACGCACCGCGCAATGCCCCACCAGGCCACCGACATTGATCCCCTTCGGCAGTTGATCGACCATTTCGAGGTAGGCCCCAAAGGAGCCTCCCTCGAAGCGATTGCCCGCCAGAATGGCCGCGGAGGGAATATCCTCGACCGACTCCAGCAGATGGACCAGGAATTCGAGTTTGTCGGCCGAGCATGGCGCCAGGGTCAGTCCGCAATTTCCATTGATCACGGTCGTAATCCCATGCCAGCACGGCGAGGCCAGTTGAGGATCCCACATCACCTGGGCATCGAGATGGCTGTGGATGTCGATGAAGCCCGGGGTGACGATTCGTCCCTCGGCGTTGAGGGTGCGCCGGGCGCTCGAGTCGATGCGACCGATGGCACTGATTCGATCGCCATCGATGGCGACGTCGGCCCGATAGGGAGCAGTCCCCGTACCGTCTACGACGAGTCCGTCGCGAATAATTATGTCGTGGGGCATTCGAATCTCCTCCCGCCTCTGCCGGCCCCGGATTCGAGAGGGGCTCAACTTCCGAGCTCATTCTGGTCAAAATTCATCGTGCAAGCCGATCCCCACTGCCCAATCGGCTCGTAGCGGATCGGGGGCAGAGGACGACCGAACTCGGACGATACCCCTTCACGCCGGGCACACAAGCAGATGCGCCTCAGGTACATCGAACCCGCGGGGCATGAAATCCGATCCCCGGATGGTTTCTTCGGGATGGATGCGAATTGCTCTGGGCGGGGCAGCGGCAGCATCGAACGACTCCCCGCTGACTCTCCGCTTGCCCGGCCCGACGGCGACGATTCCGCTCCATCCCGATATGCTTTTGATGAGAGGAATCGACCCGTGGAGAACGAGGATGAGAGAATGAGCGACCGAGAAGCGGGAATGCCCACTGGCCCCTGGCCCCCCGAGAAGGCGCGCCTCTGGTGGGCGGAACAGCCCTGGCGCGTGGGCTGCAACTTCATCCCGAGTTCGGCGATCAACCAGATCGAAATGTGGCAGGCCTCGACTTACGACGAAAGAACGATCTCGCGAGAGTTGCAGTGGGCGGCGGAACTGGGCTTCAACCTGATTCGTGTCTATCTCCACGACCTGGTCTGGGAGGATGATGCTAGCGGCTTGCTCGCACGCATCGAACGCTTCTTGGAGATCGCGGCCGAGCAGCGAATCGCCGTCATATTCGTACTCTTCGACGATGTCTGGAGCAGCGAATTCAAGCTCGGCAAACAACCCGAGCCCCATCCCGGTCGCCACAATTCGGGCTGGGTCCAATCTCCCGGACTGGAGGCCCTGCGCGCCTATCCCGACGATCCGGCGATCCGGCTTCGGCTGAAGCAGTACGTGCAGGGAATTCTCTCCCATTTCAGGCAGGATGAGAGGATTCTGGTCTGGGATGTCTACAATGAACCCGGGGGCTTTCCCTCACCCCTCTCCGAGCCCGTCGCTGCCCTGTCCACCCCCCTGCTGCTGGATACATTCGAGTGGGCGCGAGCAACCCGTCCCCTCCAGCCGCTGACCAGCGGCATCTGGCAGAATCCGGTGGAGGCGGTCGCGGCGAACATCGAGAGGATTCAACTCGAAAATTCCGACGTTCTGAGTTTTCACCACTACGGCAAGGCCGACGAATTGGAGGCCACCTGCGACCGCCTCGCGGGACTCACCGAACGTCCCCTGCTCTGCACGGAATACCTCGCCAGGCCCCTGAAGAGCCTCTTCGAAACGCATCTGCCGATCTTTCGGGAGCGCAAGATCGCGGCGGTCCATTGGGGACTGGTCAGTGGCAAGACACAGACCATCTACCCCTGGTGGAGTTGGTTCGAGGATTTCTCCCCGGATGAGCCCGAAATCTGGTTCCACGACGTCCTCCGGGCCGATGGAACCCCCTTCGACCCGCGAGAAATCAGATTCCTGCGGGAGATCCTCGGCGTCTGAAAGCCTCTCCCGGGCGGAGCCGGCAACGGGTTGAGGCGGTGGCTGATCTGAAACGGAGGGCGGTCCTTTCGAGCCATCTCCCGATCCAATCCTCGGATGAGGAGCCACTGACAGCGGTGAGAGTCCGATTCCATACTGGCATAATTCATGCATTATCACTCGCCAATGTCGGTCTATGACTTGAAAAACGTTTCTCGCCAGCTCCCGTGGAGCGAGCCTGCAGGCCAGGCCGCCTCCGGCGGCGGACAGCGCGTGAACCTCTGTTCCACGACTCGGCCAGGCGAGGCGAGTGGCACTCCGTCGCCCCCCCCGCAAGCGGCCGGGACGCTCGAGATGACGAGCCCTCCCGCAGTGCGGCGCTCGATCATCCGGGCGACGGGGTTCTCGGCCCTCGCGCTGCTGCTGACGACACCATTCCTCGATCGCGGAACCCTCTACACCTCGGTCTCCTTCTACCTGCCACTGGCCGTCCTGACCCTGATCCTCGCAAGACTCGAGAGGGTCGGACGGGGAGTTCTCGCAGCCTGGATTCTATGCTTCGCAGTCTTCATTGCGGTCTGTACGGGGATCTATCTCTTCGGAGGCATCCGCGAACAGACGGCGATCGCATTTGGAACCGTCATCGTCATGGCCGCATTGATGATCGCCTCCCGGGGGTTGATCGTCTTCTCGATCCTGAGTGCGCTCGCCGTCGGCGCCCTGGTCAAGGCAGACGAATTCAACCTGATTCCCGAACCGATAAAGACCGTCGCCCCGAATGCCCTGCTTTCGGCGATCCTATTCAATCTGGCCGTGATCGTGGCAGTTCTTCAGAGTGGGCTGAGAGCCTTCGCTGCCACCGTTGTCCAACTCAACGCGACGAACCTGGCGCGGGAAGACGACCTGCGCGAACTCGAGTTGTTGCAACACAGGACCGAAGAGAAGGCAAATGCCGCCAGGGGGATCGCGGAAATCGGGGAGGAGGTGATCCGGGGGGAGAATCCGGAGTGGCGACCACGGGTACTCAAAATGATTCAAGAACTCTTTTCTGCGGACGGAATCGGGCTTTTCGAAAACCCATCCGGCACGGATCCCTATCTCTCGACCTGGCATGGCAGCCCGGATCCCGGTGTCGAAGAAGCCGTAAAGCGGCTCGGTGTGGAGATCTTCCCCACTGACGGGACAACTCATGCCGAGAGAGCAGCGGAAGAATTGAGCTTGGATCTCGAATCGCCT
>PVBE010830859.1_pt1 | contig 23816 bp, 17 predicted proteins | sample 1631181 | NCBI WGS metagenome assembly PVBE01 (sample SAMN08397723, study PRJNA350692) | Marine metagenome, whole genome shotgun sequencing project. | isolation source: water | place: Pacific Ocean | collected 2012-04 | reverse complement strand
TTCGCCTTTAGCCGTGTTCCGGCAAGGTTGCAGGTAAGGTTTTGATACTTGACCCTGCCGAAGGTCCTGCTAAGCTATTGATTATATTAGATTCAGTTCCCGTATGGCTCCGATCTAGGGCATCGAACCGCCCCTCCAGGGGCACCAATCTTTTCAATGGGTTAAGCGATATCGACCGAACCGTCCAGTTCCGTGCAGATCGCGATGCTTGTCGGTACGCGCCGCCGTCCGTAGATCGTCCGGGTTCGACTATTTGGGTCCTTTCAGGGGTTCCCAATTCGAAGCGGCGCGGCAGCGCGGCATGTGTGAAACCCTCCTGGATTTTAAACAGCCTGCTTTTTTGTTTCTGTTTTTGTTGCCGACTGAATCGCATGTTTCCCCCGGTGGCCGCCCTCGTGCCGCTGCTGATCTTGTTCGCCAGCGTGAAGGCGATCGACACCTACTGGCCGCTGATAAGGTCGTTATCCCGAACATAAGGGGCGGCCTGGCGGCGACGAGCCTGTTTGTCTTCATCATCATTTGGAGCGATTTCATCGTTGCGTTGACGCTCACGCAAGACGATGTTGTAACGCTTCCCGTGCAGTTGTCGAAATATTCCACGTCGAGCGGGCAATTGCTCGGCCCGCAGGCGGCGATCGCCACAATCGCCGTGATTCCGGTGATGATCCTCGGCATTATGATCCAGAAATATCTGGTTCGCGGATTGACTTTTGGAGCGGTGAAAAAATGAGCGAGCAGCCGATTGTCGTCGTCGCCGGTTGCGAATTGCCTAATGATCTGGCGCTCGAGCGCGAGCGCTTGGCGCCGATCGGCGCCGAGATTGTCGATGCGCGCGATCTCGAGGACGGCCCGTTGATGCGCCAATTGGAGCGCGCTTCGGCCCTGCTGACCGAGGGATTCATGGCGCTCGACGGGGCGGTGCTGCGGCCGATCAACGGGCTTCACGGGCAGACCCTCGGCCTGCTCGGCTACGGCGAAATCGCGCGCGCCGTGGCGGCCAGAGCGCGCGCCTTCGGCATGGAAATCATAGCCCACGACCCCTATGTGGCGCCCGACATCGCGGCAACCGAGCAGACCCGGCTGGTGCCGTTGAATGCCCTGTTCAGCGCCGCCGACGCGGTATCGATCCACCTCCCGCTGACGCGCGAAACAAACAGGCTAGTCGGGCGAGAGCAAATCGCACTGCTGCGCGACGGCGCTATACTGGTCAACACCAGCCGCGGCGCCATCCTCGACGAGGACGCACTGGTGGCGGCTCTCGGCAACGATCATATCGCCGGCGCCGGCCTCGATGTGCTGGCCAGCGAGCCGGCCGATGCGCCCGGCTCACGGCGGCTGCTCGAGCTGGAGAACGTTATATGCACGCCCCATATGGCCTATTATTCGGAGGATTCCCTGCGCAACCTTCGCGCCATGGCGACCGACGCCGTGGCCGATTCTCTAATGGGGCGCAGCCCGCCGGCGCGGCGCTGGGCCAACCGGCAGCACGCGGCGGAGGCGACATGAGCTATTTTGCAAGCCAAATTTTTCAGAACGCCGATTTGAGGGGAGCTCAAACATGAGAGACAACATCATGAAGCACCTGAAGTGCGAATTCAGTGGGGTGATGCTGTTCCCCGCCGACCGGCCGATCGCCGCCGAGAACGAATCCGGCCGCAAAATCGCATTCCTCGACTAGACCGCCAGGGATGCAGCGCTCGACAATGTTCCGGCCGCCGGTCTTGCCGAGGCGTTGCAACTCTGGTTGGGCACGGACTGCCACGAAATCGACGAATCGATCGACCCCATCACGCTCGAAGTCATGCATGGCGCGCTATCGTCGATCTGCAAGGAAATGGCGCGCACGATGGAGCGTTCGGCCTATAGCCCGGTGTTTTATGAAGGCGCCGATATGACGACGGCGCTGTTCGGTGCCGATATCAGCCTGATCGCCGAATATGAGGGCATTCCAGCGCAGATGGGGTCGATGAAATATGGCGTGCGCGCCGGGATCCTGCATATCGGCGCCGAAAACCTCGAGCCCGGCGACGTGATTCTGCACAATGACAGTTACATGGGAACGCCGCATCTGCCCGAATTCTGCATGGTGTTGCCGATATTTCACCAGGGGCGGATCATCGCCTATGCCGGAAACATCGCCCATCACACCGATGTCGGCGGCATGTCGGCCGGAAGCATGCCCGGAAACGCCACCGAAATATTCCAGGAGGGAATCATCTTCCCGCCGGTGAAGATTTTCAAGGCCGGGATATCCGACGACGAGCTGTGGCAGGTCTACCTCGCCAACGTGCGCAGCCCGTACCAGTCGTTCGGCGACGCGATGGCGATGTATGCCAGCCTGATGGTCGCCGAACGCAGTGTTATGGAGCTCATCGAGCGCGTCGGCGCGCAATCGTTCGAGACATATTCGCGCGAGGTGCTGCGTTATGGCGAACGCAAGCTGCGCGCCGAGCTGCGCGATATTCCGAACGGCATTTACGCCGCCGAGGCGATCCTCGAGGATGACGGCGTAACCGACCAGCCCTATACCTACCGCCTCAAATTGGTCGTCCTGGACGAAGACCTCATCTTCGATTTTCGCGGTACCGACGCCCAGGCGCGCGGCCCCGTCAACTCGCCCTACGGCGTCACCGTCGCCGCCTGCGCCAACGCCATCTTCAACCTCGTCGATCCGACGCTGAGCCATAATGACGGCACGTTCAAGCCGTTTCATTTCATTCTTCCGCACGGCACCATCGTCAACTGCAACCATCCGGCGCCGCTCAATGGCGGCAACACCGAAAGCCACAACATCGTCGTCGAATGCGTCCACGATGCCCTGTCGCAGGCGATCCCCAAGCGCGTGCCGGCGCAGACCGGCAGCACGACAACGCTGATCACCGGCGGCGGGCGCGATGAATTCGGCGATCCCTTCATATTCATCGTATGGGAAGGTTGCGGCTGGGGCGGCCATATCGACCGCGACGGCCACAGCGCCATAACGACATGGGTCGGCGTCGGCAGCCGAACCTCGCCGGCGGAGGTTCTCGAGACGCGCTATCCGTGGCGCGTGCTGCGCCATGCGCTGCGCACCGACCCCGGCGAAGGCCGCCAGCGCGGCGGTCTGGGATGCATCGCGGAATACGAGATACTGGCCGAGCGCCTGGAGATAAGTTGCATTGCTAACCGCGGACGCGTGCCACCGGCGGGCCGGGCCGGCGGCAACCAGGGACAGTTGGCCGAGGTGCGCGTCATACGCGATGGCGTCGAATACACGCCGATGGAGCTTCAGCCGAGCATCGTCTGCCCGACCAGATTCAGCGGACTCATTCTGACAAAGGGCGATCGGCTGTCGATCCGCTCACCGGGCGGGGCGGGATATGGCGATCCACGGGAACGCGAACGCGAACAAGTCCTCAGCGACCTTCGCGCCGGCTACATCTCCGAGGCCGCGGCGATCGGCAAATACGGTTTGAGCGCCGATGAAATATCGCGCTCGGCGGCCGGGGACGCGCAGTCATGAATATGGTCGGCATAGATATCGGCGGCACATTTACGGATTTCGTGATCACCGACGGTAGCGGCGCCGTTCGCGTCCATAAGCTGTCGAGCACACCGGCTGATCCGGACCAGGCGTTCATGCGGGGCTTGGGCGAATCAAAAGTCGATATCGCCATGCTCGACAAGGCGGTTCACGGCACCACCGTCGGCACCAACGCCTTGATCGAGCGCTGCGGCGCGCCAACCGGTCTGATCACCACAGAGGGTTTCCGGGATGTCCTTGAGATCAGGCGCAGCGTCCGCCCGCCATCCGATTATTTCAATCTTCGCTGGATCAAACCGCGGCCTCTGGTTCCCCGCGAGCTGATCTATGAGGCCAGGGAGAGAACGACTTTCGACGGCCAGATCATTCACCCGCTCGATGTCGATGATGCGTTGCGCGGGCTCAGGCAATTGGTCGATGCGGGCTGTACCGCGGTTGCGGTCTGTCTGTTGTTCAGCTACGCCAACCCGTCGCACGAGCAGCAAATCGCCGATATCGCAAGCCAGCATTTTCCCGATCTCGCGCTCTCGGTCTCGAGCAGCCTTCTTCCGCAATGGCGCGAATATGAGCGCGCCAGCACGACCGTCGCCGACGCCTTCATCAAGCCGCTCATGAGCCGCTATTTCTCGAAGCTCGAAAAGGAACTTCGCGATCGGGGAATGAAGAACGATCTTCTGGTGATGAAGAGCAACAGCGGCCTGATGACCGCGCGCTCGGCCGCCAGTGAGCCTATTCACACGCTCCTCAGCGGGCCGGCCGGCGGCGCGCTGGCCGGTAAATTCATCGGCGCCAGGGCCGGATATCCGGACCTCATCACCATGGACATGGGCGGCACCAGCTTCGATGTGTCGCTGGTCCAGGGCGGCGCCATCGCCGAACGCACCGAAGCCAGCGTCGCCGACGGCCTGCCGATACAGGTTCAGATGGTCGACATTCGCACGATCGGGGCGGGCGGCGGCAGCGTCGGCTGGCTCGACGGCGGCGGCGTCATGAAAGTCGGCCCACGGAGCGCCGGCGCGGCGCCGGGTCCGGCCTGCTATGGCCGGGGCGGCGTCGAGCCGACCATCACCGACGCCAATCTGGTGCTCGGCCGGCTCAGTAAATATGGCCTGCTCGGCGGCGATCTCGCGCTCGATGTCAAATGCAGCAACGCCGCCGTCGATCGGGTGGCGCAGCCGCTCGGCATGGAGCGCACCCAAGCCGCCAACGGCATCGTCACCATCTGCGTCAGCAACATGGTCAATGAGGTGCGCACCATCAGCGCCCAGCAGGGTCTCGATCCGCGCGATTTCGCGCTGATCGCCGGCGGCGGCGCCGGCCCGCTGCACGCGACGCTGATCGCCGACACGCTGGGCATGGACAGGGTGATCGTGCCGCCTTACCCGGGCCTGCTCAGCGCCGCCGGTTTGCTGTTGGCGGATCTCAAATTCGATATCGTCAAATCCTGGCCCTTCCTGCTTGAACGCAGCGATCTGGCGGCGCTCGACAGTGCCTTCGGCGAAATGGTGAAACGCGGAACGGAGACGTTGCGCGCCGAAGGGTTCGGCTCCGAAGTCATCGTTCATCAGAGCCTCGACATGCGCTATCAGGGGCAGAATTGGGAAATCCCGGTCGCCGTCTCGGAAAAAATGACATCGATCGAAGACCTCGCCGCCGCATTCGACCGCGCCCACCATCGCCTGCACGGCGTGAGCATCGACGGGGCGCAGCATGAGGTCGTCAATCTGCGTGTTTCCGTCGTCGGCCCGCAGGTCGATGCCGGCCGCTGGTTGCCGATAATGCAGCCATCCGGCGGCGACGCCATAAGGGAGCGCCGCCCCGTATTCGATACCGCGATGGCGGATTATGTCGACGCCGCGCCGGTCTATGAGCGCGCGGCGCTGAAAACGGGAGACAGCATCACCGGCTGTTGCATTGTCGATCAAGTCGATTCGACGACTTACGTGCCGTCCAATTGGGCCGGCAGCATCGACCAACACGGCAATCTAATATTGAAAGGACGCCGGCAATGAGCAGCTCGCCAAATTCTCAAGGCGGCCTGCCGAGCGTGGCCAGGCCCTACTTGCTGGATCTGTTGAAGCGCTTCGGCCATTCCGTCAATCTCGGGACCCGCAGCCATTACGATGTCCTCTTCATCGACGTGATCGAGAGCGAACATAACCTTCGCACCACTTCAACCATAGGCGCGCGCGAGCCGCTCCATGCGACGGCCGCCGGCAAGGCGATCCTGGCCGGCGCCGATTGAAACCCCGGCCCAGATCTAATAAATACTGAGGATTCAAAGCGTTAACTTACGTTCGAAGAGGCTCAATATTGGACGCCGATAGACAGCCAGGCCTCACTGAGCTGCAAATGAAGCTGGCTGCGAGCCTCCCCCCCGCCACACATGGGTAAACCAGGAGAACCTGTTTTGAGCCGACCGATAATGGTTTTGTCGTGATACTCGGCGTCGACGTCGGAGGAACCTTCACGGATCTGTTGCTTGCCGATCCGAAGACCGGACGCTCCGAGATCGCCAAGGTGGCGTCCACGCCGGGCGATCAATCCGACGGATTCATGGCTGGAATCGAAGTGCTCGGGGTAGACCCCGCCATGCTTGATACCGTGATCCACGGCACCACCGTGGGCACCAACGCGGTGCTGGAGCGCAAGGGCGTACGCTGCGGCCTGATCACCACGCGGGGCTTCCGCGATACGCTCGAACTCGGCCGCCGTACGCGGCCCAATCCCTGGGGCATGATCGGCCATTTCGAACCGATCGTGCCGCGCGATCGCCGAATCGAAGTAAGCGAACTAATCGACGCCGCGGGCGACGTGATCACGCCGCTCGCCGAAGACGAGGTTCGTGCCGCGGCAAAAATGCTTCATGAGATGGGTGCGGAAGCGCTGATCATCCATTTCATTCACGCCTATCTCAATCCGGACCATGAGCGCCGCGCCGCCGACATCGCGCGCGAAGTGTGGCGCAACGGGCACATCACGCTGGGCTCCGATGTCTTGCGTGAAGTTCGCGAATTCGAGCGTGGCAGCACGGCCGCTCTCAACGGCTACATTCAGCCGATCATGACGCGCTATCTCAACCACTTGCAGCGCCGCCTTGGGGAGAGCAAATTCGCGCACGAGCTTCTCGTTATGCAGGGTAACGGCGGCATGATGAGCGCCACGACCGCCGGCGACAAAGCGGTTCACACCGTCATGTCCGGTCCGGCCGCCGGGGCGATCGCCGCGGCGCATATCGGCGGCGCGGCGGGCTTTGTGAACGTGATCAGCTGCGACATGGGCGGGACGAGCTTCGATATCGCGATCGTGAAAGGCGGCGTGCCGGCGATCACGACCGAGAAGGACATCAGCTACGGCATGCCGCTGCGCGTCCCCATGGTCGATATACAAACCATCGGCGCCGGCGGCGGTAGCATCGCGCGCGTCGATGCCGGTGGAATCCTCAGCGTTGGTCCGCACAGCGCGGGCGCGATGCCGGGTCCGATCTGCTACGGGCGCGGCGGCGCGGAGCCGACGGTAACCGACGCGAACCTGTTGCTCGGAAGGATCGATCCCGGTGCGATCGCGGGCCTCGATACGGGACTTGAGAGTGCCGCCGTTCGAAGCGCCATCAAAGAGAAGATCGGCGAGCCGCTCGGGCTCGACGAGATCGAGGCGGCAGCGGCAATCATCCGCGTGGTCGATCACCAGATGGCGGGCGCGGCCCGCCTCGTCTCGGTTGACAAGGGGCATGACCCGCGCGAGTTCGCACTTTTCGCCTTCGGTGGCGCCGGGCCGCTGCACGCGACGGCGATCGCGCGCGAATTGGGCGTGCCTCACGTCGTCGTGCCGCGCTTTCCGGGCATCACCTCGGCGCTCGGCAGCGTGCTCGCCGACGTGCGTCACGATTTCGTTCAGACGCTGCACACGCCGCTCGACGGTGTCCGCCCGGACGAGGCGGATCATATTCTCGCGGCCCAGGCGCGGGAAGGCCGCGACGTGCTCGCGCGCGAGGGCGTGGCCGTCGCTTCCGTCGAAGTGAGCCACGAAGCCGATCTTTTCTATCGCGGCCAAAGCCACATGTTCCGCGTCGCCGTGGACAGCCCCGGCTTCGCAACCGATTCCGTGCGCCAGCGTTTCGCCGCGCTCTACCTGGAGCGCTTCGACATCCTGCTGCCCGAGATGCAGCCGATCCTGGTGAGCCTGCGCACCACCATTCGCGGCATTCGCGAGGCGCCCGATCTCGATCTTGTCAGCGCCGGACCCGGGACAAGTTTGCCGGACGCGCGGCTGACCACGCGCCCGGTTTTTTTCGAAGACGCCTGGCACGATACGCCGATCTACGCACGCGATCAGCTGCCGGAGAATGCCAAGATCGTCGGGCCCGCCATCATCCAACAGCTCGATGCGACAGTTCTTGTCGAGCCGCGCTCCACCGCACGTGTCGATCGCACAGGCAATCTAATCGTCGATGTGCCGCGGGTCGAGGCGCCCAAGTCCAGCGCCGGCGAGGCGCTCGATCCGGTAACCCTTGCCGTCATCCAGAGCGGCCTCGAGCAGGTCGCGAGCGAAATGGATCTGGTGCATCAAAGAACGTCGTTTTCTCCCGTTATTTCCGAAGCCTATGATCGTTCGAACGGGATCTACGATTGCCTGACCGGCGAGATCATCGCTCAAGGCGAGCTTGGCCTGCCGATTTTCCTCGGCGTCATGCAATCGACCACGCAGGCCGTGATCGCGGAGCGCCAGGATCTGGAGCCCGGCGATATCGTGCTGGTCAACGACCCTTACAAGGGCGGCACCCACCTGATGGATGTCAAGATGGTGCGCCCGTTCTTCTGCAAGGGTCGGATTTGGGCCTATCTCTCGAATACCGGCCACTGGCCGGATACTGGCGGTATGGTGCCGGGTGGTTTTTCCTCGCAGGCCACCGAAATCCAGCAGGAGGGGCTGCGCCTGCCGCCGGTCAGGTTCTACCGGCGCGGCGAGATCGAGCGGGATATCCTCGACATCGTGCTTGCCAATATCCGCGTGCCGGACGAGCGCATCGGCGATATTCGCGCGCAAGTCGGTGCGCTCTCGGTGGGTGAAATGCGCCTTACATCCCTGCTCGACAAATATGGCGAAACCACCGTGAGTGCCGCCATCGAAGCCCTCAAGCACCGATCCGAGCGGCGCATGCGGGCGCATATCGGCACCATCCCGGACGGGCGCTACGTCTTCTCGAGCTACATGGATAGCGACGGCGTCGATGACGCGGCGCTCGAAGTGCGCGTAAACATGACGGTGGACGGCAGTGATCTCGGCGTCGATTTCGATGGCTCCAGCGCACCCTGCCGGGGGCCGGTGAACTCGGTCTGGGCGACGACGCTTGCCTCGGTCTATTGCGCGGTCAAACACATCTTCCCCGATGTGCCGATCAACGCCGGATGCTTCAGACCGATCGACGTCACACCGCCCAAGGACACATTTCTTTATGCCGCCTACCCGCGCCCGGTCTCGGGCTGCGCGGCGGAGACCGCGCAGCGCATCATGGAGGCGGTATTCGGTACGATGGGTGAGGCGATGCCGGAGCGAATGTTCGCCGCCCCCGCCGGCACCAGCGGCAATTTCAGCCTCGGCGGCGACGATCCGGACGAGCAGCGCCGCTACGTCATGTATATCTTCAGCGGCGGCGGCTACGGCGGCTGGTGGGAGAGCGACGGCCTGACCAACGGTTGTTCGTCCGTCGGCATCTCGAAAACCCAGCCGGCGGAGATCCTCGAACAGCACTACCCGATCCTGTTCGAGGAATATGCGCTGCGCGAAGGTTCGGGCGGGGCGGGAAGACATCGTGGCGGATTCGGCGTCAACTACCGCGTGCGTCTGCTGCGCGGTGGGGCGAAGGCCTCGTTCATGATGGACCACGGCCGAACCGGCCCACATGGCCTTGGCGGCGGCCTGCCGGGTGCCATGAACGAAATCGAGATCGAGCGGCAGGGAGTTGTCGAGCGGCCGCCGCATCTCTCGAAAGGCGAGGGCTACGTGCTAAAGCCCGGCGACGTGGTGCAGGTACGCACGCCCGGTGGCGGCGGCTATGGCGATCCGCGCGCCAGGGCGCGTTCAAAAGTGATCGAGGACCTTGGCCGCGGCTATCTGAGCCGCGAAGATGCGGTGCGCGACTATGCGTTCGATCCGGACGCGGATGAAGCCGCCGACTAATACCAAGAAGCGGAAAGGAATGCGAGACATGACACTATATCCCGACCCCGCATCGCGCTCGGCCGTGCTCTTCGAGCGAGCCCAGGCGGTGCTGCCGGGCGGCAACTCGCGGCAAAGTGTCTATCGCGCGCCCTACCCAATCTATATTCGATCCGCCAAGGGCGCCATCGTGACCGATGTCGACGGTGTCGAGCGCACCGATTTCCTCAACAATTTCACCTCGCTCATTCACGGCCACGCGCATGGCGACGTCATGCGGGCGGTGGCCGGGCAGCTTCCATTGGGCACCTGCTATGCCGGCCCCACCGAGGCCGAGATCATGCTCGCTGAGTTGTTGTGCGAGCGGCTGCCTTCGGCCGATCGCGTGCGTTTCGCCAATTCCGGCACCGAGGCGGTGATGATGGCGATCAAGGCGGCGCGCGCCCATACCGGGCGGCCCAAGATCGCCAAGAGCGAAGGCGCCTATCACGGCACCTACGACTATGCCGAAGTGAGCGAAGGCGTCGGCCCCCAGGCCTGGTCGGCGGGTGATCCGAGCGCCGTTGGCGGCGCCCGTGGCACCCCCGATGGCGTGCTGAAGGATGTCGTGGTGATGCCGTTCAACGACGCGGTGGCGGCCGAGCGCATTTTGACGCCCGAGGCCGGAAAGCTCGCCGCCATCGTCATCGACCCACTGCCCAATCGCTGCGGCCTGATGGCGGCGAGCCGCGAATATTTAAGTTTCTTGCGAGACTTCGCGGACCGCCACGGCATCGTCCTCATCTATGACGAAGTGATTAGTTTTCGCATCGGTTATCACGGCGCCCAGGGCGTCTTCGGCGTGCTCCCCGATGTCACGGCGCTCGGAAAAATTATCGGCGGTGGCTTTCCGGTCGGCGCGGTGGCCGGGCGCGAGGCGATAATGGCGGTGTTCGATCCGCGCGCAAGCGATGTCGCGCTGCCCCATGCCGGAACCTTCAACGCCAGTCCGATAACCATGGTGGCCGGGCTGGCGACGATGCGCCTGCTCGATGAGAAGCGCATCGCGGCCCTTAATGCGCTCGGCGAAAAGACCCGCCAGGCGCTCCGCGCCGCGATGACGGAAGCCGGCGTGAGCGGGCAGGTAACCGGCGCCGGCTCGCTGTTCCGCCTCTACCTCAATGACCGCCCGCTCAAGGATTATCGCTCGGCCTATGTCGATGGCGATGAAAAGGCGCGCATGGCCCGGCTCAGCCGCTACTTCCTCAATCACGGTTTTATGCTGGCGCCTTACGGCATGGGCAATCTCTCGACCGAGATCGATGAGGCCGATATCGCCCGTCTCGCCACCACATTGCGTGACGGGCTACACGCACTGCAACGCAATACCGACGACGAGGCGTTTGGCCCCGACCTGAACAGCGGAGCATCGACCCATGGCTAGAAAAACCATCATCACCTGTGCGGTAACCGGCTCGGCCGACACGGCGAACAAGAACCCCGCCGTGCCGGTCACGCCTGAAGAAATCGCGCAATCCGCCATCGACGCGGCGAAAGCGGGGGCGGCGATCGTGCATATCCATGTCCGCGATCCCGAAACCGGCCTCGCCAGCATGGCGCTCGAGCACTACCGGGCGGCGGTCGGGCGAATCCGCGAAAGCGCTACCGATGTGGTGCTGAACCTCACCACCGGCTATGGCGGCCGCCTCAGCCTGGGGCTCGACAATCCGCTCGATGCCGGGCCCGGCACCACCATGACGTCGCCCAAGCGGCGGGTCGAACATGTCCTCGCGCTGCGGCCGGAGATTTGCAGCCTCGACGTGGCGACGATGAATTCGGGCGGCATTCGCGATGAAAGCGTGATGATCAATTCGCCGCCCCATCTTCGCTACATGGCCGAGGCCGTGCGCCAGGCCGGCGTGGTGCCGGAGCTTGAAGTGTTCGATGTCGGCCATGTGCGCCTCGCCCGGCATATGGTCGAAATCGATCAAATCGCGGCGCCGGGATTCTTCCAGCTCTGTCTCGGCATCGAATGGGGTGCGCCGGCGACGCCGGCCGCCCTGACCTATTTGCTGAGCCTCTTACCCGAGGGCGCGCAATGGGCGGCGTTCGGGATATCGCGCGACCAGTTGCCGCTGATCGGCCTTTCAATCCTCAACGGAGGCCATGTGCGCACCGGCCTCGAAGACAATCTCTATCTGCGCCGCGGCGAGCTTGCGCCGTCCAATGCGGCACTTGTCGAGCAGGCGGTCAAGCTGATCGACATGTTCGGTGGCGAACCCGCGACACCGGCCGAGGCGCGGGACATTCTCGGGCTTCGCAAGCCCTAGGTCGGCGCGTGGCAAATTCCACCGACAAGCGGCGCGATGCGGTGGGCTACACGCTCGAGCCGATGATGCTGGCCGTGCTGTCGCGCCGCTTCGAAGCGATTTGCCGCGAGATGACCAACGGTATTCTCAAGGCAAGCCGCTCCGCCGTGATCAAAAACGCGCGCGACTTTTCGGTCGGAATCCTGACCCATGATCATCGGCTGATCAGTGTCGAGGATGGCCTGCCGATTCACATCACGGCACTGGATCTCACGACGCGTGCGGTCGACACCCTGTTCGACGACACCGCCGAAGGTGATGCGTATCTCAACAATTACCCCTATTTCGGGGCGACTCACCATGCCGACCTCGATGTCATCGTGCCGGTGTTCGTCGACGGCCGGATCATGTTCTGGGCGCTTGCCCGCTGTCACCACGCCGATATGGGTGCGCCACAGCCGACGACCTATTTGCCAAATGCCGCGACGATCTACGAAGAGGGTCTACACTTCCCCTGCGTCCGCGTGGAAGAGCGCTACATTTCGAAAGCCGACATCGTTCGCATTGGCCTGACAAAGATCCGCGCGAGCAAGATCTGGCATGGCGACTATCAGGCCCAGCTCGGCGCCTGCCGGATCGGCGAGCAGCGCCTCAAGGATCTTGTCGCGCGCCATGGCGCCGGCCTGATCGAGGATTCCATCATCGATTGGATGACCTACGGCGAACGCCGCACCAAGGCGGCGATCGCCAGCCTGCCGGCGGGCAAATGGTCATACCAAACCAAGCACGATCCGGTGCCGGGCGTTGCCGAGCAGGGGATTCCGGTGCGCGTCACCGTATCGGTCGATCCCCAAGCGGGCGAAATCACCGTCGATGCGCGTGACAATATCGATTGCGTGCCGGGCGGGCTGAACCTTTCGGAGGCGACGGCGACGGCGTCCTGCCGGATCGGCGTATTCGTTAATCTCGACCCGACGATTCCCCATAACGAAGGCAGCGCGCGGTGTATCAGCGTCCTGCTTAGGGACGGTTGCGTCGTCGGCCGCCCCGCCTATCCGGCCGGCACCTCGGTCGCGACAACCAACGTCAACGACCGCCTGATCAACGCCGTCGCCTGCTGTTTCGCGCAAATGGGCGCGCCGCACGGGATTGCCGAAGGCGGCGCGATGATGGCGAGCGGGATGGCCGTTGTCTCGGGCAAGGACCCGCTGCGCGGCGATCGTGCCTATGTGAACCAGCTTTTCGTCGGCTATTCGGGCGGACCCGGAATCCACGGCCATGACGGCTGGCTTACCTACAACGACGCCGATACCTGCGGCATGCTCATGCTCGATTCGGTCGAAGTCGATGAGGGCATGTATCCGATCCTGATCGAGCAACGTGGCGTCGCGCCCGACACGATGGGCCATGGCCGTTGGGACGGCGCGCCGGCGATGACCGGCGTCTATGGGCCAATTGCCGCCGAGATGGCGGCGATCTATTGCAGCGACGGCGACGAGACCCCGGCGCGCGGCGTTCTCGGCGGCCATGACGGCGCACCTTCCGCCAATTGGAAACGCCACGCCGACGGACGGTGGGTCGAAATGCCGAGTTTCCACACCGAGATATGTCAACTCGGAGAGGCGCTCCGTTTCGTCGCCGCCGGCGGCGGCGGCTACGGCGACCCGGGTGAGCGCGAGCCCGCGAGCGTGGTCGAGACGGTCAATCGCGGCTGGCTCTCGGCGGCGCGCGCCGAGGCTGTTTATAAGGTCAAGCTCCGGAGGAGCGAGGACGGGCTTGACCACCTGCTCGACGAAGCGGCGACGGCGCGGCTGCGCGCGGGCGCCGGCCGTTGAGCGCGGACCTCATGCGCTTCAACGTCTGCATCGATATCGGCGGCACGTTTACCGATTGCGTCGTGTCGGACGCCGACGGCAGGCTCGAAATCTTCAAAGTGCCGACGACGCCTGAGCGGTTTGAGCAGGGTTTTATGGACGCGCTGTCCCACGCGGCCAAACATTACAGCCTTGCTCTGTCCGATTTCCTCCGGTCATGCGAGCGGATCGTGCATGGCACGACCGTTTCGACCAATGCGCTGGTCGAGGGCAAGACGGTTGCGACGGGCTTTCTCTGCAACAGGGGCCACCCCGATATCCTGACGCTTCGCGAAGCGCCGCGTAAGCAATGCTTCGACTTTCGCCTCGACTATCCGGCGCCTTACGTGCCGCGCCAGTTAACCGCCGAAATCGGCGGCCGCATCGATGCGCTGGGGAACGAGCACGAGCTGCTGGTGGAAGCAGATGTACGCGCGGCCGTTGAGAGGCTTCGCCGCCAGGGAGTCCAGGCGATCGCCGTTTGCTTCCTGTGGTCGATTGTTTGCCCGACGCACGAGGTTCGGGCGCGCGAGATCATTCGCGAGATGTGGCCAGACCTGCCGGTGACGGTGAGTCACGAGCTCAACCCCATCCCGCGTGAGTACCGGCGCGCGATCTCCAGCGCCATCGATGCCTCGCTGCAGCCCATCGTGAGTGCCTACACGGGTGCGCTCTGCGGCGCGCTCGCGGAGAACGGATTCAATATCGATCATTTTTTGGTTGCAACTTGCACGGGCGGTATGATGCCGCCGGATGCGATCGTGGCGAAACCGATCTTCAGCGTCATGTTGGGGCCGACGCTGGCACCGGTGGCGGCACAAAATCTCGCGACCGAACCGGATGTGGTCGTCGTCGATATGGGCGGCACGACGTTCGACGTTGCCGCGATTCGCGACGGCCGGCTAATCGTGAGCATCGAAGCGATGATCGGCGACGACATGCTGGGTATTCCCAAGGTCGACGTACGCTCGGTCGGCGCCGGCGGCGGCAGCATCGCGTGGGTCGATGTCGCCGGCATGATCCGCGTTGGGCCGCGGAGCGCCGGCGCGCGGCCGGGTCCGGCCTGTTACGGCCTGGGCGGCGAGCATCCGACGGTAACCGATGCCAATGTTTTGCTCGGGCTGATCGACCCAGACAACCTTCTCGGCGGCCGGATGCGGCTGGACCGGGCCGCCGCGGCATCCGCCGTCGAGGCGCTTGGCCACACGCTCGGACTCGAAACAATCGATACGGCCCTGGCGATCCATACGACCAGCAATCACAACATGATCGCGGCGATAGAGGACATAACCGTGATGGAAGGGATTAATCCGCGCGAAAGCTTTCTTGTCGCGGGCGGCGGCGCGGTCGGCTGTCATATCGCCGCAATCGCGCGCGAGCTCGGTATCGCGCGCTTCATGGTGCCGCGCTTCGCCGCCGGCCTCAGTGCGTTCGGCGGCCTGATCTCCACCATCAAATGGGAGCAGGCGACAACGCTGTTTACGACCGCTGACGATTTCGCACTCGATGCCGTGAACGCGGCGCTCGATAGCATGCGGCGCGACGGCGCCGCGTTTCTCGAACGCGCGGGACTGAAGCCCGATGCGCAGCGCTACGAGCAGGTCTTTTTCGGCCGCTACGAATTTCAATCCTGGGAGATCGAAGTCCCCTTCGAAACTTCGGACGGCCTCCTCGGGGTTGGCGATATCGAACATTTGACGGCTGCGTTTCATCGCCTGCACGAACGCAAATATGGTGTGAAGGATGAGGCGGACAGGGTCGAGTTCGTAACCTGGAAAGTGCACGCATTCGGGATTGTCGAGCAACCGCGGAGCGAAGTCGGCCAAGTCAAAACCGCGCGCACGATGGTGCCCGAGGGCCAACGAACTATCTTTCTCGATGGTTTTGACCTGCCGGTCGAAGCCAATCTCCATGACGCGGAGAAGATACCGCCGGGCGTCGTCGTCGAAGGGCCGGCCGTGATCGCGGATGAGACGACGACGATTGTCATCCACCCGGAATCCATCGCGACCGCCGATGCCCGGGGCAACCTTATTGTCGAACTGTATTGATTGCGACGGCGCTGCCCGTGGTTTAACGTCGGCGCGATGAAAGGGGGTCAAACCGCCATGTCGAAGCAGTTTCCGCACCTGTTCACGCCCCTCAAACTGTGCCACAAGACGCTCAAGAACCGCATCGTGTTCGGCGCGCACACCGCCAACATGAGCGAGGGTGGCCTGCCCGTCGAGCGCCACTTCGGCTATTACCGCGAGCGCGCCCGCGGCGGCGCGGCGATGATCGTCGTCGAGCCGGCGCCGGCGCACCGAACCGGCGTGCTGACGCGCGGCAACTTCCGCCACGAGGACGATTCGGTCATCCCGCACTTCCGCCGCATCACCGACGAATGTCACACCCACGGCACGGTGATGGTCCACCAGATCTATCACATCGGCGGTCACGGCGATCAGGACAATTCGTGGGAGCCCTATTGGTCACCGTCGGGTGTGCCGTCGATGCACGACCCGTGGGGCAGTCACGCCATGACCGAGGCCGAGATCGAGGAATTGATCGCGAGCTTCGTCGAGGCCGCCCGGCGCGACCGCGACTCCGGCTTTGACGGCGTCGATCTGTTCGCCGGCTACAACTGCCTGATCGACCAGTTCTGGTCGCCGATCACCAACCGGCGCGACGATTGCTGGGGCGGCAGCCTGGACAACCGCATGCGCTTCGCCGTCGAAGTTTGCCGCCGTATCCGCGACATGGCAGGCGACGGTTTCATCCTCGGCATGACCGTATCGGGTGCCGAGCCCTATCCCGACGGGCTCACCATCGAGGACAAGCAGGAGATGGCGGCGTATCTGGACCAGCGCGGGCTCGTCGACTACTTCTCGGTCGGCACGGGAAGCTACCTCAACCAATTCTCCAAAATCGTCCCGTCGTTTCAGTTCGACATGATGCTGGGCCCGCCCGATGCCCAGAAGTTCAAGCAGGCGGTCAAGCATGCGGTGGTGACGGCGGAGGCGCGGGTCAAGACGCCGGCCAACGCCGAACAGGTGATCGCCGGCGGAATGGCGGACCTGGTGAGCATCGTGCGCGGCCAGATCGCCGATCCCCACCTTGCCAACAAGGCGCGCGACGGCCGCACCGCCGACGTCCGCCCGTGCGTCAACTGCAACCAGCTCTGCATCGGGCGCCGGATGCGCGATTACTGGATCTCCTGCCTCGTCAATCCGTCGGTGGGGCGCGAGTTCGAGTGGGACGGCGACCGTTCGCCGGCGGCCGAGACGGCGCGCGACATTCTGGTGGTGGGTGGCGGACCGGCCGGCCTGGAAACCGCGCGCGTCGCCGCCGAGCGCGGCCACCGGGTGACGGTCGTCGAGCGCGGCGGCGAGATCGGCGGGCAGTTCCGACTCGCCGCCGGCCAGCCCGAGCGCGGCGAGATCGGCGAACTGCTCACCTGGTACCAGAGCCAGCTCGAGCAAGCCCAGGTTCGGATCAGGCTGAGAACCGAGATGAGCGCGGACGATGTGCGCAACGCGGGCGCCGACGCCGTCGTGCTGTGCACCGGCTCGCGCCCCTCGCGCTCGGGCTTTCAGAGGGCCCTGCCGCATGTGGCGCGCTTGCCCGGCGCCGATCAGGACAATGTCTCAACCGTCCACGACGTGCTCGAAGGCACGGTGGTGCCGGGAACGCGCGTGCTCCTGTTGGACGATCTCAACGGCTGGTGGCCGGCCAGCGGCACCGCGCTCCACCTCGCGCGGCAGCGCCACCAGGTGACGCTGGTGACCAGCGCCGAGAAGGTAGCGGGGCAGCTCGAACACAACGGCACCGCCGATACGACGCGCGAGCGCTTCATGAAATACGGCATCGAGACGCTTGTGGCGACAGCTTTGTTGTCCTGGCAGGACAACACCGCCAGGCTGGTCAACCTCTACACCGGCGACGAGGACGAGCGCGAGTTCGATTCGCTGGTGCTGGCCACCACCAACACGCCGGAAGACGAGCTGACGGCCGCGCTCGCGGGCTCGCAGCTCGAGATCCACGCCATCGGCGACACGGTCTCGGCGCGCACGGCGGCGATGGCCATTTACGAGGGCCGCAAGCTCGGCCGGCGGCTTTAGCCGGCGCCCTTGCCGACACCCTGGACGCCGAACATGCCGCCGATAAGCCGCGTCCCGGCCACTATCCACAAAGCCTGTTCGATGCTGTCATACTGTCACAGCCGGTCTCTCTCCAGACCGTGATTGCGGCCAACGAGGTTTTACCATGAGTTCGAGCGATCCCCTTTTGCAGCCGTTCCAGCTTCGCCATCTGACCTTGAAAAATCGCTTCATGTCGACCGCCCATGAGCCGGCCTATTCCGAGGACGGCCTGCCCAAGGATCGCTACCGGCTTTATCACGTCGAAAAGGCCAAAGGCGGCATCGCCCTCACGGTGATCGGCGGATCGACGGTGGTCGCCGAGGATTCACCGCCGCCGTTCGGCAATCTGCTCGCCTATAAGGATGAGATCGTTCCGTGGCTCAGGCGCCTCGGCGAGGAATGCCATGAACATGGCACCGCCGTGATGATCCAGCTCACGCATCTGGGTCGTAGAACCAACTGGAACAGCGCCGACTGGTTGCCGGTGCTGGCGCCTTCGCCGGTTCGCGAGCCGGCCCACAGGGCGTTTCCCAAGGAGGCCGAGGATTGGGATCTCGACCGCATCGTCGCGGCCTACGCCGCCGCCGCCGAGCGCGTTCAGGCCGCGGGCCTGGATGGCATCGAGATCGAAGCCTACGGCCATCTGCTCGACCAGTTCTGGTCGCCCGCCACGAACCGGCGAAGCGACGCTTATGGCGGCAGCCTCGACAACCGTCTGCGCTTCTTTTTCCGTGTTCTCGACGCGGTGCGCGACGCGGTCGGATCGCGCTACATCGTCGGTGTCCGCATGGTCGCCGACGAGGATTGGGACAAGGGGCTGTCGCGCCGGGAGGGCGTCGAAATCGCCCATCGCCTGGTGGCGACCGGCAAGATCGATTTTCTCAACGTTATCCGCGGCCATATCGAAACCGATGCGGCGCTTGTCGATGTGATCCCGCTGCACGGCATGGCGTCGGCGCCGCATCTGGAGTTCGCCGGCGAGATTCGCGCCGCCACCCGGTTTCCGGTGTTCCATGCCGCCCGGATCAGTGACGTGGCGACCGCGCGCCATGCCATCGCGGAAGGCCGGCTCGACATGGTCGGGATGACGCGCGCGCACATCGCGGATCCCCATATCGGGCAAAAAGTCGCCGCAGGCCGCGAGCGTGATATTCGCCCCTGCGTCGGCGCGACCTACTGCCTCGACCGAATCTACGAGGGCCACGACGCGCTTTGCATCCACAATCCGGCGACCGGCCGCGAGGCGACCATGCCGCACCGGATCGCGCGCGCCGAGAGTGCGCCGCGCAAGATAGTGGTGGTCGGCGCCGGGCCGGCCGGATTGGAAGCCGCCCGCGTCTGCGCCGAACGGGGCCACGAGGTCGTCCTGTTCGAAGCGGCCGCCGAGGCCGGCGGGCAGGTACGGCTGGCGGCCCGCGCGCCGCGCCGAGGCGAGCTCATCGGCATCGTCGACTGGCGCGTCGAACAGTGTGAAGCGCTCGGAGTCGACATGCGTTTCAACATCCTCGCCGGCCCGGAGGACGTCCTGGCCGAGAGCCCGGCGGTGGTAATCACCGCCACCGGCGGCCTGCCGAACACCGGGTTTCTCGACCACGGAGCGGAGCTCGTTGTCAGCAGCTGGGACATCATGTCCGGAGCGCTCAAGCCGGGAGCGCAAACCCTCCTGTTCGATGACAACGGAGCCCATCCCGGCATGCAGGCGGCCGAGCTGATAGCCAAATCCGGCTCAGAGCTCGAGCTGGTGACGCCCGAGCGATTTTTTGCGCCGGAGATCGGCGGCCTCAACCACGTCCCCTATGCGCGATGCTTCCTGAAGAATGCCGTTCGGATCACGATCAACCGGCGCCTCATGGCCGTCCACCGCGAAGGAAACAAGCTGTCGGCGACGCTCGGCAGCGACTATTCGCGTGACAGCGATGCGCGTCTGGTCGATCAAATCGTCGTTGAGCACGGCACGCTGCCACTCGACGATCTTTACTTCGCGCTGAAGGAAGGTTCGCGAAACCACGGCGAAATGGACTATCAGGCCGTCATGGCGAGCCGGCCGCAACAGGTGGTTCGCAACCCGAAGGGTCGATACGCCGTGTTTCGCATTGGCGACGCGGTCTCGTCGCGCAATATCCACGCCGCCGTCTATGACGCGCTACGGCTTTGCAAGGATCTTTGAAGTCGATTCATGCCCGCGCAACGGCGCAGCCGCTACGACATCCCTCGACCGCATAGCGCGCCCGGCCGATCGCCGGATGCCCGTTGCATACCCAGCCCAAATGGGCCAAAACCAGAATGGGCTCTGCTTATGAGTGGAAGAAAATTGGCGACCAGGTCAGAGTCCCTCCAGGGGCACCATTCTTTCAACATGATCCGGGTCAATCGCGCTAGGCGGGCGTGGGCCCGGCGCGCTCCAGCTTGTCGATCGCTTCATGGGTGCTGAGGAAGATTTCGCCGGCGGCGAGATGGCTCAAGAAATCCGATTTTTCCAGCATGTCCATGACCGGGCCCTTGACCTCGGCCAGATGCACCGTGACGCCGGCTTCGCGCAGGGCGAGGACGGTGTTTTGCAGGGACTCGAGGGCGCTGGCGTCGATGAAGTTGATAGCGCTGCAGATCAGCACCAGATGCTCGATGCGGCGGTGGTCGGCGACGGCGGCGAACAAATGTTCCTCGAGATATTTACTGTTGGCGAAATAGAGGTTTTCGTCGACGCGCAGCGCCAGCACATGCGGCAGCGTCTTGACCTCATGGCGCAAAATGTTGCAAAAATGTTCGGTCTCGCCGACGCGCCCGACCACCGCCATATGCGGGCGGCTGGTGCGCCACAGATAAAGCGCGATGGCGAGCGCCGCGCCGATCATGATGCCGAGCTCGACGCCGAGCGCGATGACGGCGGCAAAGGTCGCGGTCTGGGAGAAGCCATTGAGCCCGTTATAGCGCCAGGTGCGGATAAACGAGAGGTAATCGATCAATTTCGCCACCGCGACGACGATGATCGCGGCCAGCGCCGCCTTCGGCAAAAAGTGGAACAGCGGCGTCAGGAAGGCCAGCGTAAAGGCGATTAAGAGGGCGGTGACGATGGCGGCGAGGCCGGTATTGGCGCCGGCGGTGAAATTGACCACCGAGCGGTTGAGGCCGCCGGTCACCGGATAGCCGCCACTGATGGCGGCACCGATATTGGCGACGCCGAGCGCGCGCAATTCCTGATCGGCGTCGATCGTCTGGCGCCGCTTGGCGGCGAGCGGGCCCGCCTTGGTGATCGAGGCGGTGAGAGCGGGCATCACGCCGGCGCGCGAAAGCAGGCCGCCCAACGGTCCGCGCTACAACAACAGCAGCGCCACCAGACCCGCGCCCAGCAACACGGTAACGATATTGGCGCTCTCCGCCTCGCGCATCACATGGGCCAAAATATCGGTGATCAGATGGCTGCGCGGAATCTCCATGCCGAGCAGATGCTTGAGCTGGGAAAAGCCGATGACCAGCGCCGCCGCGCTGGTGAAGCCGGATATCACCGGATGGCTGAGGAAGTTGGCCAGAAAGCCGAGCCGCGCGACGCCCATGACCAACAGCATGAGGCCGCTCGCCAGGGCCAGAATCAGCGCCCCGGCCAGTTGGTTTTCGGTGCCGCCGATATCGGCCAGGGCGCCCGCCGTCATCAACGAGACCACGGCGACGGGCCCGACGGCGAGGGTCCGGCTGCTGCCGAAAACGGCGTAGAGGATGAGCGGCAACACGCTGGCGTAAAGCCCGACCTGCGGCACCAGCATGATGGTGACGATCAGACCGGCGATCAGGTCGCCGGGGAGATCGGCGCGCCGGTAATTACCGAGCCAGTCGAGGATCGGCAGATATTGCGTGATGATCGCCATTCTATTTTATTTCAAACCCAGCGCTCGGCGTGTGCGCCGCCGGCGCGGCGCATGCCATCAAATTGATTTCTATCGACCCTCAAGCGTTCTAGATTCTAACCATGAAGAGCGTCCTCGTCATCCAGCACACGGAAGCGGAGTTTCTCGGCCTGATCGAGGATCACCTGGAAAGCCGCAATATCGGCTTTCGCTATGTGCGCCCGTTTGCCAATCAGGGCTGGGTGCCGCCGCGCGCCGAGGCCGAAGACGCGCTTTTCCTGCTCGGCGCCGGGCCGTGGGGGGTGCAGAGCGCACCGCTGCTGGCGAGCCTGGAGCATGAACTGAAGCTGACGCGATATTTTCTCGAAGGTGGGCGGCCGGTGATCGGATTCGGCCAGGGCGCGCAAATTCTCGCCCTTGCCGCCGGTGGCGGCGTCGAAGCCAGGGATTTGCACTTCCGTGTCGGCTGCGCGTGGCGCACCGCGGACGCGGCGCTGGGTGGTTTCCTGCCCGAAACCTTTCCGCAAATCACATATATGCGCGACCGCCCCGTGCCGCCGGCCGATGCCGAGGTGCTGGCCGAGGGTGAAGACGGCAATCCGGCGCTGTTCCAGATCGCCGGCAATTGCCTGGGCTTTGCCGGCCATCCCGGCATCAAATCGGCGATGATCGAGGATTGCGTGATGGAGTTCGACGACAGCCCGGTGGATGTGGCGGAAGGCCTTGCGGCGTTGCGCGCGGTGCAGCACGACGTCGCCGCCGCGCTCAGCCAAATCATGATCGGCCTGGTCCGGATCACCGGCCTGATGGGCGCCGCCGCCAGCGCCCCGCCCGAGGCTCCCGGTTGAGGCAGAATCACGTTGCCGGAGCCCTATTCTCCACTATACACCTGTAAATATCGGGGCGACGCACAGGGACGGATACATGGCTGAAAAACTCGTCATCATCATGGTCAACACCGACCCCCGCAATGGCGAGGAATTGGGGGCGCCGTTTTTCCAGGCCACCGTCGCGGCGGCGATGGATTATGAGGTCGAGGTGATCTGCACGGCGACCTCCGGCCAGCTCATGAAAAAAGGCGTGGCCGAAAAATTGACGGTCAAGGACGGCTCGCCCAAAAACGTCTATGAATTTATCCAGGACGCGCACGGCGCCGGCGTAAAATTTTTCTGTTGTTCGCCCAACCTCGACCTATTTGATATGTCGGAAGAAGATCTCATCCCGGAATGCAGTGGCATCGTCGGCGGCGCCTATGTGATCGAGCAGGTCATGGAGGACGACGATATCCGGGTGCTGACATATTAGCCTGGTGAATAGACTTCGATGACGCAAAGCAACTCCGCCACGATCGGCGACCCGCTATCGGATTCCCCGGCGCTGGAACGCAGCGAGCTCGAGGAAATATTCTCCGACATCCAGTCGCATCCGCTCTACGATCACGAACTCAACGGCTGCCTCAATTGCGGCATCTGCACCGCGACCTGCCCGTCGGCGCATTATTACGACTATTCGCCGCGCGAGATCGTGCAGCTTCTATGGACCGAAAACCTCGAAGGCATATACGACGCCATGCAGGAGAAAATCTGGGCCTGCGCCCAGTGCTACACCTGCGCCGCGCGCTGTCCGTTCGGCAATTCGCCGGGCGGGCTGGTGATGATCATGCGCGAAGCCGCGATCAAGCACGGCATGGAAACCGCCAAGGAAGTGCTGCGCCCGTTCTCGCGCGTCATGCTGAAGGTCATCTCGACCGGCAATCAGCTAGCGCCGAACATGATCACGGCCGACCATTTCCCCGATTGGGGGCCCGATATCAGCAAGGTCGAGGCGCCCCTGACGGTGCTCAGGAAGGCCATCCCGATGCCGACGCTGCACACGCTGGAGACGGCCTGGGAGGTCAATCTCAAAACCTCGCTGGAGCTCTATGTGATCTGGGAGGAATCCGGCGTCCTCGATCAATTGGAGGTGATGGACGAAAACCTGTTCGACGTGATCACCGATATCATGGATGAGAGACGCGAGGATTATGACGATTG
>PVBE012314261.1_pt1 | contig 23819 bp, 21 predicted proteins | sample 1631181 | NCBI WGS metagenome assembly PVBE01 (sample SAMN08397723, study PRJNA350692) | Marine metagenome, whole genome shotgun sequencing project. | isolation source: water | place: Pacific Ocean | collected 2012-04 | reverse complement strand
TCAGTGCATTGCTGCATTTCATTTGCGTGGTGTGCGCTGCTGCAGTTGCATTCGCATGGTGGGAGCTTCTTGGCTTTGACATCATGCTTGGCACGTCAAAGTGGAGTGGATTGGCTCCCGGATCTGCCCTTCTGCTCTTGTTCTTGGTGTCGCTCCTTCTCTTGCGATCCATCTCCGACAAGATTGTAATTGGGAATACTCGCATTCCTCGACCGGTTGATCTCACCGGCGGTGCCATCATTGGCGCTGGTGCTGGAGTCATCACAGCAGGCATGCTGGTAATCGGGACAGGGTTCATCGCTATTCCGGCTGGCACAGGCGGCCACACAGGATGGAGCACCACGCTAGATGGCGGCGTCCATGTGGAAGCTGGAACTGGAGGAACCGATCAGGCCAAGCGTCTCTGGATCCCAGTTGACTGGATTACGGCGAGTCTCTTTGAAACAGTCAGCACCGGCTCGCTGCATCCAGATATCGGAGGCACACCGATGGCCGATTGGAATCCATACTTGGATCGCCAAGCCACTCTCCTGCGTACGCGATTGGAAACAACTGATCCATATGCAGCCACGCAGGTATTTCAAGCTCCAGGAACTGTTGAAGTGTCTCCCGCACTTCGAGCAGTCGAAGAAAACGGTACGACATGGTGGATGTTCCCATTGAAGTTCTCCAAGAAGGGCATGGACCTTCAACGAAGTGTGGCCATTGGACCGACTCAGGTGCGGCTTGTCGGCACAACCGACGACGGCACCGCCATTCAATATCCACAGTATTGGTCTCAGACACTCATTTCCAAGAACGATGAAGATGAATCAGAGGTCTCGAGCAAAGGCTTCTTCCAATTTACTAGCGAGACGCCATGCTTCTACGGGACCAAGCGCGACGAAGCAGACATAACGCTTCTGTTTGGTTCTCAGGATGATTCATTCACACCAAAATTTCTGCAGATTCGCGGCACCCGCTTTGATCTTCCAGAATCCAGAGAAGAGGCTGATTGGGAGGAGTTCTGCCAGCGCACGGGTGCAACCGGCTCGACAACCGACGGCGATGATCCATGGGGTGGAGACATTTCCCATCTCGTCGACATGAGAGGCAGCCTCCCAAGAGGCGCCCGCCCGAGTATCGGCGACTTCCAAGGCGGCTCCCCCGAATTCTCTGAGCGAGAAAGTCGCATTCTTCGGGCAGAGGCAACTCGCGTCGGCAACAAGTCGCGTGGCAAGGGCAAGCTTCGAGTCGGTGGATATGCCATTGAAAAGTTGGTCCAGCTCAGCAATGGAGAGCAGGAACGCCAACTTGACAAAGACATGGCGATCATCAAGATTCGAGTAGGCCCGGGCACCACCGCTGACATCGCCAAGCTCGCTAGGCGTATGGGGGGAGACGGAGACATTCGCCTCATTGATTCGGAAGGCGGGGGATACGCCCCCTACGGCTATGAACTCAAGAACGACTCAAAGACGATCATTTCATTCAATGTGCCATTGTCGCGGTGGAGCACCGTCCGACATCGACCCAAGAGTGGGTCGGATGCGTTCTCCCTCATCTTCGTCATGCCCGTGGACATCGCGTTAGACCGGCTGATGCTCGACGAGGAGAGAATTGGATTCTTCGAGAACACGACTGCCGAATCCCCGAAATACCGTTGAACTCAGACTGAAATCGAGTTGCCACAACACTCAATCTGCAGCAACGGGTTCCGGCTCTTCCAACAATCGCTCGACCCAGTGAATATCGAAATCATGTTTCACAAATGGTTCGGATGCAATCAGCCTCCTGTGGAGAGGAAGCGTTGTCTTAATCGGCCCAACGCGAAACTCGCTGATCGCTGAGTCCATCCTCGCGATTGCATCCGTTCGAGTGTCCGCATGGACGATGAGTTTGCCGATCATAGAGTCGTAGTTCGGGGGAATTCGATATCCGGGGCGTACATGGGTATCCACTCGAACACCCATTCCTCCAGGAACGTTGAACTCCTCAACAAGTCCTGGCTGCGGCATAAAACCTCGATCGGGATCTTCCGCGTTGACACGGCATTCAATTGCATGGCCCCGCACCTCGATCTCATCCTGCGATTTCAAGAGTGGCTCGCCCGCCGCAACGCGAATGGACTCTTTGACGACATCCACGCCTGTAATTGCCTCGGTAACAGGGTGCTCAACCTGCACGCGTGTGTTGACTTCCAGCATGTAGAAATTCTGATCTCGATCCATCAAGAACTCAACCGTCGCAGCTCCGCTATATCGAGCATTGCGGATCATGGCAGCGGCGGATTTGCAAACTCCGTCACAGACCGCCGGATCGACGCCTGGCGCGGGGGCTTCTTCAATCAGTTTTTGGTGCCGCCGCTGCGATGTACAGTCGCGATTGAATAGATGGATGGCGTTGCCATGCTTGTCGCCGAGACACTGCACTTCAATGTGCCGCGCATGCTCGAGAAACTTCTCAACATAGACCGCCCCGTTTCCGAAAGCTGCTTCAGCTTCCTGACGAGCCGACGCCAATCCGTCGACGAGTTCCTCCTCCGTCCTCGCAATACGCATTCCTCGGCCACCACCGCCCGCAGCTGCCTTCACAATGACTGGGTAACCAATATCCTTTGCAACCTGAATTGCTTCATTTGGATCCTCAATCGCATCGTGGCTGCCCGGAAAGATGGGCGTCCCGGCTTCTCTGGCCATGTTCTTGCAGGAGATCTTGTCACCGAGAAGGGCCATCGCCTCGGGACTGGGTCCGATGAACTCGATATTACAGTCGCGGCATACCTCCGCGAACTGCGCATTCTCCGCCAAGAATCCATAGCCGGGATGAATCGCATCGGCGTGCGACGTTTCTGCTGCCGAGATGATGCGATCTATTCTCAGATACGACTCGGCTGAAGGACCGGGGCCGATGCAAACTGTGTGATCAGCTTGCTCGAGCCATGGCCCATCGCGATCGGCTTGGGAAAAGACACACACGGTCTCACAACCAAGTTCGCGAGCAGCGCGAATAATTCGCAGCGCGATCTCGCCGCGGTTGGCGATTAGGATGCGTTCAAACATGCCGGTGTCCTCAAATTGGCCTGACCAACATCAGTTCTTGGCCAAATTCAACAGCGTCACCATTCTTGACGAGAACCTGTTCGATTGTGCCGCTGACCTCGGACTTGATCTCATTGAAGATCTTCATAGCCTCTATCAGGCATACGACGCTCCCATCGCCAATGTCCATGCCCAACGCAACGAACGGGTCTGCATCTGGCGAGGCCGCCGAATAGTACGTCCCCACCATCGGACTCTCGATTGCAACGAGTCCGCTGCGGCCCGGAGCCGACCCAGCATCGGCAGGAGGCGGCGTTGCCGCTGCCGCCGCCACGGCTGGCGGAGGCGCGACCGCAACGGAAGCCTGCGGAGCCGCGGCCTGTTGAACAAGCGGCGTCGCCCATTGATTCGGACGCTGCAGCGTGACATGCTCTTCGCTGTCCCGCAGATCCATCTCAGTGAGATCATTCTGCACCATCAGCTTGACCAGTTCCTTGAGTTTTCGGATGTCAATCATCGCGTGTGGCCTCCATCTGGAATCGGGCGGATCGCGCCCTCCAGGCTCGAGTCGAGTGCCGCGGACAGTACACATGGTCCGTCCTCAGTCACAAGAATGTCATCTTCGATTCTGACGCCACCCCGGCCCGGAATATAGATACCCGGCTCGATCGTCACGACCATGCCGGGCGCCAACTTCGTCTGCTCCCCTTCTCGGCCAAGAAACGGACGTTCGTGGACATCCCGTCCAAGACCATGCCCAACGCTGTGCGCAAAGTGGTCGCCCCATCCAGCCGCTGCGATGATCTCGCGGGCAGCCGCATCGACTTCCGCCGTGGCCGTTCCAACTTGACAGGCATCAATTGCGGCCCGCTCGGCCTCGGCAACGACCGAGTAGATGCGCCGCATCTCGTCATCCGGTTCGCCCAGAAAGAATGTCCGAGTCAGGTCGCTGCAGAGCCCATCGATTCGTGCCCCCCAGTCAATCAGCAGCACGCCCGGCCCGATGGGATGCGCCCCTGGCACGTGGTGAATCACACTCGCATTCGGTCCGCTGGCGACAATCGGCTCGAATGCCTCGCCCTCGGCTCCGCGAATCCGCATCTCATAGATGAGACGCGCTGCAACCTGCCCCTCGGTCATTCCGACTCGAAGTTCGCTCAGCGTGGTCTCCAATGCTGCCGACTGCACTGCAATCGCCCGCCTGATCGCTTCAACCTCTTCGGGCGACTTCCTCATTCGGAGCGTCGCCATCAGTCCATGCACAGGGGCAAGTTCGATACCGTCCAACGAAGCTGCGAGCCCCGCCTTGGCATCAAGGGTCAGATGAGCTGCCTGAATACCGAGCACGCCGATCTTCTCATCACCCAGCACCGAAGCGACATGCTGAAGTTGCCCAGGCCGATTGAAAATAGCCACCTCGAAGAGGCCGCACTCCGCCCAAGGCGCGAGGTACTCCTCGTACCTGCGGTCGGAGATGAGAATGGCCCGCGAGTCAGTGACGAGTACTCTCGTGTCATGTCCGAAGCAGCCGGCAAGGAATCGAACGTCCTGCTCGCCAGTCACCAGAAGAGATGGCACGCTCTCCGAGTCAAGGGCGGCACGAACTGCACCAAGCCGCGCTTCGATCTGCAACGCGGCTTCATCGCCTATTCTCATCTCGCTCACAGCAGTCATGGGGCGGGAGTATAGCGATCTCTCGTCGATCCGCTGCAATCTTGCTTCGATCAGGCGAGATCTTGAGAGAATCAGCTCTCTCACAAGCTTGATGGGTTTGCCTACTGAGCCGGCCTGCCTTGGCAGGCCACGCTCAATCGTGCGACTCGCCCCAGCCCTTGATGGCACGAGGCGGGCTCAGCACAGTCCTGGCGATAACGGCTTGCTTCCAGTTCCAGTGTCGCTCGCGATTGGATCTACTCCCGGACTGCGAGTAGGCGGCATCAACGAATTCCGGTACAGCAGGGCCGCTCGCTGCCTCTTCAGCGGACATGCTCCGCATAGGCGGCCGCGTCTCAGCCGCGCGTGCACGGAGCGGCTTTCCGGCAGCGGCTGGGACGGAGACTCCCGTTGTTTGAGGCGTCACAACTCGCGGCAGGGATGTCGCAGGCTCAACTGCTATCTGCCCAAGCGCCTTTGCGGCCGCCGCCTTCTTCTTCTTCGCGGCGACTGCGCTGGCAATGCCCGAGATGACCACCACAGCCAGGACAACAATGTCGACCAGTTTCATAACCGAGAGTGTAGCCGCTCAGGGGAATCCAGCCTGTCGGACGAGCGGGGAGCTTGGCACCAACCAGTTGGTCCCGTCCCGGCGAGTGGCCCATTCAAACGATGCGCCAAAGGCTTCGCCAAGGGTTTCTGGCTCAAGCACCAGCTCGCTTGGTCCAGACGCCAGGAGCTGCCCTCCTCTGAGAATCCATGCATGATCCGCTGCGTCGGCAGCAAGCGCGAGATCGTGGACTGCCACGAGAACTCCGCCGCCCGAAGAAACGTGCTCCCGCAAGAGCGACCACACGGAACTCGCCCATCGGTGATCAAGTGGTGCCGTCGGCTCGTCCAAGACCAACATGGACGTCGCGTTTCGCTGAGCCCAGACTCTCGCAAGGTGCGCTCGCTGGGCTTGTCCTGCCGACAGTGATGACACCGGGCGATGACGAAGCTCCATCAATCCGAGCCGATCCAATGCCTCGGCAACTCGCTCTTGCGATCCTCGCACCGCGTGGCGAAGCCTTCCAAGTTCCACCAGCCGCTGGACACTCAGCGGCACATCGACCGCTGGCCGCTGTGGGAGCAACACCAACTCGTCCGCGCGCGACGACCGGGTCTTCCTCTCCTCATCGCCATGGTGCTGGATACGGCCACCGCTCGGCGCAAGAATCCCCGCAACCGTATGCAGAAGCGTCGTCTTGCCGCTTGCGTTCGGCCCAACAACTGCAGTGATCCGCCCCGCAGAAGCGTCGCAGCTCAGTGGGCCGAGTCGAAAGGCTCCTCGGCTGAACTCAATCTGATCACACCGAAGCAACGTCGCCGCCCCCTCTCCACGCCGATCCGCCTCCGCGGCGGAGCATCCATAGGAACACTGGCCCGCCGCCAAGCGTCGTGAGCACACCGACTGGCAGTCGACCAGACCCCACATCAATTAGTTGGCGCAGAACATCAGCACCGCATACCAGCACAGCCCCGCACAGAATCGTCGCCAGGATCAGTTTGAGGTGCGCTGCCCCGACCAGAAGTCGTCCGAGATGAGGCGCAATGAGCCCGACAAACCCGAGAGGTCCACACAGGGACACGGTGATCGCAGTGAGGACTCCTGCAAAAATCAAACACCACAACCTCGCGCCGCCGGGTGCCGCTCCAACGGCTTCAGCGGTGGCATGGTCCACCAGAAGCGCATCGAGCCGGCCGTGGCCCACCAAGCTCCAGAGTGCTGCAATCGCCAACACAGTCGCGATCGCCACAATCGCGCCGGATGGCACGATCTCCGGAATTGTTCCAAGCGCCCACGAAAGAAACCGCCCGCGCAGACCATCAGGAACCAGACCCTGCAACAAGACCATGCCGGCGCCGGCCATCGTCGCAACGATGACTCCCGCCAAGATGGTCGATACCGGGTCCGGCCAACCATCGCGGCGGCCCAACAGCACGACCACAAGCACAGCGACAGCGGCCCCGAAGAGAGCCGGAACTCCCCATGGGGGCTCGGCAACGCCCAATTGATGCGCGATGAACAGGGCCAGCATGACTCCGAGTCCTGCACCACTGCTGACGCCCAGCACTGAGGGAGAGGCCAGAGGATTCCGCAGCGCCGCCTGCAGCAGCATCCCCGCCAACCCAAGCGCCGCTCCAGAAAGCAACGAGACAGTGACCGCGGTCACTCGAAAACTGCTCCAAGCCGCGTCAGGCCAGGCAAGTCCAAGTTCACCTGTGACAGGGTTTCGATCAATGAGCATGCGAAGAAGACCGACCAGTATGACGGCCACGACGAGGAGTACCAACGCACTCCGAACAGATAGTCGGCTCACGTCTCCACCGCCACGAGCTGCGTCTTGATAAGCCGCTCGTAGAGGCCGCACCTGGCCAGCAAGTCAGCATGAGGGCCGCAATCCACAACTCCGCCAGCATCAAGCACGAGAATTCGGCTGCATTCAAGAACCGTCGTCAAGCGATGCGCAATGACCAGAACCGTGCAATTCGAGACGCCCCGAATCGCCTCGGCGATCGCGGCCTCCGACTCACTGTCAACCTGACTTGTTGCCTCGTCGAGAATGAGCAAGGCCGGATTGCGAAGCAAAGCGCGGGCAATGGCGATTCTTTGACGCTGACCCCCCGAGAGCGTCGCGCCGTGTTCCGCAATGGCCGTGTTATAGCCATCGGGAAGCGCATCGATAAAGGAGGCTGCACAACTGGCACTGGCTGCCGCCACGATGTCCGACTCTGATGCATGCCGAACACCAAATGCGATGTTCTCGGCAATCGTGCCATGCATGATGAAGGACTCTTGCGTCACCACGGCGATCTGCGACCGCAAGTCTTTGAGGCTCACGCCCGTGATATCGACTCCATCGATGAGAATCTGGCCGCTGTCCGGATGCAGGAGCCGAGGCACGAGGCTCAGCAGCGTTGTCTTGCCCGACCCATTGGGGCCGACCACGGCAACGTGTTCGCCGAACTCGACATTGAGGTTCACCCCTTGCACAGCTGGCACCGGCGCTCCGGGATAGGTGTACGTCACATCACGAAGTTCAAGCGACTCCGCGTGCCGCTTCAGCGCCGCGCCCGCTTCTGGTTCGACAGGTTCGCCGAGCACGTCAAGAATCCGCTGGGCCGGCGCGGACGCCGCGCTGATGTCGTTGACGATGTTCGCCAGTGGTCTGAAGGACGCGCCAGCGACGGCCAGCGCCCCCACCGAGAGCAGGAATCGCTCGAATGGCAGGCTTCCACTGAGAATGCTGTTTGCCGCCAACAATGCGAGGGATCCCAGAACAAAGATCGCCAGCGTCTCCATGATCGGACTGCTCATAGCCTTGGCGGTTCGCATGCGAAGTTCATTTCGCACGACCCGCCTGTTCGACTCTTCGAATTGCTCGCCCGCGGTCGATTCCGCAGTGCTGGTCTTGACGGCCCGCAACCCCTGAATGCGCTCGCTCGCGAGCCGAAGAAGATCCTGCTGCGCCGCAAGAGATCCCTGCGATCCTCGGCGAATCCGTTTGGCAATCTTCCGGAGCGTCACACCAAGAATGGGTGCCACGAAGCACGCCACAACAACGATCTTCCAATCAAAGATGACCGCTACGGCGAGGGCAGCGATCCCCTTCGAAATCTGCGCCACCGACTTTCCGAGCAGTCCGACGAGTCCAGCTTCGAGCCCTGCCGTATCTCGAATAATCCGAGACGTGTACTCACTAGATCCCTTCCCGGTCACATGGGAAAGTGGAAGTCGAAGAACATGATCGAAGAGGTCACGGCGTATCTCTGCAATCGTGATCGTCGTCAGCGTCTGGCTGAGATACTGATGCAGGAAGTTCGCCGTGGCGCCGACGATTGTCAGGCACCAAATTGCAATGATCAGAAAGAGCACGCTATTGAATTGCCCTTCCGGGAGAATCTGAACAAGACCATCGGGGACATGCCAGAACCCACCCGCGGCGTTGGCCTGCTCAGCCAGGTCTCGCAGGCCACCCCCAGCTTCCGGATGAAGAATCTGCTCGAGTATCGGGCCCAAACTGAGCAGGCCGATGCCGAGCCCGGCAGCTGAGAGAAATGCCAGCGCCATGGCCGAAACCAACATGCCTCGCCGCTTCAGGAGCCGCCGCGCGATGTGCCAAAAAGGTCTCATGGCTGGGCAGTATCTCCACTCGGAGCCGACTGGGCAAAGTGGGCCAGGTCTTCCCAGAAACCGGGATAACTCTTGGCCGTACACCCCGGGTCAGCGATTGAAAGACCGCCCCTTCGAAGCCCCAATATCGCCATTGCCATGGCGATCCGGTGATCCTGCCAGGTTTGAATGACCTCCGGCGATTCAGGCAGCGGGGTCGGGACAATCGCCAAATCGTCTCCGGCCACTTCAACCGATGCCCCGGCCCTTGCGAGCTCGGATGCAATTGTTTCCACGCGATCGGATTCCTTGACCCGCAACGTCCCCAGCCCGGTCAACCGAGTCGGCGCGTCGGCCATGCATGCTGCAACAGCCAACGCTGGCGCAGCATCGGGCATGTTGCGGCAATCGATGATCCCTACCGATCTGAGTCGCTCGGGCGACTCGACGAGAACGCCGTCCTCAGTCGCCTTCATTTGAAGACCCATCTCAGAAAGCACCGGAAAGGCAGCAGCATCAGGTTGCCCATCACTCAGACGAAGGCCTGAGAGTTTCAACTGTGTACCCGGAAGAATGGCCGCGGCAACGGCCCAGAAAAGTGCCGAACTGGCGTCGGCGGGAATGCTCACATCCCTCGCTTTGATCGGGCCCGGCGACACTGCGATCCGAGCTGCATATCCATCGCCGTAGGCGGCCGTCACCTCGACACCCCATCGCCGCAATTCCGCGATTGTCATCGCCAGATAGGGGGCACTTGTCGGCGCGGCAAGAAGCCGCATCTCAAGCCCAAGCGGCATGCGAGGTGCCACAAGCAGCAATGCCGAGAGAAACTGACTGGAATCAGTTTGGCCGACTTCCACAACTCGTTTCGACCACGGCTCACCGGACACTTTGATTGGAAGGTGTGCGCCGTCGTCTTCGGCAGACACCGCAACGCCGAGCGACCGAAGCAGATCGACCAGATCCTTCATCGGCCGCTCACGCAAGCGATCGCTTCCATCAATAACGGTCTCGCCTACTGCCAGACTGGCCACTGCGATCATGAACCTCGCAGGCGTGCCCCCATGTCCGAGATTGAGCGGATCTACGCTCGCCCGCAACTCGCCCCCGCCGCCGAGAGTCGCGTGATCTCCGCTCAGTTGCACCTTGACACCAAGGGCGTCCAGCGACCCTGCAAGCGCGTCTGTGTCCTCACCCCGAAGCACGCCCCGAAGATTCGAGGTCCCCTCTGCAAGGCTGGCCAATACGAGGGCGCGACATGAGAGGCTCTTGGATCCCGGCACCCGAATTGAGAGACCCCTCGGGGCCGCGCAGGCTGGCACGAGGATTGGATCAGACACCTTCATTGCGGATCAGCCGTCCCGCCGAAACACGGCGACGATGTCCTCGACTGGCACAACAAAGAGGCGATTATCCCCCTCAAAATCGACCGGCACTGACCGCTTTGGATTGAACAGCACTCGGTCATATTGAGCGATGGGCCAGTCGTCGTCCGACTCTATCTGCTGACTCACAGCGACAATTCGCCCGGTAATGGTCGGAATCTCGATCTTGTCAGGCAGATGGATGCCCGCCTTGGTCGTCTTGCGATCCTCATCCTTCCGGAGCAGCACCCGCTGCCCCAAAGGCTCAACAATCTCTAACTTCGATGTGGTCTTCTTGGCAGACATGGCCAACACATTCTACGATCCCCGGCGACCGGAAGGAGCCATGCATGCCGGAACGCCTTCGATCGCTTGTTCGCGACATCTCTGACTACCCGCAGCCGGGGGTGCTGTTCCGCGATATCACCCCACTGCTCCGAGACCGGGCTGGGCTGGCACTCGCGGCAGAACTCATGGTCAATCCATTCAGGAACGCCGACATCGAAGTCGTCGTAGGGGCCGAATCTCGAGGATTCATCTTCGGCACCTTGCTCGCAAGGGCCCTCAACGCTGGATTTGTCCCGATTCGCAAGCCCGGCAAGCTTCCGGGAAACACCGAATCCCGCAATTACGACCTCGAGTACGGAAGCGACACGCTCGAAATCCACGCCGATGCCGTCACGCCGGGGCAGCGCGTCCTGCTCGTCGATGACTTGATCGCAACAGGCGGCACCATGGAAGCGAGTTGTCAGCTCATCGATGCGCTGGGCGGCGAACTCGTCGGAATCACGGTCCTGATTGAACTGCTCTCCCTCGGTGGCGCCTCCAAAATCACGCCACGGGAAGTACACAGCGTGCTGAAATACTGACCTGCATCGGTCTCGGCGGATATACATCCTCGATTCACGTCTTGCAGGTGCTGTATGATGCGCATCCATTCGGATCGTTCCCTCATAGGAAGGGGAACCCTATTAGGGAGCATCGGTATGACCACTGCAAACCTTTCGCAGGCGGAGATCGCCACCGGCCCACTCGATCTGATCGACGTCGATCACGTTCGTTTTTTCGTCGGCAACGCCAAGCAGGCCGCCTTCTTCTATGCCCATACCTTCGGTTTCATCATCGAACAAATGGCAGACCTCACGACTGGAAGTCGTGACCGCGCGAGGTATCTGCTGACGCAGGGCAACATCAGACTCCTGCTTGAAACACCGCTGTCTAAGGACGATCACGCCTCGGAAGAACTCCTTCGCTATGGCGACGGTGTCAAGGACATCGCCTTCACTGTCGAGGATGCTGAAGCAGCGTGGAAGCAGGCCATCGCCAACGGCGCCGAGCCTGCCTATGAGCCCCTCACGATCTCGGACGAATGCGGAGCCGTCACTACGGCAGGGATCAAGACCTATGGACGCGCGGTGCATTCGTTTGTGAGCCGCACAGGCGACTACGACATTGCCAATGTCAAGAAGGGTGGCGCCTTTGAACCGGGCTTCAAGAAGACTGGCAAATTGTCTGTCAATGAATACAACCAGCAGCATCCATGCGGGCTGATGTTCCTCGACCACTGCGTTGGCAATGTGGATGAGGGCAAGATGAACCACTGGGTCTCGTGGTACGAGAACATACTCGGCTTTGCGATGTTCAAGCACTTTGATGACGAGGACATTTCAACAGAACATTCCGCACTCATGTCAAAGGTCATGGCATCGGGGAACAACCTGATCAAGTTTCCAATCAACGAACCTGCCACTGGCAAAAAGAAGAGCCAGATTCAGGAGTATCTGGAATGGCACGACATGACACCGGGCGTCCAACATCTCGCATTCCGGACCAACGATTGCGTTGAATCGGTTGCAGAACTTCGCCGCCGTGGGGTCGACTTCCTCCGCATTCCAGACGAGTACTACGAGTCGGTATGGAAGCGTGTCGACCGAACCCTCACCGAGCATGGGCACGAGGCGGTTCGCGAGGATCACGAGCGAATCAAGGATCTCGGCATTCTCATCGACGCCGACGATCAGGGCTATCTCCTGCAGCTCTTCACCAAACCGCTGCAGGACCGCCCCACGCTCTTCTTCGAAATCATCGGCCGCCGCGGCAGTCAGTCATTCGGCAAGGGCAACTTCAAGGCCCTCTTCGAGTCGCTTGAACTCGAGCAAGACCGGCGCGGGAATCTGTAGCGGCGATCCTATCTCCACCTTGGGGAGAGATGTCCGCGCAGCAACCAAAGCAAAGGGGTCAGGTACCGAAGTGGTACCTGACCCTATTCTTTGCTGTGATGCTCAAGGCGTTCAGCGTCGGCGGCGACGAGTGCCGGCGATACCCGCAAGGCCGAGTAGAGCGAAGGCGCCGGGCGCCGGGACTGAGTAGATCATGGGGTTGTCGAGCCAGCAGTTGCCATCCATGCCGTCGACGGTGTCGGCGGTGATGAACATGCCATTGACAACTGCCAATACGCCACTGATGTCGGCGCTCGTCGCAGCGACGACGGGCGCGCCGTTGATCTCAATCATCCATGATGCCGTGGAATCAAACGCAAAGTCGTAGTTCGTCCAGCCTGGGCCAATCGTCGCCGGCGTTTCTGTCCACAGCACCGTGCTACCGAGATATGTACTGGTAAAGGCGATCTGGAGCATTTGCGAAGCCGAGCCCATGTCGGTGCCCCAATCAAAGGACACGCCACCGTTGCCGGCCGCTTGGGAGAAGTCGCCGCTGCCCAGGAAACTCGACGAGGCTGAGAAGAACTCATAGTCGTAACTCGTATGATCCCAGTAGTTGATATGCCCGGTCGGCACACCACCGGTGGGATTCCAGTTCACGGTATACGGACTGCCCGTCGGCCCCCGCTGCGAGATCCAACCTTCGTCACCTGTGTCAAAGGTGCTGATGGCGAGCGTCGCTGCGGATGCGGTCGCTGAGAGCGTGCTGAGAACTGCCAGGGCGGCGATCATCGCTGTGGTGTTGGTGTTGTGTGTCATGGTGTGAATAATCCTCGTGGTGTTGGGCGGACCCCGTTTTTTGACGATTGGGCCTGCGGTCACAAGGAATCCGTTGATCCAAGGTATTTCTGTCAGCAGATTTGAAGAAACGCAGTCGTACCTGCCCCCTTTGCCCGCCGCACTGTGGGCAGGAATGAGGTCGCTCGGGGGCAAAAACCTCTCTGGGGCTAGATCCCTCGCAGTGGATCCCCCGCAATCGGGAGAATGGAACTCATGATCCGCCGCAACGCTTGATCAGCAACGCCTCACCTGGCGTCACCGACTCAATCGCTGCGACGATCGCCTCGGCGGCGTGGCCGTCGCCGTAGGGATTGACCATGCCTTCCAATCGCGCCCGAAAGTCCGCCGAACACGCCTCACCAATCGCCGCACGGATCGCGGTGGCCTCCGCTGGCGCATCGATGATGTTTGCTGCCCTGGTACGCCCCTGCTGCCGAATGCCGACGTTCACAACCGGCAACGCGATCGATGCGGCTTCCATGATGCCGCTGCTTGAGTTGCCCGCCAGGCAAACGGCGTTGCGGAGCAGACCCCAGTAGTGAAGATGGTCGAGGTTGACGCGAAGCACCGCATTGCGGCGACGCTCGCAGATGCCCTCGGCCATCGCGATGATGCGGGCGTACCCGGCGTCGGCGTTAGGGAAGCAGAAGACAAGCGGCATGCTGCACTGCTCGATCGCTGCGAAAAAGACCTCCGCTTCGTCCACAGTGTCGCGGTGCATGGTGGTGGGGTGGAAGGCGACAACGACCGGCGGGGGCTCGAGCGGCATGCCGATGGCAGCCTCCACCTGCGCCTGTTCAGGGATTGCGTCGAGCCGCAGATGATCGAGCGAGGGTGCGCCCGTAACGTGTACCCGCCACAGCTCCTCCCCCATCGCCACAACGCGATCGCCCGCATCCTGCGTCGGTACCAGATGCACATGGCTCATCTTGGTGAGCGCATCACGCACCTGCTGGTCAATTGCGCCTTCGCTGATCTCGCCGCCCTCGATGTGCGCAATCGGAATGCGAAGTGCCATTGCGGCTGCGGCGGGCGCGAGCATTTCAAAACGATCGGCGATCAGGAGCAGCAGATCAGGGCGAAACTGGTCGAGCGCCTCGGTGAAGCCGACCACCCCGCGCCCAATACCCTCCCCCATGCCGCGGTCCGAATCGTCAGCGGCCAGAAAGGGAATCTTCGCCGCGATCTCGTAGCCGGCCGCCCGGACGGCCTCGATGGTAAGCCCGAACCGCGGTTCAAGGTGCGCACCGCCGACGAGCAGCGATGTCCGCATCCGCCCCCGCATCGCCCGCAGAACCGGTTCGACATGGCCCCAGTCGGCTCGGGATGTTGTGACCACCGCGACATGCTTCATGATGGCCAGCATAGCCGTAGCGGAGTCTGGATCAGGCATGCGGATCTCAATTGAGCAAGCCACTTGTGTGCGAGAGGCGTATCAGTCGTCCTGGGGAGCGAAGGGGCTGCCAACATTGCGTTCCTCTCGTGCAATTTCGAAGATCATGTCGGCCGGGGTCTGCACGTCGAAGGCGAGACTTTGATCTCACTCTCTGACTGTGACTTCAGGGAGACAGGCACACCGGCGGCGTGTCTGCTTCCCCTTTCCCATGGCGAAGTGGCAGGCTCCTCGTTCTGCGGCAACACCTTCGACGACGCGTGCCCCTGCTCGGGCGACGCGAATGGCGATGGTCATATCGACGTCCCCGATTCGTTCGGTCTGCTGGCCGCCTTCGGCTCCAGCGAGCCCGATTGGGATCTCAAGGGCAGCGGCGTCGTGGATGTCAGCGATCTGCTTGGCGCTGATCGGCATGTGGGGGCCCTGCGAGCGGCGAAGCAAGCCGCCCGCAGCGTGTTGAGGGGCGAGATACCCCCCACCTGGCGAGCAGCACGACTTCCTGAAAGGTCCGGACCACCACCGAATCGTCCGGGACTCTACAATCTGCAACTGGAGGTAGAGGATGCCCTATTACACCAAATTAGGTGAGATTCCCCCGAAGCGACACATTCAGTTCCGCCGCCCCGACGGCGTGCTGTACTCGGAAGAGGTCTTCGGTACGGAAGGCTTCGACGGACCGACATCAACGATGTACCACATCCATCCGCCCACGCAGGTCACGGGCTGGACGTGCGAGTATTCGACCAAGGTCGAATACCTCGAGTCAAACGTCATGCGGATGCGCCACCTCAAGTCGATGGACCGAGCGCCTAAGGGCGATCCGATCACCGGGCGAACCGTACTCTTCGGCAACGCCGATTGCGAACTCGGCATCTGTGTTCCCGACAAGCCGATGGACTACCACTTCAAGAACAGTCAGGGTGACGAGTGCCTTTACATCCATCACGGAACCGGCACGCTGTACACAATGTTCGGGACGCTCAAGTTCTGGCCCCGTGACTTCGTCGTCATTCCCAAGGGAACGATCTATCGCATGGAGTTCGATCCTCGCGATGCCGACGCCCCTGCCGACAGGTTTCTGTGCATCGAAACCGCCAACGCTTCGCACATCCTTCCGCCGAAACGGTACGTCGCCGAGAAAACGTCGCAGTTTCTTGAGCATGCGCCGTACTGCGAACGCGACCTGCGTATCCCAGAAATGCCGCTGGCCTACGACAAAATGGGCGACTTCGAGGTCCGCATCAAGGCGGTCAACAGCGTGCACTCATACACGTACCCGTATCACCCGCTCGACATTGTCGGATGGGACGGCTGCTACTACCCGTACTGCTTCAACGCGGATGATTTCAGCCCCATCGTGGCGAAGCACCACATGCCCCCGCCAACGCATCAGGTCTTCGCCGGTGGCGGCTTCGTCATTTGCGCATTCTGCCCACGGATGCTCGACTTCCACCCCGAGGCGATCAAGGTCCCGTACAACCACAGCAATGTCGATAGTGACGAAGTGATGTACTACTGCGATAGCAAGTACACCGCGCGGCGGGGCATCTCGGAAGGCTCGATCACGATGCACCCACAGGGCATCCCGCACGGCCCGCATCCGGGGACAGTTGAGAACACCCTTGATCAAACGTACACCGACGAACTCGTCGTCATGTGCGACACCTTCAAGCCGCTCTACCCGACAGCTGCGGCGCTGGAAATTGACGATGTCGACTACCCGGCGTCTTGGGCCGACTGGAAGCCAATTCCGGTCGGAGAACCCGTCGCCTCGACGTGATTCATGACGCCCGTTCGAAGTTGGCCCTTACATATCGCTCCCCCTGAACGATGCTGGCGTTGATACCCACAGAGGGTTGTCTGGAAGGATTGGGAACCGAACTTCACGGGCATCGAATCGGATGCCACGCGAATCGACATCCCACCCACAAATCCGACTCATTGAGTCCGAACCCTATTGCTTGGGAGACGGCAATCGGGACCGCTAAATCGATGTGGATGACTCAGCGGGCGGGCAGAATCGTCGCTTCACACGAACCAAACCCCACTCGAGCCGCGCCTGGACGTTCACAGAAGGCGCTGATTGTCAGCGTGTCACCGTCCTGCAGAAATCGTCGCTGCGTGCCATCGGGAAGATCTATCGGTTCCTGACCTCGCCAACTGAGTTCCAGCAGGCAACCCCGCGAGTCCTTCTCGGGACCACTGACCGTGCCACTACCAAGCATGTCACCCGGCCGCATCGGACATCCGGTGCTTGTGTGATGCGCGAGCATTTGAGAGAACGACCATGAGAGATTCGCCAGTGTCCCGCGGCTCAGACGCATCGGGGGGATGTCCGATTCCCGCATTGCCTGCGAGCACACGTGCACTTCGGCAGTCACATCGATCGCGTCGCCGCTTCCGCGAACCGGCGTCAGATACTCAAGCAGCGGCGGATCATCATCCTGCCGAGCGGGCCCGTCGCTTCGGAATGGCAGCAGCGCATCCATTGTCACCACCCACGGAGATATCGTGCTCGCAAAGTTCTTGGCGTTGAACGGACCGAGCGGTTGATATTCCCACTTCTGCACATCGCGAGCCGACCAATCGTTGAGGATCACGACGCCGAAGAGATGGTCCATTGCCTCGCCGATCGCGATCGGCGTTCCCATTTCATTACCCGTGCCAACAAAGGCGCCGAACTCCAACTCGTAATCAAGAAGTTTGCAGGGGCCGAAGACGGGCGGCCCATCCTCGGGCTTCAACTGCCCACTTGGCCGCGTGACGTTCGTTCCTGATACCGCAATACTGCTCGCCCGTCCGTGGTAACCGACGGGAAGGTGCAGCCAGTTTGGCATCAACGGTTCACCGTCAGGGCGAAACATCCGACCCACGTTCGTCGCGTGATGGCGGGAGGCATAGAAGTCGGTGTAGTCGCCGATGGCGGCCGGCAACTGCATGGTCGTCTCGGCCATTGATCTGAGCAAGCGATCCTGACGCGGCGAGTCTTCCTGAAGCAGCGAAAAGAGCGTCGCTCTCACGGCCTTCCAAGCGGGCGGACCGAGCGACATAATGTCATTCAGCGTCTCCGCTGACAAGGCAGACGCGACTTCTCCCGAGAACGTGACAGCCTCCGTCTCAATGGCGCCGGCCACATCGAGCACCTGATCGCCGATTGCCACACCAATGCGACCTCGGGAACCTTTTCCTGCGAATACGCCAAACGGCAGGTTCTGGATAGGAAAGTCGCAACCTTCCTCATTCGCTAATTCAACCCAGCTGCGAGCAGCCGGGTCATGCGTAGCGTCAATACTCACGAGACATGCTCCCTCGATTCCTCGCCCAGCAGGCCGAGTGCCTGCAGGTCCTCCCATGGTTCATCAATGCTGCAGGATCCGAAGGAGATGGCGTAACTCAACCTCGCTTCTTCGAGTTCCTCCAGCGTGATTTCATACGATCCGAGTTTCGCCTCGGTCTCGCCGAATTTGAACCCCCCAATATCGGTCAGTTCCAGAAGACGCTCAATGTCTTCGGCTGCGAGTTCATGACGCAATGCCACCGCAGCAGCCAGAAAGACATTGAGAAATCCGGGCTGCCGGGCTGGCACATCCGGATTGTCATTGGGCAGCGGGCGGTGCAAGCCCGCCGTCGCCTTGAAGGGAACGCCCGCCGCGGCAGTCGCAGCAATGAACTCGGCAATCTCTCGAGGCGATGGATACAAGTCCGGGCTCACGCCGCCGGTCCGTATTTTCGCAGCCGCTTCGGAACCGGCAAGCACAGCGATCAAACCGCGAGGATCGCTCTCAACCGAGATCTCCACAAATGGGAATACCGCGTCGGGGAGCAAATCCAGTGCCCGGTCAATCGAGGCAGCATCGGATCCTCGAAGTTCGATGACATCGATGATGGCCTTGCCAGCAGAAGCCTCCGCGTGACGCGCATTGAATGCGTCAATCGCGTCGAGATCAGAGCCCAACGTCTCGTCGCCGCAAGGCGCGGTCAGCACACTGAGGCACCAAGGATCGGCTTCTTCCTCATCTGGAAGCAGCGATGCCGCAGCTTGTTCGAATTCACCAAGTCGATTCACCGGAACAATGATCCGCCCCACCATCCACCCACGAGGGTCCAGCATCACACGGCGATAGGTGTCGACCATGGGCTGCATGTCGAGTTTCGCCGGTGGAAACAGTCCTGCGTAGTCAATCAAGCCATCGAGCAGCACGCTCAGCGTCGCCGGAGTACTCATGTGGAGGACTCCTGCATGGACTCACGCTGTGACAGACATCGATCGATCCTCGTGAGCGTTGCGTCCTTACCAAGAATCTCGAGCGTGTCAAAGATCGGAGGGCTCACGGATCCACCGCTTACTGCCACACGAATCGGCTGCGCCACTTTCCCAAGATTGCCCTCACAGTGTGTCTCTGCCCATGTCGTCAGGATCGTCTCAAGATGTTCGGGTGTCCATGAATCCGCCTCGGCAAGGATGTCCCGCACGGCAGTGAGGCGGTCGAATCCACAAGGTTCACCCTTGCAGAGCGCCTTACGAAGCGGCTTGGTGAGCGGCCACTCAATCTCATCGTCACCCTGAACAAAGAAACGCCCCGACTCGATCGGATCGAGGAAGGTTTTGCTTCTTGCCTTGTTCGCAAGCGCAAAGACTTTGAACTGGTGCGTCGTCATAGCTTCCAAAAAGGCTGGCTCGAAGTCTTGGCAGAACGCCTGGAGCCGCACGACAAACTGATCGTCGTCCATGGCCTGAATGGCGTCGAGGTTGAACGCAAGCAACTTCGCACGATCAAATTTCGCCGGACTCTTGACGATTCGGTCCAGACTGAAGTTCTCCCGGATGAATGCGAGATCAAACTGCTCTCGGTCGCCACCTGGGGACCAGCCGAGAAGGGCTAGATAATTCAGCAGCACCTCGGGCAAGTATCCCGACCTTCGAAAGTCATCGACATTGATGGCGGGAAGTTGAATCCCCAGAAGGCCTGCCAGCCGCGTTGCTTCCTCGGTCTCCAACTGCATCGTCTTATCGCCAAGCCACGCCTGCCACCGATCGGCCTCGATGCCAGCCCCCTCCGGCGGATTCTCGATCCCCTTCGAACGCACTTCCGCTCGGAGGGCCTTGTCCTTATCGCGTTTGGACATTTTTGAGCCATCCGGATTGAAAATAAGCGACACATGCGCCCAGATGGGGCGGTCAAAGCCCAACGCATCCTGAAGCAATGCGTGCTTTGGACTGTTGGCAAGATGCTCCTGACCACGGATGACATGTGTCACGCCCATCAACTGATCGTCCACGACAACTGCGAGGTGATAGGTCGGGAATCCATCGGCCTTGCGAATGATGAAGTCTTCCAATTCGCCCGGTTCGACCCGCACTTCGCCGAGAACCGCATCCTGTATCACGATCGGGGCATCGCCAGGGACCTTGAACCGAACCACAAACGGCCGCCCTTGGGCAACCCACGCGGCCACGGTGTCCGGATCCAAATCGAGGGCTGCGCGGTCATACCGGTAGGCTCGTTTTTCCTGTCTCGCCGCACGGCGAGCCTCGGCGAGTTCCTCGGGCGTCTCGAATGCGCGGTACGCGTGGCCGGAATCAATCAATTGAGCCAAGTACTTCTCGTAGATGTCGAGTCGATTTGACTGCTCGTAGGGGCCGGTATCGCCGCCGCCACGCCCATGCCACTGCGGACCTTCGTCCCAATCAAGCCCGAGCCACGCAAGGTCTTCCAGAAAGCCTCTGCTGGCCGCGTCGCTCGATCGTTTTTGATCGGTGTCTTCGATTCGAAGCAGCAATGTCCCGTCATGGTTGGCGGCATATGCCCAACAGAAGAGCGCAGAGCGAGCGCCCCCGACATGCAGGTGACCGCTCGGACTGGGCGCAAATCTGGTTCGTACACTCATACAGCGTCCTCCAGGGGCGCACCGCGCTCAACTCGACCGGTCAAGATCCGATACGGTCCCGAAAGAACGTAGAGCACAAACACAATTGCCAATGTCTCTTGAAGCCACCAGATCGCGCACGAAAGCACGATGGCTGCTCGAACGAGATAAGAGAATGATCTCGCCCCGCGAAGGTACTTGTTGGCCATGTGCGGGTAGGGAACCGCTGACACCATCATGATCGCGGCGAGAAGCACGATGATTGGAACGATCAGCACAATGGCAGCAGCAATTCCCGAGAGGATTGCCGACTCTGATCCCTGCCGGATCGCCTCGACGTGTTCATGCAGCAGCACCAATCCCACAATCGCGCCCGCAGCCCCTGGGCTCGGCAAGCCTCTGAAATTCATATGGTCACCCAAGCGACCGCTGGCCGTCTCGACGTTGAATCGTGCGAGCCGGAGCGCGCCACAACATACGTAGATCGCCGCAATAGCCCAGCAGAACTTGCCAAGTGCATGACCGGCCCCTGGGCTCACAATGGGCTCCGCAGAACCAAGATATTGGCTCAGCAGGTTGAGCATGATGAAAGCAGGTGCCACGCCGAAAGTAACCACATCGGCCAGTGAGTCCAACTGCCCGCCCATTTCGGTCACGCTGTCCGTGAGTCGAGCCACGGCGCCATCGAAAGAATCGAGCACGATTCCAAGCAGCACCAATGAAGCAGCTACGGTCAAAGAACTCCACGCCCATGGGCCATAGACACCGGCTTCAGTGACCGGCTTGGCTGCGTAGTGGATGGCAGCAAAGCCAGCGACAAGATTCCCAAGTGTCAGCAGCGTCGGCCAGACACCTGCGGGACCAATATGACGCAGCCGCGAGAGGCCGCTGATCGGCTTCGACGAAAAACGCCTCCGCATTTCCGGTGACCTCAGGGGTGGCTGTGATGTTTCCTCTTCCAATCGCATCGAGGCATTCTATCGCTCACGGTCTCCGCCGATTACCTGGGCTCGAATCTGGGTACGAGCAGGATCATTCCGATGGCGGCATCCGATTGGTCCCGCGACCAGCCCATGGCGGCTGCAGCCATCGAAACGGGAGGGTCTCTCAAGTCGGGATCTGCCGGCCACGTGGCCGCACCCGCCATCAACACAACGGCTTGGCCTGGCACAACTAGGAGTTCTCGACGTGCTGCGGTGCCGCCATCACTGACTACCCGGTATTCCACGACCGCTCGCGGCCCGAGCTCCGTAATCAACGGCCAAGATCGAACCTGGATCATCGAGGCCGGGCCGACAGCCACGCGGTGCCACTGAACCGGAATTCCCAGCCAGTCCGGCACAACCATTCGAGCACCGGTTTGCGCACGAATGAGCGCATCGATACCGTCCACGTCAAGAACAGCCAATTCCAGACCAGCTTCCCCGTCGGCCTCGTTCGTAAGTCGGCGCGCGGCTGATCTCAATACGGCTCTATGAATCTCACCGATCGTTGCATTACTTCGGATCGCATGAACTTCGGTGCCTTCGCCAGCCACATGAAGTGTCATGGGCGTTGGCCCAGACATCTCGTGCGGCGCCGTGGCGACCTCGGGATTTGCAGAACACCCCGCCAGAACGAGGATGGCCGAGGCGAGGCGAGTCAGCATGTGCCGTCAAGCGGCAGTAAATTGATTCGATCGATGAGTTCGCGAACCCGCCCCCACCCACGGCGGGTATGGGCAAATGCAAGTCGCGGCAGATCGAGATGATCGGTTTCGCCTGGCAGAGCATCGCACTGACGCATTTCGCCCCCGTCAACTAGATCCGCGAACTCTTCACCAAGCATCGCAACCTGCGCGTCGCTCAGTGGAGTCACAAGGCGAAGAACGTAGGTTGCTCCGACGTAGCGGGCCGAGTGATACCGGCGATAGAAGAGTCTGACGTGCCGGTCGGCATCCTCTGGGCTCTCCGCAATATGAAGAAGCGAGAGATCCTCGGTGGAAATCCACCCGTTGTCGCAGAGGTGCTCGGTGATGAAGGTAAGCCAATCCTCCCAGTAGGTGCGGCCCTCTCCCTCCAGCAGAACCACAGGGATGACATTCGACTTGCCGGTCTGGATGAGCGTCAGGCACTCGAAAAGTTCGTCCATCGTTCCAAAGCCACCGGGGAACACGGCGACCGCATCGGCGTGGGCCATGAACATGAGTTTGCGAGTGAAGAAGTACCGGAAACTCACGAGCTTTGGATCTCCCTCGATAACCGCGTTGGCGGAAGTCTCAAAGGGAAGCCTGATGCGAAGTCCGAATATTGATTCCCTGCTCGGCCCCTCGTGACCAGCCTTCATGATGCCATCACCCGCACCCGTGATCGTCATCCAGTCATGCCCCGCCATGAGCGCGCTGAATTCCTTCGCCGCGATGTAGTCCGAGTGATCTTCGGGCGTCCTCGCTGAACCATAGATTGTGACTTTCCGTGTTCCGCGGTACTGATTGAACAGCACCCAAGAGTGGCGGATCTCACGAATGGCTCGACTCACCAGGCGAAGTTGGCCGTCGTCGCTCCCATCATCGAGTAGGCGGATCCCCGTTCGCATCAAGTCCTCGACATGCGCCCTACTTTCGGCGGGCACATCAGGGGCCAGTGACTGAACGAATTGCTCGACTTCTCGTCGAAGGCCTTCTCTGGTTGTATTCGGTCGGGGTGGTTGTTTATCCATTGAACCGCGTACTGTACCCGGCAGATCCGCCCGCGCGCGATTCACCGCCCACTGCGGCCACCAAGCAGCCCTGGGAAGGCTTGAAACCCGACGTCAGGATCTCCAATATGACCTGTCATTGTGACGCCGTAGAGTTGATCTTGAATCGCCCCGATCACATCACTGACAATCGGCCAGGCGCCTCGTGGCCGGAGGTCGGCATCGACCTCCATGGTCTCGATCTCAAGCGTCCCTTCGCCCACCAAACTGAATCCTCCCTGCCCAGTCGGGCCACTTGCCAATGTAATGGTCTCAAGGATCGCATGGCCACCCTGGATTACGAAATCGACATCTACAAATGCCAATGCTCCGACGACTGGCGACGAGAGGTGCAGCACCTGTTGAATCGCCACGAACGCTGGAAGCGTTCGCAGATGACCACGCCGAGCATTCCGTATGGTCATGCGGACCTGCTGTTGGGGATTGACCTGCTGGAGGCGGCGCGATCGATTGATGCATCGCAGCCGATCCGTGTGGCGGACCCGGCGCTCACCGCATCGGTGGTGAACACGGCGAAGACACCGACGATTCTGACGCTGATGGGTCGGGATGACTTTGAAGTGCCGGTGCTGGAAGAGGCGATCCGCGGCAGTTCTCATCCGGAACGATATTTCGGGTTTAACGTCGGCG
>PVBE011046242.1_pt1 | contig 23825 bp, 22 predicted proteins | sample 1631181 | NCBI WGS metagenome assembly PVBE01 (sample SAMN08397723, study PRJNA350692) | Marine metagenome, whole genome shotgun sequencing project. | isolation source: water | place: Pacific Ocean | collected 2012-04 | reverse complement strand
TCCAAATGAAACACCATCGGCTGCCGTCGGATTGATTGCCGCTGATATGGACCAAATTCCAAAACTTTTATGTGAGATGGAACGTCACTACGACCATTATTGCCAGACTGCAGCCACTTTTGCAGCCAACTGGCGCAAAGACCACTCGCCATCCCGCACAGTCGAAATACTCTCTACCAGTCTTCCCCAAAAGAAAACGGCGCACAATGCCGCATAACATTCCTGGCCTCGATGTACTAGTCTCCAACAATGCGAGCGGCACTCCTCGTTGGAATTTACATCGCATCGCCAGATCTTCTGGTTTTCAAATTGCTCTTATCGTGGTAGTTTTCTTTGCCCAGTACGGTTGTCGAACTGGGAACCAACCGAAATTACAGAATACGTCGCCCCTCACTCCAATACAAAAGGCTCCCGAACAAACTGAATTGGAAGTCGTGTTTGTCCATACGCCACAACCAGACAAAGAAGCCGCCGAACTGCTCTGGAAAGAAATTGATGAACAGGCAATCCCCGCTCGACTGCGGCGCAACCTAAACCAAAATGGATTTCGCGTGGGTGTCCTAGGTACCCAACTATCTCCTGAGACAGAAAAAATCCTGCGGACTGCTGAAGACGCCCAAAACACTATTTTGCCGTGGGAAGTGGACGACAGTGGTGACTCGATCCGCGCTATTCGTCGGAAACTGTTTCTGAAGGAAGGACAACGGGGAGAACTGCTTGCCTCGGGAGTGCAGGAACATTTTCATGTACTGCATGTCAATCAGGGGGAAATTTCAGGCCACACTTTTCCCGATGGTCAGGGCCAGTTTCTAATCGAAGCAGCAAGAACAGATGATGGAAGAGTACAGATAAAACTATCACCGGAAGTACATTATGGCGAGTTTCGCAATCAGTATATTCCCGGCGAAGGCATGTTCCAACTTGATACCAGTCGTCGTAAAGAACGATTTGACCAGATGTGCGTTGAAGCAAATCTCAGCGGCGAGCAAACCATGATCATCGGGGCACAACCAAATCGCCCAGGAAGCCTTGGTCATCGCTTTTTCAATGAACAATCCATCGACAAATCCATTTCTAAATTACTGTTTATCCGTGTCTGTGATATTGCAAAAGAGCCGATTTCCAGTGATGACTTGAGCACAAGCGCGGAACGCTAGTTCCCGAAAATGGCTAACCACTTCATGTACAAAGATTCCTAGAGTCATATGTCTTATCAGGAAACATTTTCGCTTCAAACCTCCGGCCATCAGCACATGCAGGATATTACGGATCATGTGGCCAACGTTGTTCAGCGATCGTTGGTACAGACTGGTGTTGTTCATGTTTTCAACATCGGTAGTACTGGCTCTGTTGGAACGATCGAATACGAACCCGGTTTGCAGCGAGACTTGCCCGAATTGCTCGACCGGCTAATGCCGCCAGATAGCGACTATGGACACGAACAGACATGGCATGACGGCAATGGCCATTCTCACCTTCAAGCGACAACGCTCGGGCCATCACTCAGCGTTCCTATCGGCAATGGACAGCTAATATTGGGCAGATGGCAACAGATATTTCATCTGGAATGTGACATCAAGCCGCGACTTCGAGAACTCGTCATTACCGTGGTGGGATAACTGCCTCACGCCAAAATGCGTGTTTCATCTGACGTACATCTTTCTTTTTCGGATTAGCCTTCAGGCACAGCTTGTGTCTGCGAAGTCATATCCCGTAATTTCAATGCAAAGAAAGCTGTTATCACGTTGAGACTTCCAAGAACAAAAATGGGCCATGCTCCATCATGGAATTGAGCAAGGATACCGAGAAAAAATGCAATCAGGATCGCTATTGCGCCAACGAGCGTATCGCTGATAGCAATGTAGTAGGCCCTTTCATCGGCCGCTGCAACATTGGCAATGTAAATTTTGCGTGCTGATGAAATACCCTGATCAGCAATGGAAACAAAAAAGAATACAACGGCACATAATTGTATGTAGCCTGTATGTCCCCAGTACTCGATTCCAATGGCAAACATGGCGGCAACAGAAGCGATTCCTGCGGCAAGGCTCATGATGTTACTCAATGGCCACCGCGAATACCGACTCCAAACAAGTCCACCTACGGCCAAACCCAGGCTTGTAGCAATGACAAAGATGCTCAGTGCATTCGGTGTGCCTTTGTGCTGAGTTGCGAAGTGAATGACATAAAATGGAATTGCAAGCTCAACCGAGAGGAATAGAATTCTTGCAATCACAAAGCGCCGAAACCAGGCAACCTGCCGTACAGCATGGACACCCCTAAAAAGTTCCGAGAAAAATTTGTTAGAGGTCGCTTTGTCGGATACCTCTTTCGTACGGGTTACCGATGGCGATTCCCGAATCATCATACTGGCGAATCCCGATAAAAGCCCCACACCGATACCGATCCATAACAAAATCAGATGTTCATCAAGGCTGGCAACGGCATCAGCAGCCTTAGCAGCGGTATCGGTAGTGGCAGCGGTATCGGCAGCATTGGCAACGGTAGCGGTAGCGGTAGCATCCTGGGCATCTGTTGTTGCCTTGTCCGAATAGACTGCTTGGGTCGCCCAAGCAACGCCGATTGCCAGCAGGCCACTGAGACCCGTTTGCGCAAAAAGGAGCGTTCTGCGGGCATGTTTCTGAACGATGTACCCAAGCATGTTCTGGAACGCAAGCCGACTCAAACCCTGCCCCAGGCCGACAATGGTGGCAACCGTTAGGAAAATAATGATCTTAATATCATCCGATGTCGAACCGCCGGTGAGACCTATCAAGGCGAGTGACGCGGTAGTCGTAAGAATACCTAGAGTCATATACCACTTGCTGAAGCGGGCAGTGGACAAAAAAGGCGCCGAGACGACTTGTCCAATCATGCGGGCAATCTGAACGATGGGGATCAGCATCCCTGCAAAGAAAACAGGAGCGCCTAGCGCGAGGTAGAGAAAAGGCAGGACCAGACGTGGGCTGGAAAGTGTCTGGCTCAGATCGAGCAAAATGCCCTGGCTAAGCAGTACTCTGTAGTTCCAACGATTGTTCTCGCGACTAGCCATCAAATGTCTCTGGCATACAATCCATTTCAAACGCTCTTCATGACTATTAAGTGGAAAACAGCAAGTGGATGCAATAGCAGACGAGTGCAATGATCCCCGCGACAACAAAGAAGATAAAATATCCCCCAAGCCAACCGACTGTCGGCGAAGCAAGCGACTTGCAACGGCTACAGACCTCCGCATGACCGGTTTCTGGATCGATCATCACCGGCGAGGCACACTTGGGACATTTTTCCCAATTTTCATTTCCTTCGCCGAGGTTCGGTTGTTTTGTCATCATGCTACTTCCTGATATTTGCGTGTGCCAGACCTAGCCACAAATGAAGTTCTTGCCGATTATAGACAAGTTGTATGGACATTGCACGATCGCTCGCCATTCTACCGGTAAAAATTGGTTTACGAGTAAGCAGGATGACGGGGATCGTATCGGTGTCCACGACTCGGTTACAATCATATCGATACCAGGAGACAATCTCTCCGGTTCCTTTAGGTCTATCTGAAAACACGCGCATGCAGCAGGAATGAATCGATGCAATTTTATATTTCGAAAACTCTCATTACCATCTTTATCATCACGTTGGAAATCGGGCCCGTAGGGGCAACGGACAAGATCCAATATCATTCCCTTTTTAATGGACGAGATCTCTTTGGCTGGACCACGACCGGCAATTGGACTGTAGAACCCGGAGGCATCCTGACCATTAAACCTCGGCCAGGCGAAAAAGGTTGGCAACGATATGCCGATTACCTCTGGACCGACAAGGTGTATGACAACTTCACGCTTGAGTTGGAATACAAAATTCCAAAGGATGGTAACAGTGGAATCTTTTTCGGCGTCAAAAACAAAAATAACCCGGTCTATGAGGGGTTTGAGATCCAGATCCTGGATTCGCACAACAAAACCGAAACACTAACCGCGCACGATTGCGGTGGGCTTATCGGCATCCAGGCACCGAAAAAAAATGCTGCAAAACCCTTTGGTCAATGGAATCGGATGACGATCGTTTGCCAGGGCAATCATCTCCGAGTGAAACTCAATGGCGAGCAGATCCTCGACCTGGATGTCAGCACCAAAATTGCGCGAGATAAACCGTTTTCCGGCTATATTGGATTGCAAGATCATGGCCTGCCACTTGAATTCCGTAATATTCGCATCAAATAGCCCTGAGCCGGCTTTCCCCGTGGAGTGCAATTCTTGGCAAATCAAGTGAATTGGAATAGGAAACCGATTCCGGTGATTACAATGGTGCATGGAAACGGATCGCGCAAGCCTTTGATCCCCCATTGAATAACCGTGCCGAAAGCACAATGAATCGCCCCATTTTTCAGTCGGCAACGCTGCAACTATCTTTGGCAATGTTCTGTTGCTTGGCGAGTTATTACGGACCTGCACCGCAACTGGTTGCTGATGAAAGTCGTCCGGAAGTGCTGTCATCCAAGCGACTTGAACAGCTTGGAATTCGCACCATCTCGGGCAAACACCTGCTGCTGGTGACCGACCTTCCACCGAGTCCAGCCATTGATAATTTACCCTACATTTTTGACCAGGCGGTTTCCCATTGGGCCGCTTATTTCGAGATACCAAAACAACAGTGGGCAAACTGGAAAATGACGGGGTTTCTAATGAAGGACTCCGAACTCTTTCAGACATCGGGACTTTTTCCCAAAAGAGCATTGCCCCCGTTCCGGAGTGGATTCACCAGAAATGATGAATTCTGGATGTTCAATGAGGATCTGGATTATTATCGTCGTCACTTGCTGCTGCATGAAGGCGTACACGGATTTATGTCTGCATTTTTCTCAACGACAAGCCCACCCTGGCACTGCGAAGGCATGGCAGAACTACTCGCCACACACCGCTGGGAGAATGGACGACTGAGCGTTGCTTATTTTCCCCAGAACAAACGCGATGTGCCCATGCTTGGACGGATTCGAATCGTTCAGGATGAAGTGGCCGGTGGGCGAATTCTTCCACTAGAAAAAATCCTTTCCTATGGCGCAAACGCTCATCAGGAAAATGTACCTTATGGATGGTGTTGGGCCGCGGCAGCATTTCTCGATGGGCATCCTCGTTATCGGGATCGATTCCGGGAACTGAATCGTACAGAGACCGGCTCTGGATTAAACAAAGCACTTCGAGAAGCATTTGCCGATGATTGGCACCAGCTATGTGACGAGTGGCTGATCTTTGTGACTGCAATCGAACATGGACACGATCTGGCGAGTTCTGCAATCCAATACTCTGAAGGCAAGCCCCTGCCACCTGGCGGCGTAAAAGTTAGCATTGCGGCAAACCGTGGTTGGCAAAGCAGCGGCATTCGCCTTGAAGCTGGGCAGACCTACAACATTTGCGCAACTGGCCGCTATGAACTGAATCGAGAAGAAGGAGAGAGAATCTGGTGGTGCGAGCCTGGGGGGATTACCCTGCAATATGTCGAAGGACAGCCCCTTGGCATGCTGCTCGGTGCGGTGCATCCTGACGGGAATCTGTCCTCAACCAGAAGTGGGCTATTATCCCCCGAACCGGTCGGTCTGGAAAAACGATTGACGCCCCGGCAATCGGGAACGCTCTATTTGAAGATCAATGACCGCTCGAGTGGTCTCTCCAACAATGTGGGAAAACTCAATATCATCATTTCTCAGCTGAAAACGGGTACTCAAGCAGAAGCATCCTCGTAGAATGGCGGGAAGCAAAGGCAAGTTGCCTCTAGAGAAGAGCCAACCAAAGCATAAAGGAATCTGCAAGAGAAATGCCTTTTTCATTCCCACCGAATCCTGGATTGACAAGCTGGCACGTCAGAAAATAATAACTCTGCAAACTACAGATTTTCCCCGATCCCAATAAGCCGCCAATTCTTGTGGGACAAGTGTGCCAGATGAATTGCCCTTAAATCGTTTCGGGACAAAGGACATCTATTATGAATCTTATTAAACTTCAGGACCCCGAGTTGTGGGCAGCCATAGCAGGCGAGATCGAACGCCAGCAGGATGGCCTGGAAATGATTGCCAGTGAAAATTATACCAGCGGTGCCACGATGCAGGCATTAGGAAGTGTGCTGACAAACAAATATGCAGAAGGCTATCCAGGTCACCGTTATTACGGCGGCTGCCAGTTTGTAGATATCGCGGAGGATCTCGCACGCGACCGTGCAAAACAACTTTTTGGAGCCGAGCATGCCAATGTGCAACCTCACTCCGGCTCTCAGGCCAACATGGCAGTCTATCTCACGGCCATTGAGCCAGGAGATACTGTCTTGAGTCTGGATCTGGCCCATGGTGGTCATCTGACACATGGCATGAAGTTAAATGTTTCGGGCAAGCTCTATTCGTTTGTCCATTACGGTGTGGATCGAACGACACATCGCTTTGATTTTAGTGAAATTGCCAAATTGGCGAGGCAACACAAACCCAAAATGATCATTGCCGGTGCCAGCGCCTATCCTCGAGAAATCCCACACGAACAGTTTGCCGAGATTGCCAACGAGATCGGTGCAACACTCTTTGTGGATATGGCACACTATGCTGGTTTGGTAGCAGCCGGTCTGCACAACAATCCCGTACCCGTTGCCGATTTTGTGACCACGACTACACACAAAACACTCCGTGGACCACGCGGGGGACTCATACTCTGCCGTAAAGAGAACGCCAAGATGCTCGATCGCAATCTGTTTCCGGGCATACAAGGGGGCCCCCTGATGCATGTCGTGGCCGGAAAAGCGGTCTGTTTTGGCGAGGCGCTACAGGATGATTTTAAAAAATATGCAGCCCAGATCATTCAGAACGCCAAAATCTTGGCCGACACCCTAGCCGCTGGAGGGCTTCGTCTGATTAGCGGTGGAACAGACAACCACCTGTTGCTGGTTGACGTCACTCCTATAGGACTCAGTGGCAAATCGGCTGAAGTGGCTCTTGAACAATGCGGCATTACGGTCAACATGAACATGATCCCATTTGATGAACGAAAGCCAAAAGATCCCTCGGGAATCCGGATTGGCACCCCTGCGCTAACGACCCGTGGTATGGGAACCGATGAGATGGCTAAAATCGGTAGCTGGATTCTCAAGGCACTACATTCTGCCGAGGAACCGACTACCCTTACCCGTATCCGATCCGAGGTTTTAGAATGTTGCACCCATTATCCGGTACCGGCAGCTTCCCTCGCCGAAACAATATAGCATCACAAAAATAGCATTTTTGGGAACATTGTTTGTCAAGGCTCATCTAACAGCACGAAGCAGACGCATGACAAACGTCACAATATTCGCAGGCGATGAGGCCATCCGAAAGAATATCAATCGACAAAGAGACGATCCACGATTGCCGACACAATGGCTCCCTGTCTATATAACGGGCAGATGATAAACTCTTCCCTGGACAGGACGTATTTCCGTACCGGTTGGTCGCGATTATAATTTCCTGAGACCAAAATATTGCGAGAAGCCACCGACACAGGAACCGACCTTCCATGACTACATCTCAAAGTAAGATCCTTATTGCCGACGACAATCAGCCAAATGTCGAGTTGCTTGAGGCTTATTTAACTGATATTGATTGCACGATAGAAATCGCGCGGGATGGTCAGGAAACCATAGAAAAGGTTGCCGTCTTTCATCCCGATGTCATCCTCTTGGATGTCATGATGCCGAAACTCTCAGGCTTCGAGGTCTGCCGCCAACTAAAAGATGATCCACAGACAAGCGGAATCATGATTTTAATGGTGACCGCGCTGAACGAACTCGGCGACATTGAGAGGGCGGTTGAAGCTGGCACCGATGATTTTCTGAGCAAACCGGTCAACCGAGTAGAGCTGGTAAAACGGATACAAAATATGTTGAAGATCCGTCATGTCACCGACGAAGTTGAGCGGCTTCGTCAGTACATACAGGAAATGGAAAACGACTCCGCCACATCTTGACATGTGACACCACTTTTTCTTTTCTTGGCTTTGATGCTGGAGTCAAATCTTGTGTGTCGCAATTTTTCCCTAATCGGCTTACTGGTGATTCATTCCGGATGAAGTGAATTGCTTCTATTTTGGATTGGTTGCAAAATTGCCGAAATGTAGGTTATGCTGAAGGTGATGATAACATCCAGACTATTCAAAGGGACTAGGTTGAGCGTCATGAGATCAATCTGTCTGCGCTGGCTTTTAAATTTACAGCCCACTCACCTCATCCTCGCATCTTCCGTTTTAGCACTCGCAGTTTTCTGTCACGGAGTGTGGGCCAATGACAATGCATTGGGAACTGATTCGGATGAGCTCGCGCAAATTGAAAAGCTGGTAAAACAACTCGGACACGACAAATATGTTCTTCGAGAACAAGCACAGGATGAGCTCACCCGTATCGGAGCTCCATCGCTTGATGCGCTGGCCGGCGCACTGGTTAGCAACGATGTAGAAATCGTCATGCGATCTCGCTATCTTCTTTCCGCCATCAAGGTGGATTGGGTCCAAGACACCGATCCATCCAAAATCCAACGCCAATTGGAAAACTACGGGCGGAAAAAGGAAGCGGAACGTCTCAACATCATCGATACTCTCGGGAAATCTGCAGGCGACCCGGAAATTGCGGCTCTCTGTCGCATCGTTCGTTACGAGAAATCCATCCCATTATCAAAAATCGCGGCTATTAAAATCCTAGATCTTAACGGCGACGAACAAACCTGGGCAAATCGCAAAGTACAGATTGATAGTCATCTGGGGGGCTCCAAGCGGCAGGCGGCTCTGTGGGTGCGCAAAATCCTCGTACATCATGAAGATATCAATGCAACGATTGACCAATGGAAAATACTGGCAAAAGAAGAGCAACTTCTCTGGCAAGAAGCGCCTGATCAAACCAATCACGAGATCATACAGAAGGTACTTTTCCATTTGATATATCTATTGGAAATAGCCGGTCGTGAAAATGAGGTAGAACCCTATCTCGAGCAAATTGTCGAGATACAGCCTGACAATAAAGAGAGCATCCGGAAGTTAGTTACACTGCTACTTGACAAAAAAGCACCACATGCAATCGAAACGATCGGCAATAAGTTTTCCGATCTTTTCAAATCAGATCCCTTTCTTCTCTACCCTTTGGCATACGCCAAGCAATCACTAGGCAAACAGTCGGAAGCAACAGACCTTACTGACACCGCACAAAAAATGAATTCGGAAAATGCGGTTGAACACCTCAAAGTTGCACGCGTACTACTCGAAAATCGGGGCTGGTTCGATTGGGCTGAAGAAGAGTATCGCACAGTCATCAAAATTGACGACTCATCCGACTCCACGGTACGTGCGGTTTTATTCATGTCAGAAATGCTGCATGATCAGCGGCAAGACAATAAGGCGACTGATGTTTTACTCGATTTTGTTGTTGCAATGGATGGTAATAAAGAGCTAAGCGATATTGTTGTCCGCATGGGACGTAATCCCAACAGCATCCATTCGCGGATGCATTTCTTCCGGGCTTCTGCTTACGAACTCCAGGGCCAAACGGACAAACAGCTTGAACAGCTACAGTTAGCCGTTAAAAAAGATCCCACCGATGCAGATGTACTGATTGCTCTTTATCGGGTTTTCGATCAGACAAACGAACAGCGCGAGGATACGCGAGAGAAGATTCGTGAGGCATTGGACGCGTTTCAAGAAGAAATTCAACAGCTCCGCGAGCAAATTGCCAATAACCCTGGTGCACTTCAGGTCAAAGAAGTACTAGCCAATGTGTATAACCAGTTTGCCTGGCTGGCAGGAAACACACTCGGTGAGATCGATGCGCAACTCGCAGAGCAAGCAATCCTTTATTCCCATAAATCCCTCGATATCCGTCCCGATGCCGCCGGCTATCTCGATACGCTTGGTCGCTGCTATTATGCAAAGGGAGATTATGAAAATGCAATCAAGTATCAAACCGAGGCCAACCATCTTGCCCCTCATTCAGGGCTCATTCGAAGACAGCTGGAGATGTTTCAACAGGCGCTTGAAAAGTCGAAAAAGGATCGGGATTCATGAGCGGCACAGGCGTTGAGGAAACTCTTAATTTGCCCGCCCCAATGTCTCCCACTGCTTCCGAACAATCCGCATCTCGCTATCGGTACCATCTTTCGATTCTTGTTGTATCTGTACTGGTTCTCACCGCAGCCGCATTGCTGAATATTCCTGAATCTGGAGGAGTAGAAGCACCGTTTTTTGGAACACTCCCCGGCATCTGTACCTGGAAACGCTTTTTTGGTTTGGACTGCCCGGGCTGTGGACTGACGAGATGCTTTGTTGCACTTTCACACGGACATGTTGGCCAGGCATGGCGTTTCAACCCTGCAGGTTTTTTGCTGTTCGCCCTTCTTCTATACCAAGTTCCCTTTCGATCGGTGCAGATCTGGCGGATTTCCAAAGGCCGCGGTGACTACCGTCACAGCAACTGGATACTAACGGTAACGGCATGGCTCATCATCGCAGCTCTGCTCATCCAATGGGTCTGGTGAGGAATCCATCGGCACACAAATTGGACAACATCGGATTGAATGTATGGCACCAGGCTTTAGAGAAACAGGTCTGGACCATCCGGTAATGTTTTAATCTGCTCAATCTTTTCCGGCTGATCGATCAATTCCTGAAGCCACCAATTCGTTGTATTGTAAAGGCAGGTCACGTTGGCGCATTGGAGTGAAGCGTCAAAAGTCTCAATCGCTTCGGCCAGTTTGTGTTGCGTCTGATGAATCGCGGGCTCGCTACAATAATCTCCAGGACCTGCAATGCGCGCCATCGCAACACCCCGGTATCCCGGACAATTAAAAATACCATGCGGCGTAAGGACCTGACGTAGAGCCTGCATATGGCATTGGCTCGGTTGGTGGGTATAATCCCGCCAAGTCTGATTTTCCAGAAGCTGAAGATTTGTACTTTCAACAATGTGAAACGAATTGGTCTCCAACCGTTTTGCTTCTGCAACTGATTTCTTGATGCGAGCAATCACATCGCTCAATTCCTGCGCAGCTAACTGCGGATCCATAATTTCGGCATGGTTCTCCTGCTGTCGCATTAAAAAAGGCTTTACGGAAAGATAGTCGAACTGATAATTCCGAGCTCGCTCTGCCGCAATCACAAGTTCATCAATATTCTCGACAATCGGAACTGCCTCTCGTGCCGCACCCTTCCAGGTCACAACAAAAGAATAGCCGATTTGGAGAGAGCTATTCTGCTCTTTGAGTTGAGGTACCCAGTCACAAATTTCATCCAGAGTCACCCGTTGACGTGGCCGGTGCATGCGTTGGAACGTTTCATCGGTGCCGGCATCAAGAGACAAGCGAATCCAATCCGGCTCCTTGAGGTATTCACTAGCCGCCAACAAAGTCTCGCCTCGGCTGCCGTTACTAACAATGGCAACTTCTAGTCCGAGTTGTTTCAGATACTGCACGATTTCAACAAATCGCGGATGGAGTGTTGGCTCACCACCGCCAATCAAGATTACTGATTTCATGCCGCGACGAGTCAGTTCACAAAGCGAGTCGCGAAGCTGGCCCTCGTCATACTTTGTCCCCGAGTTGAGAATTTCCCAATCAATGCAGTGATCGCACTGATAATTGCATGCCGTCGTCAAATCCAGATTGATGGAAAGAGGCACTGCATCCGGAGGTAGCGGTGGAACAACGCCCGCCGACTTTGCGGCGATGCGATCATGTTGCCAGCGGACATAGTCGACTACTTGTGGCCACGCAGACTCCTGCAATAGCTTGGCCCGAAAGTCATGAAAATCATGAGCACCATCCATCACCTAACAACCTCGCCACATGCTAGTATTTCCATTCGATTTCGATTGCCCCAGGCAGGATACACCTGCCACCTTATAAAAGTGCTGGAAAATTGCCGCAAGACAGATTTGCCAGCAAACAGCGATGCTACCACTAACATTCGCACATCGGGATTTTCGAACGGCCCATCGTTCACCAGGCAATTAGCATTTTTCATCATTCCATAATCGTCTATATTCTTTCACGCCGATGGAACGGCCACGCTGACAATCTATCACGATGTATTCTACATGCGTCAAAAACTATCCGTACTGATTCCCTGTAAAGATGAAGGGCATAACATCCGCGCGTGCATCGATTCCGTGAGGGACAGCGCTGCAGAGATTCTTCTAGCCGACTCCGGATCAACCGACGAAACCCTTGACATTGCGGCAGACCTTACCAACAGCAAACCGGAAATTCGAATCGTACAGCGAGAATATATTAACCCTTCCAACTTCAAAAACTGGCCATCCCGCAAGCAAATGAGGCATTCACAAAATATGCCTTTTTATGGGTCTTGGAAAAGAATCGGGCGACATCCTCAATCCTGAATCAAAACAATCCGAAAAACCCCGGCAGGTTTCAATCCCCCCTTCTTCGATCCATTTGTTAAAAAAAAAGAAAATGCCGCCTAGAGGAGCACGGAAGAACATTTTCATGTCCATAACACAACTTCCAAAATCGACTCCTGGGGTTTTACTCCGTCAGACGCGCATCATCGAGAAGCGTTCTCCAAACGATGACGATGGATTCGCCGCTATCGAGAATCGAACCCCTAAGCCACTCACAATACCCGGCCTCCACGAGGCTGTCCAAAAAGTTGTCGCAAAGCTACCGCGAGGTTCTCTTCTCGATGTGGGCGCAGGACAGGGAGCATTTTCTCTCTGGGCACAACAACAGAATTTTACGGTCACGGCGACCGATGTTGATTCCAACAATTACTTCACTCCCACAATCCCGTTCCAACAAGCAGATCTGGGTGGTCACTGGCCCTTTGCCGATGCCAGCTTCGACATTGTTGTATCGATTGAGGTGCTCGAACATGTTGAAAACCATTACCACTTCCTTCGAGAATGCTGCCGGGTTTGTAAACCTGGCGGCCGTATTGTCCTGAGCACACCAAACTGCCATTCCATCGAATCGCGGCTGAATTACTTTCTCACTGGATTCGATGATTGTGCTCCTCAACCGATCGATCATAAAAATCGGACATTGGGCAGTATCTACATGGAACATATCCATCCGGCGCCCCTGCCAATCATAGAATTTGGGCTCAGACGTTGTGGGTTTGAAATCGAACAGGTCACCTATAATCGTCGACGGCGTCTGGCAACTGCGTTACTGCCGATTCTCTATCCTTTTCTCTGGTGGCGAACGTTTCGCCATCTGATTTTGCGTGAGCATGATGCTGACTCCCGCAAGCGAAATCGAAATCTGATGCGACTACTACTCGATCCCAAAATGCTCACCGGACGCATCGCGGTGTTTACCTGTCGCAAAGTTGTTGATCCGGCGTCGGCAGATCAATAGCACAGTAGAACATTGAGCAGAGGCTACTCTGTTCGGGGTCTCATGCTGCCCGCTGGCGATTTTTTCCGAGCCATTCGTCGTAGACGGCCAACGTCCCCGTTACCATCTCGTTGTGGGTAAAATTTTCGTGGGCCCTCTGGAAGGCTCGTTCCACAAGTAACACTCCTTCATCTTTTTGCGAGAGTCCTTCTAAGATTGCACTAGCCAGGGAATGGCTGTCCCGAGCTACAGCTATGCGGGCACACGGGCCTTGCGGGTCGTCCAATCCGATCACATCGGCAATCCCCCCTGCCCCGGTCGTCACAATGGGTACCCGGGCAAACATCGCATCGAGCAGCGAAGTACCGAGGCCTTCTGTAAGTGAGGGCATGACGAACAGGTCTGCCGCTTGAATCATGTCGGGAACGTCATGTCGGTAGCCCAAAAACATTGTGCATGATTCTAGACCCAGGCGCGTCACCTGGGCTTTGAGAGAAGCGGCAATTTCACCGTCCCCCACAAAAGCGACGCGAAGCTTTGGATAATGGGCAAGAACCTCGGGGAGAGCATCGAGCAAAAAAGCATGGCCTTTACAGGGTGTAAGCGAGGCAACGACGGTCAAAAGTGGCTCATCCTCCTGTAGACATAGGCTACAGCGTCCGCGGCATCTATCGCCTGCTGCCACTCGATCTGGATCCACACCGCTCGGTACAAGCCGGAGCATCGAATCTGGGATACCATGTTGGCGACAAACATCCATCACCGCCCGAGAAATACCAACAACAACATCTGTAAGGAGACGAAATTTTCGACTCGATCGGATTGGAAAGGCAACCCGACGCGAAGCCACCCGCAGCGGTGGCCTCAGTCCAAGCGTTGCAAGGCCACCGGCGGTAATCGCATGTCCATCATGCGAATGGATTACGTCAGGTGCAATGGAAGAGACAAGACGACGTAATGCCCACAGGGAGTCTGGCCCGCGACCACGATGACCAAAGGTATGCACCTCAAAATTTGCCGCCTGTAAACGCTCGGCAAACGCACCACCTCGCCTTGCAACAATCACCGATCGATGGCCCTTCCGTCTGAGCCCCTCGGCTAGATGCAGTGCTTGCTGTTCCCCGCCCTGCCATTTCTTTTCTGTGGAAAGATGAAAAATTGTCAGCGGTGCGTGCGTGATGGTCATATTGAAAAGACAAAAAGACAAATGAACGTTTTGAACCGGCGCTCAAAAGATATCCGCCAACTGCGCGGAACCCAAGATCAAAACTGCTAGCATCTTTTGAGGTTGCTGTAAAACAAACCGCCCCAGTACACTCCGTAACCACTATGAAAATCGCAATATTCCTTCCCAACTGGATTGGCGATGTTGTCATGGCAACGCCAACGCTGCAGGCCATCCGGCATCATTTTGGACCGGCCGCTCATCTGATTGGCGTAATGCGACCCTACGTGTCGGACGTACTGGCAGGTACCGATTGGTTTGATGCACAAATATTGTATGATCCCAGATCTCGGGATTCCAAACTACGGAGCCGATCTCTGATCCGCAAGCTTCGTGAGCAACGCCTCGATACTGTTTTATTGCTACCCAATTCTCTCCGAACTGGGGTACTGGGATGGCTCAGCGGCGCGCCCAAACGCATTGGATACGCTCAGTACGGTCGTGGTCCTCTGCTCACCGATAAACTCAAATTTCAAAAATCACGAGGCCGATTCATGCCGGCCTCGACCATGGAATCGTATCTTGCACTTGCCCACCTTATGGGATGTGCCCCAAGTCCACCGAAACTCAAACTAGCAACACTGCCCCAAGACGAAGCCGCAGCGGACGGCGTTTGGCACCGCTTGCGTTTGCCCCCGGGTAATGAAGTCGTGGTATGCCACAATGCGGGGGGTTGGGGAGGCCGTGCGTCTTCCAAGGCATGGCCGAACACCTATTTGGCAGCGTTGGCGCACCGCATTGCAACTCGTAATGGAATGCATGTACTCGTACTCTGTGGCCCAGAAGAACGTGCCGCGGCCGCAGATATTGCCCTGCGTGCCGCCCACCCACGGGTCAAAAGCCTTGCCGACCAACCGCTGGGGATTGGACTCACCAAAGCATGCGTCCGACGCAGTCGACTGATGATCAGTAGCGATAGCGGACCACGACACTTTGCCGCGGCATTTGGAGTCCCCGTGATTACACTCTATGGTCCAACACACAAGGCATGGGGAAACACGAATCACACCCATGCCATCAACCTCTCGGAAGATGTCCCCTGCGGACCTTGCATGAAGCGTACCTGTCCGTTGGAACATCATCGCTGCATGCGGGATCTGTCGGTTGACCGAGTATACGCCGCCGTAGCCAAACAGCTGACAATCGAGCCCGAGTTTGCTCCGCGGTGGCAAAAGTCAGGGACGATTCCTGCCTGAAAATCCCTCCACTTGGAGGTGCGCTGTGGCTGCTCGCTCAAGCGGTTCACAATTCTTTGAGAACTGCTTAAAGTACTTGGATCTGGTTATCCACAGAAAAATCTTCCGCCACCTTCATGGCAGCATGCTGGGCAAGTTGATAGCAGTGAAAACTTGAACAGAAGCCTTCCAGCACAACGTGCGTGCCGGTCATGACAATGGCGAGGTTGTGTACCCGCCCACTTGTCTTAAGATGAATCTCCTGACGAATCTGTGCTACCAACTCTTCAGCCCCATGAGCACGCTGTGGTCTCTTTGCAGAGGAGATGCCTATTGGGGAAGCCAAATCCATTGTAGCAATCTCTTTCATCGGTCACTCTTCCTATCGGACCTGGGGCAAACCCCAAAAGTGCAGAGACACTTTGACGACGTTCCACCCCTAGAACACAAACCGTTGTAAGAGTCTACGTTCTAATCGGTTTTTCGTCAACCAGGACAGTGAAAAAAGAAAGCCTGGGAAAAAGAATGAACCGCAGCGGCCGTTATTGTGGAAATCGAGCTACAACCATCGAGGCAGTAAAACTAGCGCGTTTTGGCGGTTTGCAACTTCTTTGCTCGCTGCAGATAAGCCACCACCATCTCTGCAAGTGCCTCTGCATCATCCTCGCCACCTGCTAGCACCAATTCGGCGTTGGCCGGTGGCTCGTAAGGATCGTCGATTCCTGTGAGGTTTTTAATTTCTCCCGCACGCGCTTTTTGATAGAGGCCTTTGGGGTCACGTTGTTCACAAATTTCGAGGGGAGTATCGACAAAAACCTCGACAAAGTCCCCGGCACCAAGTTGCTCTCGGACCGCATCGCGATCGCTTCGATAGGGGCTGACAAACGCGGTCAGAACGATGACCCCTGCAGCGGCAAATAATCCAGCCACCGCTCCAATGCGGCGGATATTCTCCGTGCGATCCTCTTTGGAAAATCCAAGTCCAAAGCGGTCTGCATATGCCTCGCCGTGCAACTCGCGCAGGATCGAGGATGTAGCGTTCAGGCCATGCCGTACATTATCGCCGTCGAGCAGGAAAGTATGGACACCCAGCCCATGGAGTGTACGGTCCACCAGATTCGCAACAGTACTCTTGCCCGATCCGGAAAGACCGGTGAACCAGACCACGCAGCCTGTGTGGCCATTGAGTGTCTCGCGGTCACCACGCGATACACTCTGTTCGTGCCAGTGGACACCGCCACTCTCATTACCCATCGGCTAGCCTCGATCGATATGTGCCCGCCTATAATTCGGCCAATACCCAAGCGCAAATGCTCTTCGGCCGGATCAAAGGATGAAAACTCGCATGGGAGAATAATACCCGAGCTTCACGAACCAAACAATCCAACCCCCCCGCTGTGCCTGAACTCAAAGTTTGTCCGGTTTGAGAAAGATGCCGCTGGCGGTTACCTCGAACAATTCCAACTCGCTGAGGATTTTGCCTTTACCGGAAATCACAACCGAATCGCCCGTTTTGAGGCCGAAGAGATCTCGGGCATCAATCGCGAGAACCTCGCCTGAACCATCGACAAACCGCACCGCGGCCAGTGGTGCCTTGGCGGCTCGGCGTTTGCAGAAGGGACAGTTGTCCGCATCGTGTCCCGGGGCATGGGTGTGCTCATCGGAAAGAATTTCTGTGACGAGAAAAGCAGCTTTGCCGGAAGTAAACACGTTGTCCGGACCAGGCCCTACCCGTCCCTCAAAGACGACCGTCGGACTCTCGGCAAGATGAGCCTTGGCATCGGCTAAACTCGTTGTCCCGCCCGGTGCATTTGTCAGAAGAAATTCGCTTCGCCACTTTCCAATCCTCGGATCTTCTGTCCCGCAACCGACAATCGATACCAACACCGCCAGTTGCAGAATGACCACCGCAGCTTGCAAATGAACAAAACGTAACTGGCGGCATGGTGGCTTGGCAAACATCGAATTTTCTCGTTTTATTGCTGTGGCGCAAACGATTGTAGCGTGCCGATTGCCGATTCGATTTTTTCGGCGTAGGGTGTGTAGGATGGCTCGCCATCACCGTGCACCTTCTCATCGATCTGGCCAAATGCGTCAAATAGTGTGTCGACTGCCTTTTTGACTGCCTCCTCGTCCGCCTCACTGAGTGATTGTTTGTCCGCTAAAGTAGGAATCGCCTCAAGCACATGGCCAATCTCGTGCAGCGGCACATCGGCCACCTTGATGTCACCCGTTGCGAGTGCTTCTTTAATCTGAAGTTGCAGTTTGGCGACCAATGCGACCGCCTCAGCATAGGTTTCCGGATGATCGGTAGCATGATCCGCATCATCCTGATCGTGATCGTGTTCATCGTGATCGTGTTCATCGTGATCGTGTTCATCGTGATCGTGTTCATTATGGTCGTCGTGATCATGGTCGTCGTGATCATGGTCGTGTTCCTCCACCGCTTCCGGGGCACCGCGACGCGACTCAGGAGCGGACGGATTGCAGCCACACAGGTAAAGAACATAGAAAAGACTCAAACAAATCGCTATTTGATCAATGTTATATCGCATACGTTTTCTCCCAAAGCGCCCGTTTTATTATTGTCTGTCCTGCTCCGCAATTCAACTTCGTGATCCTAGAGAAGATGCCACAGCCGTTTACGGGGGATGATCCTGTTGCCGGGTATGTTTGTGCGGTTCTGGGTGGTCGTGATCTGCATGCTCAGCTGGGTGGGAATTGGAATCGTGCAAATGTGCAGGTTCCAGATAGCGTAGTCCGTGCGCAAGTGCCACACCGAAGAGCAACATCGCCGTGAGTTTGAACCGATCGTGGGTATGGAATTGCAACTCGGGCAGCAAATCCCCCAACGAAATACAGATGAAAATTCCTCCCGCAAAGGCGAGGGCACAGCCAATCACGACCATTTCGTGTGGGGTATTGCGGACACCCAGATAGAAGGCCAGTGCACCAATCGGGCACATCATGGCATATCCACAATTCACAACCGTCTGACTTCGCATCGACCATCCACTACCCGCCATCAGCGTGGTGATTGAAAGTGAATCGAGCGGTTTGTGCAACAAAACCCCAAGAAAGACCGCAAAGCCGAGAAAAATTGCTCCCGACATATGTTGGCTGTCGCTCAACACAGCGGCGGAGAGGGCTACCCCGTCAAGCAGCGTGTGCAGCGAGAGCCCGAGGGCAATCCCCACCCAACGATACTTGGAACCGGACAGTCGGTGCGGATCTTCATGCGAGCATCCATGACCGCCGGCCTCTGCATGTGCATCATGTGAATGCCCATGATCATGGGAACTGAAAACGCGTATCAGCAAAAACGTCGTTAACAACCCGAGCATTAACCACCAGACGGCCCGATCGATCGACACCTCGGCGTTGAGGCTGTGGGGCAGAAGATGAAAAAGTCCAATTCCAAGCATCAAGCCACCGATACCACTGAGCAGCAACTGGAGCCGCGTATGGTTCAGTCGGATTAGGGCAGGCAAAAATCCACCCAGCAAAGAACTTAGGACTACCAACACCGCATAGATTGTAATTACGATTGATGGCTGCACGCAAAACCCTCGTTTTTCAGATTACTTTCAGTACAATGGAAAAAACCAATTCCTCATTAGCGACCTCCACCCCAAGTTCGTCAAGCAGTTGGAAGAAAAAATTCTGATTTGTTTCAAAATTAATGGCGCTAATGCCAACCGACGAACAGTTGCAAAAGTGATTGACTGATGAAGTATCCTGAAGACCATACTCCGGATCCGAGTTGCGAAACTGAGGATCATCAAGGGCAACTCGGCAATTTGCTCTCAGAAGAGGCCTGCCAACAAGCCGCGACGATTTTCAGTGTTCTGGGAGACCCAAATCGTCTCCGACTGCTGGGGCTACTGGTCAATCAAGAACTCTGTGTTACGGAGATTGCAGATGCCTTGAACGACAACTTACCGGCGGTTTCGCAGCGACTCAAATTGCTGCGGAGTGAACGCATCGTCAATTACCGCCGCCAAGGCAAGCATGTCTATTACCGTTTGGATGACGATCACATCGTCCAACTCGTCCAAAACGGCCTAGCACATGCAGAGCACCACTGATTGCGTTTTGAGAAAGAACGCCAAGGGCGGGATCAGTCGGAGATTCCCGCCAGTTCGCACATATTGGCCGCCATCACTGGCTGTGGACAACTCCAAACCAAAAAAAACAGTGCCTCGCGGCAGAGGCGACCCACCAGATGGCCTTGGACGTAACCGGCTCCCTTAGCAGCCGCCATGGCCGCCTGCGTCGAGCGTAGTGCAAGGCTGTTGGATCGAGTGCGAATCTGTTCGGTCGTACAAGGACTCGAACCGGATGCCAGAGCGAGCAGATCGACTTCGACCTGATCATATTCGCTCCGCAACTGCCCAGCCGGTTCGAGCAAATTTTTTCTCTCTTCTCCCTGCTCTTCTGTAAAACAAATTGCCCGGTTTGCTAGGCCAATAGCCAGAGCCGATGTTTGCAATCCCCCTGATTTTGCGCCCGTGGCGCCAAGCAATACATTCGGTTCCGGACCGGCCAGAAGCCAGCAGCGATCTAGCTGGACTCGATTCAAATAGACTGCGGCGGTATGACTTCCGGTAAGGGCCACAAATTGGACCGGGGGGTCGCAACTGATGCCCGGCAAATTCATCGGCAGCAAGGCGAGTATCTGTCGACCATCGTCAAGCTCGGCACCCACGGCCACAAAATCAGCATGCAATCCTCCCGTGACCCAAGGACAAAATCCATCGAGAAGGAAACCTTCTGCAGTCTCTTGAGCACGCAACACGCAGTGACCAAGATGTCGATGACTGGTCGTCAAATGAGAGATTCCCAAGGTCATAAAGGTTCGTCCGGAGACCAGATCATCGAGCACTTTTTGCGGAATGTCCGTGCCTGCCACAGCGATCCGCCGCAACGCGCCGCTGGCCTGGGTGATGATAAAAGCGGTATTCAGGCAGGCGGCACTCAAACGAAGATACCCTCTCAAAAGGTCCGCCTCCGCCCAACCCAAACCTCCTTTTTCCGGCTCCAAAAACCATCGGTAGACCCCATATGCGGCACAGAGGCGGAGTTGTTCGGTAGGCCAGTCACCGCTGCGATCGATTGGCTCGGCCCCGGCTGCTAAGGCAGCACACAAGGCCTCCATCTCGGGAGATTCTGGCTTGAGAATCTCTCTTGGTTCTGATGTTTGCTGCACGATGATCTCTCCGCAACGAGATGGTGTTTACCTACGTTGCCGAATCGACAGGCAACTCATATTCAAGGCCAACAGGCATCCTAACTTAACCTGTGGCCTCACTCGGGGCAACTCGCCTGTAGTCATTGAGGGTGTTTCCAATCCCTGAGAAGACGTATAATCACCCACACTCATATTTTTCAAGACTATCGCACAATCGCAAGAGATCGTTATGAGTCAGACAGAGGCTAGTCCAAAAGAATCGCACCCGCAGTCACAGAGATCAGAATTATCGGCTGAGTCACTTTATGAGAAGTGCACAGAGATCGCTCGCAATCTCTGGTGGTCATGGCATTCAGAAGTTGTGAATCTGTTTCGGGATCTCGATCCGATCCGCTGGCGGCAACTCGATCATAATCCGATCGCTCTTCTTGCTGAGTTCACACCAGAACGGCTAGAGGCGCGAGCAGGTGAACTGGTGCTCTATAGCAGAATCAATCAGGCATACCGGCAATTGAAGGAATATCTTGCAAGCAACCAAACCTGGGGGGCGACCAATGCCGGGGTGCTCGGAGCCAGACCAGTCGCGTACTTCTCCGCCGAGTTTGGTATCCATGAATCGGTTCCGATCTACTCGGGTGGCTTGGGGGTGCTTTCGGGCGACCACATCAAAAGTGCCAGTGGTCTGGGAATCCCTTTGGTGGCCATTGGTTTGTTTTATGATCAGGGCTATTTTCGACAATGGCTTAACGACGAAAGTTATCAAGTTGAAGAGTACCAGGATACGTTGGTTGAAAATTTACCGATGGAACCGGCTGTCAGCAACGATGGCAAACCGATCACTGTGGAAATCGACACTCGTGATGGCAAATTGCTTGCAAAAGTTTGGCTGATGCATGTCGGTCGCGTTAATCTTTACCTGCTCGACTGTGACCTCGAGGGGAACAAGCCCGAAGACCGCGAATTGACATCGCGGCTTTATGGCGGCGATACCCGCACACGCATTCGGCAGGAACTCGTTCTTGGCATTGGTGGCATGCGTGTCTTGAGGGCTTGTGGTATCACACCTGGCGCTTACCACATGAATGAGGGACACAGTGCGTTTGCAGGACTTGAAGCAATTCGGGATTTCATGCACATCGATGGACTTGATTTCGATGAAGCACTGCGCGAGGTGGCTCACCGCTCCGTGTTCACCACCCACACACCGGTACCGGCCGGTCACGACCGTTTTGATTCCGCCCTCATTGAAGAACATCTCGGTCCACTTCGGGAGTCGCTTGATATTTCATTGCACCAACTGATGGGTCTTGGCCGAGTCGATCCGCAAAACGAAAACGAGTCGTTTTGCATGACTGTTCTGGCATTGAAACTCTCCCGTCGCGCAAATGCTGTCAGTTCACTGCATGGTCAGGTGAGCCGACGGATGTGGGCCCACCTCTGGCCCTGGCGGGTCGAGGAAGAAATCCCCATCGGGCATATTACCAATGGCATCCACATTCCATCATTTTTGGCCTTTCAGATGCGGCAGCTTTACGACCGCCATTTCCCAGCCGGATGGGCGACCCGCATGGGCGAGTCGGAGGTTTGGCAGAACATCTACCAGATCGATCCGGGCGAATTGTGGGAAACACACTATGCTTTGAAAAATTTAATGCTCACGTTTGTTCGCCGCCGGGTAAGTCGTCAATGCCGACGTCGCGGAGAAAGCGATGAGGCTGTCGAGGCAGCCCGTAATGTCCTCAACCCCAATGCCCTCACAATCGGTTTTGCCAGACGGTTTGCGACCTACAAACGAGCCAACCTGTTCATGTGGGATATCGATCGGCTTTATGAATTGCTGGAAGATACCGATCGGCCCGTACAATTTATCTTCGCAGGGAAAGCACATCCGGCAGACGAACCCGGAAAGCGTTTTATCCAACAGATCGACATTCTACGACATGATCCGCGAATTTCTGGCAAGGTGGTTTTCGTCGAAGATTATGATATCAACGTAGCGAGGCATCTGGTACAAGGCGTAGATGTCTGGCTGAACAACCCGCGCCGTCCGCTAGAAGCATCGGGGACGAGTGGGCAAAAGGTCATTCTTAATGGCGGGCTTAATTGTTCCGTACTCGATGGTTGGTGGGCGGAGGCCTACAACGGGATGAATGGCTTCGCGATCGGGGAAGGTCGCACCCACGCTTCCGATGAAGTCGCCGATCATCGCGATTCCGAGGACCTCTATCAGGTTCTCAAAAATCAGGTCATCCCCACCTTCTACGACTGCGATAGTCATGGTCTGCCTCGTCAGTGGATTACGATGATGATGCATTCGATCGGTTCGTTGGCATGGCGATTCAGTGCACACCGGATGGTGATGGATTATTGCCGGAGTGCGTATCTCCCGGCAGCGGGTGGCCTCAGTTGCGATATGACCATTCGTGTCGGCTGATCGACCGACTCTTTTCGGAAGATGCGGCGCCGATCTTGAGAGGCAGAAATCTCGAGAACAGGGTCATTGCATTTGGTAAGGAGTATGGTTGCCTTGCCATCTCGGTTCTCTGAGTGTGGTGAAAACTGATCTTCTTTAAATCCGCACTATCGCGAAGTGGCTGAAACTTCGAGCAACTCACGTAATTGAGCAACCGCTTGTGCCGGATCGGAAGCCGCGGTGACCGCCGAAGCAACTGCCAAGCGATGGAATCCTGATTCGATGACCAGAGCCGCATTCTGTTGATCGATCCCACCGATCGCAAAGGACGGTAAACTGATCTCACGGGCAACCTGTTCCAACAAAGCTGGTCCTGGGAAACTCTCAAATGATTTGGTCTGTGAAGGAAAGACCGGACCGACACCCAAATAATTTGCCCCGTCAAGAACCGCCTGCCGCGCCTGTTCGATAGAGTGGGTTGATACCCC
>PVBE011331602.1_pt1 | contig 23826 bp, 17 predicted proteins | sample 1631181 | NCBI WGS metagenome assembly PVBE01 (sample SAMN08397723, study PRJNA350692) | Marine metagenome, whole genome shotgun sequencing project. | isolation source: water | place: Pacific Ocean | collected 2012-04 | reverse complement strand
AAGGTGGCCGAAGGCCGGATGAGGGGTGGCTGATTTCATTTGGCAGTTCGCCCCCCTCATCCTATCCTTCTCCCCGAGGGGAGAAGGGACGCGTTGCCGTCTTTTTCTCGTATTCAAAAGCGAAAAAGTCTGAAGGGTGGGGCGATACACCGTATTCGCGTCACCCAATGCGTGGCCGGATCATCCTGCATCAGTCGTTCGTGGATGGAAGCCGTGCCGCGGATAGAGCAAGCCCCCCGGCGAATCCTCCCCGTGGCTGTGGGGCGTGTCGGCTATTCGGAGCGGCCGCGAGAACCACCGGCACCGCGACGTGTCGCTCGATCGAGTGGTGTGTATCCGCCGCCCGCGACTCCCGTGCGCCTATCTGTCGCGGTAATCGGGGGTAATTCATAAATGTCGGTTTTTCCGAATCCAGGAACCGACTCGGTTCGACGACGTCACGAAACCGCTTTTTTTAGGCACATTCACGTGGATTCGCGGTTTCGACCGGTGAGCGAGGCTAGCGAAGATGTGCGTTTTCGAGCTTGCCGCAGTTCGAATTCGGAATTACTCTTTAATTGGAAGAAGAGGTAACTCTTGTTTGGCGAGGGAAGGCCCCTTGTTGCATTGCAGCTCTCACGGAATCCTCACTCGGCATATCCTCTTTTCTCGCTGGCGCTCTTTCTCAAGTTGCCTGCCGGTCCTGCCACATCGCTTGGTGGCATAGGGCGAAGCTCATCTCTGTACGAGTCTTTGTGGTCTTGATTCTGGCCATTCGTCTCCGTCACATCACCTGAAGGGAAGATTCGCAGCGCCAATCGTTTTGGTCGGATCCGGCGTGCAATTAAGGGAGACGGCATGAAGAGGCACACCGATTTTTCTCGAACGATGACTCTGGCAGGAGCTAGGTTTTAAGTCCAGGACGACCGATTCGTAATAAGGCATCGACAACTCAATCAAAATACTGGCTACAGCGACCTGGGGTACCTGGGTATTTCGTTTTGGCGACCCAGTGTGGCGGTTATCGCAAGTTGGCATAGGAGGTTCGCGATGAGTGATGGACATCAGATCATTTCTCTGGTAGCGGAACGTCAAGATCTCGAGCAGTTTCGTAGAAAACACTGGGAGGGTAATTTCGACCAGTATCTGGACCTGGTTCGCGCCGAACCTAGTGTGACACGAAATGCTTTTCAACGTGTCTATGACATGATTCTGTCATATGGCACTGAAGTCTACGAGCCGTCCCGCGGCGAACGCCGATCACGATACACGTTTTTCAGCGACCCGCTTGACAATGGCGCAGACGCGGTTTTCGGTCTGGATGAAACGCTGGAACATCTCGTCAACGCTCTGAAGAGCGCCGCGCGCGGTTATGGCATCGAGAAACGCGTCTTGTTGTTGCACGGTCCTGTCGGCAGCAGCAAGAGCACCATCGCCCGCTTGTTGAAAAAGGGCCTGGAACGCTACAGCGGTACCAACGAGGGCGCGCTGTACACCCTGGGGTGGTCCGGATCGGAAAATTATGGCGGCGTGCAGTGGTGTCCAATGAACGAAGAGCCGCTGCACTTGATTCCAACGCGCTTTCGTGCGGAGGTCTTCGGCCATTTGAATGCGGAGCGATCCGACAATGAGTTTCATGCGCAGACGAGTGGTGAAATGTGCCCATTCTGCCGTTGCATGTACGGCGAACGCCTGAAGAAGTACGACGGCGATTGGACCAAGGTGATTCACGACGTCCGAGTCAAACGCGTGATCCTCAGCGAACAAGATCGGATTGGTATCGGTACGTTCCAACCGAAGGATGAAAAGAACCAGGATTCGACGGAACTAACAGGCGATATCAACTACCGAAAAATCGCGGAACTGGGCACCGACAGCGATCCACGTGCGTTCAATTTTGACGGCGAGTTCAACATTGCCAACCGTGGCATCATTGAGTTCATCGAAGTCCTCAAGCTGGATGTGGCATTCTTGTACGACCTGCTCGGAGCTAGTCAGGAGCACAAGGTTAAACCCAAAAAGTTTGCCCAAACGGACATCGATGAAGTGATTCTCGGCCACACAAATGAACCCGAATACCGTCGGCTGCAAAATAATGAGTTCATGGAGGCGTTGCGCGACAGGACCGTCAAGATTGATGTACCGTACGTCACGAAGTTGGACGACGAAATCAAGATTTACGAGAAGGACTACAATCGCGAAAAGGTGCATGGTAAGCATATCGCGCCGCACACGATCGAGATGGCTGCGATGTGGGCCGTGCTAACGCGATTGGAGGATCCCAACAACGCCAGTTTGACGTTGCTGCAAAAGTTGAAGCTCTACAACGGTAAGACCTTGCCCGGCTTCACGGAAGAAAACGTCAAGGAATTGCGCGAACAGGCGACCAGCGAAGGCATGCAAGGTATCTCGCCGCGCTATGTTCAGGACAAGATCTCAAATGCGCTGGTCGCACATCCTGATGCCAGATCGATCAACCCTTTCATGGTCATGAACGAACTGGAATCGGGACTGAAGCATCATTCGTTGATTAACAACAACGAATTGCGCCAGCGCTATCGGGACTTGCTCGCTGTGACCAAAGAGGAGTACGAGAACGTCGTCAAGAACGAGGTGCAACGCGCGATTGCGGCCGACGAAGATGCTCTGAAACGTCTTTGCGGCAACTACATTGACAACATCAAGGCGTACACGCAGCGCGAGCGCGTCAAGAACAAGTTCACAGGTCAGTACGAGGAGTCGGACGAGCGATTGATGCGGTCAATCGAAGAGAAAATCGACATCCCTGATAGCCGCAAGGACGATTTCCGGCGCGAGATCATGAACTACATTGGCGCATTGTCGATCGACGGTAAAACGTTCGATTTCCGGTCCAACGAGCGGCTCCACAAAGCGTTGCAACTTAAGCTGTTCGAGGATCAAAAAGACTCGATCAAGCTAACAAGTCTGGTCTCGAATGTAGTAGATCAGGAGACTCAACAGAAGATCGACGTCGTAAAGGGACGCTTGATTCGCGACTACGGATACGACGACGAGAGCGCCACCGATGTGTTGAACTTTGTTGCCAGCATCTTCGCCCGTGGCGATGTCCGCGAAGAAGAGTGATCGCGGCGCAAGGCAACGCGAGACATACCAGGGACTCCTCTCGGAGCGTGGCATGACACTGAAAATTGATCGCGACCAGAATCGGTTTAGACAGATTGTGCGTGGGAAGATTCGGGAGAATCTTCGGCAGTACGTCAATCATGGTGAACTGATCGGCCGGAAGGGCCGCGACTTGGTGAGCATTCCGCTGCCCCAGTTGGATATTCCTCATTTTCGCTACGGCCAAAACGGACGCGGTGGCGTGGGGCAAGGGGATGGTCAGGAAGGACAGCCGATCGCTCGCGGAGAAGGGGATGGAGATGGAATAGGCGAGGCCGGCAACGAACCCGGTTCCCACGTGTTGGAGGTCGATCTTACGTTGGACGAGTTGGCGGCGATCATGGGTGACGAGCTGGAATTGCCGCGGATCGAGCCGAAAGGGCGGGCCAACATCAACCAGAGCAAAGCACGGTATCGCAGCATCCGTCGTGTCGGGCCTGAATCGCTTCGGCACTTCAAGCGTACTTACGTCGAGGCGCTTCGCCGAAGCGTGATTGAAGGTAAGTATGACATGAACCGTCCGCGTGTGGTTCCCATCAAGGATGATCGTCGCTATCGCTCGTGGGAGGAAGTCCAGGAACCGATGGCCAATGCCGCCATCATCTACATGATGGACGTGTCCGGCTCGATGACGGACGATCAAAAAGCGATCGTACGCACCGAAGCGTTCTGGATCGATACCTGGTTGAAGAGCCAGTACGATGGTCTCGAACGGCGATACATTATTCATGACGCTGCGGCCAAAGAAGTCGACGAAACGACTTTCTATCGCACGCGAGAGAGTGGTGGGACACGGATCAGTTCGGCATATGCCGTTTGCTCGAACCTGATAGACACCTGTTTTCCGCCAGAGGAATGGAATCTGTACCTGTTCCATTTTTCGGATGGTGATAACTGGGGTGAAGACAATCGCAAGGCCATGCAAGCCCTGCGGGAGTCCCTGCTTCCACGCTGTAATCTGTTTTGCTACGGACAAGTCGAAAGTCCCTACGGCAGCGGCGAGTTCATCCGGTCGTTGGAATCTGCTTTTGGCGATCAGGAGGAAAAAATTGTCCTCTCGGAGATCGCCGGCCGTGACGCGATTTACGATTCCATCAAACAGTTTCTCGGCAAAGGCAAATAATGTACGCAAGGGTTCAGTGACCACACGCGAGGTTCGCCCGATGATCGCCACGCACCGATTTCGACCATTGCCGCCTGAACTGGTTGCAGTTCAGCAGAAAATGGAAGGGCACGCGCGCGACTACGGGTTGGACTTCTTTCCAACGATCTTCGAAATGGTCGATGCCGAACAACTCAACGCAGTTGCAGCATACGGCGGTTTTCCGACTCGCTATCCGCACTGGCGGTTTGGCATGGAATACCAACAGCTATCCAAGAGCTACGAATACGGGCTGCAAAAAATCTATGAATTGGTGATTAACAACGATCCGTGCTACGCCTATTTGTTGGGCAGTAACGAGTTTACCGATCACAAACTTGTCATGGCTCATGTGTATGGGCATTGCGATTTCTTCAAGAACAACCAGTGGTTTAGCCAGACAGATCGCCACATGATCGACGAGATAGCGAACCATGGTAACCGTATTCGTCGGTACATGGACCGGTTTGGTGTGGACGATGTCGAGTGTTTTATCGATGTGTGCCTGAGCATCGAGGATCTGATCGACATTCATTCGCCGTTCGTCAAGCGGCACGACGACGTTCCTCGTTACGAATTCCCCGAACATGCCGATGATGAACCTGAATCGACGCCCCCGACCAGATTCAGGTCGAAGGGCTACATGGATCGTTTCATCAATCCACCAGAAGCGCTTGCCGCCGAAGTGAGACAAAATGTCGAGAAGCAACGGAAACGCGAACAGCGGTTTCCGTCCGAACCCGTGCGCGACGTGATGTTATTCTTTTTGGAGCACGCTCCATTGAAATCGTGGCAGCGCGATATCCTGTCCATCATTCGGGACGAAGCATACTATTTTGCACCGCAAGCACAAACCAAGATCATGAACGAAGGTTGGGCCACGTATTGGCACTCGACAATCATGACCAGACATGGCATCGAGCCAGCGGATTTAATTTGCTATGCAGACCACTGTAGTGGGACCCTGGCCAGTTCTCAAACCAAGTTGAATCCCTATAAACTGGGGCTCGAGCTGTTTCGGCACGTCGAGCAGCGCTGGAACAAGGGGCAGTTCGGCGAGGCTTGGGAGCAGTGTGATGATATGCGGCAGAAGCACGACTGGGACACCAAGACGATGCTCGGTCGTGAAAAGATCTTCGAGGTTCGTCGTATTCACAACGACCTGACATTCATTGACGAATTTCTGACGCTTGATTTCTGCCGCGAACACAAGCTGTTTTCGTTCGGCTTTAATCAGCATAGTGGATTCTATGAGATCGAGAGCCGTCAGTTCGCTGAAATCAAACAGCGATTACTCTTCAATTTGACCAACGTCGGTCGACCCATTATCAGGGTGATCGACGCCAATCATATGAACCGCGGAGAACTTTTTCTGCAACATCGCTACAGTGGCGTCGAATTGAAGGCCAGCTATGCCGCCGACACGTTGGCGAATGTGTATCGACTGTGGAATCGACCTGTACACATTGAAACCGTGCTGGACGACAAAGCCACGATTCTCTCGTTTGACGGTTCGGAACACACATCGACGGAAACGGACGAGTTGATCGAAATCGGAGACTAACGAGGCAAATAGAGTATGCTCGCACACATGAATGACGAATTGAATCGCCTGATCCAACAGCATCGTGGTGGACCTTGCCGGTTAGCGTTGGATACGCCGGTAGGTGAACTCACGGCGCAGTTGGAGATGATCGACCAGCTTGCCTGTACGTTTTCCTTGCTGCGGCTGCAGGCGGATAAACTCGCAGCGGCTACGATCGACGAGTTGGCGGTGGTCGCCGCGGGCCTCTCTTCCCAGCTGAGCTACCTGCTCGAATCGATAAGTCCTGTCGAGATTGACCGTGACATGTGTGTTGTTCAGATGAGATCCAATCCACCCGAACAAGGTGATCAAGGCACGTTCTACTATGAACTCGTCGTGCGGCTCGGCGCGATCGACCTCTGTCGCTATCAGAAGTCTCCCAGCAACGTGCGGCAGACGGTACCGGCCACCGTGACTCGCGAAGTACTGGGGCGACTAGCGGAAGACTTTGTGGCGGCGGTGGCGAAATAAGTCTGTTAAAAACGCGGGCCATTGCTGAACCCGCGACATCACTCCGAGTGTTTCACGATCCAATTGGGCTTTCAGCAGTTTCCCCCGTACCAGGGCGACGGCGTTCAGCCGGTCAATCCCAGCATGACTGAAAGTCCCCCTGGTGGAGCAGCCCCTGGCCGACCGTTGCCAATTGCCGAACAGGCGGCCACATGCCGGTTTGCCGTCCGCCAGTGCCCCCGTCCTGGTTGAATCAATATCATTCGATAAGATAGACCGGTCCAACACTTCCACTTTTTGAAAGTCATGGTCCATGAGCCACGGATTGCGTCCTCCTCAGCAACCGCCCGTCGAACTTTCGCTGGAGCTTGAGTCCGGGTGGCATTGCAACCATCTTTATTACAGCTTCGATCGTGCAGCGTTGGCGCAGCTTTCGCCCGGCGATGTCACTGCTGGACGTGCGGAACTTGTTGCGGCGCTTGATCCAACCGGCCCTGACGCTCCGGTGCGGTTACAAACCAGTGTGGTCAGCGGTCACAAAGCGGATTTTGGCTTGATGTTGCTGGACGACAATCCGCTGAAGATCGACGCCCTCCACCAGCGGTTGATGGCCAGTCGCCTGGGCCCAGTGCTCACGCCCGCCTATTCGTTCGTTTCCGTGACAGAAATATCAGAGTATGTTCCCTCGGTTGAACAGTACGCGCAACGATTGATTCAGGAAGGAGAGGAAGAAGGTAGCCCGGCCTACAACGCCAAAGTCAAAGCATACGAAGGGCGGCTACCCGCGATGAACCGACAGCGATTGACACCGGACTTTCCTCCATACCCCTCGACCTGCTTTTATCCGATGAACAAAAAACGCAAGGTTGTCGAGAACTGGTTCTTGTTGCCTTTTGCTGAACGAAACAGAATGATGGCCGAACATGCGCTTAGCGGGATGGCGTTTGCCGGCAAGGTTTCTCAGTTGATCACCGTCGGCTTGGGTCTTGAAGATTGGGAGTGGGGGGTCACACTCTGGTCCCGCAATCCGGAATTCATCAAAGACATCGTTTACAAGATGCGTTTCGACGAAGCCAGTGCGCGGTATGCCGAATTCGGACCGTTCTACATGAGTTACATCATGTCGGCCGCCGAAATGTTGGATCATTGCCAAATCGGAGTCTGATGGCCAAATTTGAATTTCCGAAAAACCCCGGCACGCAGCGCGAGACTCCATTTAAGGACTCGCTGGGCGAAAATCCTTTCTCGGATGGTACAGCTCAATCGACGGATGCCATCAAAGAAGACCTCTTTGAAGGGCCGGCGGATTCCGCGGAACGGCCCTATTTGCCGAGCGACTACGAATCGGTTCTGGTCCCCAATCCAGAGGGCGCTTGGCGATTGGCTGTCGCCGGCCTGGTGCTGTCCGGCTTGGGGGTGGTTGGAGCGGGGATTGCCATCGTGGGATCAGGCAACTGGATAATGCCGTTGTTTTTTATCTTGCCTCTGCAGTTCGCGGGCTTGGCGATTGCCGCACCAGCCTGCATCATTGCGAGACGCGATTTGCGAGCCATCAAAGCAGGTGCTATGAGCGATGCAGGGCGGCGTAAGTCACGCCTTGCCTTCTGGCTGGGAGCTTGTGCTGGATTGCTCGGCAGTTTTCCCGTAGTGATCTACTTCGCACTACTGATCGCCTCCGCCCTTTCCCGCTGATGACCGCTATTCGTTCTGCTTGGTCGCGCCCGCGGTCTTCTTGTCCTCTTGCTTTGGCGCCACCGACTTCTTGGCGTCTGGTTCTTCCTTTCCAGCATTCTTTTTCTTGTCGTCTTTCCCCGCCTTGTCAGCACCGTCAGGGGATGGCTTCGTTTTCGCTGGCTTGGGCGGCCGGGGAGTTAGTACCAGGCGAACGGGAGTTCCCTTGGCGGGAATGTTCTTTGTGAAGGACTCGTACAGCAAACTCGAATTGGCTTGGGAGCTCTCCACGGGCAGGTCCAGTGTCGCCGATGGAAAATTCGAGACGCAGATGAAATCCCCAGCATCCGCGTGATAGAACCTCTCGCCATTTTCTGGATCGGTCCAAAAACCGCTTCCTGCGAAGACCCAGTCGTACTTCATGGCCTTGCCTGTCTTGACGTTGCGAACCCAATCCTGTGCCTTGGCACTGTGCTTCTTGCCTTCTTTGCCATGCCACAGAATTACGATATCGATAGTCGAACCGGTTGCCGGCGAGTACTCTGGTTCAAAGCGTGCTGGATGACCGGATTTCCCACCAACCACGATCAGTCCCGCATGGGCCTCGCGGGCCTTACAATTCACGGCAATGACCGACTCATGCTCTTTGGTCTGACGAGGACACGCGAACATCTCCAGTTGCCCTTCGCGGAGACAGACTACGCCATCGATCACCACTCGTTTGCGCTTCAGGTCCAGCCAAATATCGCGATCTTTGATAAATCGCTTTAATCCCACAGGCGGTTGAAACTGTTGTTTGGCGAAGGGAGCCTCAGCGGGTTCCACTGTTGGTTTGTCATCTGCGCGCACGGTGGCACCGAAAAGCAGAACAACGGTTGTCACACTGCACTGCAACAGAGCTACTGAATAGTTCATAATCGTCTCGGTTGGTCGGAAGTATCGATTTCCAGAAAATGTTGCCGGCGGGGGAAGTCAGCTTGCTCGCTGCTTGCTATCATACGCAACTTTCGCAGGGGAACGAAGCGGGAATCTTCGGCTTCCCCACCAATGCTGGAGAACTGCCCCGATTTTCGGAGTTTGGTCTCCGACCGAGACATTTGCAGGAGGTCCATGACGGATGCCAACGACGACACCTGTTAGAAAGCACTCACGAAAGTCCGCGGCCAGGTCCAAGCTTGGCCCCGATCAATGGTCGCAATGGACGCACCATTTGGCCACGCGCAAGCGTCCCCGGTCATTACGAGACTTGAACGACACTGGGCGTACGTCTGCCCTGGAATGGCCATTGCACGCCGACTTTCCTGGCAGCGAATCGGCTGAATTGGTGCGATACCTTGATCGTTATAAGTCGTCAAAGACGCGCGGCAACGGCGAATTGGCTCGGCGGCTTGAAGCATGGCTGGATGAAGCACCCAAGCGAGCCCCCAGCGCGTTGTTCGCCATCGAGTGTCTGGGGTGGGCCCACACAATGCCGCAATTGGCCCAGCTATTGCCCGCCGCGCCGTGGTGCCAATTGCAGGATCAACTGGTGACAATCTGTCGCGATGCCGCTGGCATTTGTCTGACGGACAATCCGCTCGCGCAGCAATTACTGTATGGAGAATTACCGCTCACACTGGCCTACCTGTTTCCTGAAGTGGACCAATGTGAGTCGTTGGCCGAGTCCGCGCGTCGATCGTTGTCCGATGGAATCTTGGAGCTGCTCGACGGAGAGGGCTTGATCAGTTGCCGATTTCACGAGGCTATGCGGCCGTTGCTTGCCAGTTGGACGCGGTGCGGATGCCTGGCACGTGCTATGGGTCAACCATGTTTCGAGAAAGTTGCGCAGGACCAGTACGATTGGCTGGTGCGCGAATCGCTGCGGTTGGCCCGGTTCGATGGTTCGCAAGTTCTGTCGCATGACGATTCTGGCCGCTGGTCTCCCACGTTGTTCGAGATTGCATTGAAGTTGATCTCCAGCCGCGCGGATTCCGTGATTGCTCGTGCGGCGCTGCCCGCCGGAAAGAGAGGATCAGGCCAGAAGAAGAAGACCAAATCATCGCCGAAATTGCCCGAAGCGGCCGTTCATTCCGAATGGGCTGGTACTGCGCTGTTGAAGCGATCCTGGAACCGCGATGACGAGTCGCTGGTCTTGGCCTATCACGCGCAGGAGCTGGACTGGGAGTTGAATTTCGGAAGCGAGACGCTCTGGTCGGGCAAGTGGGAGTTCGAGATCGACGTCGACGGTAAAAGGCTCGAAGTCATGGACCATTGGGAGGAAGTCTGTTGGGTTTGCGACAGAGACGTTTCCTATGTCGAAGTCGAAGCCAAGCTTTCCGACGGTTGGCGTCTGCAGCGGCAGTTGTTGTTGGGGCGCAACGATCGGTTCCTGTTCGTCGCCGATGCGCTGTTGGGCAACCGGTCGACACATATCAACTACAAATCCAGTCTGCCGTTGGTCGATGGAATCCAATTCCAGCCAGCCAACGAGACGTACGAGGGCCGCTTGGTGGGCCGCCGTCGCTTGGCTACAGTGCTACCGTTGGCGTTGCCTGAATGGCGACGAACACCACATGATGGTTCACTGGAGCAGACCGACGAAGGACTCGTGCTGTCACAAGAGGTCGACGGATTTCGCCTGTTTGCCCCGTTGTTTTTCGACTTGAATCCGAGTCGCTCGAGAAAACCACTGACGTGGCGTCAGTTGACGATTGCCGAACAATTGGAAATCGTCTCGGCGGACGATGCAGCCGGCTATCGTATCCAGATTGGGAACGAACAGTGGCTCTTTTATCGTTCGTTAGGCCCGACTGGAAATCGCACTCTGTTGGGACAAAACTATAGCGGTGAGTTCATCGCTGCGCGATTCCCGGACACTGGCGAAGCGGAGAAACTCATTGAGATCGAGTAACAGTGCAGGTGATGATCGCCAATAGGAAGGTGTGAAGAAGTATTGAAAACCGCCTCTAGGAAAAACTGTCTCAATCGGGAAATGTGATCGGCAGGTGCCCATGGAACAACGGATCGCTTCAAATTTGGCCGGCATTCGCCAGCGGATTGCAGATGCCGCGCAGATTAGCGGTCGTGATGAAGCGGATGTCACGTTGGTGGCCGTTACCAAGTACGTCGGTCTACCCGAAACACAAATGCTGCTCGCCGCCGGCTGTCGTGATCTTGGCGAAAGCCGACCGCAAGGTCTTTGGGCGAAGGCTGATGCGATCGACCATTCCGATGTTCGCTGGCACATGATCGGACATTTACAGCGCAACAAAGTCCGCCGGACGATCCCCCTGGTTTGGCTAACTCACTCGGGCGACAGCTTGCGGCTGATCGAGGAAATCGATCGCCTGTCCGATGCTGGCGACGGCCCCACCAAGATCTTGTTAGAGGTGAATATCTCTGGCGATAAAGCAAAGCATGGCTTTGCGGCGGACGAATTGGCAGCCGTGCTGCCGCAATTGGCGGCACTGCCAAACGTCGCGATTCGTGGTCTGATGGCCATGGCGAGTCTCCACGGCGATCTCTCTGCGGCGCGACGTGACTTCTCCTCGTTACGCGAGCTTCGAGATCGTTTGATGACAAACTGTCCACCGGAAATTGTCTTGGACGAACTGTCCATGGGAATGAGTCGCGATTTCGAAGTGGCAGTTGAAGAGGGTGCGACACTTGTTCGAGTGGGATCGGCACTGTTCGAAGGTGCGCAACGTTGATCCAGATCGAATCACGTGCAAAGAGTGTCATTCTGCCTGTCCGAGCGCAAGCAGGCGCGCGAAACAACGGGATTCAAGGCGAACACGACGGGGCGCTCAAGGTGAGTGTTACCCAGGCACCCGAAAAAGGGAAAGCTAACAAGGCCATCGTAGCCGTGCTTGCCAAACAGCTGAGACTCCACAAGTCGCAAATTAGACTGACCAGCGGCGCGACGTCGTCACAAAAGCGATTCAGCATCGACGGTGTCAGTGTCGACGAATTGCGCACGCGTATTCAGGCATGTCTATCGTAGCGCATGTGACAAAGCCTAGCCACAGGTTTTGTCGCGAAACCGAGCGGTCAGTTCTCGCGTGACGGGCCCAGGTTTGCCGTCGCCGATGACGCGGCTATCGACTTTTACCACCGGAATGATCTCGGCAGCGCTGCCAGTCAGAAAACACTCGTCGGCGATATAGACGTCGTGCCGAGTTAGCGCAGTCTCACACACCGTCAACCCAGACTCACGCGCGAGTTCGATGGCAAAATCTCGAGTGATCCCTTCCAGGATGCCAGCATCGATCGGTGGTGTCAGCACTTCGTTGTTGGTTACCAAGAAGAAATTGTCACCCGTACACTCGGCGACTTCACCGTTGTGATTCAACATCAAGGCTTCGACACAGCCGGCCTGGAGGCCTTCGATCTTGGCCAGAATATTGTTGAGGTAATTCAACGACTTGATGCGAGGGCTGAGCGCCGCGGGGTGATTCCGGATCGTGGCGACCGTGATGATCTCCAGTCCGTTCTTGTACAACTCGTCGGGATATAACGTGATGTAATCGGTGATGATGATGACTTGCGGGTTACTGCATTTGTTGGGGTCGATTCCCAGTTCGCCTGCGCCGCGGGTCACCACGAGCCGAATGTAACCGTCCTTGATGCCGTTGAGCTTCAGAGTCTGGTTGACCGCGTCGGCCATTTCCTGTGTTGAAAGTGGGATCTGTAGACAAATCGCCTGGGCGGACTTCCCAAGTCGGTCCAAATGTTCTCTCAACCGAAAGACCTTGCCGCCGTAACTGCGCATGCCTTCAAAAACACCATCGCCGTAAAGCAAGCCATGGTCGTAGACGCTTATTTTCGCGTCTTCTTTGTCGTAGTACTGCCCGTCAATATAGATCTGTAGCGACATCAGTTCGTCTCGCCAGGCCGGAAGCCTGATCACTAAAAGGTGAAGGGGACAGGTGCTTACACGTGACCACCCGGTTTCCGAGCGGGACGATGACATGGTTGGATTTGGCCAAAGTCAGGCCAATTGCACGCGTCCTTCGAACAAACGCACCGTTCGATCCGCCTGTGCCGCAATCCCGGCATCGTGGGTCACCATGACTATAGTGAGGTTCTGTTCCACGTTCAAGGTTCGCAGGATTTGCATCACTTCTTCGCCATTTTTTCGATCAAGGTTGCCCGTGGGTTCGTCTGCCAGCAGCAGGCGCGGCTGTGCGATCAGCGATCGAGCGATGGCTGCGCGCTGCATTTCGCCGCCCGAGAGCTCACGCGGCCTGTGTTCTAACCGATGCGACAGGCCCACCATCTCGAGCAAGTTTTTGGCCCGTTCGACGTATTCGCGCTTCCGCCGCCAATAGCCAAACACGCCCTCGGCGATCATGATCGGCATCAGTACGTTTTCCAGCGTCGTGACTTCAGGCAACAGATGATAGAACTGAAAGACCATGCCGAACTGCTGGTTACGCAGTTTGTCGCGTTGACTGGTCGAGAGAACGTCGATGCGATTACCGTCAAAGTGGATCTCGCCCGCATCAAGGGCGTCCAGTGTGCCCAGGACGTGTAGTAGAGTACTTTTTCCCGAGCCGCTTTGGCCAATGATCGAAACAAACTCATTTCTTTGCACTTCGAAATCGACGTCGTGCAAAACAGAAATTTCGTGTTTGCCTTTCCAATAACTCTTGGAGAGGCCGCGTGCCGCCATCAACGGACCCTCTTGGCTTGGCGATTCCGTCCCGTCCACGGCTGGTTGATTCAACGTCGAGACGGTGCCGGAATCAGGCTCCGTGTTCGCCTGCTCTGACGTTGGGCCGCTAGGAAAGGTCGTGTGCGGGCCCGACGTGCGATGGGGGCTGCCGAGTCTTTTCGTCGCCAATTCAAGGAAACTGTTCATCGAGCATTCTCCTGACGCGACGGGTCGCCGCGTCCAAAAAAAGGCTATTCGTAACGGAGCGCTTCAACCGGATGCAAACGCGCGGCACGAATTGCAGGCAAGACACTTGCCAGTATGGCAATCACCACAGCACCCGCCGTGACCCATGCGATCGTGAACGGGTTGATCTGAACGGGAATGTTCTGAAAGTAATAGACGGTTGGGTCAAACACTTCTTGACCCGTCACCCATTCCAGCCCGGCGGCAATCGTGTTGATATTCCAGACGAACAACAGGCCTAGGAACATGCCGACACCAGACCCGACAACGCCCAGTGAAACACCGTAGCTGAGGAAGATGCTCATCACGCCGGTACTTGGTGCACCCAGGGCCTTGAGGATGCCGATGTCACGTGTTTTCTCGACAACGATCATGAAGAATGTGGCCAAGATTCCAAAGCCTGCCACGGCAATGATCAAGAACAACAGGATGTTCAGGATTGTTGTTTCCATCCGCACCGCGGCCAATAGCGGGCCTTGCATATCTCGCCAGGTGTCAATTCGATAAGGATAGCGATCTTGGGGAAACCGAGCTCGTAATTTGTCGCGAGCCGCATTCAAGTCCGCGCCGGGCTTAAGTTTGATCTGAATCGAACTAACATGACTGACGCCGGTGGCTGGGTCGATCATGCCACGCAACTCTTGCAACGTTTCCAATGGAACGAATGCGAAGCTGGAATCGTATTCACTCATCTGACTTTCGTAGAAATCGACGACCGTAAAGAACGAATTGGCTGGTTTCATCGACTCGCCGGCTGTGGGAAAGATGACTTCTACGTCATCGCCGGGGCGGCACAGATAGTAATCGTGCACGTCGCCCTCCGCGTCACGAGCGCGCACCGTGCACAATGCAATACCGACGACGATTCCCGTGTGTTGTTCTTTGGACGGGTCGAACACCATTGCCTGCGCACCGGCGCCGGTTCCATACGGATCCATGGGGATCGCTGGATCGTCAGGTGGAGCAATCGTCGTCGATGCAGATTGCGCGTCGGCGACGACGGGGCCTGGGGCCGGAACGGGCTGAGAACTTTGGTCAAAGGCCTCGTCGAATGCCATCCGCATACGGCGATGTTGCCAGCCGGAGGGAGGGAAGTCCTTCTTTTCGGGCGCGTAACCGTTCTCTCGCAGCAGGAAGCTGAGCTGCTTGCGATTCTCGGGATGCTGCAAGTATTCGCCAAAATGACTGACATTGGCGTACGTCTCTTTGTTGACGCCGATCAGGTTGATCTGTCGTGTGTGATATTCGCCCCGAATCATGATTCGGATCAGCGCCGGCACGTGGACAACGGCCGTCATGCCTTCGATGTCGTCACCGATTTCCTGACGGATTTGATCCATGTGCCACTCGGCATCAGGAAAACCGTCCAGCCCGCTCTCAAAGACAATGTCCGAGAGAATGCCGTGCAGTCGATCGTTCATTTCACGCGTAAACCCCGCCATCACGCTGTTGACGACGATCAACGTGGCTACGCCCAGCGTTACGCTGATGATCGAGGCCAGGGCAATAAAACGCGTGCGAAGATATCGCCACGAGAGGAGCATCTTATACATAGCCAATCCTTTGGCGTTTGGACCTTTGGCAAGGCCTATTTTGCGTCTGGTCGCAATAATGGAAACAGAATCACATCCCTGATTGTCTGTGAGTTGGTCAGCAGCATCACCAGTCGATCGATACCAACGCCGAGCCCACCTGCAGGTGGCATCCCATGGCGTAACGCACGAATGAAATCCGTGTCCATCCGTGCCATTGAATCCTCTTCTGGTAGCCCATCGAGTTGCGTTTGAAACAACTCTTCTTGCAGGTCGGGATCGTTCAGTTCGGTATACGCGTTGGCAATCTCCATTCCTTCGATAAACAGCTCGAATCGCTCAGCGATCGCTGGATCGTCTCGCTTGCGTTTCGTCAGCGGGCAGATGCTGGCCGGGTAGTCAATTACAAAGACGGGTCCCTTGAGGCTGTCTTCAACTTTCTCCTCGAAAAGAAAATTCTTCACCACGTCCGGGTGCTTGCCGGCGGTTTCGAATCCGAGTTTGTCCGCCGTTTGCGCCGCACCGGCATGATCGTCGGGATCGACCCCCGTGTGTTCGGCAAACAGCTCGTGGTAGGTCTTGCGGGCAAAGGGTGGTGTAAAGTCGATGATCGAGTCGCCCCAAGGTCTAAGGTATTGCCCACCGATGGCGTCAATAGCGTCCACGATCAGTCGTTCCGTCAGATCCATCATTGAGCCGTAGTCGCCGAAGGCCTGATACACCTCCAGCATCGTAAATTCGGGATTATGTCGCGGGCTAATCCCTTCGTTGCGATAGACGCGTCCGAGTTCATAGACCCGTTCCATCCCGCCAACAAGGAGCCGTTTGAGATGCAATTCGAGTGCGATTCGCATGAACAGTTCCAAGCCCAAAGCGTTGTGATGCGTCTTGAACGGACGCGCCGCCGCACCACCAGCGATGGAATGTAGCGTGGGGCCTTCGATTTCTAAGAACTGATCCTGGGCAAGCGTACTGCGGATCGACTGCACAATCTGTGTCCGGTTCACAAACCGCTGCAGCACCCCGTCGCCGTATGTCAAATCGACGTATCGCATACGTTGCCGAAGCTCAAGGTCCGTCAGCCCTTTGTACTTCTCCGGTGGCGGCTCGATGGTCTTGGTCAAGAAGTGGATCTGCTTCGCGAAGATCGACAGCTCTCCGGTCCGCGTGCGGCGCAATTGGCCATCCACTCCGATGATATCGCCTAGGTCGATGCACTTGACCAGGTCCCAGTTCTCGTCGCCGACCTGCTGCTTGCCGACAAACAGCTGCAGGCGCCCCGTCATGTCTTGGATGTCAATAAACTGCAGTTTGCCTTTGTCTCGGCTGAGCACGACGCGGCCCGCGGCTCGCACCTGCGGGCCAACGAATTCACCCTTGCCATATTCCGATACCCACTGTCGGAATTGCACTTGGTCCTCGCCCACGACCCATTGGTTCATCGGCCGGCCCGATTTCTTGTCCAAAACTTCGATTTTAGACAGTTCAGGAACTTGAACCGTTTCGCCGGACTCCGTGCGGTAGACGACTTCTCCTGCTTTTGCGGAAATGTCGCCGATCCATTGACGATCGTCGAATCGACCACCCCACGGGTCGTGCCCCAGTTCGCTGATTTTGCGAAGTTTTTCACGCCGTGCCGCCTCAATCGCGCTGCGGTCGTCGTCAGATTCGTCGTTTGGCGTTCGATCGTCGGTCATAGGGGCATGTTGGAGAGCAGGGCGTGACCGCATCCGACGCGCAGCTTGGCGTGGGGGCCACGCGCACGAGATCTGACAAGTACTTTTGCACACAGAAAACAGAATCGCGGCATTTTAGTGGAAGCCCACCCAAGGTCAATGTCAGAACGCCATCAGCCGCCGGATGCCTGGTGAGCACGCCCGCTCCTGCGTGACAGCAGTTCTACCGTCGTTCGCGTGTGCCCCGAGGGGTGGGTGGTCTGGGCGGAAGTTGAAGCGCGGAATCAACTGTCAGATTTTGCTACGCGCTTCAGCTAATATGGGCAAACGGCATTCGTAATGCCCGCCACGATCACCGAGGCTCGTCCATCACGCATAAAGAGCAAGCCGGACACCACGTAGGTGCCCGGCTTGTTGTGTTTCCATTCACGCCGCACTGCTGGGCGTCGTTAGATTGTCACGGTCTTACCCGGAACTGGAATTGGGTACTTGCCGTTGTCGTCCGGTTTCACGGGCGCTTCGTCCGACATTCCCTGGAACGCATCAAAGTCGGCGAGCGTTTTCTTCGTGTTGATCGCGTCATCCCATTTGATGACTTTACCCGAATATGTCGCGTCGCGACCCAAAACCGCGGTCATGGTGCTCTTGGCGCCATAGTCGGCTTCGTTGGGGCGTTCGCCTTTCCGAAGTGCCGCGAAGAGATCGAAATGCTCTTCTTGGTGACCACCGCCGCCACCCTTGCCATAGGCCCAGATCTTGTCGCCCTTCGCGTCAAAGATCTCGCCGCTCAGATTGGCGGAACCTCTGGTGCCGTGAACGTGTTCGGAAACGTTGTTCCAGCAACCCTTGATGTGACGGCACTGGCTGATCATCTTCGCGCCATTCTCGTACGTGTACTCGCAGAAATGGTGGTCGAAGATTTGGCCATGGTCATCGCCATTACGGACTTCGCGACCGCCCATGCCATTACATGAAACGGGATAGGCCTGTAATAGCCAATTGCTGACGTCCAGATTGTGGATGTGTTGTTCGTTGATGTGATCGCCACACAACCAATTGAAGTAATACCAGTTTCGCATCTGATACTCGAGTTCGGATTGTTGATCGTTGCGGGGTCTCACCCACACGCCACCACCATTCCAATAGACTCGTGTGGTGACGATGTCGCCAATTGCACCGTCCCAGATGCGGTTGATCGTCTCGATGTAGCGCTTTTCGTGGTGGCGTTGCAATCCGATTGCACATGCCAGGTTCTTCGACTTGATCATCTCGTTTGCAGCCAGAACTCGGCGAACACCCGCAGCGTCTGTACCGAGCGGTTTTTCGGCAAAGATGTGCTTGCCGGCTTTCGCCGCGGCTTCGATATGCAATGGGCGGAAGCCGGGCGACGTGGCCAGGATCACCAAGTCGATGTCGCATTCAAGCACCTGCTTGTAGGCGTCAAACCCTACGAACTGCCGATCTTTCGGTACATCCACATGGGCACCATGAGCACCTTTGATCGACCGATAAGAGCCCTGCAGACGATCGGCAAACGCATCAGCCATAGCCACCAGCTTAACTTCACCGTTGGGCTGGATATCGGTCTTCTTCATCGTGTTTAAGGCTTGCGTCGCAGCGCCTGTACCGCGACCGCCGCAACCAACCAGACCGATCTTAATCGTATCACTACCAAACGAATGTGCAGCGCGGGCAATATTCAGGGAACCGCCGACGACCGTACTGCCAGCCGCCACAAGTAACGACGACTTCTTCAGAAAATCGCGCCGCGACGATCCTGCGTCGGTCTTGTCCTGTTTCTTTTTAGTCATCCTGGTCATCTCCTTCAAAGCAAACCGTGTGTATTTCCGATTGGGTCGTTGTTTCTTGCTCTGTAGCATACCCGCAGAACGAGATAGGTTCAATCAACCGACATCGTCCAGTCGAGGGGGAAACGCGTACAGTTCTGGTTTAAGAAGGCTGACTGGCCGGAACTTCGAGAGTCCGTTCGCTTCGAGATCCTTGCCCAACAGAGTAACGACCGACTACGCTGAAGGCAGGTCGTGTCATCCTCCATCTGTCTTGTTTGGCCCAAAAACGACGGAGTTTTCGTTGCCATGTCAGCGTCCTTTAATCTTGGTGCCTTGTTTCTGCTGGCAGCCGCTGGAGTGGGCGAACCGCAGCTCGAGCGATTTCAGGACGCTAGGGTCCACATGGGGACTTCGTTTCAGATTGTCGTGTATGCCGCCAACGAGTCGGATGCCGCGGCGGCATTTGAGCGTGCGTTCTCGCGAATTGCTGCATTGGATGACCTGCTCAGCGATTACAAACCGGAGTCGGAGGTGAGTCGATTGAGCGCGGCATCGCCCACGCAGCGTACCGTGGACATCGATCTGTTTGCTGTCTTAGCGCGTGCGCAGCATTTCAGTCGACTTACCGACGGCGCATTTGACGTAACTGTGGGGCCGCTTACCAAGTTGTGGAGACGTGCGCGGCGGCGAAAGCAGTTGCCTGATCACGCGCTGTTGGCGGAGGCCAGGCAAGCCGTCGGATACTTGTTCATGAAGCTGACAAACGACGAGCGCACGGTGGAATTGACTCGTCCAAACATGCGACTGGACTTGGGAGGAATCGCCAAAGGCTACGCGGCGGACCAGGCAAAGGAAGCGATGCGACGACTGGGGGTGACGCGTGTCCTGATCAATGCAGGCGGAGACGTTGTGACAGGCGATCCGCCGCCAGGGCAACCGGGGTGGCGCGTGGGTGTTGCGCCTTTGGACACGAGAAAGCCGCCGAGCCAAGTCTTGCTGGTCCAGAATGTGGCTGTAGCGACGTCGGGCGACGCCTGGCAGTTTGTAGAATTGAACGGGAAACGCTATTCGCACATCATTGATCCACTGACCGGCCTGGGTTTGACCGATCGCAGTAGCGTTACCGTGATCGCACGTGACGGCACGACAGCCGATGCACTTGCCTCGGCGCTTAGCGTGATGGGCGTCGAACGGGGTATGCCGTTCATTAACGCGTTGCCCAATGTCGAAGCCATTATGGTTCGAATCGAAAACGGGCAGGCCAAAAGCCATACATCAAAGTGGGGAGACAACTAACCGTGTCATCTGCCTATTGCATGGTGAGACGCGCGATATCAGAATGAAGTTCAAACACAATCAAGAGAAACAGCTCAAAAGGAAAGCAAAATCATGAAGTCTTGCCAAGTTGCATCGGTCGCGTTACTCATATTCCTGTTGGCCGACGTCACTGTGGCTGCGGGCAAATCCGAATGGATTCAGCTGTTTAACGGTAAGGATCTCCAGGGGTGGACTCCCAAGATCACCAAACATGAGGTTGGTAAGAACTTTGGTAATACGTTTCGGGTCGTCGACGGATTGCTGACTGTTGGCTACGACAAATACGAACAGTTCGACGAACAATTCGGGCACCTGTTTTACGACAAGGAGTATTCGAACTACCGTATGCGATTGGAATATCGGTTCATCGGCAACCAGGTCTCCGGTGGGCCAGGTTGGGCAATCCGCAACAGCGGCATCATGGTGCACGGGCAGTCGCCGCAATCCATGGCAAAGGATCAAAAGTTTCCTGTCTCGATTGAAGTGCAACTCCTGGGCGGCAATGGCGTCGATAATCGCAACACTGGTAATCTTTGCACACCGGGGACTAATGTCGTGATGGACGGGAAGCTGGTTACACGACATTGCACTAAATCGAAATCAAAGACGTATCACGGTGAACAGTGGGTCAGGTCTGAGATCGAGGTTCACGGCAATCAAGTCATCAAGCACATTATCAATGGCGAAGTGGTTCTGTCTTACGAACAGCCGCAACTGGATAGGCGAGACAAAGATGCAAGAAAACTGATACGTGACGGTGAACTCATGCTGTCAGGTGGCACGATTTCGCTGCAATCAGAGAGCCATCCAGTGCAGTTCCGCAAGATCGAGCTGATGCAGCTGAGCGACTGAATTTTCTGGTGCACCAGGAAATATGAGTTTTTTGGGGTTGCGTGCCAAGCGTGCATAAGTGGTTCGTCCAACCATTCAACTGAGGCACGCCGCCGATTATAATCCGAATGTCCTTCCCCGGTGGTCGCGCGATTGCCGGACCGACGCCACGCCCTTTCTTCGGAGACACCGTTACCGATGACAATCAACACAACGAGATTATTGCTATCAGGTTTGGCCTTCGGGCTGTTGATGACTGCGATGCCGATCCAAGCGGTGGAATTGAATTCACTTTCCGATGGCGAACAGCGCGCGGGATGGAAACTTCTATTCGATGGCAAGACGACCGAAGGCTGGCGTAACTTCGCCAAGGATGGGATTTCTGACGGCTGGAAGGTTGTCGATGGCGCCTTGACGCGTGCTGCTGGCGGCGCCGGCGACATTGTCACGGTGGACAAGTACGACAGTTTCGAATTGTCGATCGAGTTTAATATCTCCAAGAGTGGTAACAGCGGAATCATGTTCCACGTGGACGAAAGCGACAAACGCGCGCCCTACTTCACGGGACCGGAAATTCAAATTCAAGACAACGTTGATGGACACGATCCACAAAAATGTGGTTGGCTCTATCAGTTGTATCCGGCACAGGTTGATGCCACCAAACCGGCCGGCCAATGGAACCACCTACGGATTCGGATTACACCGGACGAGTGCTCGACGTATATGAACGGCGTCCGCTACGCCCGTTATAAGAAAGGCAGCGACGATTGGGACCGCCGTGTCGCCAAGAGCAAGTTTTCCAAATGGGAGAAATTCGGAAAGGCCACTAACGGTTACATCTGTTTGCAAGATCACGGCAATCAGGTTGCCTATCGCAACATTAAGGTCCGCAGACTTACCGGTCAGAACGACCAGCTCGATCCAGTTGACGGCACGCTGGCATTTAAACCGGCAGTCGCTTTCCCAAATCTGAAATGGAGTGGGTGGGAACCGGTTGATGCGGCAGGCAAGGTCGAACCGTTGCGACCGATCGTTCTGACGCACGCAGGGGACGGTAGCGATCGCGTATTCGTCGCCACCCAGCGCGGCGTGATTCACGTATTTGAAAACGATCAGAAAGCCACGAAGACCAAGGTTTTTTTGGATCTTTCAAAGAAAGTGAAGTACAGCGATAAGCAGAACGAGGAGGGATTCTTGGGGCTGGCTTTTCATCCGAACTACGAAGAGAACGGTCAATTCTTTGTGTATTACACGCCGAGCAACCGGTCGCAAGTGGCCGTGATCGATCGATACCATGTCTCCGCCAGTGATGCCGATCAAGCCGATCCCAAATCTGTGGAGGAAGTCATGGCGATCGAGCAACCATATTGGAATCACAATGGTGGTTCGATCGCTTTTGGTCACGACGACAAGATGTACATCGGCCTGGGCGATGGTGGAGCAGGCAATGACCCACACGGCAATGGTCAAAACAAAGGGACGCTGCTGGGGTCCATTTTGCGAATCGATGTCGATCACAAGTCGGACGGAAAGAACTACGCCATTCCCAAGGACAACCCATTGGTGGGCGATTCGAAAGCCAAGGGCGAAATCTGGGCCCAAGGACTTCGAAATGTGTGGCGGCTTGGATTCGATCGGAAAACTGGTGATCTCTGGGTCTCTGATGTTGGTCAAGACACGTGGGAGGAGATCAACATTGTCACCCGAGGCGGGAACTACGGCTGGAATCTCCGCGAAGGAAACGCCATGTTTGGTGTCAACGGGAGCGGCCCAAATCCCAGGCTGACTGATCCAATCTGGGTCTACGATCACGAAGTTGGCAAATCGATTACTGGCGGATATGTGTATCGCGGCAAGCGGGTTCCTGGACTAGAAGGAGCGTATTTGTACGCGGACTACATTACCGGCCGCTTGTGGGCCTTGCGGTACGATCACGAGAAGAAGGCCGTCATTTCGAATCACGCCTTACAGAGCGACGGACAGGCCGTCATCTCCTTCGGCGAAGCGGAAGACGGTGAAGTCTATTTTATGGTCGTTGACAGTACCGGTCGTGGCATCCATCGTTTCGTGCCAGCGAAGTAACAGAGTCTGCAGATCATTGGCATTCTAACCCCTTACCTGGAGCCCGTGATTGCTCTATCGTTGCGGTTGGTCTCGGAGTCGACGGGATGGCCGCTGGTCGTGCAAATGACGAGAGGAAAGTCCGGGCACCGCAGGACAGGGTGGTCGGTAACACCGACCGGCCGTGAGGTCAGGGAAAGTGCAACAGAAAGTACACCGCCGATGGCCGTCCCGAGTTCGCTTGGAACGGAACAGGTAAGGGTGAAATGGTGCGGTAAGAGCGCACCGGCAGCTGAGGTGACTCGGCTGGCCCGGTAAACCCCACCCGGTGCAAGGCCAAACAGAGGGCAAGCGTGGCTTCGGCCCCGCTGCGGTCCGGTCCGGCCCGTTATCGACTCTCGGGTAGGCTGCATGATGTGTCGAGCAATCGGCACACTAGATAAATGGTCATCACGTGCCGCGAGATTTGCGGTACGGACAGAACCCGGCTTATGAGTCGACTCCGAGCCATTTTTTTGCGGTCGATTCGAACATACACCCCCCCTCCTGTCAGACTTTTTCGCTTTTGACTACGAGAAGAAGCCGGCAGCGCGTCCCTTACTCCCCTCCGGGAGACGGATAGGATGAGGGGGCGAACTGCCAAATGATATCAGCCACCCCTCATCCGGCCTTCGGCCACCTTCTCCCGAGCAGACTTTCCGACTTTTGTTGACGAGGCAAAAAAGTGGCCTCACGACGATTGGGCGATTTCGGTAATAAACTGGTTTT